>ERZ724509.35-NODE-35-length-67567-cov-39.362513_pt1 | contig 67567 bp, 119 predicted proteins | sample MGYA00376042_ERZ724509 | MGnify/ENA primary metagenome ERZ724509 (study PRJEB28724, sample SAMN07190887) | wastewater metagenome | isolation source: effluent of sewage treatment plant in Hong Hong | place: USA: Christiansburg, Virginia | collected 2016-03-01 ...
GATTAACATCACCAGACATTGATTTGAGAGTTACAAATGTCTGAAAGACTGCTAATAATAGCAAAGAAACACTTGGATGAGTTCTCGAAAGACGGGAATCCATCGCACTTAATAGAAGCGTTAAAGGCATCGTCGCAGGCTGTTGCTGATAGGTCTGACCCCAGACTGAACAAAATAGCCAAAGACTCGACCATCTATATTGGCCAGCAGTTGCTAGATCTGCTGCCAAAAGCAGGTGGCAGGATAAAATCGAACCCGAAGAAAACCACAGAAAAGAAAACCACAGAAAAGAAAACCACAGAAAAGAAAACGCCGGAACTCAAGATCAATCACGGATCTTTTGATGCTCTAAGGAGAAAGAGATGAGAGAATTTATGGGAAGGGCCGAACTCCGCAAGCTGGCAAAACATGGCCTTGAGAAAGTATTTGGACCGGGGTTGAGAAATAGCACGGCAAAAACAGCTATAGTTGACGCCGCAAGCGGATACGGATATCGCCTAACGTATTTTGGAACGCCATACAATAAGCACATGCAATGTCTCGCAGACAAAGAGACTGGAAAATGCACTTTCACTTTTGCTTTTAACAAGTTTGCTACAAGCACAAAATCAGTTGAAAAGGCCGAGGCACTTGCGAGAACTCACGGATTTATGAGATCCACCACCGTAAATGAGCGCATGATATATACGCCCAAACTCAAATCAAACGGCAGCAAGCAACCGTCAAACGAAGCCCTAGCCAACAAACTCTTCATTGAGTCAACACACGATAGAGATCTGCAAAACAATCTCCATCACGTGAAAGACTACTTTGAAAAGAGAAAGAAAAGAGGCGACTACGACAGAGAGCTTGCAATCAAAGCTCTAACAAACGTAATGCTTCCAGTTGCCAAAAAGGATAAGTCAAACCATTATTCTCCAGCAACAAGAATTTTGGCCGCAAGACTTCTAATGGAATCAATTGAGGCCGAGGGCAAATCTGCAGTACAAAGAAATCCAAGCAAAAAGATTCACTTGGAAACAGCAAGGGACGAACTGCAAAAGGCATACAACCATATGTCTAATGCCAGAACTGCGACCACAAGAAAATCAAAAGAAGACAGATTGGTTAAGGCACTGGATAGCATATCCAGATCAATGATCAGTTTTGAAAACGCTGGAGAGGCTCACTCCGATGAGTATCATCAAGCAAAAGATCTCCAGTCTAACGCGAAAATGCATATGTCTTCGCTAAAGTAAACATGATACTGCTTTACGGCCCAACAAAAGAAATGACTAACGAATTGTCTGCGCTAGACGGAAGGTGGCGTCAGGACAAAAACGCTTGGATTTTTCCAGACTCAAGAAAATCACGAATAGAGTCGATATTCGCAAACCAATCCGAATACATCGTCATTCAGACTCCTGAGATATTTCTAAACTCCAGAAAGAAAATAGATGCTGGCCGTGGATACGAGTTCTTTGCAAGAGGCGGCGCAACGCTAGCATTCACAAACGGAAAAACTGTTAGAGCTTGCGTAATAGCCGCAGACGCAGCAAAGGAGATATTGATACGGGCGAGAAATTCGATGCCCAAAAATCATAGAAACGCACTGCCCGATATGTCGAGGCTTAGAGAGGATGAAAACGGATTCTGGTACGAGATGCCTCACTACGATACAGAGACTCCTCTAATTGATATGATATTCTCAAACACTACAGAATTCACGCCCAAAGGGTTAGTAGATCTTCTGAGAAAAATATCACCTTCAGATTCTGTATCTGAAGCGTTCAGGGCAATATCTTCAACCTGCCAAAACCTAGGAGTAAAATCACTTAGATCTGATCTAGTGCCGAGAAATCTCGCGCAAGACAATCGCGGAAATCTAGTGTTGTTAGACCCAATACAATGTATTGTACCAGAAGAAACATTCTCATGGCTTTTCCATCATCCCGCAAAAGCCTATCTACCACACGGATTGTCAATGAGCCACCAACAGACCATCACCACCAATACTACAGCCAGAGCCAACCCAGCCCGCCAACAAACCCGCACGCCAGCCGATAGGCTGCTGGCCATCTTGACTAAGGCAAGAGATTACGCCAATAATGGAAAATGGGAGGAATTGGAGGATTACGCAGATGAAAAGATGGAAGAATTCATCAGATTGTTTGCTATTATTGCTGAGTGCAAAAGACCAGACACAGTAGATGAAAAATCAGAGATATTCCTCTGCTTGATGTCTGTTGGCGATTTCACGAAATGTGGATATAGAGCCAGCACCGGATACATAACCACGAAAGAACCTGAGATTCAGAAACTATGAAAGTATTATTCCTAGACTTTGACGGCGTTCTGATACCGGAAATAGTTGAAAAAGTCGTCGATATGCTGAATTCAAGTAATTGGAAACAGAATGTATAAAGAAAAGAAAATCCTACCCAACGGAAGAGAGATTCTGATATACAGCGAAGAGGATATTCAAAAGAGGAAGAACAAGAAAAAGAAGCGAACAAACACCATAGAGAAAAGCATATCCGATATTATCGAAACAGTATCCACGGATATGAAAACGAATGACGATGCGCTGGTTGTGGCGGTTATTCTATGCACATACGAGAGGGTCGGAAACGAGGGGTCCGCAAAGACTGGGCACTACGGAGCAAGCAATCTACTTAGAAAGCATATATACAAGTCCTCGCCGGAATACGTCGAATTGAGATACATGGCCAAGTCAGGCGTCGATCAGACAAAGCCTATACACGAACCGAATTTGTGCAAGATACTCCACGCCAGATCGAGAAAAGGTCAAGACGATAGACTATTCAACACAACCCCGCAGAGAGTCAACGACTACCTTTCGCAATTTGGAATTACGTCAAAAGACATCAGGACATACGCAGCAAACAAGTTTATGGAAGACGCCACTCGTGGACTGAATCCAAAAACCGAAGCCGAGAAAAAGAAGAGCTTTCTTCTCGCACTGAACAGTGTATCATCAGTGATAGGTCACAAACCAGCAACACTGCGCTCAATGTACCTTCACGACTCAACGAAAGAAAAGATATTAGGAGTAAAGAAATGGGAAGGCCAAAAGGAAGTAAAAACAAGTCGTCCAGCGCGAAGTTCTCAGCGTTAAAAACTCCGAAGAAGTCTACTCCGAAGTCTACTCCGAAGTCTACTCCGAAGTTTAAGCCTGAATCTGATTTACCTGAGATAAAACAGGAAGTCACACGCAGAGAAGAAAGGCAGTCGCTAAAGAGCCCGGCTGAGGTTCTTTCCGAAGCGGCGCATATTCTCACGATGAGCGGTAAAGTCAAAGTTGAGCCTCTAATACCAAAGAAAAGAGCGTACAATTACGGATCACGCGACGACGTGTATGTTTCGCCAGTAGAAATCAAGGTAAGAGGCACCACATTCTGGCTCTACGGAAGCCATTTAATGTCTAGCAACAGCCTTCACGATCACAAGAAGTATTTCGTAAATACATACAACACAGCCGAAGTAATCAAGGCATTGCTTAAATGGTCAAAGAGAGAAAAGCAAGAGCCTGTTGAAACAGTAAGACAGGAAGCCCCAAGAAAACAAACGCTATATGAAAGACTTTTAGCGTCGTGCGTAATTTAATCAGGAGAAATACAATGGAAAAGAAGCCAAATAAAGCTGCACTAAAAGTCACAGGTTACTGCGTCAAGTGCAAGAAGAAGAAGACAATATCAAATCCTGTTCGCGTAACAATGGCCAACGGTAGAGCCGCACTAAAGGGTTCATGCCCTGTTTGTGGCACTGGAATGTTTAGAATACTCGGAATGGCCGAGTAGAAACATTCACCGTAAAAAACACCAAACAACGCCAGTCAAAAATTTGACACGTCCACCGTTCGGCCCCATACATGATATGAGGTCTAGGCTTTGCCTTGCCCTGATCGTGGATCAAAATGAATAACGAATTCTCAGACTTCGATAAAGAAACTCCTTGGTTTGTTTCCGTATCAAAATACGAATCGCTTACCGGAGTTTCAGAATCGGATGTGCTGGATGGTGGAATAGTTCGCTCAATCGCGATATCTTCATTGGTTGGAATAGTCACGTACATAGCCACCAATGAGTATAATTCACGGAAAGAAAACTGATGCCAGATCCATTTATGGTCGCAGCAATAACATCAATGATAGCCGGCCTAGCGTCGTACAAGCCAGTTACAATCAAGAAAATAGGATCTGAAAAGCAGGCTTGGCTAGACTCGTCGATCCCATTCATCAAGGAAGTTTGCGAGCAATACGAAATACCATATCAAGTTTGCGTAGCTCAGGCGGCGCTGGAATCGGGATGGGGACAGTACGCATACGGAAACAATCTCTTTGGAATGAAGGGAAAAGGCGACGCAGGATCTAACGGTGCATATGCCAAATATTCAAGTCAATCAAAGTCGATAGAAGAATACTGCTCCGCCATACGAAAAAACCAGTTTTGGTCATGGATAATACCTGAGTACACATTCAGTCCACAGAGATACGCAATAGCACTTTGGGGATCGTCTTACGCGCCGGGGAAGAATTACGTACCGATGATATTTTCTGTCATTGGAACGATTTACAGATCGACTGGCAATCCTGAGTTCAATCTTTCACTTTCGGCTGAAGACAAGAAACTGATAAGCAAAATATCGCAAGTCGATATGGGCTCGGAACGAAGAGCACTAACAAAAAAGGTAATGAAATGACACAGGTAATTATGGACGGAAAGTCCTTCAAAACAAAAATGATCAGCCCCTCATTGAGCGACTCGACTGCAATGACCAAGATATCTGGTTATTCAGACGCCAGAGATACCATAAACTCACTAAAGACAAAGCAGGCGCTATACGATTTCTGCAAGCCAAGAATACAGACATACAGCCTAATTCTCGCCACCACAATTGAGACAATGATCTCGATTCAATCGAGAATTGAAAAGATTTCAAAATTCTCAGACTACGCAAACTCAGCAAGAAATGAGTTGCTCGAAACCGGGAATAGTAAGCTATTAGTCTCGATCGGCGCAATGCTGGAAGCTATTGGCTCCGCGAAATCAAAAGTAGGCGAGTACGTAGCACTTTTGACCGAATCGCAATCAAAGATAACGGCATATGTCGATAACGCCGTACTGAGATTGTATTTGCTTTCAGCAGAGTCGGCAAAAGTAAGAAATGCAGTAACCAAAAAGTCATTGTCATCGGAGAATACGATCATGGCCAGCATGGCCGGGTGCGCTATTCTCGCCAAAGAGATATACGCATTCGACTTTGATTTGTTTGAGGAAGCAAAGACATTCAACAAGGTGTCAATGGCTATAAACGCCAACCTAGATTACATCGTTGCACAAACGGTAAGCGCTCTTGACGCCGACGATGAATTTAGAGGTTACAGATCATTCAGAAACAAAAACTCTTCGATGCTGTCAAAGGGTCAGCTTTCAGAGGATCAGTTTAAGACCTCGGTTAAGATGCTAAATAGCACTCTTGCCGTGTTGTGGCTTAACTCAGAGAAATCACCAATCAGAGACAGCCTCAGACACTTTCTGAATAATATGGCGGAAAATAGCCCAGAGCTTCTGGTTATTCCGCAAAAGATAGTCGATCCCAACTCGGCCAAAAACATACTTGATTCGATCTCAATCAAGAGAGGAAATCTCTTACACAAGCTATACTTCGGAAAATTAACCGATAATACTGCGGTATCTCAGGATGACGTATCAGTAATATCAGCCTTTTCTGGAGGAAAGATAAACGAGCAAGACGTTAAAGACGAAATGCTAAAGACAGCCAGACCACCATCAGCATCTGGCGGCGTTCAAAAGTCAGAATCAGAAGTCCCGCCACCACCAAATGTCAGATACGACAACGTTTTTGTAAATCCGCTCGTATACAGACAGAGGGGATTGGTTGACAATCTCTCGAAAAGAGAGGCTGAAAAGAAAAGAACCGAAGAGGAACTCGACAAGGCTCTCGCAGATCTAAAAGATGCGGAAGACAAAGCTGCCGCGCTGAAAGCTATAGACGACAAGAAGAGCGCATTGAATTCTCAGGGAGACGGAGTTGCCGCAACAAAGAAAAAGTTGGGAGTGTTCGGAGTTTTAGGTCAGGCTCGCGACAGAGTTAACGGAAAGAAAGTTGAGCCCGTTTTGCCTGAGACTAAGGGTGAGGATAAGCCTAAAACAGAAGATTTAATAATTATCGAGGAAGCCAAGGTTCCAGATGATTTTGGATACGATCCAAGCCAAGATCAGCCGACAAAGCCAGAAAAGACAGGAATTGAGAAATATCTAACAACAAAGAATCTGCTAATAGCAGCAGCAGTCGCCGGAACAATCGCTCTGATAGCCCATTCATCTGAGTCTGAAAATAAATCAGAGGTGAAGTAATGAGCATTCACTTCATAGAGCTAGCGAAATTTTTTGCTGCCGTAATTCCGTGTGTTTGGTTTCTGAGAAAGGAGATATCTGAGATAGTCAGAAGATTGGACGTTCTCGAAACAAGACTCGACGGAAAGATCGACAACAAATTTCAATTCCTAGAGCAAGAAGTTCAGAGAATAGAATCATCTTGCTCTCACGTCGCAGCGCGTCAGCAAGATCACAACGAAAGATTCCAGAAGTCAATCGACGAAATAAAAGTTGATGTTGACAAGCTGAAATTCAAAAGACACGAAGAGCATAGGGCGTAGCCGCCATGATAGCAAACAAATTCACAATAGAAGAATTGGAGGACATTTTAGGTATCGTTGTGCCCAGCATCGAGAATCCTGATTTCTCCGTATTTTTCGTGAATAGGCTATCGCACGCTCTTAATGAATTGAAATTACCAAGATCAGAAGCAGCCGAGTACGCTTCAAAAGAAACCGCAAGGGAAACAGAAGAGTACATACAATCTGTAAAATCAGAACTAACAAAAACAGCCAACGCGACATTCAATCAGGTTGACATTGATTTGGTTGAGAACAAAGACGGAACCTACAGGATTTGGCCAAGAACAAGCTGGAAGAGATCGAATGAATTGATGTCAAAAGCGATTTCATTCTCAGATAGAGGCGACTATCCAAACAACGCACAATACATACTCGCCAATCTTCAAAATCTAAAAGCTCCTTTGGTGAGAAATCCTCAAACCGATCTTCACAAGATACCGAGATCAGTTGCTAAGATAGCCAGAAAAGCCATTGAGTGGCGCAATAAGTTCAAGAGAGGCGGAACAGATGTCGGCATCAATACCGCAAACATATTGGCAAACTCAGAATACGTAACATCAGAAAAGCTACATCACATATCAAAGTATTTCCCAAGACACGAAGTAGATAAGCTGGCGCCAAACTTCTACAATGAAGAGAATCCAAGCAGAGGAAGAATAGCTTGGGATTTGTGGGGCGGCGACGCTGGTAGAGATTGGAGTGGGAAGCGCGTATAATGCAAACAAAAAACACATTACCATCACCAACATTCGGAAACATTGGAGAGTCATCCTCCACGGTCCTGACATATCTTGAGCCAAAGAAAGACTACTCAATACCCATGATGATAACCAGTATGCTTCTAATAGCTTTTCTGGTGTCCGAATATACAAAAACGGCAAACAAATGATTGCACTACCATTGATAGCCGTGTTCAGCGGAATCTATATGATTCGCAAGGGTCTTTCTGACACAGCGCCTCTAATAAACAGCCCGATGGTATCTGGTTCGACAAAATCTGCAAAGATGGCGTCGATCAAGAAAGCATACGGGCCAATGCTCAGAAAATACGCAGGTCAGATAGGAATACCAGAGTCTGTAGCAGCGGCAATACTAGCAATCGAGTCATCTGGAAACGGGTTCGCAAAAGACGGCAGAATCATAATAAGATACGAGCCACACATATTCGAGAGATACACAGGACTTACATCAAAAGCAAAGCGCGGCGGGCAATCGGCGGAGTACGGAAATCTTGAACGCGCAATTCAGTTAGATGAGAACGGCGCGTATCTGTCAATATCTATGGGTATTGGTCAGATTATGGGATTCAACCACAAGATAGTTGGTTACTCTTCGCCAAAGAAAATGTTTGAGGCGTTCTCGGTTTCAATAGAGCCACAAATCGCCGCCATGTTCAAGTTTATAGCAAACAAAAAGAGTATGCTTGAGGCCGCAAGAGAAGGCGATTTTGCAAGATTCGCCTACAGCTATAACGGCCCCGGCTACAGAGATAATAAATACGATACTAAGATGGCAGAGGTAGAGAAAATATACAGGGGGCTTGAGTGAACGCCGACACAGCATATGAAAATCTAACACTATCTCTGAATATTCTGTTTGAAGAGCTATCTCTGGTTTTTAGAAAGAAGTCAAAGATCAGCAAAACAGATCTTGAGGCCATGATAGTTGACGTTGAGCTTGATTGCTCCGTTCTTTCAAAATGCCTAAAGAGACTTGGTATAGAGACTCAAATAGAGTACATATCGAGTTTCGTTCGATCGAAGCAGGCTTTAAGACAGCAGAAGCAAATCAAGCTGATAATGGAAGAGATAGACAGAAAACTTCCTACAGTAACAAAGAAACCAAAAACATTCAGTCTATACATTCATCTTCTGAAGTCCTGCATAGCAGGAGGAATAAATGCTAAAGGTAAATGATAGCGGATCGGCGATAGGTGGAGATCCACCAGAATCTCTGGTCCAGAACAATTCGTATTCTCCACAGCAGGCTGCAAGACAAAACCAGTGGTATTCAGAATACGCCAAATTTCTAGGCGCAACACCAGACCAGATCTGGAAGAACAAATTTTATTCAATCTCAGCAAAAGAACAATTCGCGCTAGCAGATTCCATTCTCAAAGACTTCAATGGCGACGTTGACAAATCGGTTGGGCTGGTTAATTGGCTTGGCGGCGGAGGAATATACAAGGGCTTCTGGGGAGATAGATCGTGCTGGTCAGATCAAAATGACTATCTCGACGTTGACAACATAGTCACCGAAGGCACAATAAGACCATACAAGATCTCAGATCTTCTGACACAACTAAGATCGGTAAATCCAGCGGCTCACACATACTTTGCACAGAAAGCCTACGCAAAGGCGCTAAAGCTAAATCAGACACTTGATTCCGGTTATGGAATGCTCAACAATCCAACCGTAAACAAAACGGCAGAGGCCGCACAAGAAGCACTAGATACCGCAGCAAAGATTCCAAAGACAGTAATAGATCTAACCAAAGACTCAATTGACATGGTTGTCACAACCGCTGAAGGCGTTGGTTTTTTTGCCAGAAACGCATATTGGATTGTTCCAACAACAGTTGCCGGCATTGGGTATTTGGCATACAGAAACAGAGAACTGATAGTCGGATCTGTACCTCAATTAGCAGCATTACGCGCAATCTCCAAACAAGGATAAGACAATGGCTACAATTTCAAGACTAAAGAATCCTAGACTTCTCGGCCCATTCGACAAAGAGCATTTCCTCACGATAAGAGAGACTTATGCTTACAGAATAGAAGACGGCAAGCACGTCGTTGACAGAAAACTTTCATCAAGAACCGAAGTTACAATGGTTGAATGCACGGCGGTATTCTCTGACGGAACCGAGAAGAAGCTAAACACGTCAACGTACAATGGCGTGTTACTAGACGCTGTACTGGTTGGTAATTTGGGAGCCACAAGTAATCTATCTGGCAGAACTCCTTTGCTCGTTGCAAAGAGAGATTTGTTTTGGGATGCCAATCCAATTCTGAAAGATACTTTCGACGATAAGTACAGAATACAAACCACGGCAACCACAACTACAACCACACCTAAGCCAACAACTAATACAAATACAGGAACTGGGTCTGGTCCTTATTCTCCAGACGATCAGCCACAATTCGACACGCCTGCATATACCGCGTACTCGAATGGTGATTCTGTAAATGTAAGAGAGTCACCATCGTCTGCATCAAGCGTCAAGATAATTGGCAAGCTAGATAAAGGCGACACAATTGTTGTGTCGAACTATAACTCTTCACCAGTTGGTGATTGGACTAGAGTGATATACAAAGGCGTACCTGCATACGTTTCTTCAAATCTACTTAGCAAAACAAAGCCATCGTCTCCGAGTAAGCCGGTTCCTAAGCCGGCACAAACAAAACCTGAGAGCGTATCAAATTTGAGCGTAATGAATGCTGAAGAATCATTCTTTACTCCGGTAGTTGTAATCAGTGGAATCGCCGCAATTGGTCTTCTGGCTTGGTCAATGTGGCCAAAGTCCACAGGCAAGGGGCCTGCAAAATCGCCGGCCTAACCGTGCCAGTTTTTTATCGTCGAGCCTATTGACTAGGCTTTTCGATCCATGGTAATAGGGTTCAGGTCTTGAATATTCGCCGTGGTGGCGCGGTGCCACCCTCGATCACGATCTGATATGATCAGGAACAGGAAAAGAAGATGTCAATCGAATCACTCAAAGATGTCATGCCAATCGAAATGCAGAAACTCAATCCTTCCAATAAGGATTCTGAGATGATGCGTTGCGCCAATGAACTTTATGAAAAATCATTGTTCGCTCGAAACCTGCTAAAACTGAAGGGGTTTGATTCAAAAGAAGTCAAGATCAAGCGTGTCTCTGACGCAGTTAAGGTCTTCTCGGACGTGTTCTTTGAGATCGGATTTCTAGCAGGCGTCGAAGCCGCAGTTGGCTCTCTAACAAAGAAAGCGTTTCAAGAGAAATTGAATGAGGCTACAGCGCCAGCAATTCTGTCTTGTAGAGCAATTCAAGCAAAACTCAACGATATGTTCGACGAGAACAATAAAATCTCAGAAGAGTGCCAGTTTCCCAATTGGGATGCCGCTGGTGGAATCAATCTGCCGGGCTGGGCAGATCAGGTAACGCGCCAAAAATTGATATCAGTTGTTCACTCATCAGTAATGAGACTGATGAAGGATGAAATCGGCCCTTTTGCCAAGGGAAAGAAGGGATCTAACGAATCAGAAATCACTGATGCCATGTACGCTTTATTTCAAATAAAGTTCATGTGCGGCGTTATTCTCGGTCTGTATCACTGCGGACCAGAGCAATTCGAGAAAATCGTTGTGAAAATGCCAGACGGAAAGCCGGTAGATCTAATTCCCCAGATCGGAAGAATCCCGAAGGCGCTAGATCAGTACGATGTTGAAGGAAAGCTGGCGAAGATGGTTGGCACTAAGTTCAACTAAATCGGAACAAAATGACAGCACAAGAAGCGGCTGACGATCTGCTCGCGAGAGCTAAAACTCAGTCAAAAAGATTTAGCGCGGCAATGGAATCGGGCGATAAGCGCGAAGCCGTTGCCGCGCTCGCTTCTTTTGCGGAAATTTGCGGCGGCGTAAAGTACATTGTACTAGAAAACGATCTTCCATCAGAAAAACTGGACTCATACGATCGCGCAGTGATACACATGATCAACAAACTATCCGAAGTCTAAATGTATGACGTACTTGAAAAATTCTGCCGAGATAACGGATTTTCGCTTTCAAGCGGAGCTGATCATCTTGGCATTTTCAAGTCGAACGTAAAGATAGCCGAGATACGCGAAGAGGAAGATAGAACTTGCTCTGCTAAAATATACGCAGAACTCGACAATGTGTTAAGCGTTAAAAAGGCAACGCCTTCAGATCTGAAGCGCATAATACTACAGTCGCTAGAGGCAAGCTACAGCGCCATAAAATTAGGCGAGGATCGTCGTGGAACTGTAATTGCCGCAGCAACCAGAAGATCTCCACTAAGAGAGGTAACACTAAAAGGTCCAATACACCAACCGGACTTTAGGAACGACAAGGAAATATACGAAATACTCTGGAATAGCACAGAGGCCGTTGAAATAAAGCCAAACGGCTCAGAGGGTCCGCACCCTAATTATATGTCCAGAATGCCAGACAGAGAACCGGGATCTGGCATCGGAATAACTGAAATGGTGTATGGACTAAGAGCCATAGACCTAAGTAAAGTACCGAGATCAAAAGTCGGCTTTGTTAGCTCATTCATAGAGAGCAACGTAAAGAATATTCACAAGTACGGTCAATCAGCTAGACAGGAAGAGATATCAAGAGAACTGATAGCTGAATACGCACCAGAACACGTTGCCAAGAAACTCGGCCTAATCAAGAAACAGAAGCAAGAGACATTTACGACCTTTCTTGTTGGTATCTGCCAAAAGATAAGGCCGTATATGGCCTCTGACGGTCAATGGTGGATCAAATTCGCTGAGTCAATTCAGGGAAGAGAGAATCTGTCGCCCAGCCAGTCAAATATAGCCCTAAAGTTTCTCTCAAACTACAGAGATCAACTTAGCGCGGAAGATTACGAAACCATATACCCGCATCTTCCTGAGCAAGAGAGTTTCTACAAGAAATTCACCATAGCCTACATAAAGCTAATGGTCGCCACGCTGGTGTACGGAGAAAAATCTGGCTCGATTCTCATAGATATGAAGTGCAGAGAGTTTCTCCAAACGAATGGATTTGGAAACCCAAACACAAAGCACACCGTATGGAAAAAGACTGTAGAGTGGGTGGACGACAAGATCAGAAAGCAGGTCAAGAAAGGAAATCTTGAAGATTTCCGCGAATACATAGAGAACCCAGATCTGTACCATTCAATGATCGAAAGAGAGCTTGATGGTGAGTCAACTCTTTCTGGAAAAGTAGATCAAATTACTTCCAGAATATCTGATTACAAGCAGATAGAATACACAGACGATCAAAAAGAAGCAGGCCTAGCCTGCATGAGAATACTTGACGGAATGTGCGACGGCGCAGTCACAGAAGACGGCCACGGATTCAATAAGTCGCACACAAGATATGGAAAGCACTTAGCTGATTTGGATATCAGCCAGATAACCAACGAAGATATGAACAAGATATCTTTCATGGTTAAGTTCTACAGAGCGCAATTACCACAGAGATACAGAGATATCGTCGCAGGTCACACGGATGTCGTTGCCGGGCAGAAGAATAAGCCGACGCACGACACGAACACACTGTACTTCAGACTTTTGAAGTCGATGATATTTGGAGCATAGCATGAAAGAGATTGATAAAAAACTTGACGCCGAGTTTGAAAAATATAATGCAAATATACCAATAAAAGCCATATCTCTAAATGGAAACGCCGGCGGGCTCGCTTCCATAGAGATATACTCTGATGCAAAGAAGCAGAAAAAATTCGGCCACAACCAACAAGAAACGGACTATGCTATTGTCGTTTGCTTTTCAAATAAACGGCATCTATCAAACTTTTTTGAAAGGTTTGACTTCTCTCCTTTTTCATTGTCATTCGATCAGGATGATCAAAAATATTACAAGGATAGCGTCACCATTGAGATGCACACAGACGATCCAAGAAAAGCCGCCAAGGCATTCTTCGATTCTTTATCTATGATAAAAAGCATGTCATATTACCAATAACGATGATGCGCTCATACTATAATCATACCTCGGAGATCAAATATGCAGTCATACATGAGACTACTGGCATCGTGCGTATTGGTAGAACTCAAGAAGCCAGTTAAACTTGCGCTTCCAGAACACTCAGATCCAAATAGGTTTAGAGGGACCAGACTCGATATCGACGGGATGCCAGCACAAATACGCAGCACGTCTGACGGCGGAAGAATAATACACGCAATATGGTACAATATCGGCGGGCGACGCCACGAAGTCGATCTATCTCCGAATGACGAGTTTAAGATACTTCAAATACGTGACAACGCAGCACCATCACACATCAAGCCAAGATTTCACAACGAAAACAGGCAGAGGAGATTCACTCCGGCTCAAAATATATTCAATTGCCTAAGAAAGAAAGGTGTTGAGTGCAAGATAAGGGGAGACTCTGTTGAGTTTCTATTTGGATCTCACACAATAACAGTCGAAGAAGAGACAGCGGACCTATCATCGGCAAGAAACGGATTGATTAGAAGTTTCCCGCTAACAGAAAAAGGCATAGAGGCGCTAGTCGCCAGAGCCAAAAAAATCGACGACAGTTTCGACCCCGCAAAAATAGCGGTTTAAGGTAACAAAATGAGCTACACAGTAGGCGGCAAGAAATTCGATCTAATGTCAGAAGCCATAGCCGAGTCGGCTGGCACTGGCGAAAAAGTAATGTCAGGATCTAAGACGATCCACACACCAAAAGAGTTTAAGATGATGAAGAACCCGTTGTTTGGATTTGGAAAAAAGTCACCGTCTAAGTCTGGATTTGAGATTGCCGAAGAGGTATTCCAGTCACACAACGGTCAGGTTGACTTTGAAACATTCTGGAAGGAATTTTCACCATCACAACCCGGCATGAGAACATCTGAGGCAAGATCAATTCACGCTGATTTATCGAAGCAGAATTGGCGCTTCATGAGAAATGGCTCCGCAAAGAAGTTCAACTATAAGGTAATCGGACAGAACGATCGCGTTCTGTATGATGGATATTCTTTTGAGAAAGCATCTGATTTGATGATGAAGTCAGCGGCTCCAGTAAGAATGTTGCGTGATGATGTTGAGATTTCCAAGCGCAGACCTGCTGGCGATGTTCGCAGAAATGGAATGACCGCGAGCCGTCACATGCCAGACGGAAGCAAAAGAGACGCATACTCCGTTAATTGCGGAAACAAGAGCTATCACACCGAGGATCTGGCCGACGCTAAAAGGAAATTCAAGTCTTGGTGCAAAACTGGTGATTGCACACTGCATCACGGAAGACAACTGTTGGATTCTAATTTTGAGCAGCCAGCACCTAAGCCGCTTGGATTGTTTTTACATGCTCCCGGCTATAGACCGGCAGTTAAGAAGAATGGATCTGGATTTACAGCAACCCACAAAAAGATTCTGAAAGACTATATAGAGGCCGGAGGCAACGCTTGCGATTTCGACGATCTGCCATCTTCAATTAGATCAAAGCTGAAAGCCGCAGGATATCCAGAAACTCTTGAGTCTGACGCCGAGAGATTTCTATGGGATAACAATAATCCGCATTTGAAGCGGTCGAAACTTTGGGGTAATCCAAGAAAAATAGATCAAGAAGTATTGTCAAAATATAAATCGATCAAAAGAAACGGCTCAAGAAAATATTCAGTAGTGGTAGGAAGAGTTGGAAAGGTGTACGACGGATTTGATAGAAGCGAAGCACTAGAAGCATTTGACACATACGTTAAGTTTTCAAAATCTTCAAAGGGCCTAGCTCTCGGACAGCCAGTTGAAATGCTGTGTAACGGAAACAGAGTAAAGAAATACGCTCGCAAAGTAGAGAAATTTACGCCAACCACCCGCAGATTGACTAAAAACGGATCTAGCCGACCAAGATACCAATTGTACGTAGAAAACATCGGACTGGTATTCGATGGGGTTGACGAATCTGCCGCCAACAGCGATTACAATGAGTATGTTAGAAGATCCAAACTTCGATCAGGTCGTGAATCGGGATCGGAAGTAACCATGCTCAAGGATGGAGAGTTATTTAAGAGCCATTCTGGAAAGAAAATCGTAAGAAACGGGTCGGATTTCTTCACAACAAGGAAGGAATTGGTCCACAAAAGAAACAAAGATGGATTTGATTTCTACTTTATTGAACTTGATGAAAATAAAGAAGTTGTCAGAGTGGAAAAGGTTACGGAGAAAGTTTTTGCCGAATCAAAGATACCATACAGGCACGATGATCCGGATAACAAAAAATGGGAAAAATCCTACATAAGCAAGATACTTGACAAAAAATCCGGCCATTCACATTCCGTGTTTGGGAAAAGCCTAAGACCTCAATTTGACTTGAGTGAGTTCTACAAGAATTACAGAAAAGAGCACGGAATGGAACCTCCATTTTTCGCAGTTCTATCTTTCGCAAAAGGCTACAAATGAAAACACTAGCACTAGCAATAGCCATCCTAGCAACCGGGTGCGCCTCAGCATGGCCAAGTGCCTGCAAGCTGAATTACCGCACCGGAGAAACGCGGTGCGCCTGCACGCGCACGGTGCAAACAAACAAAACCATGCCAGATAAGACAAAGCGTGTCACATTTATGTGTGACAGCAAAAATCTGCCGATTGTTTTTGAAGCTAAGACAATCGAGGCTGGTGAGTAAACATGGACATCAAATCAGAAATAGAGAACCTGCTAAAGAACGGAAAAGTTCCGCCGGAAATTCTTAACGAGTTAACCGAGAAACTCTCGGAGTTCATTCTGCAAAAAGCAGAGAATATCGTTAAGTCAAAATTGTCACTAAATGTTCAAACAGACGTTTACGTCATTGAGGAAAAGTAATGAGTAGCAAGCCAATACCGCAAGCAGAATTCGATAAAATGCTATCTCAGTCGAAAGACGGATTGATATTCAAATACGCTAATCAAAGTGTTCTTTATGTTAACAAGAGTAAATACTGTTATTGTTGGCACAACGGAGTATACACAGGACAATCTAGTAAGACACAAACAATTGGTAGCTTCTGGGGCTTTCCAACCCAAGCACCGCAAAACACTTCGGCATACGCCGCCGCCGAAAAAGGGAATAAGCCACAAACTTATGCTTTGATTTGTAAGGCTCTTGAAACGAATAATGGCGCACAGGTTGCACCTCAGCGAGCGGTAAATCCACCGCCGCCGGGATCATCTCCGCCACCTAACCAAGATTTCAATACACAATACAAGAAAAAGGTGGAGGAACTTCTTGCAAGCAAGCAGTTTCAATCAGACCTAAACGAAATGGTTTCGAGAAAATACGGCTCTTTCGTTTCGGACCCAAATGAAGGGCTTTTCTGGATAAAAGTAACCCAAACTCCAACCGCTATATTTTTCGATACAGTAATGTTCAATGATAAGTCAATCTTAAAATCTGGAAAGTGGGATCTTATCGAAGCCGGCCCCGATAATTGGAAAGTGTTTCTCAAGATTGTGAAATCGGCATCAATACCGGCAGTTCAAGGCTCGGACGTTGCGGTAGCAAATGCAGTGAAACTAGGAAAACCAGCAGGTCTGATGACGTTCTTAAATGCTTCGCTACAAGCCGCAGGAAAATCACCCGGTTCACTAACAACACTAGGCGCAGAAGCCGATACAGCATCTTTCTGGGAAAACCACAAAAACAAATTCTACATCGGTGGTGGAATCGCAATGCTCGCAGCAGTTGCGGCTTATGGTTACAAGGCGTTTAAGGAGCGTAAGTAATCCACTGAATGCTAAAATCGTTCAACAAACAGAGGCTAATTCAAACTCTCCAAGAACTAGCAATCTTTGGTGAGTTTGAGTTAGTTTTGATCGGTATCGACAGATACGAAGGAGAGCCACATCTTGTTAGATACGGCAATAGATCTCTGACGATCATGAGGACCAACGACCACGTTCTGTATTTTCACGGAGCATGCTCCGGTAACATCGGTGAGAAAATCAGCGAAATACTGCACGACGGTTACATATATCATATCGAGAACGACATCAGCAGATGGTCTGCTCTCAAACAATCATACATTACTAAAAAACACTCAGGTAACAAATGTCATTATATTCTCAATTGCTTACGGCGTCTATTCTCCCCACAACAGAAGAGATAGTCGGATTCAAGCCAATAAAGATCAGCACCGGGCTTTTCGTTGAAATCGGAGATCAGCCAGACGCCACAGACGAGACAAAAGACGGCATATACAAGAAATTCGAGTCATCAAAAGACAAGAACATCATCTTCCTAAAGCGTGGCGGAAGGTTCTACAAAAGCATATCTGGAGATCTGGAATTCGGAAGCAAGTTCGTGTCTGGCGGAGATCTATATGTGGTCGGCGAGCATCTCGGATCTGGATGGTACAGGATATACGATATCTACTCAAATCACAAAGATCTCAGCACAACATCGCTGTCTAAGATATCCAAGCAAAGAAAGTACAGAGTCGGAAAGCACGTTATTGAAGTTCTCGAAAACGGAATCAAGTTTATGGGAAAGAAATTCATCGGAGAGCCTGCGGATCTAATAGAGTCGGCGTCGGATACACTAGATGAGCCGATACTGAATTTTGACGGAACACCGCTGTTTGCAGAGTAGTCAATGAAGAAAGAATGGTCTGAAATTCTGTCGTTTAGGAGTAAGTAAAATGTCAAGCGCAATCAATGTAAATTTCGAGAACCCATCAATAAGCGACTCTATAGATCATCTAAAGAGACTGTTCCTGATAGTCAGGAGCAAAAATGCTTCGTTCAAGGTTATCTGGTCAAATGATGACAAGATTCTCAGGACCGTTGTGGCTGGAGAGGGATTTACAAAACCAGAAGACCATACGCAATACGATCAAAAACACATAAAGGATTATGTAAAAGGCCTAACAGATGACGGATCTTTATACAAGACATTCGCAAATGAACAAAGCATGAATGTCGAGTGGGATCAGATCATAAAGTCATACGCTGCGTCCGATTCAAAAGAGACAGTTCTCATGGTTGTTAAGCCAGTAGGCTTCGGTCTTTTGTGTGCCGCAATCGCGCACGCGGTAATGTCAAGAGATGGAAAAGAGTCCAACAAAATAATTGTTGGCGCATCGGGCTTGGCTGGGTTTGTTGCTTATACGCAGGGTCCGCAGTTATTTCATCAAATTAGACAGAGTAAGTAAATGAGAGAACAAGTAGAAAACTTCCTAAACAAAAACGGTGAGATCTACCTTATCATACGACAGGGTGGTCAATAACCGGAGATCCCGGCGAGTTAATAGAATCACTAGCAGATGCTTACGATGTAAACGTATTACATGCAGACGGAAGCGGAATTATCTAGCATAAAAAGGAAGTAAAATGTCGAGCGCACTCGTATTAGACAATCTTTCAGTTGGCCAATCTGCCGAGAATCTTGGTGGATTTTGGCTAATAGCAAAACTAGAAAACGGTGAGTTCATAAGAATTTCATGGTCAAAAAAATTCCCAGAGGTAATCATATCAATAGCGGGATCTACATCAGAGCAGATCTCGTGCCCTAACTCCGAAACATTAAACAAGATTATTAAAAATAATTACAAATTCGCGTCATACAAAACATTCGCAAACGAATCCGAATTGGATAAAGAATGGAGCCAGATCAACAAGACCGCCAACGATGCTCGCGCCAATAAAGGAACGATAATACACACGGCAAAATCAATAGGAGTAGGTCTGTTGTTTGCGGGAGTTGCTTACGCAGTAACATCAAGAGATGGAAAAGAATCAAACAAAATTGCCGTCGGGGCGTCGGGCTTGGCCGGTTTTGTTGCCCACAATCAATATCGCAGATTTCTTGGCATGATTTTTGGCTAGGATGGATATTACGAAATGAGAGAACAAGTAGAAAACTTCCTAAACAAAAACGGTGAGATCTACCTTATCATACGACAGGGTGGCCACTACCTGAGCTTGACGTATTCGGTGTCAACCAAAAAGATGACACTCGGATATAGCGGAGAAGAGCCGTCGATAACGAATTTCATGGATAAGAATTCGTTTCTAAACGAAGTTTCAGCAACGCCAAATGCCTCTTCGGTTTTCATGTACGGCGAAGAAAATGAGTATCTGTCAAAATGGAATGACATAAAAAGAGACGTTGATTATTTCGTTTACCAGTCAGAACTCAAGTCAGCCGCAAAATCAGTAGTGTTTGGTCTGTTGTGCAGTTTTGCCGCGCACACTCTTATTGAAAAAGATGAAAACAATAAATACAGAAATCCACTAATAGGTTTGGCCGGAATTTCTGGCGCAACAGTGTATTACAGATTATCTACGTTTAGACCGGGATAACAACACGGTAATCAAATGAAAAAAATACTCTCAAGACTATTTTCAATTTCATCAACAATAGATCTACCGGACATAAAGAACAGGTTCTATGTACTGTACCAAAAGACGCTTCAAACACGTCTATACATAACCATCATAACAACACTCGCCATAACGGGAATGCTATTCTTCGTCGGATACTCGATGAATCGTGGGGCCAAGACATCTCCAGAATTGAGGGAGATATTTATGTTCATGCTCGGTTCGCTCGTATCTGTGTGGACAATCCAGCAGAACTACTGGTTCAATTCGAGATCTGACGAGAAACTTCTTCAATTGGCTTATGAAGAAACCGGGAGAAAACTTCCCAAAGAAACAAATTCAGTAACAGTGAGCGGCGCCAATGTTAAATAACCAAATTCTAGCAAACAAAGGAACTCAAATGTCAGCAACCGAAGAGATGATAGCCAGATCCTTTTACAATTCTGGATTCTCAATCACAAGCAAGGCGGCGCAACTTCTGAACGATGCCAGCGTAGAAGACTCTCTAATGGCGTTTAGAGACAAACTCGCGCAACTTCCAGATGGTGAGTACGAGTTTTCAGTAATAGACAATGGATTGCCTATCGCTTGGCCCGGTCTTACTAATCCGGCAGATTTGATCAAGTCTGGAATAAGTTTGACATCAAAAGATCCAAGCAAAACGTGTCCAGTTACAGACGTTCGTGATATAGCTGGATTTTCTTTTGCTCTACTAACTTCTGGTAAAGTTGGGCCAAGAGTTGTAGTTAGTTTGAAGAGAGCGGCTGGCGAAACAATCAAACCTGAGCAGGAAGCGCCAGCTCCCATACCAGAGCAGGACACCGCAGAAGTCCAGTCAGAGCCGGAGCCAGATACCACCCCGGCCACACCGCCGGTTGAAGCGCCCGCGCCAGATAAACCCGACTATTTGCGTATGCTCGCTGTTGGCGTTATTTGTGGTGCTATTGGTAGAATGTCTACAGGCAAAAATTCAATCGGTATAGCGGCAGCTTTAGCTGGTACTGGATACGAATACTATCGTCAGAACGAGAAGTAGTATTTGTTTGTAAAAACACGAACGCCCGGTAGATTTGTCAGATCTACCGGGCGTTCGTGTTTTTGGTTGAGATGAAAATGGAGAATCAGAAGACCGGCTTCAGAAACTCGTCCATCTTATCTTTCCACATAGCAGTGCTTTCAAACGCACCATCAAATCTGTTGGGAATGTAGTCGCCAACAAGAGTTCTCAGTGCTTTTCTGATATATCTAGCAACAGGATCTATAAGCTCCGGAATGCTCCGGGTAATGCCGTCTTTTTTCAGCTTCACTCGAACGACTCTTCTTTCAAGATCTTCCGAAATTTTCAACGAGTCCAATGCCGTAATAACGACTATTGGAATACCAAATTCAGACACATTCACGGACCCCAAAACGCGTGAAGAAAATTTACCTGAAATGACAGCAAGAGACACAAGATCGCTGGCATCATCTTTCAGAGTTCTAACATTGTCAAAAACACAAACACGGTTGGCTCCATTACCTTTGGATAGAGCGCATTTAATGTCATCCAATCCGATATCTCCAGAAAGAAACAAATCGGAGTTATTGAAAATCTTAGCAAAAAGTTTTGCCACGGTGGTTTTTCCGCTGGCCGGCTCAGATGATTCAATAATCATAAGTGCCGGAGGAGAAACCCTTGATGAATTCATGATCTCATTATCAAGATCATATACATCGTAGGCAATAATACCAGAAACAAGAAATCTTGCAAAATTCCTACGATCATCATCCGAATTAAAACCAATGCAGCCCAAAACATCTTTAACGACACCGGCAGCGCCAGCTATATCCAGATCATTTCCTATTTCAAGAATTTCTGGCATTGAAGACGGGCCGCCATTCACAACCAGTTCATCGCTATTGTTTGAGACAACAGCAGCATTCGCAGTATTCATAAGAACCTCGTGTAGAGAAAACCGGCACACAACTACAACCAAACATTGGCTGTAGAATTATTTACTTACGAAAGACGAAATACCGGCTTCAGAAATTCATCCATCTTCTCGGTCCACAGATGAACGTTTGAGAATGTATCACTGTCAGGAGAATAGTGGTTTGTCAATTTTCTGAGCGCATTTCTAACCGTACCAAGATCATCAAAACAGATATCTTTGATCTCGTCTGTTTTAACAAGTTCAACTCTAATGCATCTTCTGAGCAAATCATATCCAAGAGCGCCATACCCAGATGTTGCAATAACCATTGGCATAACAAAATTGCCATCTTGTTTATGCAGCGCAACAGTTCCGGCAGTAACCGCCAACCCGACGCCAGCAAAACCAGAACGATCCAAAGTCTCCGGATTATCGATCATGACAACAGGATGTAGATTTTTGACAGCGGTTGAGATCCATTCGGCATTGAAATTGTGCGTTATGATTCCGTGAAACAAGTCACGAAAGAAAGCTGCCAAAGCCGTTTTTCCACATTCTGGGCGCCTAGACTCTATCACCATCATTAATGGTGGTGCAATTCTAGATCCGGAAGCGATGTTATCATGCGCAATAATGCCAGAGACAAGAAATCTAGCAAAATTCAAACGATCAATTCCAGAGTCAAAGTTAATTGAGTCTAGCAATACCTTGATCGTATTGACAGCCTGCTCCATGGTTAAAACATAATTCGGATCAAGGCGTTTTCTTTCAAAACGCTTTTGCATATCTCTTTGCGCCGAATACGATGTGTCAATGGCCTGTCCGACAGAATCGGAAATCTCACTAAAGTTATTCATATGATCCTCTTGTAGTAAAAACCCTGCGCACAACTCCAACCAAACATTGGTGGAGAATTATTTACTTAGAAACGATTTCGCGAATCACCTTCAAGTCACGCTTTGACACATCGCGGATTTTGCAGCAAAACTTTCCGAGCTTTGTGTAGAAATTTGTGTAATCTGGCGCTCCAGCCATACGACGACCAAGAAAGTAATCATACGGATATTTAGCGTATTTCACACCAACAGATTCCCATCTGATAGTGTTCTTTTCAGCATCATCAAGCCAAATGATCTTCCAAGAACCATCACGCTTTGCGTAGTACACGTCTTTTTCGATTTCAATAAAAGTCTTCTCAGGCTTTGCGTACTTGATGATCTTTGCTTTCTGCCTTTTGAGAATATTGTCGCGAGGATCGACGTACAAAATATCACGAAAACTTGAAATCTCTTTCGCACCAAACGCTGTCGGAGCTTTCCAGCACAAAACACCATTCACCCATTCAATTTGATTTGAGTTGGTGACAATAGAATTCACATGCTCAAGAATGTGGCGTTGGGTTGTGCTATCAAAACGAATGTTCTTGCGAACCTCAGAATAGACATCATTCCAATTTCTGCCAACCTGCTTTTCAAAATACTGATAAAGCGGAGAAATCAAATCGCTGAATTGTTTGAGCGCGTCACGGTCGCCACGACGACGCATTGCCGAGCGAACGGGCATTGCGTCAACGCTGTCAATATCGTTATTGATATTTCCAGCCACGCGATCGCGGCGGCGATCGTTAATGTTTGGAAGAAAATGACTGCCGTATCGCGGTCGCTCTGTGATAACTTTCTCGAAGTCTGGACGCATGGGTTCCTCATATTTGTGGCCTGTCAAATTATACCACAGGACCATGGCAATCGTCAAGCGTAATTTCATAAAATAGAGAGCTAGAGCCAACTTCCTTGCCAACACTAAGCGAAAATCTGCCGACAAGAACGCCTTTTTTGTCGAGCAAAGCCGACCTAAACAGGTAATTTCTACGAGATCTATTAGATTGGCTTCGTATGTATTTGAACATATCGTGCTTTTTAGCGAGATCTATGAGATTCTCAAGACTAGCCCTGCGACCAATCTCTGAGTGCCACAACTCAAAGAAGTATATCCATTCTTGCTGATTCATATTGCTCACCCACCCTCAAAGAAATGCCTTATTGTGTACTGAACTCCATTGTAAAAAGTTCCATACGCCATCTTATTGGTCTTTATATAGCGATCGTCAAATTCAACCAAACAACCAACGCCGCTTATTACAATTGTGGCAAAACATTTTCCATCACGATTTACTATCTTGATTCCCTCCGGCATTTTCTCTGCATTAAGAATTGAACCACCATGAGAATCCCTGCGCTCATTCCACATATTCACGTAGTAGTCGAGGCTTTCGATCAGGTGAAGGCGAACTAACGCTTCTGATTCTATTTGTTCACTCATGATACTCTCCCTACTTAAACCTGCTAAGAAATGCCCTAAACGCTAACTCTATAGATGCGTAGCCACTCGACCTATTGAAATTCGATGGATTTGCAAATTTTGCCTTTTCGGAAATAAACCAAACGCCATCAATACAGCCAATCGCGCTCCAATTATCTCTATGATAGTAGGTTGACGACGACAATATCATTCCCTCTTCATAAACGAATCTATTTAGGTATTTTGCTATTCTTTTGTTTCCCTCTTCGATTAGTGCTTTGTTTCCCTCTTCGATTAGTGCATTTACCTTTCTGTCAAAGTCAGCTCTCTCCAATCTCTCTCCCTCCGCCAAATCCAGACGCTTTCTTTCATCGAAGTAAGATGATGTTGACTTTAGAAGATCTCTGCTTTCAATCAGCAAATCCCTATTTTCAATCAAGAGATCCCTATTCTCCTTGAGAAGCTCTCTGTTTTCCTCTAGTACCGCTAGGATTTTGCTAAATGTTTCACTGATAACGCTCATAGTTCACTCCATAGTTTATGTTACCCTCTCCGATACCAGATAAGCCTCAGCGGCATCTTCTGGCGATTTGAAAGACTTCGATCTGTCAAGCATATCATCGAACCTCTCATAACGATCGAAATACCACAAACCGTCTACACATCCTATTGTTATGAACAAACTAGGATTTGTGAAAATCTCTTCATGAATTATCTTTCTACCTTTAAGAACGAATTGTCCATTGACAGTATACTTTGCTCTCCAACGTTTTCGGCAGAGTTCAACGAGATTCGCCAATCTCCTTTCCATATCTTCTCTAGCAAGTCTTTCGGCGTGCAATCCATCCAGCCGCTTTCTCTCCTTGAAATACTCATCACTAGATTTTAGCAGATCCCTATTCTCCTTGAGAAGCTCTCTGTTTTCTTCGAGAATAGATATAATCCTTCCCAAAGCACCAATAAGACGACCATCGGTAAACAAAGCCATCACCCCTCCTTTTTGTCTTCCTCAGTTTTCTCCGAATCGCTGGGCTTACCAGAATCTTCTGGCTTATCCAGCACAAACAGCAAACCGTCAACCTCGCCATCCTTTCCATCAAACAAAACAACTGGCTTTCCAAAAGCTGCGCTCATCATTCCAACAAAATCCTCGCCTACACTCATTTCACCTTCCTCCCATCAGCTTTTAGAGCGTCCCTGCTCCAAGCGTAATCAGAGCTTTGCCACACTAGCAAATCTCTCGGCCTCTCAACATCCTTTCCATGAATCAACAATACTAGCCAACTAGAAACCAAAAGCGCCTCGCCTTCAGTTATTGTTATCTCCATTGGATTCAAGTCGATAAACTCTTTCTTCTTATTGATCTGAGATGCAATTCCGTCTGGAAGTATGTCCCTAATCACGTTGACGCTTATTCTCAGAAGACTCCCACCGCCACCACGTATTACATTTGCCTTGATCGTGTTTACGTTCTTCTTGTAACCGTTGAAATTCTTGCCGTCGCCACGGAAAAGCACACCGTTTCTGTATTTTACACAGTCCTCGCCGAGTAAATCGACTATAGCGTCTATGAATTGTTTTTCTGTAGCGACCAATTTACCAATCCGATATGGTGTGATGACCGGGACTTGAACCCGGACTGATTTCTCAAGCGGAGTTTAAGTCCGCTGCGTCTACCGATTCCGCCATCATCACATAAATCTCAAACAACACCAATCGGCACCCCCGGCATAACGCTATGGCCAACTGGAGATCTGCCGGGATTTGGAACTTGATATGTGTGCCAATATTCAAGAGCCCTATTGTGATTATTTCTTTCCCAAGGATGAGTAACACCCATTAAAACAGACCTGTCTTGAGATTGATCTTGCTCCAGAGTTATTTGATATTCACGAAAGCATCTTTCGATCTCTTCAATTTCTATCGCATCAATTTTCTCGTCTTCCGATTTTCTTCTCTCTCTGATAACAATATCGAGTGAGTGAAGATTGCAGCTAGGAAGAGCGTAAACCATATCATTTGCAAAGCTCTCGGAATCCAGCTCATTTAACTCACGCTTCATAACCCTAGACATCTCAACGCATTTCATAATGAAATCAAACTGGCTTCTAAATATCTTCCAGTAGGACTGATCAAAAATTCCGCCAGACGAAAGCTCGTTTCTTTTATTGTCAATATTTCTAATCAAAGAGGCGGCGGCATCATTAACTGATATCTTAAGATATTCGTAGTGTCTATTTTCAAACAGAGAATTTAGAAAGCCAAAAACTTTTCCAACATCGGAAACGCAGGAGCCCACAACCTCAGCAATCGCACGATCACCAGTCCTTCCAGTAGTGCGATTTAACATCTTTTCGTAAGTGTCTCCGTAGTAAGTGGACTTCCACATTTTTCTTACAGTGTTGAACTTTCTTGACGACGACGAAGCGTATTCGGCGTATTTTGAAATTATATATTCCAACAATTCGGACTCAACCTCATTCATTCTAACGAATGCCGATGATAGCCTAGAGTTTTTCTTTGTCAACTCAATCGAATTGTTAAATTCCTTCAAATCACACACAACAACCTCCATCATCACAATTCACTTACCAATAACGATAGGCAAAACTGACACAACAGTATACACCTTTCCATCATCCTTGAGTACGGTAATTGTGTTTCCACTAATTAGCCAGATTATCTGGCCAATGCGGATTGATATTCTTCCATCAGAAACCCACGCAAACCGGAACTCGCGCCATAACTCATCAGATAACTCAACTCCATGAAGGAAGACCATTGCCTTAACCATGTCAAAATCAAATATCTGTTTCATTTCTCTACCTCCACCAATCTGAATCCAATTGATTTAGTGTCCTCTATCTCAAAGCTCTCTATTGAGAGACTTAGAAATTTCTTTCCGCAAGAGTCCAATAGCGCGGTCTTTGTCAATTCGTACATCTCAGCGTATGAGAGTCCGCTTTTGTAATAACCGTGAGCCTTGGCCAATTTAACAATCTGAGCGACATCGGCACCCCTGCCGATATCAGAACCCAGATACCACAATCCAACCAAACTTTCATCGACAACCATCAGTATTCCTCCAAGCTCTTGTGGACTGAATACACAAGCGTCTTCGTTGTTCTATCCTTTTCAATTGACAGCTTAAATCCGCCGACAACTGAGTCTCTTCTATCGGAAAGAGCCATTCTCATCATGTACTGCTTCTTTCCGTCGCTCTTATCGTGCAGAATGTTTCCGAGCATTCCATTCTCTGTTGCGAGTTCAATCAATCCAGTTAGATACGACTTCGACCCCAGCTTCTCGTACCACAATTCAAAGAAATCTCCCCACTCGTCATTCATTGTTGCGTCAGCCTGTGCCTGATCAAGATTCGCCAGCCATTCACGCTCTCCGCAAGCAAACATAATACCGCCAACAGTATCTCTCCAGCTCTCATACGAACCAAGTCGCGGTATCTCTTTCGGTACTGGCTTGCCTAGATCTATCCAGTTCTGAATCAGTCTAACAACAGCGCCTAGAACGATATCTCTGTTCTTGTTTACCCAATCGACAATGTTTCCTTCAACCTTAAATCCAGATCTCTTCTCAGGCTTTGAGAGATTCGTGTGCAATTTAGACCGAACAAAACGACGACTCATATCCTCTGACATTCTCGCGTTGTTAATCGTAGCTAGAAACAGTTGCAGAACCCTACAGTGAAGATTCTTTGTCTTTCCCAATACGCGAGCAGAGTAATATCCTGTCGTGAGCACCTTGTCTAGTGTGGCGGAAGCGATCGTTCTATTGATATTGTCGAAAAGGTGTATTGGCTGACCTTCAACAACAATCGACAACATTAGCTTTGCCATAGAATCTTCGTCAATCGGAAACTCGCCAACCTCCGGCATCAATCCATATGCACGCTGAATAATTTGCGCTAACTTCGTCTTACCAGTTCCTCTGCGATTCGCCTCAATAATCGTCATTGGCACGGGGCCATCAATCATCATGCGAACCATCGGAGTAACCAGAGTGCCAATGTAGTTGGCCTTTTCAGCACCTGATTGGAATGGAAAGTCGAATATCAGGTTGTTTATTACCTCAAGAGCCTCAGACACGGTATCCGGCACTTTCAACACCGGAGAATCGATCATATACGTTTTGGACTCCTTATTGTAACCGGGATTCTTGATCAGTATTCCATCACCAGTAAAGAATGGAGCGCGAACAACCTGAACAACCTCTCTCAATCCAGATCTATCTACGTGGTCTAACTCGCCAGCAAGAGCAGATATCACACGTTGCGGCGCGGCTGCTGGCAGCAGTATCACGCCACCCTCAACTTTCTTCTTTTTGACAAATTGACAACTACGCCACGCCAAACGATCTACCATTGGTATTTCGTAAGCAGACATAGAGCCCTTGTCTTTATCTACATAAGCCAATCTACCAGCAGAAACGAATACCTCTTCCTTTAGAGATATCTCGTCAAACACATGCTGATAGATTATGTGGTAATCCGAAGTTGCGTCAACTATTCTTCTGCCATCATCCTCTGCCCTAGTGACAGTTAGGTTCTTTGGCGATACGTATGTATTTGCCGGAAATCCCGACGAAATAATACCCTCAATAAACTCTTCATCGGATGTCGCTGCCAATTCCTTTTTAGGATTTACCGCAAGATCTCCTAGAAATCCGAGAAAGTCATCGTCATCGTTAGCGACTACTGGCTTTTCTACTGGCTTTTCTACTGGCTTTTCTACTGGCTTTTCTACTGGCTTTTCTACTGGCGCTTTCTTAACCGCAACTGGCTTCTTCTCTGCTGGCCTTTCTAGCGACTTGACCATATTCGCATCTTCTGGCCTGCGAGAAGATACACCAAGCAGTTCACGCGGATCGAATTTAGGCTTTCCCTCAACGTCTTCAAACTCTGATCTAAGCTCCTGCCAATGATTCTTCTTATCGGATTCGGAATACTTACACGTATCGTGCTTGCATCCAAATCCAAAACCACCACCATCGACAACGTATAGAGCAGAACCCTTTTCCTTTCGACCACACGGACATTCAGCCAATTCATAGCATTTCATTGTGCCACGATCGACAACGCTTCTTATCTGGAATCCCCAAGAGACTATCTTCTCAACAGGATCTATCTTTTTAACGTCTAGCGTATCGTAAGCGCCAACATTTGCGTCATCACGATTCTTGACAACAGGAAGGCTCACCGTCGTTCTAATTCTTGATTGGAATTTCTTTTTCTTCCACTCATTATCCTTTATGCTCCAAGCCTGAACTTCTGGAGTCTCTGACGCTAGAATTTCAGCGAAGTCAACTTCTGTCAAAGTAGGAATATTCTCAGGCATCGAGAGTATCTTTGATGCTCTGAATTTCCTCTCAGGCGAACTCTCTCCCTTTCTCGATATTGTTCCGTAAACTTTCCACATTCTGCCGGAATTACCAACCGACAGATCTACAGTTACCTCTTTGCTGTTAAACTTTGATGCGACCTGATACAGCAATCGCTCGTTAACTTCGGATTCTGGCGGTATGTTGCATTTCCAAAGCAAATGGTATCCATTTCCAGAATCGGCCAATATCGGCTCTGGAAGTCCATTGAATTGGCAATATGCTGAAATATCTTGAATGACTCTGAGGGCCAGAGATTTCTCATCGTCAGACGATGGCTGCTTTGAAGGGTGTCTATTTGGGTCAATGTCAATGACAACCCAATTTCTCTTAACGCAGTCGTTGTTTCCAGACTGCGAGCCCTTTCCAGACGGAAGTATGCGACCGAAATGTTTCTCGATCCTTTCTCCCTCTATTTTGATTGAATGCAAAGAAACCCAAGCCGCCGACCATTTTCTGCCAAAGTTCTCAAGCGCAGTTTCCGCCGAACTTATGTCAGAAAAAAATCCGTGTAGCGTAGATTCGTCTTGCATTAAGATTCTTACTTCAAACAGCAAGCCGTCTTTGACGGTCTGTTCGTGAAGAATCTTTATACCGTCGAGTTTTCCGACGATATTTCCATTCATATGTCACCAAGCGTATAGTATAATAATATGATATCGGAACACGTAACCAGCTATCTCTTTCCACCCCACTTGGGCCAGTGTCTATCTAACTTTTCGAGATACTCAACCAAAACTCCGTATGTAACATCACGTTCGCTTGAACTTCTGTCTGAGCCAACAAAATCACTCGCGGCAACAGCAACTTCTAGCAAAACATCTGCATATGCTATTGCTTTCTCTGAAGTCTCTCTCAGATTTCCAAGAGCCCTTTCCAATTGAGAAATCTGCGAAGTCTTTGCACGCATCGCCCGCTCGGCAGAGAACTTCCAGTTATTGAACTTGTCAATGTCAAAATCAGACGGAGCCAATCTATCGAAAGACTCTTTCGAGATTGTCTTCGAGTCGTATTGTCTATTGATTGACCTTAGCTCGGACTGCAAATTCAATATGCAATCCTCTATCCTAGATTTGAGTCGATCAATGAACTCCGCATCTTTGACATCTGAATTAAGAGCGTCATTTGCTTCATTGATCATCGACTTGATTCTAAGCTCTTCCTCGGCCCCGTGCGTGCTTGTCATGTATATCTCTCAAATTATTGACACATCATTATTTGCGTCGTATCGTTTGAATGCGACCACAGTACGTATTGTACTGCGTTTGAAGTTGAATGTCAATAGCCCTAGAAATAAATATGGTGATTAAATGAAGGCGATAATACTAGGAAATAGTCAAGCTCAAGGAGCTGGAACAAAATTGGAATCCGAATTGAAAAGAATCGGATACTCTGTTACGAGATTGGCGAAGCATGGAGCCAAAAACAAAGACTTGATAAGCCTGTATAAAACAAAATCTCATCCAGAGTACGACCTTGCGGTAGTATTCAGCGGAGATCCTTCGGGTGTTTCTGACGTTTGCAAACTGTTTGAAAGCGTGCCGTATTTCGTTTGGTACGGACCACCACCGGCCACAAAGATACTAGACGTTGCTTACGCTAGAAAAGTATTTGGAAGCAAGGTTACAGGAAGTGACTACTGGTTTGAGTCTGGCCACGCCGCACAAAGAGAGAGGGACTCTGATTCAATCAGAAAGTCAGTAAGCGGAAAAGCCACATTCATAGACTTCAAAGATATAGATGGTGTTGGTGGAGAATTGCAGAAATCTGGCGTTGTGTTTCCTTCAATGAAAGACGGAATACACATAGACTCAGCTTACTACTCCAGAATGTTCAATGCTCCAAACTTCCCTAACAACGTGGTAAGTTCTCGAAGCAATGATAACAAGAGAGTTCTGATCGCACTATCGTTGAGTGCGGCAGTAGCTATCGCTGCGATTGTTATCGCCTCAAAACGTGGCAAGTTTGACGGGTATGCTCAAGGTATGCTGCCAAGCGCGGCTAACTAACAACTACTTATTCGCTAGTCCCCAATCTCTTGCGTAACACTTGTAACACATATTCCCAACGCGCTTGATCTCTTCAGACAACGCCTGCAAGCAAGACTCGCAATAGCACGTCTTCTCTATTCTCTTCGGTCTTAGACCAAGCCTTCGGCACTCTTCTGCTATAGCCGCGACGCTTCTTTCACCGGCTATAACTACTGCCAGCTTTTCAAAGAACACTGAAGATTTCTTCTCTGGACCCATCTTTGAATGGGCATCCCTTAACTTTTCAATGTCTGATCTTGACCATTTCTTCTTCATTTGATTACTTCTGTTTTACAACCAACTTCAATATCCTATATTCTACATGATAGTTTCGCACTGCCTATAGTCTACAGCCAAACGGAGCTTGACACAACGGGCCAGCCTCAGTCACCCGCTTCAATTGTTTCAACCCTGAATTCCAGACAGTAAAAACGCAGAAACCCCGCACCAGATAACGCTGGTGCGGGGTTTCTGTTTTTCTTCAGACTATCTCAAGTCCTAGAAGAATTCATCATCCTTCGCTTCAGTCTTCGCCTCTTCGTCGTCTTCGTCAACGACTTCGGCATCTTCGTCATCCTCGTCAACGGCGTTCTCTCCGTCATCATCATCGTCATCATCGTCATCTTCGTCATCGGTATCGGGAGCGCCTTCCTCAAGCAATTTCTCCATATCGGAGATATCGCCATTCAGCAATGCCATCAGCGATGCCATCTTGTCGCTGCTGCGAGCGAATGTCTTACACGGCGCCAATTGACCATCTTTCACAGCCGCCGCATTCAAACTATTCGCACGAGATTTGATCGAGCTTTTCTTCGTGTCGCTTCCACACGCATTCAGCTTGACCAACTTCTTGAGAACCTCGCTGACAGAACTCGACTCATTCCACACCTTGATAAACAAGGCCGCATCAATTTTCGGGAGGCGCTTTGCCCCCATCTTTTTCATGCTCGGAATTTGCTTTTGAAGCTGAGATACGACACTGCGAAAGCGCAACAGATTCTCTTTGCGCGACTCTTTCTGATCGCTTTCCGTTTCGCCTTCGATCGTGAACACACCAACCGCGATCAATTTCTCAAACGCAGCTTTTGGCGTCGCGCAAAGAGTCCAAGCAGCCAACACTTTGCGCGGATCAACGGAGTGCCGTTCGCGCATTGCCACTTCTTTTCCTTCGTTGTCTTTCACATCTTCGCGGCGCAACTTCGCGGCACAAGCACGGATCTGCGAAACTTGCGTTTCATCATTGCAGAGTTTGTTTTTCAACAAACCAGCTTTCAACACATCCATGCGCTTCTTTTCGCCCAACTGCTCTTTCGTCAACGCTGCGGCGCGGTTCCACAACCGAACAAACTCTGGCTTTTGAGCCTCAGTCAATTCAATTGCGCCGGGGCCGGGCTGACGGCCCTTTGTACCAACAACAGCAACACCGGAAACATTGTGATCGTTCGACATGGAATTCTCTCTTGCCGATTTCATCGGCATTGTATGCAGGATGATTCCCGCGCTCTCAGTATACACTTGCCGCACTGTCTGTCAAGCGGCGCCCTTTCGGTCATCGCCACCGCAACCCGCGCTGGCAATACCATTGTAGCACACGTCAAAACTCCTGTCAAGTACCTGCCAAAAGATAGTCGATACGAAAAAACAGAGGATGTTTCCAATCTCGTATACATCACCGTCATTCTCTATGCGACAGGCAGCCGATACATATACAGGGCCTTTGCCAAGTGAGGGTGCGTCTGTCTGGCAGGGCCTATGCGCCATTGCGCCGGCCCCACTCTTATTCTAACTGCTAGAAGATTCAAAAAACGACTTCCACTTCTGGTTCTTTATAGACAACTTCAATCTTTCAAACTCTGCCATTCCAAATTTTGACAGAGGAACCGACATTGAAGTTACAGAACATCTGCCGTTCTTTTCGCAGATTCTGGCTATCTCTGTTTCATCTTCAAATACAGATACATAGCTCTTTCCAGACAACTGGAAGTTTTTCTCTGTTCTTATCATCGAAAGACCTCGCTACTGCTTCTTTGCAGACTTTTTCTTCACTGGAACAGCAGTGTTTGGATTGAAATCTTTTGTTCCTCCCATATCAACTATGGTCAAGCTGACTCCGCCAGATTCTAGCGTCTTTACTCCAGCGGCGCACTTCTTGCACTTCCCCCCTGTCATATAGTGAGAGTTACTCACTTTGTTGTTGTAGAAGTTGTCAGTCTCCTTTGTGCAAATCATAACCTCAGTTTTTGCTGCGGCAGATGTGCTAAGGTAAGCGTGGCGCTCCGTTCCTGCGGTGCGAAACTTCTTGTTCTTCCATTCGATACGCATTTCTGGACCTCTCAACATCTCATCGAGTTTCTTTCTGTGAATGATCATTCTGGCAATTCCAGAACTATCAATACCGAGTCGCTCAAAGATCTCTTTGGCAACATTGATCTTTTCAAGATCGTAACCAGCTATTAACAATAGCGTGTCGGAGTATTCAACTTCGTCAACAACCCACAGTTTGACTTCTGACATCTAAAGCTCCATTGACTATGAATTTAGTCTCAAAAGAAGCGGCATTGATACTTGCCGAACTCAAATTTTTCCTAACTTCGCCAATTCTTGTTTGGATTGACTTAAGACAGTTTGAGATCGCTTCGTCAACCGTGCAAAACACTTCTGGCGTGACCTCTACTGATTCTATTGTTCCGCGACCAGCCACACGAACAGTCGCATTTGCGTAGAATTTCAGATCGTAGCTAATGCGTATGTGTATTGTTGTCTTACCTAAGTCAAGGAAAAAATCATTCGAGCCATACACAATCTTGCCGCCAGACTTCTCTATTCTATCAGAGAACTCTTTAGAGAATAGATAGGCCAACCGATCTCTAAACTTTATCAAATTGCTTATGTCATACAATTTGAATCCGTAACCATACAAGGGTATTGTGTTGTTAACTGAGGTATCAGTTATCATCGCGACTGTTCTAGTTGTCAACCGTTTAACAACGTAGTTGAATCCTTCAAAGTACACTGTGAAATCTTCTCCATCATCTGTGAATTTTAGAGAATTCTCAGATAGAAGTTTCTCAAGCGCATTACTCATCGGAAAGTACCTCATACATATAGTCGTCAAACACTTTGATTGCGGCCTCTTCCTCAATCATATCGCCAACACCCAGAACCTTGGATTTCTTCACCGAGAATACATCGAAGTCTCTCAAAATGTACTCCAATGCTTCTCCGATGGTGATTCTGTCACCATCTCTCTTGAATGAGATTCCAAGCTGGAAACATTGCATTGCTATCTTGTTTCCAACTCTCTTCTTATCCATGAGACTCACCATCAAATATGTTCTCGATCCTCTTTACGAGTTCGCCAAACACTGATCTTGATTCTACGTTTAGATTGTTGATTCTTTTGCAGATGTCAGATTTAGCAGCAGCGGCGGAATCAAACGATTCTTTGCTTTCTGGAATTTTCAATTCGCAATCATCGCTAAAGTATATACTTGCAGATGAAGTGAATGTGATCGTATCTGGATCTAGATGGATTGTTATGTCAGCCAGATGCCTGTAAACATCCGGATCTTTATCATCTTGCATGATTGATTGTGAGATGTTGAAATCAAACATGCTGTGGCGCGGAGATTTGAGAAGATCAAAGAACTCCGCTAGTTTTTGCGAGTTGTCAAAGAATCTCTTTGTTTGATCCAAAACGTAATCGATTCCACTGACAAAGCCATCCGGCATGTTGCGGCCAAACGCAGAAAGCCGGCCAACAATGTTTGAACCGACTTTTGAAATTGTGAGAACAAAGTTGGCAATATTACATGAGATCAAAAAATCGCCATTGCTTCGATTCGGCTCGGCAATGATCTCAAATGGAATATTGTTGTTCTCAAGAAAGTTTGTGACTCGTTTCATTGTGACGTTGTTCATGTGATTCTCCGCAAGAATGTCTCTGAGTAATATGTCTCGAACAGCCATAAACGCATAGCTACTAATAATAGCACTGTGATATTTAACACCATATAGTTTGCTGCTCATGGCTTAACGGCCTTTTCAAAAGCGGTATTCGCCTCAATCATTTGAGATGTAAGCAGCCTCATCTTGTTTAGAAGTTTTTCAACACAGTCATCAACGGACGCCCACTCGAATTCCATTTCTTCAAAATCATCACAATCAACTTCAAATCCTGCTGTTCCGACGCGAATTATCTTTGACTCAGAAAGAAAGAGCAATTTCTCTGTCAAACGAGTCTTGATTGTAAGGTTTGTTTTGTCGTCTATATTCTTTGTCGTTATCTTTCTCAGTCTTTCATCGCAGACGGCTAGATATTCCCTAATTTCCCACAATCTCTTTATCAGTGATTGTGCTGTAAAGGAGACCCTACCGTCGATCACTCTTCTTGGCGCGGCCATAACAATAACGCCGTCTTTCTTTCTCACTAGAAAGGCTTTCTCTGAAGATTCAATCAGAATGTACCAGTTTTCACAAAGAGAAACTTTGTAGCCAAATTTACCCGTGTACTGTGATTTCTTTTCTTCATATGGAATGTTGTTGTCTTTAAGAAATTGTTCCATGACACACTCCAAAAACACAGATAGCGTGTTGGCGCAATATAACATGCACCAACACGCTATCATTCTGTTCAGTTGATGTTGCTCTTGTCGAAATCTGGACAGTTACCGCAGACACACTGAATGTCTTCAACGTTTTGCGGGATGATGCCATTGTTTTCGCAGAATGCCGACAACATACCGGCGAGTGTCATTGACATTGTGTTTGTCAATATCATGGCAGATTGAATCGTTGCATCGCAAACCTTGCCATCGAAGATCGTCTCACTGCGGCAAAGAGTAATCAGAACAAACAACTGTTGCATCTTTGCATCGGACACACTATCGATTGCGCCAATCGATTTCATTGCCCTAAATTTCAATGCAACTTCATCAAAATCAGCAGAAAGAACGTCAATCATCTTGTACCTCTTCTGCATGATGATGGAAAAACCGGCAACACCAGACTCGTTCATGCTCTCGCTCGTGTTCATGTGACCCTCTTGCCAGCCTAGCTGGCGCTGTAGTGCGGAAACATCTCCGCAGTTATAGTATGACACACTTCTCAGCCGTTGTCAAGCGTTTGGAAAACTTAGACCGTTCTTTTTGGCAAGTTCTTTCAGTTTTGGGATAAACTGATCAACCTCCAAATCATCGTGTATTCTTTGAATATCAATCAAGAAGCTCTCGTCTTCACAGAAGAATTCCTTAACTTCTGGATTGCCAGCAATCAACTCATCGACCCAGCAAGCGTCGAGTGTTTTCAGCGCAAAAGATCTTGGTATCAGTGCGCCAACAAAGCAAGGCAAAGAATCTTTGCCGTATGCTTCTGCGAACGAATCGTCAATCTGGAATGCGTAAGTTTGATTTTCTGGATTTGCAATGATCTTCATTGCGTGAGAAAACACGATATCACATACTTCTTGCTTCGTTCTGCTCATCACTCACCAGCCTGTATGTGCGGAAGCATCTCCGCAGTTATATCGTATCACATGCAGAAAAATCTGTCAAGCTAGTTGGATGCTCTAATCGGAGTCAGCTTACCTGTGCTCATAGACGATTTGAAGTTTTCAATCTTCTCTCTAAGTTTTGATTTTATGTCTGGACCGTCTGAACACGAGTAAAAGTACAGGAATAGAATTGCCATAAAGCCAGATATCAGCCTGTCCGGCTTTGATATCGGCAGTACAATTATGAACAGTGCGACCAGAGAAAGTCTAACAATAGCCATGTGCTTGCTCCAAATCAGCTCCGAACTTTCATCACCACGGCGTTGTGAGAGACTGAGATTTACAATCACCATCCAACACACATCAAGAAACGCACTGACCCACCTGCTATACACAATATCCATTGCCAACAAACAAACAGTCAAGCCAATTGCCCAATCGCTGCACTTAATTCCAAAGACGCGGCTAGTCCACAATCCGAATTTCTGGATTTTGCTCAGAATGAAAATGTCAAATTCGTATGGATTCATGTTTCTCCGGCTGATTCTGTGGTTATTCTGAAATTACCAACCCGTGTTTACCAGCAAATTCAGTGAGATTTGTCAACAGGAATTTTTTGTCATGCTTATCGTGAATTTCAATGAGTTCTTTTACAAACTCATTGTTTTCTCCGCCGATAAAATCAGGACCGTCTTTTACAAAGTAAACTCCATGCTTTGCCAGAGCCTCTTCAAACGTTTCTATTGCATTGAAGTTCTTATCATAATAACGATTCAACTCTTTTCTGACCATCTCGCTTCTGTCCAATTTCTTCATCGTCGTAACACCCGGCGACAGAATTACTCCGAGATGATCAACAACAATATCAAGAATCTCCTGTTTGCTCAATACCGGCTTTTCTTTGACAACATCCTGATTCAAACCAGCAAAGTCAATGCCGCCAATCTTCTTAGCAATACCGCCAAGCCCGACTTCAGCCAAAGAAACCGCCCTGCCAACAACAGCGCGCAAATCGTTCCCTTCAAAATATGAAAGCCGAATCTTATTCGCATCTGTTTCGCAATCATTCACATCAAATTCAATGTCACACGAGTACAGGCCGTTATCTGGATCAACGTATGTGTCCAAGTATATACTAATCACCAATCCCATTGACTCAAAACTAACAGCGTTAGAACCTTTTAGAGAATTCATCTTCAAATTCGGATAAAGATTCTGGCAATTCTTGTAGAACTTAGATATCTCATCCATTTTTGAACAAAAACATTCAAAAGATCTCTTTATGGCATCCGACGAAAGAAACTCGACCGGCTCATTTCCGTCTATGATAGTTTTTAGTTTGTATTTGTATTTTGACATACTGATTTTTTCAGCCGACAGCCCAAAAAACACCAGACCATCATAATGTAATTCGATATACGATTCATCTTCAATCAAAATTGCTTTCTGGTTTTCCAGAATTTTGCTTTTGACGATAATCTTTTTGACTTCTTTGAATAACTTCATGTGTATCAATCTCCAAGAATGAATTCTTCCGTGAAATCCTCAAACACAGTGTTTGCGGCTTCATTTATGCTCATATTTCCAACACCAAGAACCCTGTTCTTTTTTTTGGAAAAAATGTCAAAGTCTCTGAGCGTATAGCTAACCGTTCCTCCAAGAGTTATTGTGTCTCCCTCCTTTAGAAAGGAAACACCTTCATTGAAGCAGATCATTGCTATTTTATTGTTTAGATCTTTCTTCATGGCAATCAGTTGATCTGGTTTTCGCAACTAGAAATAACTTCCCGCAAATCAAAACTCCCGTCAGGCGCAACGTCAATATCAACAGTCGGAGTATTTGGTTCGACGACGCTTGACGCAATCTCTTTCATCATTGCTTTTTCGGCACGAACAAACTTGCCGAAAAATTCCACCATCAACTCTACCATTTCATCATCTGGGATTTTAACAATGAAATATGACCTCATCCTGCTAGTATTTACGAACAACTCCTGAACAAGAATATTCACTTCGTTCGGAATTGTCACGCCGGCATGTGTGGCGACAACAGTTTTCATCAGAAAACCATCGTAATCCGTCAACATCTTTGAAACCATGTGGTATGGACCTTTGACTTTAGCAAAGATCGCCTTGCGCGTGGTATTGTTGCTCATATTGTTATGCTCCGGTGAATGAGTTGCGTGATCAAATTCCAAATGACTCGGCAGCCCTTTTCAAGTCGCAAAGAGCACGCTCAGCTTCCGAGATTTTGCTAACGATTTTCTTCTTTGAATTTTCGATTGCCAATTCCAGTGTTTCACCGTTTGAGATGACGATTCTTGCATCAACATCTTCACCAAGACACTTGGAGTAAATGCGGTACGGACAAAACTCACCGATACTGCGGCCATCCGTCGAGACAATCACAATTGTTTCGATTTCCAACACGTCGGCGCAGAACCTCATTGTGAATGAGTTGTCGTCAGTATTTTTACCATACGAACCAACGTCGGCCTTAAGACCTAATGTTGCGAGTTTCTCGCGTACTTTTTCAAAGTGCAATTCAACAATATTTGTTTTGCGCTTTTCTTTTGCCAAGCCAATAAGATCGAGCGATGAGGTTTTCGTAGATGACATAGCATTCTCCTGCGTGTTGTGTGTTTTGCGACTACTGGAAATATCCCAACAGCGAACGAAGTTCTCTTTCTTTCTGCAATTCCGATTCTTTCTCGACAATCCATTCATCAATGATGGTTCTCGCCTTTTTCACAGCATCAACAATTGACACTGTTGACGTGCAGACAAATCTATCCGGCCGCTTTCGTCCACCGACAGTGACAGTCAACGGATGAAAATCCAAAACAGTGTATACATTATCTTCAATGAGTTCAGACTCGCCATCTTCGAGCTTGCGAATTTCGACGTGTGACGAAATTGCTAAATGACCAACCCAAAGCACGATGTTGCGAAAACGTCGCCAATCTTCATTTGTGCTATTTTTAATTTCATAAAGAGTAACCGTTGCTCCAATAGACTTCAGTTCGGAAGTCTTATTAGCAATGTATTGCGATACTGGCGTCATAGCAGTCTCCGGTGTGATGTTTGTTGATAATGCTGCGTCGTGACTAGAATTTCTTCATCGCTGGAATAAAAGCGCGAATTGCACTGATTGTTCGTTGGAATTTTGAGTGCTGTTTCTTTCTGGATTTCAGCAACTCATTTTCATTAATGCCTTCAATGACAAACAATCCTTTTTTCAAACAGGCATCAAACGCCTCATCTTCAGAATTGGCCAGCTGCCATTCATTAAACACCATCCTCTGGAAGTTGCTTGTCTCATCTGCGTTCATGGTATCTCTCCTGTGTGGTAATGGGTGTGATTCTATCCGAGTAGCGCCGAATCGGCGCTTGTTGTGTACGGCTGCGGTTGTAGCCGTACACAACAAGTGTACCACAATCCGGATGAAATGTCAAGCACTAATTTTCAACAGGCACCACCACCGCTTGGCTCGCAGCCGCTTTAATCAGGAAATCAAGAGAACCGCTGTATACTTTTATTGCCCAACTCAACTTGGATTCAAAATCGCATTTCAAGAGATTTTCAATTACCTCGTCGATGTTATTTCCTTCGCAATCACCAATGCTAAAACAGTCATACGGATATCTCGCTCCAACAACGCTCAAATAACCCTTGAAAGGCTTGATGTTGTCTGGTCTTATGAATATACCTATATTTAGACCAGATTTATCTCTAAGCTCAACCTTGCCTCTAAATCTCTCAGCATTATTCAGTATCTCTCTCGGTGTTGCAGCATCGTCTATTGCCGGGATGTTTTCAATAAACACTATCAATGTCTCCATTGATGGAGTGGCTGCGCCAAAAAATACATTACCATTGTCTAGAAAATTTGCAGTCGCACTCCCGGCTGAAAATTGTATTGTCAAAGAGAAACCAGTTTTTGATTTCACTTTTACAAAAGCATCAGAGTATTCGACCGAAGCGCACATTCCATCAAGTTTCTGTCTGATTTTCTTTTCTGTCAGGTATCTTCTGCATTTTGCCACAACGTTCATTTTTATCTCCAGTGTTTTTTCGGTGCTACGGCGTTCCGTAAAGTGTTTTTGTCACAACCGACATTGACTCCGATACTAGCGCGAGCTTTTTCTTGGACTCAGAAAGCAATACCTCAATGCAATGGTCTGCCTTGAATGATGTTGCGTCAGCCAATTCAAGCGTCTTTTCGTTTGCCATGAATATTCGCATCGATGCGAAGAATCTCCCGGCGCTCTTTGGTGCGATTATGCAGATTCTGATGTTCCGCACACTAAAATCAAATCCACCGTTGATTCTCTCGGTTGAAACAACCTCCCTTGGAAACCATTTTTCTATTGAGAAATTCTCGAATCTCTTAAGCTCTCCGCTCTTTAGATTTATCGAAAATCTAGATATTGCATCTGCTATCGAGTTTTTGTCGTACTTTGACTTGTGGTACGATATGTCTCCCTCCGTCATTTCCACATTTAGCTTTCCAAGCCTCTCAACAAATCTCATTGAGAATCTACTGTCAGACAAAACTCGAATAGAATAGTCGTCGCTTATTGTTGGCGACAATCCGGCTTCTCTCAGTTTTGAGATGATATCTTCTGCTATTACTAAATTCTCTGGTGTCATCTTCATTTTTGCCCCGTTGTAATTGTCTTGATATCTCTAAAACCCTGCGTTGTTCCATACGCTTTTTGCAAATCGTGTATCGAAACGTCTAGAGCTTCTTGCGTGACTTTTCTAAACAGTTCTTTCAAATCGGAACCGCAAGATCTTGCCATGAATTTTCTCGACGAGCCATCTCCAATATACGCCGAGCACTCCACTGCCGCAGTGTATCTGGATGGCTCAAATCCAAGCGCCATTGGAACAATAACTGTTCTGAATGAAAAATCAATGTCTTTGAATTTAACTATACACAGATTGTGTTTGTCATGTTCAATCTTAAATTGCTCTGTCAATCCATCTAGTTCCAGAACCAGACGATAGCAGTATAGTTTTGCCTTGTTTGCCTTCATTTCTTCCAAGGCGTTTGCGTCAAGTTTGATCGTTGCGGATTTGATCGAGTCGGGATTCATTTTTGCCTCCTGAGATTTCAGTGTGTTTTCTATATTCCAGAATAGTAAAGCCCGTGACATGCGGCAAATTCAGACAGATTTATTAGCAGAAAATCTCGATTGTGCTTATCGTGAATTTCAATGAGCTCTTTTACAAACTCGTTGTTTTCACCTCCGATAAAATCTGGACCGTCTTTTACAAAGTAAACTCCATGCTTTGCCAGAGCCTCTTCAAACGTTTCTATTGCATTGAAGTTCTTATCGTAATAACGATTCAACTCTTTTCTGACCATCTCGCTTCTATCCAATTTCTTTATCGTCATTACACCCGGAGCAAGAATAATTTTTGCCTGCTCAAGAACAATATCGAAAATTTCCTGTTTTCCTAGTTTTACCTCATCTCTTCTAATTTCTACGCAATTCGACGCCAGCAGATTCTGCATAGACGAAATTCTTCTTTCGCAAATCTTCAGAGACTCTGTTATCAATGAGTTCAAATCTTCGCCTTCAAGGTATGACAATTGCATTCTTCTTTCACCAGAGCCAATCGGAGTTAGATCCAGTGATGTGTCGCACGAATACATTGAGCTACTAACATGAAGACTCATCCAGACGCTTAGAACGACATTCTCAGACAGATCAAACTCTACGGAGTGAGATCCTTTGTTGATGTTCATCTGTTGTTTCGGAAGTATCTTCTTGCAGTTTTCGTGAAAACTATCTATCTCATCTGTTCTTGAACAGAAATTTCTGAACATTCTCAGAATCGACGAAGCATCTTCAGCGAAGACCGAATCCCCTCTTCTTACTGTAGATACACATCTGTATCTGTATCCTGTCTCTTTTCCTCCAATCTTTCCAAACTTCTTTTCTGCACTGAGTCTAATCGACGTTCCGTGTTCTCCGTACATCAATGTGATTGACGAATGATCGAACTCTTTTGTGCGAACTCTGCTATTCGCTAGAATACCAGAACTCTCAATTATCTTCTGAACTTTCTTAAACAACTGCATCTTTCTCTCCGCATGGTGGCACACTCCTAGTGTACGCGGGGCAAGGGCTGTGTCAACGGGTGGCCAAGGCCGGTCGCGGGCCAGTCAGCCGCAGTAATGGCTGTTTCAATCTAGGCGAACAAATCGAATTTTAGCGTGCTCAATTCGTTATGAACTCTACTTGCTTTATCAAGATCGCTCTTGGCGACGATTAGCGTCTCCTCAATAATCTTCTTGAATACCTCAAAAACATCAGAACCACTCGCCCGCGCCATGAATGTTCCTACCGAGTTTCCTTTTGAGTATGAGCAACACTCAATCGGTCCTGAATAATTGTGTCGGTGCCTTACTGAAGCCATCATCCAAAGTGACGATTCAAATATCAATTCGATTCTGCCGAAACTAACAAGGCATTTCCCAAACTGATCATGAACGATCTCTGCGTTGTTTTTGTTGAGTTTTATTTTTGAATGATCAATCTCTAAAATTGAGTCAACAACCGACTTGTTCTCAACAAACAGATCTATCATTCTGATAGAGTTTTCAAGTCCAGTTATTCCCTCATGTATAAACTCGCCGTGAAACAGTCTTGAATGCAGCTCTCTTCTGTGCATTGAAATCCTGAGTTGAAATTTCTCAGATTTCAGAATCAGAGCCTTATCTAACTCGACGTATTCATGGCCTGATTTTTTGAGATGTTTCTTGACTTCGTTAAGCAGCGTCATTGTATTCACCATTTTCCACAAATGAATTGAGGTATATCATCGACTTTTCGGCAGAAACAGAATTCCTGTATATCTCACTCATCTTTAGATTTGACTTCTTTATGACTTCCGCCAGAGCCTTGTTTGGATCTTTATCCAACACAGAGAAACACAGCGGAACATACTCGCCGCAATTTTCTGTTATCCTGAATTTTGATGATGCCCAAAACTCAGGGTTTCCAACCTCAACCGTAAGAACAATTCTTCCAGTATGTATTTCAATGAATCCGCAAAGATGGTTGGCGGTAGACTCTGGTGGTATAACGATCTCGTGAAGCATATCAATTCTTGGCGAGTGAAACAGGAACCATTCAAGATGGTGCCTCACACCTTCAAATCCGACGTGCTTTCTATACTCTCCCTCGCCGTTAACTGACAAAAAGCACGTCATCACTCTTCCGAACCTGACGGTCAGCGAAGTCCTGCCGGATTTTGTAAATACAACGGCTTTCTCTTCGCTGATTTCTGACCTACAGCCGTCTTTATGGATAATTCTCAGTATCTTGTCTTTGTTCTTCACTGTATACCTCAGTATGGAAGTCTGTTGAAATCGTAGTCAACGCATATTGTAAGCGCGAAAGCGCAATCTTTGTTGCCTACAAACATTCTGGTACCGTCGAATGACCCTACGTAGTAGTCATCTGTCATGTATGTGAAAACTGTTATCCTGTGCTTTGGATCGCCTATCATCGTTCTTGGATAAATTGAGTCGAAATCACTGTCCTTTACTGTTGATGAATTTTTGATCTTCAATATTTCATCGAAGATCTCATCGTCCATATCGGCGCACGATACGTCGGCGTAAATCATTGACCCGTTAGCGAAAATCTCTCCGTGAACCTTTGTGGAAATCACTGTTATCTTTTTCTTTGTTACTCTATTGATTAGGCCGACGGTGTAGCGAACCTTTGATCTAATGATCGGTCTTGCGTTGACGATGCCGAATATATCTGACAGGGTATCGCCGCTTCTAAGGCGTTCTTCGCAGACAGCGGAAAGCATATCGAACGAGAATAGCTTGAACCCGGTCGAGGCCGCGACTATCTCATTTGCGAACTCAGAATCTTCACCCAACTTGTCTTTACAGTATTCCCTAATCATCTCTTCTGTGATTGATCCGAAGTCAATCCGGTAGAAGAATCTTCCGGGCCTATTGATCATGTATTCGCTGATCTTGTGTGCTTCGTTTACCGTTGCGACGAATAATCTCTTTCCCTGAGACATTCCATCGAATATAGTAAGTATTGAGTCCTGATCCTCTTTCTTGTGGTATACCTTTTCAAATTCGTCGAATATGATCACCAGACTCTGTGGAATCTGATCCAGAAACTGAATGAACTTGTCTGACGAATGTGCGCTAGTGACCTTTATGACTGGCAGGTTTGACGATATTGCTATCGACTTTGCTAGAAGCGACTTTCCAGAACCTTGTGCGCCAGCAAGTAGAACTCCGGTGCTTTTGTCTCTTGAGTTAAATGCTCCGAGAATCCTGTCTCGATATTTGGTTATCTTTCCAAACATCTTGGCCGGGAGATCGAAATCGTCTTCGCGAATCAGATAGAAACAGTCTCTCATTTTGTCAAATGCGATGCTGTATATTCCTACCGGAATCTCATTCTTCAGATCTCCAGAAAGATCCTTGACTGCGTACACTGTTGCTGCGTCTACTGCGAATTTGGTACTCATTTTATTTTCCTGTTAGCTAAGTTTTTCAGAATAAAGCGAGCCGTCGTTCTGTTTGATAACTTCGACCGGGATGGTGGCTCTAAATTTCTCCATGTGCCCTATGCACTCAGACAGTGTTGGGAAATTCTTTTCTATCTCTTTCAACTTTGCAATAGACCTGTCCATTGCGCCGCCAAGACATTTCTGCGGAGTATATGACATTGTGCCCATGCACATGCCAACGTCATCGACAACCCTTTCCGTCATTCTGAGTCTTGAGCTACAAACAAAATGAGGCTTTATTCCGACAGACAAGTCAAAAACAACCCTGCCAAAATGTATTTCAATTCCCTTGCAATGACGAACCACATTCGCTTCTGGCGGTAATGCTACCTCGTGTAGCATATCTAGTCTTTTCAAGTTTGACAAAAACCATCTCATGTAATGGTTCACATCATCATACGAATCAAACTTACTGTACTCTCCTTCGCCATCTACCGATGAAAATGAATTGATTGTTTTGTCTAGGAAATTGATTGTCATAGATATTCTACCGGACTCGGTGAATATGACAGCCTTTTCCTTGCTGATTTTTGCCTTGCAACCAGAGGTTTTGATTGCCCTGAGTATTCTGTCCTTATTCTTCATTTGATTTTTCCTTATGTGCCGCGTATTCTATCGCATTTGCGATATTACGATCCGCATCAGCTATCATCTGTTGAATAAAACTGGTTTCTTCTACATCTGGCAGTAGTGTTGCCAGCATTGTCTTGGCGGCGTGAGCTGCCGAGGCTGTATTGACGCAATTCACTACGAAGATATCTTTCCCACCAAGAATCATATGTGTAGCAACTCTGAACTTACACATATTGTCAATGTCTGTCTGAAACACTATCTCCACTATTCCAGTTTTGATCGAGTAGCTTTGGCTGTCTTGAGGAACTAAATCTCGTATTCCGAAGTAACCGCGTATGTATTCGGAGTCCACCGAGCATTTTGCAGCATCGACAATATTGATAAGCTGAGTCTCCCTAGTTTGTTTGTCGGAGTTTAGCTGTCTTTTGACTTTCCTGCCTCCATACGAAATCTCTGCAACCATTCCTCCGTTTTTATTTCCAAAAGCCGAGGCGTCGTAGTAAACACAGACAGTTCGCGAGTCTATCGTAAGTTTGCCTTCGTTAAATCCGAGTGTATCAAGTATTCCACGAATGCTGGCCGGTACGTTTGTGTTCATTTTCTTTCAATCCTGAATTCGATTGTGCGCCCCTCGTCTTCAAGCTCGACGACGCCAATCAGTTTGGCTGTGAATCTTGCTGTTTCCATACTGTATGGAAAGTGCGGAGTCTTGAATCTGTCTCCAATTGGATAGAATGATCTTGCTTGGCTGACATTTTTGAATGTTGATTCAATGTGTTTGGCCACTTTCTCCGTGTCTTCTTGCGATAGTCTCCTTGAGACTGTGTATGAGATTATGGAATTGGCATATCCTCTGACAGTTGCGTCAAATGACGGTGTTTTGAAAGATATTGGTAGTGTGGCTTCATAAAATACCTTTTCAATTCCGATTGATGGTGTGTCTGGCGAGTTCTCTATGAGCCACTCTTGAAGCACAAATACCGGAAGAGGCCCCGATATCCTGCTGCATGACGGGCTTGTCGTTGCCTCTATGTACTTGGTTATTGCGTCTTCGATTATGGTCGGTTTCTTTCTTTCAATTGAAAATTCTATTACACGCTCGTCGTCCATTAGCTTCGGGCCAGTCAGCTTAACGTGAAATAGGTTTGTGTCAAAGATGACCGGGTAGTTGGCGTAGTTTATCTCGTCTGTTGCGTCTGGATTTGAATAGTCCAGTGTTTTCGTTATGAGAAATGAATGCGTCGATTGATCGAAAGCTCCGTCTATGTACTCCGAAATCAGCGATATCGTTTTCTTTGATATCTTTGCTGAAAAGAAGTAGTGCATTATGCCGAGCGATACGCCATTGACAATCACATGAATAGAATCTGTTTGAAACTCTATCGGAAACTCGGCTGCGGAAAGGTGCTTCTTGGCTAAATCTGGTAGACTTTCAACCGGGATTCTCCTGTGTCCATATTGATACTTTTGTGGTTTCTCACTCTCCACGATCTTGGTTATGGCTGACTTTATCTGAAAAGCCGCCATCTCCGATTCTGATACGTTGTCATCCCACTCTCTCGCGTTTAGATCGAATACTCTCGGATAATCCTTTTTCATTTTCTCAATGAAATCATTCATATCAAACCCCTTAGTTCAGGTTGACTTGCAGAAAAGTCTTTTCACGATTCCAACTCTCAATATCCACAAATCTGTCGTTAACAGTCATTGAAAATGGATACTGCTCGCTGTCTAATAGTCTGGCCAGATGCCTATCCCAAACATGAATTGTTGCCCGCCCGCTTTTTGCTGGCATGTTTTCGTTTAGATACCTAGCGAGATCATGTGCAAGTGCTGGGTGATCCGGTTTAACGTCTATGATCTTTAGGGAGATCTCTTCTGTTAGCGAATCCCACCACATTAGAGTAAAGTATCTGTCTTCAATCGCGAAAGACACTGGAAATGCCATCTCTGATAGCGCCGATTTGCAGAGATACGATTCTATGTTTGATAATCCCAGAGACTTAAGGCTGAAGACCGACGTGTTTGTCTGAATTTTACTGTGATTCTTTTCAAACATCTCGATAATGGCGAGTTCTGGCTGGCTGCCAACCGAGAAATCGTCGTCTTCATCTTGCGATCTAGAAAAATCGTAAGAGAACAGTCTACTATCTGCGTCCCACTTGCTGACAGTAAGCGTCATTTCACCTAGATGAATTTCGATTGGGTATTTTACTCTTGGCGCTACTGTTTCTATGATTGATCTGTCTTTTTCAGAGAAGCCAGATCCCTCAGATAGCACACTGATTGAAATCAAATTTATGCCTCTTGGAAGATCGTCCTTGAGATTTCGGAACAATAACTCTATCGCTACTTTCACGTAAGCCGGCATCTCATCCGGTGTGACCACCATATCTATATCTGGTTCTTTGTTATGGCTGTCGGCGATCCGGTGTAGTATGATCGACGCATCCCTCAATATGTTGGCAACTTTTCTCAGCCTTGTGAAGAAATCCTCAGAGAAATTCATTTTAACCTCAGTTTATTGACCGTTCTCGATAAGCAACTCGCAGATTGCGTCGGATGTTACTCGTGGTAACATGTACGATCTCAGCATCTTTAGTGATGCCGAGACTGCTGTGTCAATGGAGTCGCAGCAAAAAGAGCCTACAACTCCTAGATTTTTCTTTTCGAGTTTGACGTAGTAGACCAACTCGCAAAAGACTATATCAATTGAGAATACGAATTTTAGTCCTCCTCCGAATTTCACAACATACTGATCTTTGACTAGGCGAGCATCTCCGTACACGCAAGATATAGTGTTGAAAGCGGAACCCTCTCGTGACGGATCAAACCACAGCAGTGCGAGATCTCTTGAGTATTTCAGTCTATCAATCTGAATTTCTTCTGGCTCGCTATCCTGCATGTAATCTTCGAGATTCCAACCTAGTATTGATATTGTTGCAATACCATCTTCGATGGTTATGTGTTCCATTCCGCTCATCCTTTCGACCTCAATCTGATCAATTCTTGATTTACTACTCTGACTCTTTCGATCATCTCTTCATACTCAGGTAGGTATCTGCCGAATCTAGTGATGAGTGGTCGTGGTGATTGTGCTGGATGTGCAATCCAATTGATGACTGCCAGAGTATTTTCGTGGCTGAAGTCCAGATTACATAGGTGCATTAGCATTTCATCTTTTGCATCTAGTAATTGGGCAGTCGTATGGGCGATCTCTTCATCTGTTACATTTTGCTTCGATGATTCTTCCAGAATATCAGAAGAGTTCAGCAAACTGTTTGCTACCGCTCTGAGAAATCTCGCGTAAGATCTTAGCATTTCAATCATCCTTTAGGTTCTATGGGTTGTTCGTGAAGCTGGATCTGTAATCCAAATCGACATCCTTGTCGCACCATGTAAAGCGACCGGAATCGGAATATTGCCAGTAACTCCAATTGTTGAATCCTTTTGGAACATCTGGCTCAACCATTGCATTTCCATTCCAGTTTGCGATCCAAATATCGCAAATGTTCATGAATGATCTAGTCTGTAGTTTGTTTGCGAATGAAGATCCGACGTATAGCAGAGGTCTGACTCCGTAGTAATCGGAAGCTTTTAGCAGCCAATTTCTAGCCCACTCTGTCAATTTCTGATTATTCAGACCTCCAGTAGTTTCCAAATCAAGTGCTGGCGGTATGTCTATCTGCTTTCCGACTGTCTTTGCGTAATTTGTGAAATCGGCTATGTAGTTGTTGTCTGGTCGTCCATAGTGATACGCACCAAACTCAATACCACGAGATCTTGCGCCGTCCCTGTTGCGCTCAAAACTGTCGTCAACAAAAGTCATTCCCTCGGTTGCTTTTGCGATTACAAAGTCAATTCCAGACACTTCGCTCCACGTGATATCGCCATTGTGATGCGATATGTCAATTCCTTTCAGTATCGGCATACCAATGGCTATCTGTGTTTCGATTCCGGCAACACCATCTGGACTCAATCCGACTGAATTCTGGTAAGATTTTACGGCGTTCTCCGTATCCAAACCAAAAACTCCGTCAACATTTATTCCGCCAAGCATCGCCTGTAGTCTCGCTGTCTCTTGGCCCTTGCAACCGTTCTTCAGCAGCATGGCGCACTCCGTTTGCAATCGCAGTTCTCGCCATTGCATGTGAAGTTATCGGGTTCAGACTCAGCGAATTCCTGTTCTGGTTCCGGTTCTGATAGCGACTCTCGAAAGTCGGCAAAGTCATCAATCAAATCCGCGAAATCATGTATTACTAGCGCGAGTCTCTTTGTTAGAGAAGACATCTGCTTGAGTATTCTTGAGTGTTCCATCTTCAGTTCCTTGGTTAAACGTACTGTGGGTTGTGTTCTGGAAACGAGTCAACTATCTCTTCGGCGATCTTTATTGCTGCGTCGCCATCCTTTACTAATTCCATAATATCAAGATCTGAGAATGTCGGAGATATTTTTGATGCGGCGATCGTTCTTGTATTTAGAGCGACAGAAAGCGCAAACCAAGGATGCGGACCTCTTCCAAGAGATAGCTCGGATGAGTTTATGTATAGGTTCGCTTGATCGTATATTGATAGTTTGTATTTTCCATCACTATCAATCGGCAGATATGCGGATTTGAATTCATTGAAGACGGATTCATCCTTCAAATCTCCGCAAACATAACCGAACGGTCCTGTTGAGAATTCGATAAGCTCTTCATCCGTCATATCTTTGACGGCAACTCTGACCGCATAGAAGAATTCTACAAGAGAAGAGAACACTGTGTCTAGGTTTTTCTTGTAGAGTACGTGCATCGTGCAGGCGATTCTTTCGGCGCATGACTCTACGCTTTTCCCTAGAGCCTCCCTCATGCCCTGCGGATCGTAAGAGACAACTGTGTCTTTGAATAGCTTCAACTGATTGTCTGTAAATTGATCGAAGTAGTGTCTGGCTCTAAGTGCATTTGGAATAAATTGGCTTGGGTTTAGTGTTGTCTGTCTTTTGTCTATGTGCTTCATTGTTTTCTCCCGTTGAACTTCGGATTCGTATTTCAATACCGAAACCTTGAACTCTAGGTTTTTTGTTGAGTACCCGGTGATTGTGATTTTGTGTTGCTCCAAATCTATGTAAAACGGATATGTCAATCTCTCAAATACACCGGACTCAAGATCTTTCTTGAATAACTCAAGTAGGTTGTCGTCTTTGACGCTTTTGATTGCGCGTATGATTAGATAGCATGGCACGATAACGCTGTTTGAATGCTTTGAGTCTTTGAAAAACAGAGTATCCATGATATTCAATAGCCGTTCTGCGACTTCGGACATTGTGGCTCCTTAATACATTATTACGCAAACGCTGAAATCGGAATACATTTTGCTGTAATCTCTTATCGTGACTTCGCCTCTTGTTGTTTTGAACTTCACCGGGTAGTTTATCCTCTCAAATATTCCGTCTTCGTAGTCTTTGTGGAATCTGATTCTAGCTCCAATTTGGAGGAATTTTGAGATCAATTCCAAATCGGCCTTGCGCCATTCTTGTATGCGCGGCATTTTCTCAAAATACGGCGTGGTGTACTCTATTAGTCTGCGCTCTTCGTCCGTGTATTCTGCGCTATCCGTTTTCGGCTCTTCGCTTGATTCGTCATCAATGCCTTCCAGTGAGTCGGCTACTGTTCTTAACAATTTAGCGTATCCCTTTAGCCATCCTTTTATCATTGTGTAGCCTCGTTATACAACTCGTGCATTTCTTTTATGCTCTTCATTTCAATCCTTTCACGGTGCGGCGTGAGGCCAGCCTAGTATACGGCGGTTTTGACTGGAATACAAGGGCCGCAAATAGGCATAGGGCTGGCGTAAACGCCACGCAGGTATTGTGTGGCGGGTCAAATACCGGGTCCAGCACGGGGAATGTCCGATAATGTAGTCTTATCGGACACACTTTTGGGCTTGGTTATAGGACACAGCACGTCACTTATGGGACATTCCCTGTACCGTATTTTACGTGTACTGGTGCCATGCCGGTGCCATGCGCCGGCCTATGGGTTTGTTTTGTTGGCCGGGTAGTCTATCTGTTTGCAGAGAGCTATTCTAATTGCAAACAGAGATTGCATATCTTGTCTGCAATGCCGCTGGGATTCCTGACTGAGATTTCTACACTCTTTCATATCGAGTTCCAGTTCGTAAACGACTTCGCGAACGCAGGCAATCGCCTCTTCGCTTGCTCTTTCTTTTTGGCAGGATGTTGTTAGTATCAGTATTGGTAGTATCAGAGATCTAGTAAATTGCATTTCTGTCCTTTGTAGCTGTGCTTTGTTGCTCTATGCTGTGCGATCTGTATTTTTGGGCATTGAAAATTTCAATGCCAAATTCACTGCGTCATGATGACTGTCGCTATCGCCAATGTGTTTTTCTCCAAAATCAACAGAGAAACCTACATAAGCGGCAAAAATTTCAAGCCCAATCATGTGTGGTTCTGTTCTCTTGAATGAAATTGTTATGTCTCCCAATTCTGATTGTATTATTGTTTTTATGTTCTCATTTTTAAGGTAATCTAATGAATGGTTTGACATATTTTCTCCATTGATGCTTGTTTATTGAGTGACAATTTATGCTGGTTATTTCAGAACGTTTACTCCGTGGCACACAATGCGATTTTGTTTTCCAGCGAAACGCGAGCAATTTCATGACACGTTCTTACAGATTTGTAAGGTTGGTTTGTGCATGAAAAGCAAGACTCTTGGTATGCCTCAAACTCTTTTATGAAGCAGTACATTGCTTTTGTGCTTACTCTCAGTTTTGCATCCGAACGACTCTTGCTGAGCAATGAGAGTACGGCAATTAAAACAAGTGACATTGCCCCTAGTGCGTTCTTTGCTTCGTTAGACATAACACCTCCAAAATCAAATCTCTATTGAAATTCCAAGCTCTTTGCGCCATCTGACAGCGTGGGCGCCGGGTGGCACTTTCTTCCTGTTGACAAACAGCATGACCTCGCCGTTTGATTGCGCGATTATGTTGTGACCTTCCTTTATCTCTATATATGCCATTGAGTAATCATGGCTACTGCTGTCAAAATTTATACGAATTCTGTCTGGCCAAACCTCGTCTATGTGTTTGCGAAACAATTGAAAATCAGACACTTTCTTCTTTTCAAACTCCACATTAGCATCATGGCATTCAATTGAGCAGAACGACTTGTTTATTCCGTTGTCGCTATAGACGGTGCATACTGGTTTCAATTCATGCACGGTTTCTGCATTAACTAACTTTTTGCACATTGCACATCTATAGTCTTCACCATCCAGTATCGAATCAATCAAGCTGGCGTAATCTTTTGGTGGATTGTCTCCACATGGATCTCTGCAATCCTGCCGGCAGTCGGCGCAAAATCTCTCGTTGAAATGTATTGGTCCCGTGTGTATCATTGTTTTGTCTCCTAGTAAATTTCAGAAGGCATCCCTCGACAACTCCTGATTTTGACCATCATATCAATTGCCGCCGAATCCTGACATATGTGTATTCTCTCCTGTTTTACGTTGTTTGTCTCGCACTCAACAAATGCAGACTTGAATTCACGGATTGCGGTGTCTTCGCAATCCGGTAGTTTCTGGTCGTGGCACTGCCTGTTGTTGCATCCGTCGGATAATATGACTATTATCGCGAAGATTGTTAGTATCGCTATTCTTGCTGGCAGTGAGTTGACGCTTTTCATTAAACGGTCATCATCTTGTTGTAATTGTTTATCGCTAGGTCTGGGTCTGATTTTATCTTTTCTTTGATTATTAGCTCTCCTTCCTCTATGCTTTGGATTTTTTTGAATTGATCGTACCCAAAACGAATATTTATCTCTGATTTGTTTTTTTGTATTGTTGCAAAAAGAAGATCTTCTTTTGGCTTTGTGTCAAATACGAATATGTATGCGTCTGTTTTTTTCCACGAATATCTTGGGTTGTGGTTTGCTGTTTTAATTGTTGGTTGGTATCTTTCCATGGCTATTGGTTCGTATTTTGTTGCGGTTTGATGCTGAAGTTCAGTCAGCGGTAGACACGATTTTGGATACTCCTTTGAATTGACTATGCCGAATGTTTCGAGTAATCCGTTGTGTGGTCTGTAGTTAGTTTTCATCTCATCTCATGTATATGATGGTTTTTATGTTGCCATTGTGTCTGATAGTAATTTTGGAATCTGTCCCCGGAAATACCAACGGATAACTCATTCTTGGTGTTATCCGGTTAGCGTCTTTTCGGTTTTCATTCCTGCGGATCATCTCATCTAATCCGTTGTGTGGCCTGTAGTTGGTTTTCATTTCCCACCGTAAGATTGTTTTTACGATCTAACGCTGCGTTTGGCGCTAGCCTGATGTGATTGTGGATTGCGTTTATGCCGGAATCTACACAGGTACATCTTATCATGCCGATTCCAGCAAGATACAATGCAAAATTCTTCCTGTTGAGGACGGCAAATCTCTCCGATCCGTTTTCGTCCGGCGTGATTTCTCTATCATTGACCAGTACATGTATCGGACCATCCAGCCACTCAAATCTTTCATGTTGTGCTTGTTTGTTTGCTGGTGTTTTATACGGAGACTTACTGGCATTGTTGAACAATACCATATCTCGCATACCGTTGTGTGGCCTGTAATTACTCTTCATATTCCTCTCCGTTCCTCAATGCGTCCATGCGTCTAAGCTCTTTCAGTCTCTCTGGTGTCCCGTCGTAAAACCACCCGCCCGTGAGCCTTGAGCGTAGAGTCTTCGCGTGTCTGGGATATTGCGCCACGCCGTTTCTGCGGATCATCTCATCTAATCCATTGTGTGGCCTGTAGTTACTTTTCATGTTTCGCCTCGGATGTTCTCTTCATATGATCTGATACGATTTGCCATTTTCTGAACAAATAGTCTAGATCGTCTTTTGCCTCGCTTATTAGCTCGGCTATCGCGTTTTCAACTGGCATTTTTACCGGGTTTGAGCAGATGCCGGGCATATACAGTATCGCAGATCTGAAGTCTATCCTACCCCTGCAACTAAAACTGTCGTCTGGAATTCTCTTGTCTATCAGCATCAAATTTGTTCCAGATACTACCCATTTGAAATTTGTTATTTCTTGTAGTTCAACGTATTCCATGTTTTTCACCAATTGAATTGTAGACTGTTTTGTGTTGCGTATTTTTCGAGTTGACGACGCCAATCTTTCGGCTGGTACTGGTCGTGTATTTGCTGCATACTAGCTAGAAACATTGTTTGGTAGCGAATTGCTGGAATTTTTCTCAAACTGATCAGTATGCCTACGGTGCAGCTTTCAAGCTCAGGAGTGTAATCGCTATCCTCAATCAACACACCGGCAAAACACTTCGAGCCGTTATCTCCGCGATACTTGCAGCCGCTCATTCCAACTGATTTTACGCCTAGTTTTGCGTGTTTGCATATCTTGTCGAACATTTCTTGCGTTTTCATGTTTCACCAATTGAATTGAAGGCCGTTTTCTGTTGCGTATGTTTGCAATCTTTTCTTCCATACCTCAGGCTGATAGCCGTCGTGTATTTTTCGCATCCCTGATACAAAGCTAAGATCAATTTCTAGCAATTTTGACCACGAATCAATTGGCGCCATCTCAAGATTTACATTGTATATGCTATCGTCTATTAATACTCCAACAAAACACATTGATCCATTTCTACCACGCAATCGGCACATTCCGAGATGGTCTTGTGATTTCACTCCAAGTTTCGCGTGATCAACTATTTTATTGAACGCCTCTTGTATTTCCATGTTTCACCAATTGAATGAAAGGTTGTATTTGTCGGACAGAGTATGTATCTCATCTTTCCATTCTTCTACTAAATAGTTGTCATGAATGGATTGTAAATCACGCAAGAAGTTCAAATCTGAGTTTGTAGCACCGGGTATCATTTCGATTACGTCTTTTCCAATTTCTTCATTCTCTATGTGCGGAGAGTACTTCTCGTCAGGAATTAATTCGCCAACAAAACACCTATTTCCGTCTTTGGCCCTGTATAGGCAAGTATTGCCATCATCCTCGACTCCATCACTCGATTTCATTCCAAGTTTAGCTCTTGAAATAACCTTGTCCAGCATTTCCTGTCTTGCGTCACTCACGGTTGACTCCTGTGTGTATTAGTTCAGAATCCAAAAATTGAAGCTCTTGGCGCAATTTCCTCGAAATACTTCAATGACTTCTCTTCTTCCGTTAACTCTATCCATGTGTGTTCTAGGTTGTGCTTTTCCGCAAGCAACTTCAATAGCAATTCCCACTTATACGGTGCTTCGTCTGCAATTTTTAGCATTTCAGACCAGAAATCGATCTCGTCTTTGCTCTGTACTGTTTTTATGAAATTCTTAAGAGGCTCTTTTGCTTGCTCTCGCATAGACACTTGCGCTATATATCCGCTGCTCTGAATGTAACACCAAGACGACTCAAATACTGTAAAAAGTTGTTGTATCGTTTTTTCTTGATTGTTAATTACCTTTAACATCATCCAACGATGGACTTTTCTTGCCTTTTCTGCACTTTTCAGAATTTCAATCGCATTTTTTTCAATTCCACAATCTCTTAGGAGCATTCTTTCGCTTATGCCTATTATGTCTGATATGCTTTCCAATTTCTTGATAGAATCATTCATCTTCATCACCATGTTCGTTGTATTATTTATTCCGCTCTTCCACGTATCTGAAGCGCCGCCGAAAGCAGAAATGGAATTCCAAAAACTGCTATAATTCCACCCATCAAAACAAACGGGTGAAGTTTGCCTCTCGGCGTGTATTCTGGATCGTTCAGATAGCCAACGATCTGAGACTGAGTATCCAGCTCGCCAAATTGACTTTCCACAACCAGAAAATCATCTCTGAGTAATCTCATGTTATCTCCTGCTGTACTTGAATGGCCTGCGTGTTTTCGTTTTGTTCTGGTAGACGAATCCCAATCCAAGGCGTGGACTGGCAAGCGGATTATGCTGCTCCTTGCTCGTGTCTCTGCTGGTCAAATATGATACAAATGGCACCGCATTCCTGACCAATAATTCTCCGAATGTGCGCTCGCCGGTTTGCTTGTGTTTGTCGAGCATGTTTGCGAGCAAAGCGCCAAGACCGATTATTGTGGCAATCAGAGCTTTGGGTGTGTGAATTTTTCTCGGTGTATATTCCGGATCGTTCAGATATCCAATTCTCTGCGCCATAGTATTAAGTGTTCCGAACTGGTTTTCTACTACCAAAAAGTCTTCTTTGAGCAATTTCATATTGACCCCAATTTGTGCATTACGGCTAGTGCTATGAATAATATTACGATTGAGGCGGCAATGGCGTTTTCTTTGGTTGTGGAATTGTTTTCTGGCTCTGATGGTCGTGTTTGCGGAATGCACGCCAAGTCATCGCAGTAACCTTTACAGTTTGGATCTCCACAATGCGGAAATTTCTGTAGATCACTTATTGGTAGCGGAGGGATTGTGCTCGGCTTATCATTGAAAACGTATACCATTGAGCCCAACGCCCCGCAGTAGCATCTATGTTTGGATATGTCTTCAGGCAATATGCTTTGCTTACCCCATCTAACGTCTTCCGCTAGATATTTCTCGCAAACCATGCAATAAACCCTGCTCGGCCTATCGGTTGGTAAGAGATTTGATGTTTTCATATTCACCAACTCGTTCTATTGGTTTTTCGTAAAGACCATGAAATCGCTACTGAGCAGTCGTATTTTCTACTACGTTTCAGTGGCATTTTTACCAATCTCATTATCATTATCCTCATCGCTTGGGTATTTTGGGGCATCTTCATTTCTAAGCCACGACAACCAGACCTGCTTATGGTATTCAAGATTCTTTGTACTGTCCATGCAGGCTTTTGTAATAAGCCCATTTATATCAGATATGTCATTCGTCTTATAGTCTCTGCCTGCTCCGACCATATTAAATTTCAAGCACCCTTCAAACTCACTGTATCTCGTTGTTATCTGGTATTGGTTTTTATCCCCAAACCCTATTGCAGACAGTATTTCAGAACTAGTATTCTTTGTGAAGTGCTCATACGCCGGTAGCGATCCGAAACTCTTCTTGAATATCGAAAGTATCTCTTTAGAGACGTTGAAGACAAGTTTGTGATTTTCGACAAACCACTTCATTCTGGAGAATTCGTAGAATTTCAACGATTTATCTCCGAATCTTAAATACTTCACGCCTCCGTTTGGGTTGTCTTCAAACCTGTACTCAACAAAGAGTCCTTTTGACACCTCCGAGTATGCAAGATTGTCCTCAGTTACAATCTTTGAGTCTCCAAGAGATCTCACGAATTCGGTAAGCTCAATGGCCGCTTGAGTTTGGTATCTTCTTATGTCGTAGATGTGTGTCATATCAATTCTCCGTTAAGTATCAGTATTGGTGTATAGTCTGGGTTCTCGCAAGATCGGTACATTAGGCTTCTTTTGTGAGAAGCTAGCAGTTGTTCGTTTCCGGTTGAAAGTATGTTTGCGATATCAATCGCAATAAACATGAAAAGTCTTCTTTCCCTGATCGCTAAGTACGGCTCTCCATTTACGAATATCGTTGGAAATGCTGTTCTGACGAAATTCTTTTCGCTCTTGAATCCGTCTTCCAATATTTCAAACTCATCAGGTATCTGACTTCTTAACCATATATTGTTTGGGTCTGGTTTTTTCGCACGATAGAAACCTATTGGGTCTTGATACATAACTCAGTCTCCTTTAGTCTATTGTATTCGGAAGCCTGCTTGATAAGTTGTTCGGCGTGCTCCGATAGTGAGCGCATTTCAACATCGTGCATTTCAAAGAATGTTCTCTTTAGAGTGGAAGAATCGCACTCCTTTGATTCCCTTCTACCGCTAAATCTAAGGCATCTTGGTGAATAGTCGGAAATTCTGACTATGTATTTGAAGCCGTTTATTTGCACATACACATCATTTCCGAGTCTGTAATCTGGATCTGGCTTTACCGTGATGTATGCAAATCTCAACTCGTACCTAACCATGCTCTCCCAATCATCATAAAAATCCCAATTTCTCACGAAGTTTGCGAGGTATGGGACTCTCATTTCCGGTGAATCAAATAGCTTTTGTTTGTAAGCTGTTCTTGCGATCTTTTCATTGCCAAGAAACAACTCCAACTCTTCGTTTTCATACATACGAATTTTGAAATCCAAATCCGATATGTTTGATACCTCTATTATCGAGCCTTTGGGTATGATATCCACTTTGCAGTCTGACCAGATCTCTTTGACTTGAGTGATGTGTTTAATATTTTTCATTTTTGAGCCTCGTTATTTCCATGCTAAGTCTTTCGTTCTTTATTCGGAGTTCGTCCGCTTCGTCAGACTGTTCATCTATTATCCTGTGCAGTCTCACGCTCATTCTAACTCTTTTTCTGAAGTGATAGATTGATGTTCCTATGGTTGTTAGAGTCGCGGTTATGATCACGGTGCCTGTGACTATGATTGCTATTTCCACAACGTTACCTCGCTTGACTTTATCAGGAATGCCTTGTTGATATTTCCGAGATAAGTCATGTGTCTTATGTGACAGGCTCTCATTTTTGGATTTGGCTTGTCTGCGATGTTTATGATGTCGATGAGGCACATGACGGCGATATCTATCTCCTTGGTTATCATGTATGTTTTTTCGTCAACTAGAACCGAGAAGAAATCGCTTGAAACCTTTGATATGGCGATCTTGTACTTTGAATCATGAAGACGAAATACTGCGTGTATTTCTCCAAGACCTCTGTAGTCCAGAGTCCAATTTTTGGGAAGATCTGATTTGTCGTACTCGCTGTACGCTTTTAACATCTCACGATTCTTGATTGCCACGCTCATCGCAATCTCCTATTGGTCTTGGGCTGTTGAAATCCATCGAAATTACGATGTTTTTCAGTGAGAATGCCGCTGTCGTTAGTCGATCTATCTCGTGGAATATCCTTGATCTTACTTGTGATTTTAGTTCTTCGATTGGAGATCCAACTGCGCCCGGCGACATTCTGACTGTTCTATTTAGACTTTCATGTATCTGGCAGTAAACCTTGAAGTCATAACTGAAACTTATGGTGATCCAGTCGAATAGCTCCCCGGCGCTCCCGTCTTGCCTGATTTCAACTCCGTGCGCCTCATGTAGACACAGGCTGTTTACAACCAAGTGCTTCCACCGCGAGTAGAAGTCAAAGTCGGATAGCAGCCTGTCTATTCTTTCGTGCGATATCTTGTTGGCAAACGGCTTGCCTCTGAACAGTATCGAATAATGATCCTTGCTTACTGTTATTTTGATTCCATCGTCGTGCTCGTTGATTTTCAACTCTGGATATTTGTCGCGAAGTTCATCTATTGTATACATTGGCGCTCATGTTTTTGGCCGTGGCGGCGTCTATTCCATTTAGGAATTTGATCGACCTAGTTACTGATTTCTCAACCCAAACAACCCTTTCCGATTCCTCCGCTACCTCAACAGTCTTAATCGTTGGGATCATCTTTGGCTTGTCGGAGTATATGAATACGGTGCATTTGTCACCGTCTATCTCGCCAACAATAACTTCGCCAATTAGGAGTTTGTTTTCTTTCCAATTCATTCTAAGAATTTCCCTTTGAAGAATACGATCTCAGGAACTAGGCTGTAGAGATAGTCCTTGGCAGATTGAAAGTCAACCACAGCCATACGTCTTTCTCTTAGAAAGGAGCGAACGCCTAGTTTACTGTCAAAGCTACCGATCACGTCTTTGTGGCCCATTGGCATTTTATAGTTGCTAGTATCTAATGCTCCAAACCAAAGATTTGACGATAGCACACTTTCATCACCAATTTGTGTCCATTTTAGATGGAATCGATCTAGGAAATCTCTCTCTTTCTCGTCGTCAATTCCTATGTGAGCCTGCTTCGGATACGATATGTCCTCGGCAATCGAGTACAGATGTTGAATGGCCGAATCCATTGACGGCATTCTTACCGATCCGCCATTGAACGTAGCCATATTACAGTCTTCGTCTATGCTTCCAACCACCCTATGAACATCAAATTTTGATTGAAATATGAAGTCACATGTGAGGTAAGATATCCCGTTCACGGTTTTCCATGAGAGGCCCTTTGACTTTAGGAATTGATCTTGCATTTTACGTCCATGCTATGCTATTGTTTTTTGATGAGTGCAGAATATCGGATTCGCAAGAGGCTTTTATGGCTCTGATATCTGGCCAATCCTTGTTTTCGTAATACGAGGACGACTCTCCACAAACTCCTTGTAGGTAAATGACGCCGTAGTTGAAGTCATATCCGTTGGGTTTCTTTCTAAGAATCCCTATTCTCTTTTTGGGGAACGCAAACAGAAAATGATCCTCCGACTCTGGATCTTTCTCCCAGCTAAGGCAGGTCAGTGCGTTCGGATATTTGCCGCCATTCCTGCTGGCCATTCCATGCAGCCCGGTGTTTACTGATCTTTGGTACACGGCTTCCTCACTCTTGGTTTGCGCTGGGGCTTCTCTGCGACTACGAGTGGCTCTTCAACTGTAACTCGTGGCAGAACGTGTATAATGTAATCCGACAAATCTCTGATTGGGTCTTTGTTATTGTAGAGCATGGGAAATTCCAAAGTCTCGGCGCCCGAAATAATTGCCTTTAGATCTTCAAGTACAACCCACGCTTTCACTGAGCCAATCAGGATGTGCTCTAACTCGGTTTCCGAACTTACGATGTCGGTTTTGTAACCCTCTCTGCTTAAGATTAGTTTGACTCGTTTCTGCCACCCCAATATTTTCTGGTGGGCGAATATTATTCTCTCGATCCTCCAATGGTATCCATCTCTACTGTCATATCTGTCAATGACAGAGTTTTTGTAGAGTGTCGTTATTAGTGAGGATTTTTTGCCAAATCTGTACTTTCCGTATGTTACATCTATTTCATCTTCTTTGAGTGCAGCAAATACTGGCGCCAGCCCTAGTCCTAATTGAACTGTGATCTGGCGTTTTTTGGGTACACTCTTTTTTCCGAGAATCCTATCGGTGGTCCTATCCATGATATTTCTACCTCAGCCTTGTTGTTGGAAATGTTTGTGAACGCATGAACTCTGCATCTCTTCAGATAAACCGGCCCCATTCTTGTTGAACCGATTGATTTTGTCTCAGGAAAGTCTGTTGTTGGGAATCCTGCTAGAGTGTGCCAAGACACGCACTCTGTAGATACCATTGATATGCTAATTCCCTGTATTCTCGTTGCCGTGTGTATTGTTTCGCCGGGCTTTAGTGTTACGACAAATTTGTGTTTTGCGTGATTCTTTCTGTATCTGTCGTAAACCGCTGCTGCCAGTACAGCTATCACTATCACTATCACTATCGGCACGATTGATATTATCATCTCTATATCTCCAGAGTGAGCGGCTTGATTATGTCTGTAATCTCTCTCTGACCGTAATAACCTAGCGGGTTTGATATAACTCTACAACCGTTGTGCTTGTATTTAACGGCGTCGTGGCAGTGTCCATGAACCCAATTTCTCGCCTGCGGCATTAGGCTGTCAAACTTGCCGTTGTAAAATTCTCTATAGCTCCAATAGCTATTGTGCAGTGAGCGTTCGCATGGCGTGTGGTGCGTTACAACCAAGTCCGCTGTCTTTTCTAGGGCCGAATTGAGGAACTCAACATCGAGTTTTCTCAGATTCTCAACCCGATCTATTCCACCGGGTATCATCTCAAAATCTCTTGTCTGCGCGTATATGCTTCTATTTACGTTGAACCAGCCTGTGCAGCCAACTATTCTTTTTCCGTTTAGTGAGATTTTTTTTCTGTTCATAAACTGAAACATATCGACGTTTATTGACTCTATCTCAGCCGTTGGATCGTGATTCCAATTGTCGTGATTTCCCAAGACATACAGCTTTGCCATACCTTTTGGAATTACGCCAAGGATTCTGTCCAGCATCTCGATTACGCGGTTTCCGTTAGACAGATCTCCGGCAATCACTACGGCTTCGGCGTTCTTGTGAAATCTTACCTTTTTCAGAAAGTGATCCAGAGCATCCGGTTTGTAGCTGTCTAGGTGTAAATCAGACATTAGTTGAATCTTCATGCAGGTAGATCGCTTATGTTGTGAATTTGAGATTTGTTCTTTAGACCTAGCTGCCTTAGATAAACTGGGACTCCACGATCAAGAGCCTCATTAATTCCTGCTCTCATTCCTTTTGATATCCCATAGTCGATGAAAGCGTGGCACTCGTCGGCGTGTTTGTAGAATTCCAGACCGGCTTTGATTCCGAGATCTCTTTCTTCTGGAATCATATCGTCCAAACATTGGGTGTATAGAAGATGTGAGGCAAATACGCGGTGCCCCTCAAAGATAATTTGTCTCATGCAAGATCTTGCATAATGCGTATTTATCGACACGCTGCCCGCGTATGGAGATTCAAGTATTACCAGTTTCATCAATACCCCAGATATACATTAGTCTAACTGTTTCGTCAAACGCAGAGAAATAGCGTGAAGTTGATAAATGATCTGTCATTCCTGAGTATTTCTTGGTAGGCAAGTCGTTGCAGCCCTCGTCACATAGCGTGTAGCCCTGCAATTTCAGTAGGTCAACCCAGCACTCCTGTATATCTCTTGAGAATCCGTGGAAATTAGATAGGATAACGTGAACTCTCAGTCTTTCGATATCTCTTATCCATTCTGGCGTTTGTTCCCAAGATACTTCTATGCCGAATTTATCGGACTCGCCTCTGTCGTAGGAGAACATCGCCTGATGCGCTCCTATACATATTAGCTCAAGATCTCTTTTGCTTATTTCTTTCATTGAAAAGACCTGTATTCTGGAGATGCCATTGCTGCGAATAGAACGCTTGAAGCGCCGCAGCGAGATGCTCTATTTCTAAGCAAGCCAATTGTGTTGTTTTTCTTAGAGAGAATTGCTATTAGCATCATTGACGCGAAGGATTCGTTCTGTAGCTGCGCCATATCATTGCCGTCAACTATCGAAATGTGCGTGGCATTTGCATTGCTCAGATCGAATGCGCTAAAATCCTCCGAGTCCATACCTGTATCGTAGAGATACCCGTATTCTTCGTCATTTCTAATTTGCAGCATTTTCTGTCCTCAATCTCAAGTTCTCTTCGTTTAGCCTGTCTATCTCGGCGTTAGATCTTTTCTCCGATTCTTCGGCATTTCTCATAAGTAGTATGAGATCGTTTGACAGAGAAATCAGTCTTTCGTTGTATGCGAACAGTTCCTTTCTGTATTTCTTGTCCAAATGAAGTCTGACCAGTTTATACACTTGCTTCGCTGAAAGTAGAACGCCGAGAATAAATGACAGTCCAGCGGTTAGCGCCATTGTTAGTTCTATGCTCATTTAATCTCCTGACGCCGGTATGCTGTTTGGTTTGACCTTCGTTCTGGTTTTGGGGTTCTGGCGCAGCTTGAGCGACTCAATTTCTCTTCTCTGAGATGAAATCGTTTCCTCCAATTCAGCGATTTTACTGGAAAGAATGCCATCCGTTATGGACTTTTCGTAAAGCATTCTTCTGGCTTCGCTTGACTCTATGGAGCGCATTTGGCAGAATTCTTTTTCGTTGCGAAGACGCTCTTCTAGCTCATTGATTTTGTTATCCTTTCTTTCAAGGAGATAGCAGAAAAGTCTAACCAGACACCATCCTAGTGCTGATCCGAATACTAGAGTTGAGAATTGAATTAGTGATTGCATGTTATTATCTCGTTTTGTGGTGCGTATCGTCAAGCAGATCTTCATACTTTTTGCGAAGCTCGTTGTTCTCAACGATTCTTTCGGACAACTCGGTCTGCAACAAGTTAATCTTTGCCTCTTTTTCTCTCACTATAGTGACTAGGCACGTTATTTCGTTTTTTAGGCGCCTGATCCTCCTGATTTTATTCTCAAGCGTCTTTCCAAAGAAGTAGACGACAGAGAAAGAAACTACCAATAGCGTGACAGCTATTCCGAACTGTTCCGCCGCATAGATTAGATTGATAAATTCATTCATGGAGAGAATCTTCGATGTTGTTGTTTGTGTCATGGTTGAAAGACTCGGAAATTGATTTTACTTCCGCTGTCAGCATCGGGCTAATCTTATTCTGTTTTGAATAGTAAACTTTGCCCTTGTGGTCAACGCGGTAATTTGCTTCCGGTGAGTACCAAGAGTGTTTCTTCAAAGGAAAGCACTCTTCCTTTGTTGCGAAGCACAAATACGGATTATCCTTGTCAACCAATTCCGAGTCCGTATGAACTGTGAAGCAGTTTTCGGCCAGAGTTGCAAATGCTCTTGAAAGTCTGATATTTGCAATCGTTGCAGCCACCGAGGATCTGTATTGCAGATCGTTGTCGATCTTCAATTCTGCAATTTCATGATTCAATTTCTCGATCGTCTTCTCAAGCTCTGAGTTTTTCAGATGCTCTACCTGATAACGCTCGTAATGAAATTGAACGCTATTATCGAGCGTCGGATATGGTGACTTTTTCTGCAACTGCTCCCTGACGAGCATCACGAACGATATGAACAATATGACGGATAGGATGATTTCTACTGTGGACATTTTGATCTCCGTTGGTTATCTGGTTATTCTCTTGAGCTTTAGTGTCGGCTTGATGTTGTCTCTCAACTTTCTGTTTAGCGAAGACGATCGCTCATTCTCTCTGTCGAGCATTATCTTTAGGTAGCGGATTTCAGATCTTGAGTCTTGAAGATCTAACTTTGCTTTTGATAGCAATTTCGTCAAGTCCATATTGGAAGACTCAAGCATGGCTATCGACCGGGTGTGAATTTCTATCGTCTTGTCTTTCTCTTCCGAGATCTTTTTGCTTGTGCTGATAATCGACCTGATGATCAGCATCATAAATACACTTGAAATCAGACTGATCGCGCTAATCACCGACATTTTTCGTCCTCGCCTTTAGGTAAGCGATTTGAGATTCTAGCGACATAATCTTCTGCTTTAGCGTTTCAGTCTCGGCTTTCAACTGTTTCTCTGAAATCTCAAATCTCTCCATAGATGCGGCTCTTGCTTTGGCGATTCTCAGCTTCTCGTCAACCCTATTAAACGCATCGTCTAAACTTTCGTAGTCATCTTGTAGTCTGTCGATTTTTCGACTCAGAAACGATCTCTCCTTCCTTGTGTTGAACAACCTAATCATTAGGCAGGCGTGTCCAGCGATTGACAGTATGATGAATATGATCACGAAAGCTCCATACTGTCTCTTCCGAGAGTTTTCACTATTTGGTCGAATGTCAATTTGCAGTGAGCATCTTCCCAATCGTCAATGAAGTAAAAGTTTCTGCTTCCTTTGATCATGCCAAACAGAATCGGGTCTTTTCTCTTCTCAACCGACTTGGGATCTACGGCGTTTCCTTTTGGGTCAAAGTGCAAAACGGAGTAGTTGTCAAAAATCATCAATTCGTCGGCTTTCTTTTTCTTCTCTATGACGGATGCCGGTATTGGTCTTGCAAAATCCGCCATCCAATCTATTGACAGGCCCTTTTCGCACTTCTTTGCGAAGTCAAGCAGATCTTGCTCTGAGGCGTATTTCTTGTGCCCAGCTAGGAATAGTGCATTCTCGTAGTTTCGCACGGTTCGTTCTGAGATCAATTTCTTGGCCAAATGACTTTGGCCAGCGGCTTGAGCGATTTCGATCTGATTGTCTAGCTCTTTCTTTCTGTCGATCCACTCGTTCAGTTCTTTCATGCCAACTTTGACACGATTAAACACAACGATTACAGATTCCTCTTGAATGCTGTCCTTGACACCAGATAGGGCGTCTTTGATCTTTGACCATAGCGACTTTTTCTTCGGATTGAAGAATTCTGGAAATGTAGACTCAACAAAGTCTCCATTGTTGGAGACTTCCATATTGAATTTTTCAGCATCTTCGTAAGCGATCTTCTCAAGCATAATCCATCTCATTTCGTGAGGCATGGATTGATACTCTGGAGAGTTCACGAGAATGTCTGCTGCTTTTTTAGCTGACATCTTTGGTGGCTGGCTTGCGTACTTGGGCAGCTTTTTATCCACCACGAATACGTCAAGAAGATGAATTGACTTTACATTTTCTACTGAGGCTGTCTTTAGCATTTCTCTCACTCTATCGTGTGTTTGTTAGAAGAATTTTTTGTAGATTACAACGCAGCCTTCCACTTGGGAAGTTACGTATCTAATCCACGCTTGTAAATTCGTGAAATCAATATCGTACATCGTTATGATTAACGGTTTGTCGGTTTTCATGGCCCAAATATATTGGGTTGTGACCTTTTCGAGGTCCATTCCAAAGTGATGTGTATCTGCTCCAATCTGTTTTGAGAGAGACTCAGCGATGACAACGGGATCTGACTCAGAACAGACAATGACCCTATCAATCGGGTAGGGCTTTTCTTTGTGCAGGTCATCGTATTTGTGTTCGAGTATTTTCTTGGCGTCCATGCTTATAGACGCGATCTCGATTTCAATGATATTCATGCAATACTCCTAGCCCGGCGGTAGACTTTCATATCTACCGCCGGGCTATTGTGAATGCTAATCTTCGTCGTACTCTTCGTCATCGTCTGAATCATCGTCTGAATCATCGTCTGAATCATCGTCTGAATCATCGTCTGAATCATCGT
>ERZ724509.37-NODE-37-length-65330-cov-16.994715_pt1 | contig 65330 bp, 87 predicted proteins | sample MGYA00376042_ERZ724509 | MGnify/ENA primary metagenome ERZ724509 (study PRJEB28724, sample SAMN07190887) | wastewater metagenome | isolation source: effluent of sewage treatment plant in Hong Hong | place: USA: Christiansburg, Virginia | collected 2016-03-01 ...
ATTGTTCAAATGCATGTAGTAGTTTATCTATTACATTTAAAAAGTCATTACTAGAATTAGGCAAACAGCCAGTCACTTCGTATTTGTGATGTGGACTATTAATAGACTCTTTAGCATTGATGGTAATACAATAATTAATACCTGACTTTAATTCTAAAGTTTTGTGTATAGATACAGACCATAAATTATTAATCTGTATAACGTTACTAATATTACCATCACTTTTGTAAAGGCTTTTAATAGCATTTAAAAATAAACAACTTTTGTGAGTATCTAAAGTTAGTTTGGGGAATTTATTTTCATAGTGGTCTTCGATAATTATAACATTACCTTCCACACCAAATGTGAACACTAAGAAAGGACCATCGTTTAAACCTATCGGTTGCATAATTGTTATCCTCTGATATTGGTGACTACAGTGTAATTTTATTAATCCAATCCCTAATTGATTGGAGGTGGTTTTCTAAATAACCAACAATATGTATGTTGCGAAAGTTAATTTCTACATGTATGTTTTCGCTATCTACTGTAAAAATGATAGATTCTTTAATTTTTTTAGTTGCAGACAGTGGTACAGGTATAGTTAATGAAGCTTTAGTTTTATCAAAATTTAAGGCAGATTTTAGCGCTCTCATCATTAATAGTGTTTCTTCATTATCTAAGCCGATATGCGTATCGTCTTTATCTAAGTTATATACATTAATGTAAGAAAAGTATTTATCATCATTAATTTTAAATGATATAGTAAAATTTATAAAAGAGTCACTACCAAAAGCAATAGTGGTCATAATTGTTATCCTCAATAAGAATACTAAGCACTATGCCTAGGCATAGTGCTTAGAGTAACATTACAAACTACGGAATATAGGAGAAGTAGGCATTCTAGGTACAGGAATAACTTCTTCTAACCAATTATCAATAGTAGTAATAACTGGAGATTCTAAATCTAAAAACTTAGCTACTTTGCGCGGACTATTTACATCAAATGCATATAAGTCTGGGCGCAATCTATCAAATGCTTTTTCTGCATTTTCATCTAACAACAACTCAATATTAAGTTGATCACCATCGAACGTGCTGTCCACTGCATTCGCAACATGCAGCCGGTGTGCTTCTGACACCCGCCATTACTTTCATAATGGACCAGACTATATCTTGTTCCTCTCTATCGCTAGAGTAGGACCTAACCACTTCTTCCGCCTGTACTAAGTACGCTTGCGGCTTTACTCCCCGCTACGGGATAGTCGTTGAACATTTTTCCCTCTAATAAATAGAATAGGAAACTTAGCTGCGGATTACCCAATCTTTGTCTCTTTTACCATACCTTTGGTCTTTCTCCAAAGCCATTACAATATTACTATTGCAACTTGGTGTACAAAGCTCTAAGGCTGGTTGTTCATAAACCAGTCTACTATTACAGTAGAGACTTCCCGTCAATTCAATTAGATTCGCTTACAAATTACTCTGTAAGAGGACCTCTATTTTACCTTGTGATATATTTTAAATGGTAGTGTTTCCAAAACCCATTGTTAATAAGAGCACTTTTTTGAATAGTATTCTTTTTAACACCTATTTTATCTGCAAACTCTTGTGTAGAAATATATGGAGTTACTGTGTTGTCTCGCATATCTTTTACTTCAACAGGTATAGCTGGTTTACTAGGCATGGGTTTGCGGTTTTTATTTATTTCATCATATCGTTTAAAAGTTTTGTCAAACTCTTTATTTTCTTTGTAATCATGAATATACCAAAGACGAATATTGTTGTGGTATTTCCCATCATTGATCCAAAGTCTAAGCGTAGCACGCTTTACATTAAAATGATCGGCAGCATAAGAAGCAGAATCAAAAACATATACTTTATCTTCTTTAAACAATTCTACTACAACTGTTTTAGGTAGACCATGTTTTATTTTTAACATTTGTTCGTCGGTATATAACACTTCCGGTAAATCTTTAGTCCAAACAGACCAGAAATGGCGAAATGGTAAACTACGGTCACTATTTAAATAATTAACTATAGTTCCACCATTGACTTTAAATGTTCTTGCTGCTTCCCACAAAGAATAATATTCTACAACTTCTTTAGTTTTTAAACATCTTATATAAATTACGCGGTTATCATTACGAAGGCCGGTTTTATAAGCATGTAAAGCATTCTCAGAAGCTGTACACCATTCAATATTATCTTTATGGTTATCTGTCTTTATACCATTTTTATGGTTGACAAAATAATCGTCGAATTCTCCAACAGGTAGGTTATGAAAAACCTTAGCCATTGTGCGATGCACTATGTGCGTTTCTTTATTATAACGAAAAACTAAATAGTTACCAAACATTCCAAATACAGGAAGGTAACAAAAATCTTCTTTTTCATTAATAATTATACCACATTCAGAAAATGACAAATCTTCAAACAGTTTAGATTTATAAAAACCTTTATATTTACTACTTTCTATTAACATTTAAAATACTCACTAATTACATTAATTCATATAATTAGCAAGGTGCAAAGTTGATCGGCGTTGAACGAACTCAAAATAAGTGCAGATAATCTAATAGTAATTACTATTGGATCATTGATAATTGTAGTAATATACAAGAATTGAATACTACCACGCGTAAGCGATGGATTGCGCAATAACAAACACGGAATACCATGACCATTGCGCTTTTTAGCTTCTGCAATTAACTCATTAAAGATTTCTTCTAATATAGGTGAGTGTTGTAAAGTATGCTCATCTATATGTTGTTTGGCTTCATTAGGTGTATAACCCATATCAATTAATTTCTTAGTGATATGTGTACTTAGCATTTTACATGCTAGTCCCCAAGGTATATCTAAATCTTGTCTATGATGCGGTTCTGTTTTACTAGAAATAACTGCTCGACCATTAAATGCAGTTCTACCACCATATACGTGTTTACGAAACCAACCTTGTTTTTGTGCTAAAGAGTTTTTAATGAATACAGTATAGAAATCCATTAATAGATTAATAGCACTTACAGTTTTTTGTTGCTTTACTACCAACGTAGGTATTTTAGGCGAATGCTCAATTTCAGAAAATATACGCACTGCTTGTACAGCGTTGGTGATTTCAAAATCTACAAATGTAGACATTGAAGTTTGCTCTGTAATAAAAGCTACCTTAGACGGTACTGGTAAAATATCAGTAAAGAACACTGGTCTAAAGAATTTAAACCATGACATTAAATTAGCTAAGTCATTTTTCTTTTGTTTAAATAACTTAAGCTCATAAAGCATTTGTACAATTACATCGAAATTTTCACAGAAGTAATTATAACTACGTTTAAAGTCTGGTAGATATTTGTCAACATTATTGTGTATCTTTACTAATGCTGGTGTAGCATTACCTAATTTGTTAGTAACAGTATAACTAGCATTGGTAAACCAATCTAACAAACTACAACCCGATTGCGTCAAGGATTCTTTAATGATAGTCCAAGCTACGGGATTAAATAAACTGTGAACGCCTTCTGGAGCGCGAATCCACAATAAGGATTCTATTTTACGTTCATTAGGTAACAATACTGCCGTATGACACTTAGGACAATTACTACCTTTTTTACCACTACCAGTACTGTGACCACATATACACGATGGCATGTGTGAAAGTGTAGTACCTTCATAATTAGTATAAATTAATTTATTTAAAGATTTTCTATCTTCTTCAGAAGACAAATTAAAGTCATTAATAAAAATGGGTTCTGTGGATAAATTATCATATACTTCTTTAAAATCTACTAAATCTAAATATACACCAGATAACTTGCGCATTAGATAGTTTAACTCCGGATTACATTTTTTAGAGAGTTTATTAGTTTTAGGGAAAAAAATATAAAGCAGCCTTTTTAGGGCTGCTTTATATTGATCTTACTATTTATTAATACATAGGTATTAACGATTGTACATATTGTAACCGCGACGTGAATTGCTGTTACCATAGTTACGGTTAGAACCGAATGAACCGCTAGCACGACGTGCAGTATCGTGTACAGAACTACGTTCACGACGAGATACATAACGTACGAATGGTGATTCAGCAGCTACTGGATCATAACCGGTGTTGAAGATAGAACGAGTCAATGCATCGATGAATTCTGCAGTAGCAGTAATACGACGCCAGTAACCTTTTACTACAACGTTGTTGGGACCAAAGATATTTTTGATTTGTTCGATAGCGCGGTTAACGCGCACTAATGGATCTTCACCATTAGCTACAAACAAAGAGCAGTACTCTTCAACTGTGCTAATAGATTCTTCACCAACCAAATTCAAAATACCCAGTGTGCCGATAGAACGCAAATCGATATTGCCATCTGGAGTGATTACATAGCCACGTGGCACCACTACGTTATCATCAACAAACATTGTGCCGCCTTTAAAGTCTTCAGCGAAACGGTTGTTTGTAACTTTATTAAGTTCAGACAGAATGTAGTTATGAGCACCACGCACGCCTTGAGCTTCTGCCAAATAAGCAGCAGAAATCCAACCGTCAGGAGCAGTCATATCTACGTCAATAGAGAATGAGCTATAGTCAGCTACAGTGTTCTCAATCAAATCTACTAGATCATCAGTAGACTTAGGATTAAGGAATGCAGGACGACCATCAGTAGCTTCCAAATGAGTACATTCGTAACCTACAGCACCAATAGCATTCAAATCTTTCTTATCGCTGTAAGTAGGGTTAAATGCACCATACCAACGATTGTCACCAGCTACCAATGTAGCGCTATACAAAGCCAACATATCAGTTTGTACAGAATCAAATTGGAAATCGGTAGAGCTAGAAGTTAGGATAAAGCGTGGCAAGTAACGTTGAGTTACGGTATCACGTTCATGAGCGCCCAGTACACGACGCATTGCGTCTTCACCCAAGTATTCCAATTCTACAGCGATAGAAGCTTTAGAAACAGCTACGGTTTCGTTTTGGATACGGTCTTGGTTACGAGCAGTTTTCTCACGAGCTTCTACTGTAACTTCGATATCGCAACGTACAGGCAAACCACATGCATCTACTTTAGCAATAGATGGACGGTTTTCTACGATAGCTTCATATACCAAGCTATTGTCTTTATTGCACATTGCTTCCAATGGTAGGATGATTGCGTTATCAGCTTTAAGATCTACGTTAACGATCAAAGCATTTTTAGCTTTGTAAATGAGGTCGTTAAAAATAGGAGAGCTAATAAGTTCATCAGCAGTAAGAGCAGTAAGCTCAGTAGGAATCAATGTACCACCAGCAGCTACGAATACTTTACCAACAGTGTTTTCTTTACCAGCAGTTTGAATAACAGCTTGTAAACTAACATCACGGTAATGGTCTTCAGTTTCTTTACAATAAACATCGCCAGCTGGACGAGGAATTGAAGTAACGTCATTGCCATTACGAATGCGAATTGGTTCCAGACGATCAGTACCTTCCAGAATCAAAGCGTGAGTAGCACGCAGAGTATCTTTTACCATTACCATTAGAATGGATGACAAATACCCTTCACCTTGTTGACGGTGATTTAATTTAACGATAGAGATACTACCGTCGATTTGATCGGTACCAGAAGATTTTAGCACAGCTTCAGCTGCTTTATAAACCTTGTCTAAACTATCATTGCTAAAACCAGCTAGGTTACCAGTTTTAGTCATGGACTTCAAACCGCTAATGCCTGCACCTACGTTTACGATAGGATCTACATTGCGATCTGAATAATTAGATTGTGAACTACCAGCACTAGCTGCAGCAGATGCTTGTGGTTTTTGAGTACTATTTTGAGAAAAGCCTTCATTAGACATGATTTAAATTTTTCCTAATTTTATTTGTTAATAGTTCAGCTGAACATACTTTTTATATCGAGCATGTCACATTAATAATTTATGTTTAAAAAGATTTGGAATCGTAGTAAATATAGACTACTAATGAGATATACTACAATTAAATGTAGTAAGTACATCTGATGTATAGAGCGAGTAAATAATTACAATTGAAGCATTAATTTATGAATCAAATACATATATAAATCCTGACGCTTTCGCGTCCATGTAGTTAATTCTACATAAGATATTATAGTACTGTATAAATATTTACAACAATTTAAATAAGGTTTAATTATGTACACTTTCTTTGAAAGACGGACTACTGGTAACAAAGGTAAGTGGCGTGCTCCAATGTGGTCTTATATAGATGGAGTAATAGCAGAGAATGCTAGTAAAGTAATATCGTATTATCGCAAGTTTCCTATTTACTTAAAACCTGATCACATATTTTGTAAACTAGTAGATAGTCTACCATTATGTAAAGATGGCAATATACCTAATCACATTACTAGAATTGAATCTTTAACGGATAGTTTAGTAAGACATTTTAATTTTACTAGTGGTATACATAAAGGTAAAATATTTGACGATGGTATTTTATTAAAAGAATCTACTAAAGAAATTGTAATATGTATAAATGAACCATTTGATATTTTTAATATAGAAAAATATTGGCAAGATGTTACGCCTATTACTTTTTTATACCACGAAGTATGTGATTTAACTATGCCCATGTTACACGGTAAAGGTAGTAGATATAACGGTGAAATAGATGACTTAGGTTATAATGTAATAGAACTGAATATACCTTTATTAGCTGCACAATACGAATGCTGGCGTAAATGGAATAATACATTAGGAGCTGGTTCTCAACACACTGTAGCGCAGTTTTTAATTAGTTATCCTTTAGTAAATGCAATTAGAAGTTTTACAGACGTGGCTGTATTTAATAGATTGAAAGCATTTAGTAAAAATATTATAATGGAACCTAGGAATAAATCTCATCCATTTCCATTAACAGATATAGATGGCAGAATAGACAATGTTTTAAAAGCTTTCAATAAAGTAATTAAAGATAGTAAATCATTAGATTTTCAAAACATATTAAGGTCAGTACCGATTCCATTTACAGAAAATGGATGGGAGTTAATGCGATTACCCATAATACCTACTACTAGACAAATAGAATGGGGTATTAATCTATCAAGATTAGCTGTAATTAATTGGCTATTAAATGTCGGTAATAAATCTCAAAATACTAGTAATTTAAACTGGTTTAAAAGACGCATAAGAGATTTACGATCAGATAACATTTATAATTTCTTACCGCCTATGGAACAGCGCAATATACAAACTTATTTATCTAAGGTTAATGCTAAACTTACTAGTCGATAAAAAACCAATACTCCATTCCCGTAAAGGGAATGGAGTATTGTAGAAGTACTATATAATGACAATTTGTTCTTTAAAACATCTTTCAATTTCTTGTAAGAAAGAATAATGCATGTGTACTATTTTTTCCATTACATTCGCTATCTTAAGCAAATTAAAATATTCTTGCTCTACAATTTTAATTTGCTTAGAACCAACGCTACTCATTTCACGGACAGCTTTATTTATTTTATCTTTACTCTCCCTATCGTGTTTTTCAAATTCTGTTTTTATTTTTTCTACTATAGCTTTATTTTTAGAACTATAGTCTATAATTTTTTTATTTAGATTGCCCATTCTGTTATTTATTTCTATACATGACTCAATATTTTTTGAGACTTCGCGAGAAAATTTAAATACGTCATTAGATTCTATAATATTTTCTTTAGAGGTTAATACTAAACATTTGCTTAATTCCACCAAATCCGTTTCTTTTGATGAAGTCAAATCATGCAATAAATTAATAATTTCATCCTTAGCACTATTTGAGTTGACAACATATTTAGCAGATGAACTTTCTAAATTTTTAATTTTCTCTTTTATTTTTTCTTCACTTGTATCAGAATCTGAGACTATTAGATTGTTTAAAGTTATCATTGTAGATAAATGAGCCATGCCATTTGAAACTATGTGAAGACTAGTATCTAATGTAGATATATTATTTTTAATTTTTGTAGTTAAAGAGCACAGTGTCCCTAATTCTAAATGTAAAGGTTTATCATTGTGTTCTAAATATTTAGGTACTCTTCTAACTACAAAATGGTTTTTAGTATTGGCAGTAGGATGAGAATGATGTTTTAATAAATCACTAAAATCTTTTGCTGCGCTACTTTCTAATTCTTTATTGATTTCTTCAAATGCTTTTTCCATTTGGTGTAATTCTTTATCTATAAAAGCATTAAACTTTCTTTTTTGTAAATAATTATTAATAATTTTAGCTATAATTGCCGTTATAAAAATAGCTACCGTAATAATAATTAAAACAGTAATTGCTTCTTCATTAGATACATTAATACCAGTATTTTTAGAAATAATATCTAGTATTACTTGCATGTCATCTTCTACAGAAATACCTTTAGATTTAATTTCTTGTACAATAACTGAAGCTACATTGGCAATATCAACATTATCACAATGTTTATGGAATTCTTCCATATGTTTATGTAGATCGACTGTATGTTTATCATGTTCTGCTAAAGCTTGTAAATATTCTTCGTGAGTGTTAATTGTAGGTTCACCGGCACTGCCATTCACTAATTCCACTAGTTCTTCTAAACTAGCTTTTAAATATGGGTTCATTTAGTTAATTTCCATTAGTTAAAAAATACTTCATAGAGTCTATACCCCTAGCTTTTAGCTAGGGGTATAGTAGTAACTATTCTTTTAACTTATCTACTTCTTTAACAGTAATAGATCTTTCACCATATACTACATTACTATAAGTCTCACCATTTTGGATAGTAATAACAATATCTTTATTAATACCATCGGCTATAGTAATGCGCACTTCTTTATCTGGAGCACAACATGCAGTAATGGTTACATTGGTAGTCATATTTAGTTATTAACTCGCACATTCAATTTTTAATAAGAAATCTTCTACAGTAGAAGCATTGGTTATTTTTACTATATTAGCTTTAAGTAAACTAGCTTTATGGATTAAATGTACATTAATAGAACCTAATTTATTTCTAAGTTGTTTATTAATGGATTCAATAAATTCTGCTTTTTCTAAACCATTAGTCAAGGGATAATCTAAATTATCCCACTGTGGTCTAATAGTAGCAGTAAAGCTAGTACGAATACTTACAGATAAAAGTTTGAATTCTACAACATCAAACTTATTAAATGGTTTTAATGGGAAATCCCCTTTAGTTTCCATTTTAGCAAATATAGTGTCAAACATAATACAAAATGTCCTTTAGTCAAATTTCGATTTAGTTATTCTAGGTACGTAACTATCTGACAGTAATTTAGTTGTATTAGAATCTTTAAAGTATAAACCTAATGACTCTAATACCAAATAAAAACCGCTCATAGTTTCAAAAACCATTTGCCTAATATTAATCGCTGGAATAATTTCTGACGGTAAGCCATATGCATTTAATACAGTCTCTGGAAAAATAATACTACCGATGTCTTTTCTACCGGTATTTAATATTAATTCTTCTAGTTGAGACTTTATATAAGGATCTGGGATTTGATCAGTCCATTGTTTAATAGCGGTTTTGTTAGGTAGATTTAATGGTATTTTAATACCTAAATAAGGGGGAGGCGCTACTTCGCCATATTTTTTAGCGAATACTTTTTTATAGAGTAAATAATGTTTATAGGTAGCAGCTTCTTCTTCATTTACGTAAGAAGAAGGATCTTTAATCTGTTGTGTTAGCATGTATGAATAATCGCTTTTTTTAACAGAATCTATAATGTTATTTTCTAATAAAGCAACTTCGTCTAATACATCATACAAACTAAGATTACCGTTATCATGTACGCCCATTAATATAAACTCAATTAACTTACTAAGTTTTTTATTAACGTGAATAGGTACTTTAGACGATCTTAATTCTACCCCTTTAATTTCTAAATCAAAATGTAACTTAACGTTACCTTCTTGTGCTCCTTGTATAGCAAAATAATGCTTAGCTCTATTAGTTAAAGCAGAAACAGGAAACAAAAATTCATTCTTCATTGCAATTCTAAAAATATGTTGTGGCGATACACCCATATTTCCAGAAACTTTAGCTAAAACATGTTGAATGGTTTGTGAAGCTAAAAATGCTATAGTAGAACTTATACCGCGAGCTTCGGTATTAATTTTGTAAGTACCAGTTAATAGTTTAATCCATTCTTGCGTAGTAAAAATAGTAGAGTCAGTATCGGAAGTAGTTACACATCTACGAATAATAGTAGGTACGTTAAAAATACTAGATGGTAGGTTTTCCGTTACCCACAATCCTTTAATTAATAACTTATACTTATTAAGCTGAGTGTCGATATTTTTAGCAGTTCTAGCTATGTTTAAATACCCTTCATAGTTCTCAGCTTTAACTACAGGTATGTTAGTACCTTTTAGTTCGGGTTCACAAAGTATCCCAACATAAGCTTTAATATCACCATCCATATTACTAATATAAGAATCTGGATTTTCTATATCTAAGTCAGTAACACGTCTACCGATGTCTCTAATAAACGTAGATACAAATTCTAAGTTGTACTTAGCTAAATGCCATAAATCACCTACATAAACAAATGCTGCACGTTCTAATGGGGTTAGTGTATCTACTAATAAAGCTATTTCATCTATAAAGCGTTTATTGATACCGTAAAGATCTGTACTATAAGTAATAACATCCATTACATCATCGGTAGTAGGATAGTATAAATTATAAGTATCCATTACACGTTGTAATGTAACCATATCAGTATATAAGCAAATAGTAATGATCTTAGCTTTTACTACTTCGGCTGACCAATAGTGTCTATTACCCATAATAAACATTTCGTTATTAGCATTACCATAACTGGTAGCAACTCTACAAGTAGAAGTTAAACTACTATGTGATGATTGATTATGCAAAGGGGTAGATTTAGCAGCATGAGCACCTGACAATGCATTGTTATTTAATTTACGAGAAGTTTGACTATTAAACTTTACTGCGTATAGATCCCAATTTTGTACTTGTTCTGCAGCAAATTGATCTTTTTTATCTTGTGCTCTAAGCTTAATGTTACCATCTACGTATTTACCTAGTACAGATACTTTTTCTTCTGGACTTAGATAACAACATAGTGTAGGTACGTTAATAGCCTTACGTTCTAGTATCTTATTAAAAAATCTAGATAAAGGCATAATTACTTTTTCTTTATCTTCGTATTTTTCACGCACTAAAACTAATGTGTCTGGATCCTTTAAAGCAAACTTACCTTCTTTGCTTGTTGCTTTAATTACGTAATCTAAACATTCTTCTAATGGTCGGTTAGATCTTTTGTGTAAATAGAAAGCAGCTTGTTTTGTAGCATTGCTGATTATATCTATATCGCGCTTATAATCAGTAGCTGGTAAAATAAAATGTGACATTGTTTATATCCATTGTCTATCGGAGTCTACACTATTTATAGTAAAAAATAAAAAATAAAACAGATGAGTTAATATACTACTGAAGCCCAAAAGGCTTCAGTAGTATATACTTTTATAAAGTAGTGCTAGATTTAATAGTAGCTCCAGAAGCCACTAGGATCTGTTTGTAGCGTTCTCTATCAGCAGGCGATACTGAGTCCAGGATAATCTGGAAATCTCTAGTAGTCTCGGTTTGGACAGTATTAGCTTTAATCCAACAATCGGCTACATATTCAGGCTTACCATTACTTAGAATAAATTTCACATAAGTAAGTTTTTCTGGATTAACTTCTGTGCCATTTGGTAAAGTAGAATATACTTGACTATGTAAAGCTCGTACATCTTTAAATGTAGAAACTGTATCGAAGTCTAAAATAGCTTTTACTTCTGCAGATTTAAAAGTAGTACCAATGATGGATGATGGCCATAAATCAAATGTAATTTTTGAACCAATAAAACTAGAATCTATAATAGTCATTTTTTTTTACTCTATTCCAATAGCTTCACAATTAACTATAATGGTATTGTTACCTACAGATGTTATTTGCATATTACCAAATATTTCAACATCATAGGCATTTTTAACCCATTTACGAATTTGATTTTTCATTTTACCTAAGACGGTAGGATCATAAAGTTCGTCTTCTTTATCAATAAGTCTTTTAATGTCTTCTATATCCCAAGGTACATCAGGATCAGTAAGAGACAATGCTTTTAAAACACCTAGTGCGATGTCTTCTGTTTCTAAGGTTATATACATAGATATCCTTTTATTATTTACCTATGTCTAATAACCGCCTTTCAAATAAAGAAGGAGATGGTAAAAGCTTAGGCTTTCTAGCTACGTTACGTATTTTAAATAAGATAGTATTTTCGCGTTCTATGTGATCTATATAGTAGTTTAATCTACCATCTACGCCTCTCATATAACGATTATCGAATATACCATCTAATTCTTTAGCAAGTTCTTCTACTGCATCTAAAAGTATATTAATGTCTTTATGAGCAGTATCATTAACATCATTATATACTTGATCGTTATCAAATTCTACATTTAATCTACCAGCTAACATATCTTCAAATATTACTCCAATTTGATATTGGAGTTCTTTATAATGACGATCTGGATATTCGATAGCTTTTAAAATAATGCCTAATAATTCTCCTATATCATAATCAGGATAAGTCATTTTACACGTAGCTTTATAAAAGTCATCGAATATATCTTTAGCTGTGATAGTTATATATTCTGGTAGATCGGACAATAACAATAATTCGTTTGTCATTTGGGTAGTCGCATAACAATGGTATCTCCGCTAGCTTTTATTACTTCAAAATTAATAAATTTATAAAGTGGTATTTTATATTGTTTACTAATTTGTAAAAAGTAATCTTGACACGCTAAAAACATAGCTTCGAAATGTATTAGATAATCTTCTTTACTATATAAAAAGTAACTATCTTCTTTGCTTAAGATAGATGCATTACTAAAATCCATAAAAAGATCGTAATTAGCAATCATAGTTTCGGCATATAGACACTCCGCACTTTCGTACGGAGTGCAGAAATTGTCGTCGGTATGAAATTTGTAAAAATGTATCACAGCGTCTTGTACTAGTAACGCTAAAGGTAAGTCTCTATTAACATACCACTTACCCATTGGAAATGTATCACCTATACTAAAACTTATAGTTAAGTCTTTATCCCCTGCCATTTTATTCGTACCCTTTTATATATAAAGTAGTTCTACTGTAATAATAACATTCAGATTCTTTATAGGTAGATAAATTAATATCTCTAAATAAATCTAATATTTTCTGTATTACAGTTTCTACATCTCGCATTTGAGGTTTTAGGGATTCTTTATAAATTAAATAATCTAAACAATGTCGATCTAATCTATCTCTTAGAAAACGTCTAAGAGTAAAGTGATCTACATTGTATCCTTCATTGTTGTAAATTATTAAGGCTAAATTAATTAATTTTCTAAAGTCTAAACTTCGTATATCTAATCTTGCATAAGCGTCATGGAAATGTATGTCTTCTACGAGATCGCTTATGGTTATTGCTATTATGTTGCGAGTACCCGATAACTTCTCTGAAGTAGAGTCTGACTGCATAACTATTACCACCACCTTGTACTTCTGCATATTCGTAATAATCTTTTATATTACCAAATCTATCTGTTAAAAGATTATAATACTCGCAATAATAAAGCCACGATAATTCACAGAACGCCGTTCTAGCTGCAGTAAAATCTTTTACACTAATGATAGAGTTAAAGTATTCATCGTCTGCTATGGCGTCGTAGGACTGTTCTACAATAGTGTAACTAATGTCTGTTACAAATGCATCATAATTTAATTTGCATTTATAATAAAAGATTAAATGCATGGCTTCTATAATAGAACTAGAAGCATCCATATACAGTCTGTCTAAATTTTTGCTATGGTGCCAATATTCATGACCATAATCACTAGGTCCTGAAACGCAGAAAACTACAGCATTGGCATCAGAACTGGGAGTTTTTATAGTCATAAATATTTAAATGGCTATTGCATAATTGGAATCTATGCTAAGGTTTGTATAATCTCTATAAGTAGCTTTAGCCATTTGTAGAGAGCGTTTATGGAATATAGCTATACTTTTATTACTTTTACTCACGATATAAGAAATCTCATATCTAGGTGGTATTGGTAATAAATGTACTTTGATTAAATCATTTAGTGTTTTAAGCATTTCTACTATTATGGTTTCTATTACAAAATCTGGTATTTCGTATTCGCATAATAGATCTATGGCTGCAGCTTTACCATAAGTAACACCAGCCATACAGGTATCATTATTTAAATTAAATAAAAGTTCGTCTAGTAAATGTGTAATAATAAACTCTAATTCAATTTTATTATTATATTCTTCTAGATAGTCTTTAGCTACTGTATCAATATCATTAATTACAATAGCGTCTGTTATTACTAATAGAACTTTATTCATTATTTACACCGGCTTAAATGCTAAATGATTTTCTATCATTAATTTTAATTCATCAAAAATATCATTTTGTTGCTCTACAGGCACACTAAAGCGTTTTAATAAATCTTCTATTAAAGGATCGTACTGCTTGGGTTTTTCTGTCCAATCGAATATACGGTAATCGCCATTATTCATTAAAGATACGGTATTACCTTTAATATCAAAAGTCCACATATCCCATGTTTTTATTAACACATCGGATATTTCTATACCCATTTCATCGCTAGTAACAATAGTAACATCGGTCATAACTACATTTAATAAATCTCTAAATGCAAAAAACATATAAGAAATTTCTTTAGACAAAGTTATTATTAAATCTTGCATTGTTATATTGCCTAATTTAAAATCTAGGTCTTTAGCTAATGTATCTAACAATGTATCTACTAAAGGACTGGTAGTATCACTAGCTTTAGTCCATTCCATTAAAGTAGAAATAGAATCGTCTAATGTCGCATACACTAATTTATCAATGTTACGATTTAAATTACCACTGGTGGTTTTTAATATTCGATTATTAGAATTTTTAAGATTGTAATAATCAGCAATTTTTTCATTAATAATAGGGTGCTTAATAATAATATCTTTTACGCCCTTTTTAAATTCACTACAGTCAAAATTATAAATTGTTTGCTGTGCCATAATTATCCCTCTTTAAAATCTAAAAGTAATGTGCCACCTAAACCAATTCTGATGCCTACAGAGCAGGAAGTAAAAGTAGAATTTACTCCGTTATAAACTTCGTGTGGTAATTTTACTAAGCTTATAAGAGCCATTTCTAAATTTGGATCAATTCTGTTAATTGTTTGTAATAAAGGAAAATCTATTAACAAAGAAGTAGAAAAATCTAGGTTAATGTGTAGATTATTTTTTAATACGGTTATTACCCATTTTTCAATAGCTTGTTTTGGATATTGGCTATAGATGTTAAGTTGACTTACTATATCACTTAGACCTATAACTATTTCTGATATGTTAATTGTTATAACCATATTGGTAATCTGATGCTTTTTCATAATTAAGTTTTCCTATATGCAAGAGCGCTAATAACATAATGTATAGCTAAAAGCTTTTAGGATGCGTTATAGGGACGATTAACTATAGCATTTATGGTTTGTATTAAAAAATATATTAAACGGCATAAGTAAACATACAGGCCCTAAAGCCTGTATGTTTTGACATCTAGTCGACGGTTCTTAAATAGATTGTAAAGTTAATTACACTATATTTCTCTTAGCAGTCTTAAAAATAAATAATCACAATGCTATCGCTTATTAGCACTAGTTGTGATTTATCGCGAATAAATATATTGGCGATCCTTTTTGTTAAAGAGCATGGTGCTATTCGCCACCGTGGTTTTCAAGCGCACAAGTGTGTATTTTTACATAGTATTCTCTAGCTGCATAAATCTTTACTATAAAAAAGGGATAGATATTTCGCTATCCCAAATATAGAAAGCAATCAGCCTAATGACAATAAACCACTAGCACGATGTACCAGACGGCCTATTGCATACAATAGTATTGCCTTTAGGATCATAAATTTCTTTAGGGAATTCTTTATGCCACTTTAAAGATAAAGGATGACATTCAGAACAAAGTAACTGACCGTTAATAGGAGCAGGCGCTAACCCTAAGATATCTATGCCATTACAACAATCACATGCAAACAATTCACACATTAGAGCTAATCCCTACAATTGATAACACAGTATTAATCTTCTAGAATAATACGTTTCTTACCTACTGTAGTTGTAGCTTCATCGCTACCTAATAAATTATTAACGGTACGTGCTTTAGACGAATCGTTAATAGACTTACGACTAGATTCCATAGTTTTCAGAATGTCATTTAGACCATCGTTAGTAATGGCAAAATGCATGTCTTCTTTAATAGCAGAAGTTTCACTAGTACCAAAACAATCGTAATCGCACTCTACACCATGTTTAATGGGATCGAGTTCTTTATATATAGAAGCAATACTAATTGGCTTCTTAACATTTCGTAGTTCTTCTACAGAATCACAAACTTGCAACAACACTAACATAGGTTGTACAGATTTAGCTACATTGCCGTAATTAAAGAAATTACGTAAGTCAGCAGTATCTAAACCAATATTTTGTTTGCTAGATAGATATGATACTTTAGAAATTAAAGAACGGACTGCTAAGTCTACATCTGCAAAACGACCACTAGCTTCATTTTGAAAATATGCTACAACAATATTTTTATTAATTTCTTGTACACTTAAAGCTAAAGATTTAACAGTAGCAATAGAGTTGGTTAGTCTACGAGAAGATTCATTGCTGCCTACTACAATAGAAAAAGTATTATAACCTTCATCTACTAATCGTTCAGTTACGATATTCACAAAACCAGAACCCGATCCACCACCGCCAGCACCTACTACAATGTTAACATCGGCCGGTGGAAAAGCATTAATAATGTTTTGATAGTTATCATTGATTAAATCAATATTTTCACCACGTACACCACCACTACCATCTACATCAGGAATAATAAATAACTGATCTTTAGTAAATGATGTACCGCGAATATTAGAGTCAGATGTATCTAAACACGTTACGCTAATTTCAGCAAAACCTTTTTCTACGGGAACATTATTAAAATAATCACTTACTTTAATACCACATCCACCACAAGCATAAATACGAATTTTACCAGCCATAATTTATTTACTCTATTTTTTTAATAATTGATAAATTTTAGCGTAAGTTCAACTTACGCTAAAAGGATACATAGTTATATTTAGATTGTTTCAGATAGAGTCTTAGTTAAGATTACTTTATCTGTTTCTAAATCTGTATATGTGAAAGTCATTGTTAATTTACGACTGAGAGATTCGTAGGTACATTCTGATACTGCCGCAGTGTATCGCGAATCCATACCAAAATTAAACAAAGATATATTTGCTGCTTCTACACAACGATTAACAATAATATCGTCTGTAGTAGATTCGACGTGTTTGGCAACTACAACAGCTTCTTTAAAAGCGATTACATAGCTAGATTTATCACTTACAATAGTAGGCAGTGTACCTAATGTAACGTCACTAAATTTATAAGACTTAAGCCATTTACCAGTACTACAATGCCTAGCTTTTTCGTCTAATTGATCTTTAGCGCTAAGTGTAATGTAGAAGTCTTTGCCATCGAAGTTTTTAATTACGCATTTTACTTCCATTCCATAAGCCAAATATTTAGCTTCTGTTTTAGCCCATTCTTCAGCGCTGGTGTCAAACTTAGACCACTGAGAATTAATTACAGCTTGCCAATCGCTTTCAACGCCATTGGCAACATTGTGAGCATTAAGATAAGTACCAGCACGCCATAACAAACCAGTTACAGTAAAGAACAAATCCATAATGTCATCTTGCATTCCTTCCATATTACCGATAGCTGCAGATTCCAAAGATTCATTAAGTTCTGACTGAATGATAGAAATTTGTTTTTTCAAAGCTTTAAAATCACCATTAAATTTATTACCTACCAATTCATTAATGGCAGCTACGTCTTGTAATGGTAAATCTAAACGCGGTGGATTAGCTTCACGCGTTGCTAAAAGATGAGCGTGGTAATCTACACTGTATTGCGAACTTGTCATTGCATAATCCTCATTAAGGTTAGTTTATGAATAAATAGTTTTAATACTAGAATTAATTTATTTATCTACAATTTAATAATGTATAGTTAAGTTATTTTAGATTTTTAGTTTTGTATGAACTTAACACTCCGTATTATTAATAGTGTTATTTAATTTTAACACTATTTTGCATAAAGGTTTCCATTTATGAGTTTAATTACTGAAGCCATTAAAAAGTTACATTACGATATACCAGAAGAAATTTTAGAAGAAACATTCTTAGATAAAAAATATTGGCAATACCAACGCTTAGAAAACATAGATGCTATTATTAGAGAACAAGTGGTTAATGCTAGAGTATTAAAAGATTGCAATATGGTAAGTGGTAGAGAAATTGTAATACCATTAAATGGATTGCAATATGACGTAGTAGATAACTTTAATATTATCGTACGTATTCCTAAGTCTTTAACACAAGGTTCTACTATTACTCAAGTATTAGATATTAGCATGGGGAATATGTATGGTGTTACTTTAGGAATGCATCAACCTGTACCGGTCAGTTCTTATTTACAACAAGCTAGTAAATTAATGGATTCTAATTTACCTATACCACAAGTATCTAATTCTACAGTAGAAATAGTAAGTGAAAATGTCATTGTATTAAAAGGTTATACAGCAATGCCGCCTTATTTAAATCTAAGGTGTATGATTGAATATGATTCTGAATTCTCTACATTAGGTCCTAGAGCATTCGAAGCCTTTTATGAATTATTGTTATTCGCTGTTAAGAATTATATCTATGTAAAGTTAGCTATTAGAATTGGTCAAGCTAAATTATCAGGTGGTAGAGAATTATCTATTTTTAAAGATATTGTTGATACCTATAATGATGCTGGTGAAAACTATAAAACCTACTTAAAAGAAGTATGGCAAAAAGTTGCTTTCTTAAACGATACTGTTAGCAGACAACGTTTCCACAAAATCGTAGCTGCAATATAATAGTATGTTTATGACTTTATTTTATTTAGGAGTATTAGGAAATGTTTTTACGCAATGCTTTAGCTAAACTGTTTGGTTACACTGTACCTACTGTAGCTGAAACAGATTCATCTACACATCCACGTGTACAATATATTGATCTAATAGATGTCAGTTCTACTAAACCATTTATTACTTTTACTCACGATAATCCTACTAAACCAGATTTTGATCTAGTAGAAACTACCAGTGAATTATTAGAGTACGAAATTAAAATCGATACTAAGGGTAACGTATATTACAAATACCCTAAGGTAAATAAATGGCTTTTACAAAAAGACGTTAAACATATCGAACTGCGAATTATCGACTAAAAAAAGTAAAGTTAAGAATATTATACCACGCACCTTTTGGGTGCGTGGTATAATTAACTATTACTCTTGGTTATCGGTGTTAACGATGTAAAGTTTATCCAAAGCTTTGCGGGCTTCTTCATTGCTGAGGTTTTTTAACTTAGCGTAAGCGCCAACCCAGAACCCTAAAGCAAAATTTACTTCAGTTGTATTAAATCCATCATATTTATTTACAATGGCTTTATACAGTTTGATGTAACTATATTCGCAATCGAATGGATTAAATGACTGCTCATCTTTTTCATGCAGATCGTAAGCTTTCATGATAGCGCGCAATGCAGCTGTAGCATCTGCATCTACAGTAATTAAAGGCACCAGTGTATTTTTCAACATATTTAGCAATGGGATAATACCAATAATAAAGTTCATCATTGGAGTTAACATCTTACCGCCCATTTCTAAACAATAAGTAGTTACAGTTTCTGGTAAATAAATTTCCAATGTTTCTTTGTCTAAATCTTTGTTCATATCAGACAATATTTTAGTGGCGTTTTCAACTTCGCCTTTTTTGCCCAATGTGGTGGCTAAGTTGTTGAAGTGAAACAGCATACCCATAAAGAAATTACGGATAGCATTTTTTTCGTTGGTGGTAAATTGAATTGAAATTTTCATAATTAGTCTCCGAGACTGTTTGTAGGCTAATGGAATTATTAGCTTTCTACATTAAAGTAATATATATCTGAAATTTAATACATTCGGCATAAAGTTATTAGTATACCGCCTAGGCGGTATACTAATAGAGTTAAACTTTAGATAGGGTTACGTCTTGTTGACCTATATACTTACCTTTACGATCGGCGTAAGATACTTCACAAGGTGCTTCAGATTCCATAAATATAAATTGACAAATGCCTTCTTCTAAATATATGCGTACTGGTAGATTAGAAGTATTAGATAATTCTAAAGTAACAGTACCGTGCCATCCTGCCTCCAGCGGCGTAACGTTGACAACAATACTACACCTTGCTGTTGTAGACTTACCTAAACATGTTACATTTACATTTCTAGGTACGTGAAAGTATTCCATTGTTCTACCTAATAAAAATCCATTAGGTGGTATCACTACATATCTGCCGTTATCAGAATCCCATACTTTAGGTTTCACTAATAGATCTTTATCGAAATTCTTAGGATCTACTTCACCACCATTAGTATTAGTGAATACATATACTTCTTCATGTAGTCTAGCATCATATCCGTAGCTAGATTGACCATAACTAATAATATCAATATTACCTACTTCACCTAACATACGTTTTACTAAATTAGGACTATATGGACTTATTAAAGGCTTAAATGTATAAGTGTCCCAATCTATTAAATACTGGAAATCTTCTAGGTAAAGTTCGTAATCATTATTACGTTCGTAATTACGCTGATACCAAGTTTTATTACTAGGCTTCCAATTATCTATCTTAGCATCAGCTAATAAAGATTCTACACTTAATTTAATATCTTTACCGTCACTGGCTATTGTTAAATTAGGACACGAGTAATGACGTATTATGTTGTCATTTAATATCCTGGAACTATATCTGTTAAACATGGTTTTGATTCTCTTTTTAGACTTTAATGTCAATAATTTTTTTAAATTCTTTAAACAACCAATGATTTGTAATTACCGAATTATCTTTAGTAAATACATTACTATGTTCTTTATAATGGTTATCTACAAAACTATGTACGCCGAAATTTACGTAGTTGGGAGATAGTGGTAAAGATTGATTTATCCATAACCAATATAATGTCATTAAATCTGCATAAACACTAATATTTTCCATGAAATGCATTCTTTCATTATCATTAAAAAATACTGGCACAATTGTAATAGGATTTAATAATTCATCTACTACTTTTAATCCTACAGTTAAACTTTCTAAATTATTATAAGTGCCTTTTATTACTTTGGCTTTTATTTTAAATTTAAATTTAGCATCGCACAATCTTATAAAATCATTTTCTTCTTTATAATGGAATACGAACGGAGTTTTAGTACCTTTGTCTATCGTTACTTTCATTTACTAACCTTGCTTTATTTTGTGTTGAAATGCCGCTTCGCCCATTTTAATTACAAAAGTAATATGTGATTCTAATACTACTATAGTTAACGATATATCTTTAGTATCGTCTAAAAGAGTATTTGTAAAACTTTTTATTTTTGTATCAGTAAATACTTGCCATGCGTTAATTAATAAAGCGTTTTTAAAGAAAGGAGTCATTAAGCCATCTGTCATAGATGTAAAGTTCATTGAACCATCTGTTTTACTTTCTATAGATATTCTAATATGTGAATTAGATGACTCTATATATAAAGTTTCAAAACTAGTAAAATTGGTATTACAATTAAATGTTTTACATAAGCATTTAATGTCATTAATAAATCCCATTTTAGAAAAAATATACATTTGTTATATTCCGTTTTAGTGTGTCTAAATAATAAAGCATTTTAATAAGTATTTATAGAAAGTAACTATCTTTTTATTTTTAAGTAAATGGAAGTAGATAAAAAATGGTAGAACTACAAAAAGTAACGCGTACTCGTAAACGCAAAGCTAGGATTTTTAATAAACCATTACACATTGTTTTACAAGACTATAAAGTAGCTTTTATTGCTACTAATGTATTCTTTATGTATTTAATGATAAGAATGTGGCTGTGGTTTGAAACTAATCATAGTACAATGGATGAATCATCAGCTGCTGCATTTAGTGCATTAGCATTAGCCTGTATGGGTTGTTGCAAATGGGCTATGGAGCACTCTTTAAGAGATGTGAACGATTCTAAAGAGGACTAAAAATAAAATATTATGACTATAAATGGAATAAGGTAATTCTATTAGTATTTTTAATATTTCTAAATTTTAATTAAAGGTAATAAAATTATGGCTTCTATTTTCACAACTGAATTTGTAAACGAATTTCTAGTAGATTTTTTGCTACGTGGTCAGGCTTATACTCCTCCTACAAACTGGTATATTGGTTTGATTATGGATAATGAAGCAGAAATGTCTACTAGTGGTACTAACTATGCTAGAGTAAGTTATGCGCGCAGTTTGGCTAACTGGGCAGGTACGCAAGGTGCTGGTACTACCACAGCGTCTAGTGGTGCTACTAACACTACATCTAACAACGTTAAAATTTCATTCCCATCTCCTAGCACTGCATGGGGCAATATTAAGTATATTGCTTTTTATGTTGCTGCTACTGGTGGTACTGCTAAATTTAAAATGCAATTGCCTCAAATTAAACAAATTGTAAATACTGGCGATCCATTAGAAATTGATGTAAGTACTTTGTCTATGACATTCGATCAGTAATTCTTTTTAGGGGATTTATCAAATGTTTTATAAAGGAAACAAATTAAATCCCAGCGTAAGAATGGTACCTAATAAAGGTACCGTAGCGTGGGATATATTAAATGCCTATATTTTTGATACTTCTCCATATTTAACTGTAACGCTAGTACCTTTGTCGATAACGCAAAACAATACTAGTATTGTTACGTTAATAAATACAGTTAAGCTATCCGATAGTAGTAATTTAATAAATGCTAATAGCATAACGCTAAAACATACCACAAAACTTAATAATGCTAAAATTTCTAATTCTAGTTATGCTGTAGATTTCTTTACTGATGCTACAACATATCTACCTGTATCTAAAGTATCTACTAACAACTACAGTGTAGTATTATTTCCTAAAACATACTTGGGAATATATAAGATTTCTAATAGTGATTTTGCTATAGCGTTCAGAGAACCACTTAGTGATAAAATATCTTTATCTATTACTAGTAATTCGTCATATTCTAGTAACATTGTGAATCATGTACTATTAAGCAATGTTAGACTGTCTTATAGTAATGTTAGTATAGGCATAAAAAACACCGCTAAATTAATTTTAAGTAAAACATCTATAAGTAGTTTTGTAAGTGCATTAAAATATAAGTCTTTACTTTATATAAACAAAAATAACATTAACAGTTCTAACCCCACTATTAAACATAAAACTAAATTACACTCTAGTAGTTTTATGTTAGTATCTAAAACATTAAATTTAGTTAGTAAACCTAACTTGTCTATTGTAAAAAGTGCTATATCTAATAGTAATATAACTTTAAAATTAATTAATAAAATTGTTTTAAATAAGACCTCTAGTAACAGTACAAATTTTGATATTAAACACAAAACTAAATTATCGTTATCTGTAATACAAAATAATTCTAGTAATGTAAACTTACGTGTCAAAAATCGTTTATTGTCAACTAGGGTTTCTTTATCTAATAAATCAGTAAGTTTAAAAAATAAAAGTTTGTTGTCTGTAAATAAATTATCTATAAATAACAAAACACTTACTTTAAAATACAAATATAAAATGTTGTTAAATGTTAGTTATACTAATAACATTATCATTAGTATAGTGAATCCTAGTCTATTGGTAGTTGATGTAGCTTCTAGAAATAATTTTTATACTTATTTTTACGATCCCTCAGCTATTGGTAAATTAGAATCTGATATTACATTTATGGGTCCAGTATTTCTTACTATAGAACCTTTAGATGGCCACAACATTCAACCAGATGGTATTTAATTTATGGCAATTACAAGTGTAGATAATATAGCTGCCGCTTTAGCAGATGTTAATCGACCGCCTTTTTATGTTAACAGAACCTCTATAGCAAACACAGTAGCCGGTACTTATCATTCTTTATGGCGCAGTAGCGGCATTCCATTACAAGCATCAATTCCTGCTGCTGCAGCGGCGTGTGATAAGACACTATTAGGTGCTTTTAATTTTGCTAGTCCAACGGGTGGTGATAAATTATATTTGGCTAGATCGCATTTTATAAATGCTAACAACGGCACTGTTATAGAAACGTACGATAGATTAGCTCATATGGGTGGGCTAAATGGTACTCTTACAACTGCCCAAACAGTATCATTAGATGTAAATGCTTTAAGCATAACTAATAAAGTTGGTAGAATTTTACAAGCTAATTTTTCTGATGTTAGTTGGTTTTTGGAATGGTATACTGATACTGGTGGTACCGCAGTAACAGCTACCGTAGCTGTTACTTATAATGATTTATCTACAGCAAACATTACGATATCTTTAGTAGCCACCACTAGAGCTGGTAGACTTTACCCTATTATCGTACCTTTAGCTGGGGCTGGTAAATATATACAGTCAGTCAACACTGTAACATTATCAGCAACAACTGCTACAGCCGGTAGTTTTGGTGTAACAGCAGCAAGATTTTTAACTAGCGGTCAATGTGGCATGGCATATATAGGGTATGTTAATACATGGGCCGAAACAGGTTGTCCTGTGGTGCCAGATTCTGCATGTTTGTGGCATGTAATACCAGCATGTCCGACTACAAGTACGGGTATTATTGTAGGTAATTTTAATATAGTGGAAAGTTAAACAGCTTATAATCCAATGCCCTTTAAAGGGCATTGGATTATAAAGGACTATAGTATTTTAACACTAGGGTATAAAGGTTTCTTAGGCGGCGATTTAACGGTAAAGCGCTTAACAGAAGATGTTACGCTACACAAACCATTTAAATCACAAACTATTACTGTATATGAATAGCTACCATATGGTAAAAGCTTTTCTACATAAGTATCTTTAATAGTTTCTAAAGGACTACCATTCAATTGTAATAAATAATAACTTACTTCTGATGGTAAGAATGGCGTGCCATCTTCACGTTGTGTAGGAGGGTTCCATGCTAACCTAGCCTTACCTATTAGTTGGGATGCAGTACTAGTGCTACTCTGCGCATAAACCTTATTATCTATCAATATACAAGATACAATTAATAACAATAAACCTAGCATTAAAATAAAGTTTTTGTAATTAAACATTTTATACTTACCTTTAAAGGAACATAGTGTATTTTTTATGACAACACTTAAACTAAGGATTTTCACATGAACGAAAATATTATTAAGATTCTAAAGCAAGAAGAAGAATCTAATGTTTTTAAAACTAAACCATATTATTGTAGCGAACGTTACCCTACTTATGGATGGGGTTTTAAATGTGGTAATAAAAATGCACCTTTACCTAATATTACTATTACATTAGAAGAAGGTAATGCTAAATTAAATAATTTAATAGGTGTATTAGAAAAACAATTTTCTACGCATTCTATCACTAAAGATCTTTTTGCTAAATTAGATCCAGTACGTAAAGCGGTACTATTATCTATGGCATACCAATTAGGTTTTGATGGATTGCTAGATTTTGATAACACTTTAAAATCTATCGCTAAACAAGATTGGGTAGGTGCTGGTAAAGGTATTAGAAATAGTAAAGCTTACAGACAAACTACCAATCGATGGGAACGCAATGCTAGAATGATGGAAACTGGTGTTCTAGATCCTTTTTATAATTCACATACTAAAGGTTAAAAAACATTTTAGATAGATCATGAGTCATTTAGCTCTCCCGTTATTTTTAAAGAGTATATCTTTATGCGACGTATAACTAGAAGCTTTGATGTATTGTTAGGATCATCCATTAATATAGATTTGTCGGCCATTTATAGGCAGTCAGAGTCGCCATTTTTTGATGGTGCTTATTACAGTTCCGATAGACCGTAGTTAACAAAAATAGTATAGTAATAATAGAGAATCCCTTTTAGGGATTCTCTATTAGCATTCTTTTATAGTCTATTTATATTAAAATACAAACCATCGTATTTAGGAGATTCAGATTGTCTAAATATAGAGCTTAAATTAATGATAACTAAATCTGAGGTTATCGTTAATATACATACCCTAGCCACAAAATCATTTGGGTCTCTATCTATTAATACAGTATTTCCTAAGTAACCGGTTCCATTGTCATTCCATACACCATCGGCTCTAACGATTCCTGAGGCAACACTAAATAAAACTTGCGTATTTATTTTTAAAGAAGGAGTAAAATTAACCACATTACCGTAATTTGAACTATGTAGCGAAGTTAAGACAATAGTGCTCTTTCCGGTAGGTGGCAATATAGTCATTTCAAATGGATCAGAAAATATAGTACCGTTATTCACACGTAGTGTTATAGTTCCGTATCGCAATGCAGGTTGACCATCAACCCAACTTGGAACAGTAAATGTAAATATCCCAGAATTTGTTACGCCGTTTACATTTAATGTAACGTCACCATCGAATAATTCAATAGAGGTTCCATTGAACGCATTGTCGCTCAACACTACAGCACTGATTTCAGAAGTAATCAACTTATCTACAGCTGTTATTTGAAGTTGAGGTATTACGTCAATGGAACCTAATATCCATACACTACTAACAGAAGTGCCTGTTTCTATTTTATATTCAAATACACCAGATGAATTGGTTCCAACTGTTATTGTTTCATCGGGACTTGCATGAAAAGCTGTAATTGTTGAATCTTTTATACTACCTTTTGGTCTTACATAGAACGCGGTACTAGATGATGCTTTATCAAACATAAGCATAGCTGTACTATTAGCTTCAACAGCAATCGGAGAATCATGCCACGTCCCATCAATTATAGGAGTAAATGATGTAGATTTCCATATGTTCCAAGTTACTATATTTTCTGAATAACCCTTTACGCTTAAAGTAGAGAAAGTATTTAAAAGTAGTGACGACGATGCATTAAGATGCATATGGGTATGTCTGCCACTATAGTTATTTGTATATTGGGTGGTTTCTCCAATAGGTCTCCATTGAAACCCTACAAAATCAGTAACTATAGTGGCATTGGCAGGAACACCTGATACAGTTCTACTTTGCCAAGAAGATCCCGTGCTACTTAATAGCGGACGATTTCCAGATTGAAACCAAGTCCAACCGGCACCATATGCACCCATTAAGAAAACATCTACATCATTAACGTTTTCAGTGTAGCATTCAATAGAAGATTGATTATTTAATGTTACTAATACATCAGTATGTTCGCCAATAGCAGTGTCAGCCAAATATTCAGCTGTACCACCTGGTATCCTTACCCCTAACCATCTGCTCCCGCTACTATTTTTATTAAATAGTCTAATTACTACAGCACCGGCACCATTGACCCATTGTTCGCCCGCAGTGGCTGCTATGGTAGATAAGTCTATTGATGTAGTCCAGGTACCGGTGGCGTCAGCTACTCCGCTATTAATTAATCCAATAATAGGTATTTTATCGTAATATTTATAAGACATTACATCCTCACTTGTATAGTGGCTACTGGATTGAAGTCATTAAATATATGTGCATAAACTGCGCCAGTATTACCTAATTCGCCAAATTTAAAATTGCCTTCTAGTTGCGTAGATGAATATGATACCAAATACTGAAGTTCAAATTTAGTAGATAGTGAATAATTACTATTATTGGTAAGTATAACTCGTGGTAATGATGTATCCATCACTAGAGATGAAATCCACATTTTACTTTTAGTTGGTTGATTTGGGTCTTTACCCACCAATGCACATGCAAGTGAATATAATGAAGCCGATTCAATGTCGGCTTTAACACCTGTCATGTCGTGAAAAATCTTACCATTTACCTTAGTCATGGTTCTAAATATTCGATTGGCTCTATCTAGACATCTAATAGTAACTTCAAAAAAAACCCCAAGTGTCGACTTCCATGAAAGAAGTATTATTAAAATGATTTCCGCTAATAGAGTCTGGTCCATCGCATAGATCACTAGACCAGGATAGAAACCGATATCTATCATTTAGATTTTCATCACCGTTCCATATACGGACAACCTTATTTGAACTAGACGATAAGAACGTTGTACTCATGGAAGTCACTGTACAAGTAGCCCCAGAACTTACTCCCGTAATAACGCCTCCTACTTGTGGAGGAGAATCACTTAATACATATTCTATTGATCCATCGCTACGAACTGCTATTACAAAACCGGTAGCTGTCAATGCGTTTGATGCAGTAAAGGTAATGGCCTCCCCTACTCCATATGGATCAGACGCGTATGTAAATGTTCCTGTCTTATTACCAAAACCATAATATCGATGAGCAAAGTAAGGCGATGTATTTTTCATATGCCAGCTAAAATAAAAATCATTTCCGTTAATAGAATGACTTAAACCTAGTGTCTTATGCCATCCCAGGAAACACGAACTATCGTCGGTTTGTCCTATGGCATAAGTAAAGCCTTGACCTGGATAACGATTTACGGTCCTATCTATCAATGTTACAGATGCGCCGGTAGATGGTTTTTCCCAAGGAGAATTAGCATCGATATTAGATGGAACTACTATAAATCCAGAATTCTTATTTAAAAAGTAAGAATTTGGTGCCCCATTATATATTTGTGAATCGCCGTCGTCTAATAACGTTGGATATGCGTTGCCTCGTGCGGCAAAAGTAATGTTGTTTGCCGATATTCTAAATCGCGCGCCGTCTATTACTTCGCCATTCATAGCCTGCCAAGATATTTGATCATTTGTGCTACCTATAATAGAACGTTGCCCTTCAGGCCATAGTGTTCCACTTTTTGGTAATAAGGCATCGTTACATTGAGGTAAAGATATAGAAGGTCTAAGCGGCATGTGTATATTCCATTATTAGGTTAGCTGTTATCACTGTCATTAATTTAATATGTGGTAAATGAACATCTGTATCGTTATTTATACATTTAATCATGTAACATTGTAGTTATTGAATGCACAGTGAGGGGATCATAATATTGAATACTGGTCACTTAGTAATAATTTATTGAAATATTTATGTTTAATAAAGGGTTTCTATGAATATTAATGTTAAAGGATGTTATAATGCCTAGAAATAAAATATCAATTCGTCGAAGTTGGGATTCAGCCAGTACACGATATATCGCTGGAAATAAACCGATTAAGCGCGGAGGAACTCCAGCTTTAGAATGGATGACAGCAGGTACGTTAGTCGATGGCGAGATCATAACCATTAAAAGTAATTTAGATGGTGCTCTAGGTACTCCGGATCCTAGAGCACAGTCGTTATCCATGGTCGGGAATCAAACATTAGTAAATGGTATTAATAATCCATGGCTTGAAAATTATTCGGTAAATCAACTATTGGCTGGTTTTAAAGATGCAGGGGGCGGATGGAGTGGCGGCCATACTCAGGTAGGGATTAGAGTTCCTTATGACCCAAATTCTCCATTCTTTAGCATAGCGGCCACTACTAAATGCGCATTTACACGTCATACTAATATAACCAGTAGTGTTAAAATGACAGCGTTCTCTGGTTTAACAGATACTGGGGGTGAACCTGGTGTGTTTTTATGGCCTAAACCATTTAATTATAATGGTAATAGAAATACTAGACCAGGTCAGCTTTGTGTAGCTACGTGGACGTTTTATGATCTAGACAATGCAGAAGAACAAAATCGCGTTCGTTATAGCGGCATCTCAGGTACCTTTAATACCGGCGCTAATTCTGTACCCACTATTTCTGGAACGTCTATAATAGGAGGAATCGTTGAAGCTGGTGAAGTAGTAAATATAGTATCCGGGCTTGGTAAAGTAGCAGTGGGTAATGTGACACTAGTAGATACGGTTAATCAATGGATATATGTTAATATAGAGCGAAGCTATGACGAATGGCATACCATATTCGACTGGGCCGGTGCTACAATAACAGGTACCGTCAGTGGCGCTGTAGCATCCATGCCTATTTATCCGGCGTGGACCATAGGTCAGACTTATAACATAGGCTCTATAGTTTATTCTGCAGCTGGTAACTATTATACTTCTAAAACTAATAATAATGCCGGCAATGATCCTGGTCTAGGGATAGAGAATGATCCTAATTGGAATGTTAATACCGATATTATTCGTAACGAAGGCGCAGGCAAAAACGCTAGGATTCTTCAGCATACTAACGTAGCCCTAGTTGACACTGCCACTGTGATAGCTGGAGTGTCAGGCGGACTCGGTATTAATGTATTCCACGGTTCTACTAATGCTGCTACAAATGCAACTCCATTAAAACCAGTCCCATTTCAATGGCATCGCAGAACTATTTGGGTAGATTATCGACCTGATGCTAACGGTAAAATAATGTGTGGACAGATAATCGATAACGCTCCAGCACAAATCTGTTTAATCGATAAGCATAGCGTTCGATCTGACATAGGTCCTATATTGGCTAATTGGGGTATTGAAGCAAATATAACCAACGGACATACTAGTATATCGGCTGAATTAAAAACATATACTGATAATCTAATGTGTTTTATATCAGATTCGCCGACTTGGGCTGGGATTAATTATTTACAAGCTGAGCCTTTATTGCTACATGGATATCGAACAGATAAAAAAGCATCATTTATTTTGTCTAAAGGTGTATATTCTAGCATCGTAGGTAAATATCTTTATATATTAAAGAATCCAGCTGAAGTAATAAATACCGCCGGTTTACTATTGGAGTAATGTAATGCAGCGAATAATTAGAACTAAAGTTAGTAACTCGGTGATCGCTGGATATAATAATCTTGGCAGCAATGGTACTATCGGAGAAAAAGTAAATAATTTAAAAGATACCAATAATTTATCAACTGGAATAAGTATCCATGTATTATCTGCGTTTGCTTCTGCCGGTGGTAGCGCTAGTGCTTGGGCTACCTCTGACTATCACGGACTGGCAGAGAATTTCTGGGAGTGGGCGTGGGGGTCCCCTACTAATGGCGTAGGAGTTATTCAATTACGTGGTTTTGTTCCCAATACATCAGTGACCTTATTGTTGGCTGGTTATAGTTTTAATACTAGACATACTGACTTTTTAGTTAATGGTATTAATGCACCTAGATATTTAAATACTTCGGCTTTACCACCTAATGCGCCAGTATCCATTGAAGCTGTTAGTGATTCATCAGGTTTTGTGACTATTACAGGGAATAAAGTTGGATCCGACTGGTATTTTAATGGTGCGGTTATAAATTATGATGACAAACCAATTATTTCTGGGATAGATCGACTAGAAATGGGATTGGTTTCAACAGCTACTACTAATGATTCTAGCTTTATAGCTACGTCAGTAAATATAGAAAGCAATGGGGTAAATAAAACAGTATCAGCTACCAATTTAGGTAATGGTTCATTCTCTTTTATTCCACCTATGTGGGTAGATGAAGAAACTGCATTACTGCCAGGGCCACAAAACATAACGGCTACTAATGGCACAACTACTAGTGAAGTTATAGTTGGAACGTTAGTAATTCCTTCTACCTTATCATCTATTACTCTTACGTCAATTAGCAATGATAGCTACGGCATAAAGGGCGGTGTATCGCCAGTACTTGAAATTGGATCAATTGTAATATTTAATCCAACAGAAGGTACTGTCAATAATAGTGGTGAGTGGGAAGATTTAATATGGGATGGGGCATATTGGATAGCCTCTAACATATTAGGAACAGTTAATTTATGGGATAGGGATCCTAGCGATAAAATAGCTAGATTAACGCCATTAGATATAATTGGAGATCTAATAATCATCGATTTAGCTAGTTGTCATAAACAAGACGAATCGCCATTGTACGATGGTTTGTATTTTAATATAGATAGACCTTAATTTTTTTTTTGACAAAAGACCTAGGAGTTTTTTAGAAATGGCAAATAATCTTAATATTGGCGGCGTAGTACACGGCACTAGCGAAGTAGGCGGAACACATTATCCTATCCATAAGACCGGTTATGGTCCTGATGGTGCTATCGTTGTTATGGACACTAAGCCTGCTGCCGACGTTACCGTAACAGCTGCAGTAACTGAGTTGCAAACACTTAATAGTAAGATTGCTAAAGGTGCTGCTACTGAAGCTGATAGTATCGCTGTAGCTGACTCTTCTTTAACTATTGTAACTGGTGTATCTGGCGCACATATCCAAAATATAGATATGATAACTAACGTAGTTAATGGCTGGTTTGATGTTGGTGATTTCACTTCTACTACAGTGCAACTAATTACCTCTCCTGGTATTTCTGGCGGTGTAGTTACATTTGAACAAACTAACGATACTACATTGGCTGCTGCAGGTAGCGCTATTCTCGGCTACGATGTGGCTGTAGCATCACCAACTGCCCCATTGTTTACTATCAACCTAATTGCTTCTACTGTACGGGTTATTAGATTCCCGTTACACTGTAAGTATTTTAGAGTACGTACATCTACAGCAGTGTTAGGTGGTACTGCTCAAGTTAGCATGGCATTATCGCAGCGTCCATTAGCGCATACGGCCAATCATGTATATTCTTCCTACGCTGCAAACTTTTCAGCTATGGTTTCGGGTAATGCGGGACATGCAAGTGCTGCGACTGGTAATCCAGTAAGTGTTGCAGGAGTAGTAAAAACTGCTGTAGCGACAGCAGGAACTAACGGAAACGTTAGTAGACTTAGTGTTTCAGCGTCTGGTGCAAACGTAACAATGCCATATTCTATTCCAGAATTAGATTGGCAGTCATCTGTTGTTATTACTACCGCAACAGACGTGACATTAAAAACTGCAGGTGGTGCTACCGTACGAAACTACTGCACTAATATTGATTATATTAATACCTCGGCAGTGGCAACTACAATTATTATTAAAGACGGTACAACGGCCATCTGGACAGGTTATGCGCCAGCAAACATGACTTTGCCTGCATCTATTGCATTCATTAGACCTAAAAAAACTGCAGTGAATACTGCACTTAACGTTGCCGCAGGTACAACAGGTGCTAACGTTTATTTTAACGCTGGTGGTTATAGCGACGTATAACGACATAAACGACGCATAAAGAGTATCCGTACGGATACTCTTTATGCCAGTTATTTAATAGGAAAATTAAGATGCCAGTTAACAATGCATTAAATATTAATTTTACAAATATCATTAAGCGTAACAATCACGCTGTTGCTTTTTCTACATCAGTTCCTAACGGAAATTTGTATAAGCAAAAAAATAAAATAGTGAAGTCTACTAAAATCCCACCTACCAATTTAAACTTAGAGTTGGTAGGTACTTGGGCAGACTACGCGACAATGCGAGTACGCACAAATGGCTCATTAAATTTTGGTGATGTTGGTCCCAATCTATTAATGTATCTAGATGCCAGTAGATTACCGCTTGGTCCCATTAATACATTAAATGAAGCTTCTGTACAACGTTCTGCATCGACTAATATTTATTACGGTACCACTAGTAAATTTACAGTCGTAAGTCATCCCGGTTTACCAGGCGGAAAAGGCATTCAAGACGGTGCATTAGATTCTACTTTAAACTCAACCAATAGTTTAAAGATGTGGTGTTTCCACGAACCACATACTCGCGGATTTGAAATGCGCTGTAATATATGGGATCAGACTGCTCAGGACCTTATGGCCACTTATATTACTACACAAGGCGCTAATAATTTAATATTCCAAGAAAAAGGTATTTGGAATATGGCCAATGGCCATTACGGCGGCACAGATACTAATCTATTCTACGGCGGCGCATGGCGTGGATACGGTACTGGAGCTCATGGTGGTAACGGACCGGCATTATTAACTAGTAATAGTTTAGTGCAGATTTATGGAATAGTTTCGCCTGAAATCCCTAGACCTGCCGATTTTCCTCCTGTCGATAGTGTTACCTATGAGTATACGTATGATCAATATGCCGCTAATGAAATAGCCAAAGGCTACGTACATGCAAGACAGTACAACGAATCTATGGGTGTACATGTTGACGCTAGTTTTAGCGATTATCTAATGTGTATTCCATCTGGTCCATATAGAGTCATAAATAGTTTTTCATATCCTGGTTTTGTTCGTGGGTTTAATATTCCATTAGGATTAAATAGACACGATGGTTTTATATATAAAACCAATGGTGCTGGGGCACATTGCCGAGTAATACTATCTAATAATAGTAATTATAAATTATCGACCAAAACAACTCCATTAACTATTTTAGATTGGACTAGATACGATATTGCATTCGAAGCCAGGCCAGGTTGGTTTAATTTAGCAAATCTTACTGGCGTATTCTTAAATATCATTGGGGCCGACAATGAGCAAATAGCTTATATTGCTCTTTAAATAGGACATTACAATGAATCCAACTATCATTAGAAGCGGTCCGCATCTAGTAGCTGAAACATATACCATTAGTTTAAATAACTTAGGGACATTCGATACTACTGACGCTGGTGTGAGTAACGCTTTATTTATTCTAATGCAGTATAGTCGACCCACTACGAACAATGCTGACGATATTACCGCAGTACAGTTTAATGGTGTAAACGCTACTTTAGTGCAAAAAACAGCTAGTCTAGATAACTCAAATAGACAGCCTAGAATGGCGCTGTATGTAGTTACTAATCCAACTAAGCTAGTGGCCGGTGTTATTTCAGCGTCATTTAATGTTAACGTAACTGATAGCAATACAATGGTATCGGCTTATCCTATTCTAATGCGCGACGTTAATCAGACTACGCCTATTGGATATAATAGCACTGGTAACATAGCGCCAATTCAAGATCTAGTGCTATTTGATGACCATTGGGATATTTCAATTCCAGCACAAGGCGGTAATTCAACTATATTCGGCGCTTATTTGGGTCAAACTACTGTACGCAATGGATTTGTTGCTAGAGGTGATACGGTAGAATTAAGTAAGGGTATAATAGACTTAGCGACTAATATTGATTACACGTACTGGATAGGTACTCGTGAAGTTACATATAACGGATTAATTGAATTTGAATTTTCTCAGACCGTTTATCCAGATACAAATAATACTTTTGTATTTGAGGTAATGTCTTCTGACGTAATTGCTCGTTCGGTGTTGCCATATAGTATTTCTATTGGAACAAATCCAGTTATTACTTTTAGTAACTTGGTTGGATCTCCTCCAACCAGCATGACATTGTCATGTGGAGGATTAAGTCAGCCTGTATCGGTTGTCGATAACGCTGGCACGTATACAGTATCAATGCCAACATTGAGTAGCAATGCAGTTATGTTAGGTGAAGCTAGTCTAACATTTATCGATAATGGCACTGAGATTAAGTCTGTTTTTAACTACAACGCTTTGCCATTACGGTATCTTGTTATTACCGCTACTGTAAATGAAGCGGTATATAGTTCGTGGACAACTAAGCCGCGTGTCGGCGATTTATTGATATATGATAATGCGACTACATCAGTCACCAATAATGGTGACCTAGAAGCGTATAATGCAGGTACGTATTCGTATTCTATTTTTCGTAAGTTGGAAGGGATAACAGAAACTTTCAGTGTCACATTTAATGAATCGTTTACATTTTCCATAGATGATGCAAATAGCACATCAAACATATCTCTAAACCAATTAGCACACGTTACTTTAAGTAACGATATTAATATAAACCCAGCATGGGTTGGTATAGAAAATGTTAATACAGGAGTAATTTATCCACAACAAGAGTTCTCTTACTCTAGTAGCTTTAAAACACTTTCATATAGGGTAGTAATACCAAACTATAATAGTGGTCACACCTACATCCTCAGAGCCTATGCTGAAGATGGAACTTATGATGCGTTACCGGTAATAATAGTAGCAGCTACTCCTGCAGTTGATAATCGAACAGACTATCTACCTTCGTTGCTTAGTTTAGCATACGGTATTAGTACTGTAGAAATTTCACCAACTGTCATTAGAAACAATATTAGTATAACCATATCAGCATCTGCTTTATTGACTGCTAATGGACTAACATTAGGTGGAAGAAATATAGCTTCTCTAGCTGGCGCCGGCGGCACTTACAGTTTCACAATACCGCCATTAGCAAGTGGATTAACATTGCCGTTGTACAGTAGTACTTCTCCGTTGTCTTTGACGAACGGAACGGATACTGAGAGCGCTGCTTTTGCGTATTTGCCTCCAAGTACTATGACATACATAACCTTATCGTCTGTTACTGTTAGTCCAGGCTATGTTGGAAACTACATAACGTGTGCTGTTGGCGATCAGATTATATTTGATACGTCAGCTACACGCGGTGTACTTGTTAACCTTGTTACGGCAAGTGGTGCCATTCAAACCGATTATAGTGGCACTCAAACGATGTGGCATATATCAGCAGCCACTGGGTTAGTTTCTGAGCTTACTGTTATTACGCCAGCCGGCGTAAGCGTTATCGGTGTAAATAGTGGTACAATTTATGCCGATGGTTCTAATAATACAATTACTACATTAGGTTTACCTACAGCTACAGGAGCTACTTTAGGTTCCTACGCAATAAGTGGTTTGACAGGCACTAATAATAGTTATGGTTTTACTTTACCTACATTAGCTAATGGTGTTACAAGTCCTTTATTTGGCAGTAGAGTTTTTACTATTACCGATGGTACAAATTCACCTACTTTAAATATTAACGTATTACCTGCTATAACCTTAGACTACATTACGTTAACAGGTAGCGGCGGTACTGGATTAGGTTATATAGGTAACACTATTACTTGTGTAGCTGGTGATCAGATTATCTTTAGTAAACCTGCTACATTGTCTATCACCGAAAATGGTGTGAGCGCCGATGGTAGTATTTTTACTGACTATAGTGGTACCCAGACAATGTACCATCGTCGTGTTAGCGATGGTTTAATTACTGAATTTAGCGTACTTACATCTGTTGTATCAGTAGATAAGACTCCTACTAGCGCAGTTATTACTCCTGTTACAAATGCTGTACTAAGTCAATCTTATACTTCTACTGGAATTACAGTGAGCGGTATGGATGCTGGTATAGATGTAGCATGTACTATAACTGGTGGTGATTACGAAATATCTACTAATGGTGGATCTAGTTGGAGCGCACCTGCGTCAATAGCTGGTACAATTAGAAATGGTTATATGTTTAGATTGACAGGTACAGCGTCTAATTTAAACAATACAGTTAGAAACGTAGTGTTTAGTGTAGGTGAAGGTACTATTACTAACTTTACTTTTGTTATTACTACTGTAGCTGCTCCTAGAACAATTAACTTAGCTAATAAATTAGTACGTAATTTAGTGTCGCCTTTATACGATACTAAAGTTACAACTAGTAAAACAGAAACAGTACCTAGTTTCATACCTGGTAACAATACTACATTGTTACATTCTAGTGTAGTAAATAATACTAGTGTATGGTTATTAAATGTACCTAACTTTACTACTGCTACTATTAAGCTAAAACAAAATATTACTAAAGCTAAAGGCAATATACAAGTACAAATTAACAACACTACAGGTTTGTCTGTAGGTAATAATAAATTGTATTTGTGTAAACTAAATTCCAGTAATGCAATTTTGACATTTAAGCGTGTAAATATTAATATTACTTAAGTATGTTACTACACTGGTCCATATGGACCAGTGTAGTATTTTTATGATTCAGACAAATTATTTATGGAATTTATTACATTTTAGATAAACATGAGTCATTTGATTTAAATATTTTTAATCACTTAAAGAGTATAACTTTATGCCGCAAACTACTCAACTGATTAGTAGTCGTACATTGCCTAATGCTGATTCGCCAAAATGGGATTGGAGATTTACTGCTGGTAATCGCCCCACTGCTCGCACTGTTAATATCAACGGCTCTAATTTAGGCGCACCGCCGCCTGTTCTATTATATATGGATTGGCACTATGCTCGCACTGATGAACCTTCTACATTACAGCCTATTATAGGTTCGGTAATGGGAGGTACTACTAACGTTCGTACAGCGTGGGGGGTCGTAACGGCATTATTCATCGTGCCGGAGGTACTACTGAAGGTACTGCTGACAAGTATGGTTATTATACTTCTGATATAGACGGTGTAATGACCTTATGGCATGTTCAGTTATCCACCGGTATAGCGCGTAGTTTCGATGTAGTAACAGCTAATACCCAAATATTAATAAATCTTACATCTTTAATTAAAAATGCTACTAAGCCTTATATAGATGGACATTATCCACTTGGTAATAGATAAAAATATTACGTAACATTATACTCACTACCCCTAATGGGGTAGTGAGTATAGTTATTCTACGTCTAATAAATCTACTGTAGTATTTCTTAAGTCATGCGTACAATCGTCTAAAAATTGTACTTGTCCGTCATTGATCCAACTGTGGCAAACGAAAGGTTCTCTACTACGTATACTAGATCCTTGAGTTAAAACACTAGGTCTTAATGTAGGTTTATTAGTATCACCATTCCATGTCCAATTGCCAGTGCCAGATCGTGTACCGCTAGTTTGTACAGGTATGTATAAAGTACCAGTAGGACCAGGTATATTTAATTCTACATGAGTGGCTTCAGCCACAGTACAAGATTCATAACCTACACCATAAATTAATTTAACTGGATTAGCTTTCATTAGAATGGGTCAAATCCTTCAGTGTCATTTTTAGATAAAGGTTTAGGCGCTATGTATTCTTCTACTATCGGAACTACGCGCGGTTCGGTGTATTTATTTTCAGTTTGTGGTGAATAAGGCTTACTATAGGTTTTAGTTTCTTGTCCTGGTTTTTGCGGAGCTTCTACTAAGTTAGTAATAGTAATTTTATCTAAGTAAGCATTAGCTTCATCGCCATATTTCTTATTTACACCAAAACGTATTTCTACATCGGCTGTACTACCATTACCAGCCATTGTAGTCATGGTAATATCATTACCAGCAGCGTCATATACCTTAGGTCTAAATGTACTGTCGTATGGCAAAGGATCACCTTTAGATACACCCTTAGCTGGATCGTCTTTCATTATTGTTGTATTGGCTTTATACTTAGCTACATACACTAATCCTTTCTCGGTTTGAGTGTTATATTTAGTATTAGCTTCATCGCCTTCTATGGTAGTAAATGTAGACTTAGATAATGATTTTAAAGTTTTTAAATCTTCCTTATCTTCTATTACAGTTACTACACTAAATTTTTCACCACCACCTACTTGTGTATCAGGTTTAGCTACTCTTACGTAAGCCACTTTTACATCTTTAATAATGGCTTTAGTAACCATACCACTATCATTTTTAATAATTTCTACAGCCATTTTATTTACTACCTTAAAAAAATAATCTATTTAGAAAAACTTACAGTATAGGCTATAGCCTATACTGTACATAACATTTATTATTAACCTACTAAACCAGTTACAGCAACAACAGTTTTAGCTGTAGGAGAAAGTTCTGTATAAGCGCGACCTACTTCAGATCTACTTTTTTCAGCAAACTTAGCTCGTGCTTCTAGCAAGGCATTGCGTTTAGCTATACCTTCTGCTATGCGTAAAGCTTTATTAGGTTGTCGTCTTTTAGCTTGACCCATATTAGTTACCTACCAATGATGTGGTTTATAATCGTTATCTTTGATTGTAGACGATTCATTTTTAGACATATCGTTACCAACTATCAAAAACCACGCTGCTTTTACTATCTTAATTATTATAAACAATGGATAAATAAATCCATTGTTTATAATAATTTCTATACATAAATGTATCTAATAATACAACTTCACTAGTAGATAAAGTTCTAGATGCATCAATACAATTGTCGTTAGATAAAAGAATTCTATCTCTATAGTAAGGTTTAACAAATACTAAAACTATTGCTAGATATGCTAAAATGCTAATTAAATATAAAAAGAATACCGTCAATACACATTCCATTTTAATAGATACCTTCGCTAGTTAGTTCTTCAGTAGCGTGACCATTGCGATCATGCATATATGGCTGACCATTAAAACGTATTAAAGACATAGCTTGAGCACGCGTGTAATAGTTACCAAACTGATCTATGAACCCTTGTGCATCTCTATATTGAAATTTAATAGTAGATGGATCTGTATGGTTCAGCAATACTTGTTGTTCGTCAATATCGCGCATAGCGCGTAAGATATCGTTAGTAAAAATACCACCATGTCTATTAGTAGCTATTACTACATATCCATCTTTTAAAACAGAATGAGCAATGATATTAGCTGCACTAATAATCTTAGGTCTAGCCATATTTGGAAACATAGATTTAACAATAAATGGCTCTATAAATAATTTATTGTTAGCTGTATCCCAATAAGGTTTATCATCGTTTAAATAACCTTTATGCATTAAAGTATCAATTATTGCATAAGCGTTGCTTAAATCTTTTAATAAGTTTTGGGCTAACAATGCTAAGTCTAAAGCTGTTTGTTGGATAGGTGTTAAATCAGCTTGCGACGGCGTATATGGTTTTTGTAATACTCTGCCTGTACCTGGGGTATTAGGGTTATAAATAACATAGGTATAGTTATCTACATTGTCAACTATTTTTGTTGTGGAGTCAATCGTTGCTATAGAAGACCAATCTATGGGCTTACCATCATAAACAGCTTTTACAATGCTGTTTTTAATATCTGAAATTTCCATTAATTATTTTACCATTTTGATCTAGTGAATACCGAATGATCTATGTTCACACCTTTACGATATGTCGTATCTAAAACACCATTAGTACACAAACTACGCATTACACCGTCTTGTGTAGTAGCTTTACTAATTTTAGAATGTACCTTTTTATGGTAAAATAAAAATAGCTTTTGTCTATAAGGTATTCTAGCCATTACTAAAGATTTAGTATCGTCATCATTAAATTGATAATAAACTTCTAAATCAGCAAAAGTAATAGCGTGCTTATTGTTAGGTTTATTTTTTAATAAGTCTGTGATATCACTAGGCGTGCTAATGTGGTTTACTTTAGCAGTATAATTTTTACTGCAAAGTTCTTTTTCATATACATCAACAAAAGCTGACATACCTGCAGTTAAATTTAATTCCATTATTAAATAATCTTTAGGGATATTATTTAATAATTCATAATTTCTAACATCTATCATTATTAACCTCTATGGGTTTATTATTTATATACTTCTCTTACCATATCAAATAAATTATCTAAGCGTCTAGCGCGTTGCATTTTATCTATGGTAAAAAGTGATCCTTGTGATTTTAAAAAATTAATTACTATATTGCGATCTTTCTTTAGATCTAATGGATGTATACCTAACATATAGTAGGTAGTTTTAACATTATCTAAATGACGATCCGACCCTTCAGCAAATTTAAAATAAATACGAAACTCTTTTAATGTTTCTATAATTAATTTTAATTCTTTACCACTGCCGTAAAAATAATACTTAGCAGTTTTAGTTTGAATAGATAATTTAGAATTTGTCAATGTTAAAAGTGTACCGCCAATACAATTTCTAACGAAGGTAAAGAAACCTTCTGCTGTACTAAGCTCGTAAGTTTCATTACCCGCATCGTTTACTATTACTACTTGTGTCACTTTACACTCCTTTTTAATAATTAGAAAATGATTCATTTATTACTGCGTTTAGAGTAACACTTTTTATTTTTATTGTACTATCTTTACCATAATGTGCTTTTAATATCTTAACTGTTTCTAAAATATTAATATTGTCATTTAGCTTAATAGCAAAGTCTACTCTAGAAGATTTATACATCACTGTGCCAATATGGTACATACCGCAATAATTATTAATGTTACTATAAAAATCATCATTTAGATATATTTTAGTAGCAAAAGGAATAATTAATTGTTTTGTAGATAAATGTAAAGCTTTGTTGTTTACGTAAAGTTTATGGAACTTTACCATTGTAACAAATATGGCAATTTCTTGTCTGTAAAATTTATCTACCGATATATAGATGTCATAGTTTTTTCTGTCTAGATTATTCCAATCACCATTGTTGTACATATTTAAAATAGATACTAAATGGTTTTTAGCATTGATAGAACTAGAATAAACTTGTAATTGTCCACCTATTAAAGCTACCGTATCTTTAGCTTTAATTATTACTACTGGACACTTACCTACACTAGAAGATATCTTAGCGATAATTTCAGGGCATTCTTTATTTAAAACAGATATTACAAATTTTGAATACGGATTTACTACGTAAAAGTCTTTATCCAAAAAGTGATGGAGGTTTGGATTTAGATAGGTAAAATAAGCCATAATTATTACTCACTGTGGGATTAGAATCACTAAGTGGATGTAAGTCCCACCCTATCATACTTTGACAATTGCGACAACGGAACCCATAATCTTTAAGTTCCATTCTAGCTATTGTTGTACACCTTAAACAATAAGGTTTCCAATCTGCTTTTACATTACTAGGCTTAGCTTTATTAAACTTAGCAACTTTTTGATCATTGGGGAGAGCTGACGATTGGAGGCTTGTCAAAATCATTTCTATAAACCTTTAATTTAGTACGTATGTTTTTAAAAAGTTTGTCATCAATTACTTTATAAGGATTTACATTAGGGTAGTCAGAACGAACATCAAAAACGCTATGCCACAATAATGCTAATACACTGGCTAAAGTGTAAGACCTAATCATGCCTTCAGTACAATGTATTACAAGTGGACTGGTGTGATCTTTTAATCTATTAGCTACAACTTCACCTAAATACATGTGTAATTTTACTATATCACTTTCTAGCATATTCATAGCGGTGCTAGATATAGGCACTACGCAATGACTGTTAAAACGTTTGTAAATGTCAGATTCCCATTCATTATCTAAAACACTAATAACGTTAGAATTATTAGGCATGTTTGGTAATTCGGCTTTACTTACAAATAAAACATTTATAGGATCAGATGTGCTAGTTTCAGCAAATAATTTATCAAACCATAATTTGATGTTATTACTTTTTACTAAATTACTTTTAATATCTGATTGTGTAGCTTTTATTACTGCGCTACGCGCACCTAACTTATAAGGCTTAGATTTTTTTAGCATTGTGTAATTACTCTATAACTGTGTCATTATTGGGTTTAGATATTTTTGGTGTAACAATATCTTTATGTGTTATGGGCTGTCCATTGAAAAAAGTTTTTACGGTAACATCAGCTACATCATTAATAGCTTTTATGCCATATGTGAGAGTGTCAGGATAGGTATAATTGTCATCTATTACAATATCTTTACTAGTAGATGATATATTTATCATTCTCTCTACATCGTTAATATAGGCATTTAAAGATCTAAGTTTTATATTGGCTCCGTGTGCAAAAAAATCTTTAGTATCAATTTGTTGTAAAATTTGTTGTATTTCGTCTTGTACGTAACTTATGCCAAATTTAAATTTGTGTACAGCAGGATCAAACTTAGCTACGCATTGTTCAAAACGTGCTATAAGTTTATGTAACTTAATTGCAATATCCATTTTTATACCTATATAAAAGGTTTATAAAACAATGTCTTTAGTATTAGCCTTACCGTCATTAGTAGGTAGGTTTTCTACCGCTACTTCGGAAGATACAATAGGTTTAGACTTAGCATAATAATGTTTACGTATTGTATCAGTTTTATATAAATGAGAATTAAATTCGTATACCGCCATCTCAGATAGCCCTACCATAGGCGTAGTAAGTCCTCTACCTATTTTATCTACGTCTATAACCGTATCTTTATTTTTTGTTTTTAGTCTGCTCATTTGTTGATCATTGTTGGAAGAATAATTAGGAAATGTCGTATCATAGCGAGCGCCTGACATTCCATTGTTATTTAGTTTACGATCAGACTTATGTTGATCAACAATTAAATCTGGCAAAAACTGTTTGTTACCAAAATGTAATGACGGATATTCATCAATGATTGATTGTGCTAAGTCTTTGGAATAATAACGACCTATACCTTCAGCTTTTACTGGAACATCGTCATTATCGGATATTACTATATCTTTATTTGTAGCTAATAAATAATTTTTTATTATTAATTGCATACTTTCAAGCGACAGTCTTAGGGTTCCTAAATATGAGTTCAAATGGCCTTTTTTAACTATTGATGCGAATTCATTTTTACTATTGTTATAACAATCGGTTATAACACTTACGTATTCATTTATTTTATTTATTCTATCTTGTAAGCTACTAATATATTTATTTTTTAAATTATTATTGTCGTATACGCTACTTGTTATTAATTTATTTTTTAAATTAAGCATATCCACTATAATTACATGACATACGCCTTTAAATATATCAAATTCTTTTTGCATTGCATATTACACCTAAATAAAAAAATAACAGTGACCCTAAGTCACTGTTATTTTTTAAACATTTAATCTTTACTGACGTCTGTATCAGATTCTTCATCAGTAGATGACGTTACTGTTAAAATACCTGAGCGTTTACGCAGTGCTTCTAAATCTGCTCTGGTAAATTTACCCATTGTTTCATTAACAATATTACCTACGTAACAAGCTTTTTTACAGCGATCAATAATCTCTGTTTTAGCATTGCGAAATTGTACAGCTACAATTAATTCTAAGGTAATCAAATAAAAATTACCATTAGATTCAAAAGTAGTATTATTAACACGTAGTTTTAATTTACGACCATAGTCTACACTGCAATCGATGAATCCAAATGGATCTTTAATTACTACAACATCGGGACTAGTATCACCAAATGTAATAGTAAATGCTTTATTGTCATCAGTAATATCAAATTCTACTGCATTAGATACATTGACTTCTTTATAGTCATCTGTACCTGTAGGAGGAGTAATTTTAATTACTTCTTTAATAAAACAAACAGTACGAGTAAAGTCAGCGACATTCAAATCATTAACTTTATCAATAAAGTTTTCCAATGAATCACAATCTTTAGTATTATTGATAATTTCAAATATTTGATCGTAGTTAGGTTTTGCGAAATGTACGTGGTTAGTAATTAATCGCGCAATATCTTTATGCTTAACATGATCTCTGATAATTTTATCAGCTACATCTAAATCGATATCGTTATAAGGAATTGAAAACAACAAACGAGAAGGACGATCTTTGTAGAATTCACTTAGTTTGTCGTAATTGTTAACAGCCATTAAAAACAATGTTTGTTTTAAATCACGGTTACTAAATAATCCCAATATTTGATTTTGGTCTTTTTCTTCATGATAGTATTTTTCAAATTCATCAAACACTACACAAAGCTTGGCATTAACTTTAGATAGTAATTCAATACTATCGCGTAATATAGTAGGCGGAATAAATTGATCTACAATTACAATCGGTACGTCTTCTACTACCAACTTATTACAAATGTGATTAATTTGAATGGTTTTACCATTACCTTTTTCACCATGGAATAAAGCACCAGTAGGTACAGTACGGCGTTTAAAGTCACTAATAATAGATTCGGTAAGTTTATCTACACGACCATAAATATTTTTTGGTACAGATGCAAACTTGTCACCTTTATCTAACCACCAACTTACAGTACCAGACATTGGAGATTCTAAGTAATTTAAACGATAAAAAATCCCAGGTACATGATCAAATGTTTTTAAATCATTTGGATTAAATGTACGGAAATGGAGTTTATTGTCTACGTCTAACAAACCTACGTGTTGTGTATCAGAAATTTTCATATTTGTATCCTTTTAAAATTAAATTAGCATAATTGATTTACGGTGATGTCATCCCACCATTTATTGTAACGTTTTACCCATTGTTCTATGGTAAGTGTAGAATTACTATTTATTACATCTGCTTTATTAGATAAATAAAACTGAATTCTTATGCCTACCGAACTGACAGATTTGTCTACCTTAATAAACTTATCGCCAAATATAAAAGTAAACACTCTATAGTCTTTATAGGTATTTATTCCATAATAGGTTTTTAAAATATTTATTAAAGATTTATTAGACAAATTGTCTTTATAATGTATCAGAGTTTCTGTATATATCACTACGTACTTAATATCCCAAGTACGATCATTTAGCGATAACAAATACTCAGATAAAGCTAGCAAATTTCCTTCCTGATAGCGATCCAATCTTGTTGTACTCCATTTATATATGTATTGCAAAATAATAATGTATATATGAAAAATATTGCATAAAGGACTATTATACTCCATACCCTAACGGGTATGGAGTATAATATCGAATGTGTTATAACTCAAATAATAAATATTTTATTTCCATGACAATGTACGTGGAGTTTGCAAATGTTTTTGAGTCGTTACAATAATGTTAATGTTATTAGATTTAGCCCATTGTTTAAAATCTAATTCTTCTACAGTAAAATTATCTTTAGAGATAATTGATTTTGTTTTATACTCGTCTACTGTTAGATTATTTTTATTATTAACCTTAATCCATTTATCTTTTGGATCATTGGTTATTGTGTAAATATAAATCTTGGTATAGTGTAAAACAGAACGTGGGTAGGCATTCTCCCACACTGCTTTAAATTCATTTTCTGTAGTATGAACACTAATGGCACCCATACGTTCGCATTCAGCAGCTGCACCCATCATTATGGCTAAATTTTTATCGGTGGTAGAATACAAATATTCATTGGATTCCGTATCGTCCCATTGATTTTTTATTTTGGTAATAAGATAGCTGGGTTTTAATTCTTTTGATTCAAATATACTGCCGTGATAAAGAATAGAGGGATACATAATAAACCTTTTTAATGAGTTATTCTGGAAAAATAATTTAACGTCATAAAAAACTAAAGGTGCGTTAGCACCTTTAGTTTTAGAGAGAACTATAGCTAACTCATTGTATCTGGGTCAGCGATAATGGGATCTAGCCCAATAAATCGCTTTAGCAGACATTATTAATCATAGATCAATAACTATAGACAACATCTAGAGACTTTCTAAACCTTATTCTAACTGGCTGGTTAAAAATATGGTAGCGGAAGGAATTACTAGCTCACCTTCATAACTCATTCACTGTAGAGTTTTGAATAACCACTGATTAGCTATAGACAGCCATCTATGACTAAATAGTTTTGTGGTACGCATGTTGTAATTAGAAAGCACCTGTTGCTTATCGGGTTTTATAATACTAAACAATGTTAACTAGTGGGTGTTTTGATACGGGGGTCTAAAGGACTTTTGCTCTACCACTCTGAGCCACATCTAGTCTAGAAAGTTACCTAACTAGACCAGTGATTGGACTCGAACCAACGACACAAAGTTTGATGTAATCAAAACTATCATTCAACAATATTTAGTATTTGTGTACAACTATGTAAAAATACAACTACTATAACTAGGTAATGGTTTGTGACGTACTGCGCGCTTTTCTCACGATAGAGAAACCGCTTTCAGGCACCCGATGCAATGTAAACAAACCTGCATTTATAGTGAATTAGTTATTTGTATTAAAAGGTAACTAGTGTATACATTGACGATTACGGTTTAAATTAGCAGTTTAATGTAATCAATGTGTGCATTTACCCTTTAGCACAAATAACTAAAAGTTATATCTTTATAGCTATACTAAGTAGCTAAATATAAATACCTAGCTTTTAAATAAGATAACTAGTGTGCGTGTTGTTAAGCGCCCATGGGCATGGGCAGACCGTGACAAGGAATGTAAACAACACAATCATTTATCTCATTAATAAAAAGCTAGGTAAATAAACTTAGCAAAATAAAGTGATATAAACATTAAATAGAGCATTGCAAGATAATTACAGGATTACTCTCGCCCTCTAATTATCGACTTCTATTAAAACATTTACATCTCTCTATATTATTGTACTACCAAATAATTTTTTACTATTATTTAATAATAACTTTATTTACACTATCTACCCAATAGTCTGTAGACGGTGTATCCGATTCACCATAGCCTTTAATTAAATCATAAACATAATCATCCATACCACCAATTGTAAAAGTGTTAGGTGTGCTAGGTAAATGACTACATTGATTAGGATCTACATCCACATTAAAAACTTTAGGTGGTGTAATACCAGCATCTTGGTAATGGAGACCTAATTCGTTAGAGACTTGTAATAAATGAGAATAATTACCACGTACGTGCGCTAAAGACCAACTCTCATTATCGCTTATAATAACAATATTATCATAAGCAACTTTTTCCGTTACTAATTTATGGTAAGCGTATTGGAACACCAAGCCAGTATTAGTAGAACCTTGGTTTAATAAAGTAATATGTCTCAGAATAGTTTTAAATGTATCGTTAGCAGAATACATTTGTCCGAAATCTCTAATGTCAGATCCATAAGTAACAAAATCTGCAGTAGGATTACTACGCCACAAACCTACACCTAATAAAGATGCTGCGTCTAAACGCGTTAGTGAAGATTCTACCTTACCATTACTAGCTACCTTACCATGCATAGAACTAGAACAATCTATAGCAATTAATGTTCTACCTTTTAAAGTAGGTGCATTGGCTAGTGACAATTCTACTACACAATACATTGCTTCTATAACGTTGTGTATCCAATCATAACCATTTGTAATATCTTTACTGATTTCAACTTTATTTTTGTCTATTGTTTTAGCTGACACTAGCAAATCTACAGGCTTAAACTTAGTAAGTTCTTGTGCTGTAGGATGCAATAGTCTATTAACAATAAAATCTTTAATCAATTGTGCATCAGGGTTTTTACTTACGTCTAAAACTCCTGTACGCGCTATAGTAGCAATTGACTTACGTAGTTGGTTATACGTCAATCTTTGTACTAATCTACTCCAATGCGCAATTGATAAAGGTAAAGTCTTAAGATATTCAAAAGGCAATGTAGGTAAAGGTAACTCACTTGATTGATCTTTTTTGTATACTTCAACTTTATTTAAAGCCCATGTTAGGGATTCATTGGCTTCATTTTTCTTAGCGTCAATAATGCGCTGTGCTGCTTCTAAATCACCTTTATCTAATGCTTCATTAACAATGTCTTGCTCTGCTTTTGTAAACTTAGAAAAAATCATTGTTAATAATTTTAGCATCTAATGCACGAATTTGTTTTAGATTATTTAAATATTCGGTAAAGTCTTCTAACGTTTTTACAGAAGGGTGTTTGTCCTCTACACGTTTAGATTTTACTATCCAATTTAACAATTGTGCAATAGGTGCAGCTTTAGGTTTAGGATGGGTCATTTTAATAACATCGGCTAATGAAGGATCATTACCAATATTACCCATTAGAATTTCATATTCGGTTCTAGATTCTAGAAATGCATTAATGGAGTTACGTAGACTAGAACCAAAAGATCTTCTACCTAATTTACCACTTCTAATAATTTTGCAAAATGTACGCAAAGCTCTAAAATCTAAAAGATCGTTTGCATTGCGTTTAAATAGAGCTGGATCTCTAACAGCCAATATTGTAGTTAGCAAAGCTGAGGTCGCGCGCATCTTACCTACAGACTTAGCATAGAGTGCTAACTTACAAATAAATTCTACACTGACATTTTTACTTAAACTTAGAATGTCGTCTAGTTGTACTTCAGCATTAACGTAGAAAGTGTCGCTTAAAGTACCACAACACACTAGCTGAGTTAATTGTCTTTCTGCTGTACTGTATTTAAATGCAGGCGCACCTGCTCCATTAGTAGTGTCAGGAATAGCTTGCAATCCTGTTCCGTAAACGCCTGTAGTTTGTTCTACTTGTGTAAATAAATTGCTTTTCATATTGCATTCGCCTCTTAGCGACTAATAAATAAAGCGTACTTACGTACGCCGTTTAGTTAAATAATTAACCTTTAACACATAACACTTGTTTTAGAGTATGGACAATCTCTACTAAGTCCGATTGAGAACGCATAACGTCTTCAATGTTTTTATAAGCCTTTGGAGTTTCATCTAAAACAGATTCATCTTTACGACAGTTAACGCCTGCTGTATCACGGATATGTTCTTCGATAGTTACAAGTTTCTTAGCATCGGCTCTAGACATAATGCGTCCAGCACCATGACTGCAACTACAGAAAGATTCAGCATTACCTAACCCTTTTACAATAAAAGACTTAGCGCCCATTGAGCCTGGAATAATACCTAATTGACCATTTTGCGCCGATACAGCGCCTTTACGAGTAATCCACACATCGTCGTCAAAGTGCTGTTCTTTTACAACATAATTGTGATGGCAATTAATGGCTTGTTGGGTAATTTCAAAAGGTTTATCTATAATGGAACGAATAGCCAGTAGCGCATAATGCATCATGCAATCTCTATTTACCTTAGCAAATAATTGTGCCCAATCTACAGCTTCTACATAGTTGTCAAAATTTTCAGTATTCTCTGTTAAATATGCCAAATCTTCATCTGGTAATTTATCTAAGATACCCCATTTCTCCATTTCTTTTTTAGCTTTTTCAATAAACTTTTGGCCGATGGTATTACCTACACCACGAGATCCGCTATGTAACATTACCCACACAAACCCTTCGGTATCTAAACACAATTCTATAAAGTGGTTGCCGCCACCTAAAGTACCTAGATGATTTATGCTATTAGCTTTAGCTAGCCACTGGTGTTTCTTTTTTAATACATTAAATTTTGTTGCTAAATGTAAATTCCATTGTTCTACAATAAAATCACTTAGATTGCCGCGAGCACCTCTGTCTGACCTTACGTCACCATTGGCTGTTCTGCCATGAGGAATTGCAGATTCTATTTTACTACGTAAAGAATCTAAGTTATCTGGTAAATCTTCAGCCCTTAGTGATAATCTAATTGCACAAATTCCGCAACCTATATCCACTCCTACGGCCGCTGGTATTAAAGCTCCTTTGGATGCTATTACAGTACCTACTGTAGACCCCATACCTCTATGAGCATCGGGCATTACAGCTACGTGTTTATAAATGAAAGGTAAAGAAGCAGTATTTTTTAATTGTTTAATTGCATTGTCTTCTAAAGGTACATGGTTAATCCACGCTTTAATAAAACCTTCACCTTCCGCTCCCAATGATTTAGGTGCCGTAAATGTCTTGTAATTGTTATTCATAATTAACTTTCTCTTCTTAACTAATTTGTAAAGGGTGTTTGCACACCCTTACCATTTAAGAAATATCTTCTAAATCTACTTCTTTTTCAGAAGCTAATTTTAGTAGAACCATAATACTCTAATTCTCCTGCTTGTCTGGCTTTAATAGCATCTATTTTTTCATCATGAAGACCTAAATAGATTGTTTTACTTTTTACAGTAATCGAAGCCATCCATTTATTAGCTACTTTATGCCAATTGACTCCAACTACACCTGAAGTGTTATCGGATCGTTTATTAGTATTAAATATCTGTGTTGAGGCGTTAGCCCATCTACAATTACTTGGCTCGTAGTTTCCATTTGGATTTTTTCTATCTAAAGTCATTTCTAGTGTGCCTCCGTATCTACCATTACACGAACTGTGTTAAATTCGGTATTTACTGCAATTACTTTAGCGCTACGTTTTGAGGTAGCAAAAGTTAATAATTTAGAATTAATTGCAATAGACATTATTGTCTCCATTTTACTTTAAAGTGTAACATCGTTGTTAGTTATTAAAACAGGTTTATCTTTAATAACAATATCTTGCACTATCGGTTTTGTACATACATCGGTTATAACATAGTCGGATGCATCAGTTAATGATAATACGTCTTTATAAGTATATCTTCTACCATATGTAAACGTATTTAATTTACTTCGTACATTTAAAAAGAACCCATTTACATACACCAATACATTTGCAGCTATGTATTGTGCTGATACCGGCAATAAGGTAACATAATTACTTTCCAAATATAAATCAAACAAAGCTCTATCTTTTGCATAAATAATAATTATGTTGTCATTATTATTTACATATTCAGGCATTTTATCATCATGTCTAAATATTAAAAGAGTTTTGTTTTTATATTTTAAAATAGACGGTGCTTCTAAAATATGTATCGGCATATAGTACCTACGGTCTATATAAATTAAAATCTCTAATTTGTAAAGTTAAAGATTCTAATAGTACGCGATTTATAGTAGCTAAGTTTTCTTTAGTTTGGTCACTATAAAGACTACCATCGCTAACTGTAATATTACCCATTTCACAACTAAATATACAAACAGCTGTTGAGGCTTGTTGTTTTAGTTTACTCAATTCGGGTTCATCACTATCTTTAACTAGTAAAGTAAATTTTAATTCTCTTTTTAGAATTTTAAGTCCTAAAGGTTTATTTAACAATATACTAAACACATAACCGTGTTCTTTAGCGCTGTTAAATGGTACTAAAACTAAATCTAAATTTACAACATTGACAAATGTATTACTTAGTAATTTATCTATCTCAGATTGCATTCCAGGAAAATTAAAAACTTTACATAGTTCAGCCAAGCAGTTATGTAAAAATGTATAGTTGCGATGTAAAGACAATAACATTTATTAGGTATCCTTTTTTTACTATTTTATTAAATTGAAAGTGGTTTATAGCGATACAATTAATCTGCTAATAAAGTACGATCTGTTAGGTCGTCTAATACAAAATTAATAAATAAATCTAATGTACTATCGTTAGTATCTAAGTAATATTTAATACGCATTGCTGTAAACTCAATGCTGCTTAAATCTATACTGCTTAAAGTTGCTTTACCATAATTAGGATTAAATAGAAACCAAAATAAATCAGATTGATCGTCTAGTTTCAAACAGAAAGTTAGGATATCGTCCCACGTAGTAAAAGATTCTACTGCAATAGGTAGGCATTCTAACAACAAACCTACAGCATCTACTTTAATGCGTTTGTTAGAGTTAGCACTTAGTAAATAGTCTTCAGGTGATACGGGTTTATTATTGGTGTAATCCCAACAAAAATGTCTATTGTTGTATTTTGCATTTAGAGCTTCTAATTGTGCTTCAGTGCGCTCCATTGATAAATAGTCGTACAACTTAGCCAAAGACCATTTATGGGTACGAAACTCATAATTAGCAGCTAGACCTACATCAAAACTTTTAGACGATGTAAAGGTTACAGGTGGTAGTTGATAAGTTACAACTGGTGTATTGGGTTCGTTAATTTGTGTTTGCATAATTGATTATCTCATTGAGGTTTTTTAACTAATTTAATAACATTGGAGGTATATTTACAGCGCTGTAAATATTTTTCATCCGAACCATCTGATAATGTTACATTACACTCTATAATGTAATTGTCAGTAAAAGTAATTAATAATTTTGCTCCTTTATCCAATTCGTATGCCGTACAAGCATTTTTATACATTGGAAATGCTCTTGGATTTTTATCGAAAAGTTTTTTTACTTCTTCGATACTTTTATTACTTTTAGTATTTGATATACTAAAACCGCAATTAATTAATCCATCGCGCCCAAGTGAAATAATAAGACTTATTATAAAAGTAGTATCGGACACAGGCCATTTTAATGACAATAACGACCCTTTAGTTTTCATAACTATGACACTTTTTATAATATTTTCTATTAAAAGATTTTGTTTATTTTCTGTCGGTAGATAAGGTTTAATATCGTCAACGTTACGTGTAATTAAGCATAATTCTTTCATAATTAAAATTCCTAGATAATAAATAAATTGGAGTCTACTTTAGGTGTAGACATGATGTGAAAATCTGTGTGACCGATAATGCCTAAGTGTTCTACATAAACGGACATTAAGCTGTCATTTACTTTATTAAAATAAACATTAGGTTTTGTATTCAATCTAAATACTTTTTCTAAGTGTTTATATACTGCATTTACGATACCATCGATACTGACTACTTTTAAAAATTCTACTTTTTCGCCATTTATAAACATTAGTGTAGGATTCCAACTACCTACACTAATTTTAGTTATACATGGTATTTTAATATCGAATGCGCCAATGCGGTTTAATTGCTCCGTTAAATTACTTACAGTAGATAAAGCTACAGCAATGTTTCCTGACAATGGCGTAGTAGACGCTGCATTTACTACATCATTAAGTTTATCAATACTGCTTTTTAAATGTTTTAAATTTAAATACTCTGTTGGTGTATAGCCAACTACGTTAATGGGCACATTGCTTTCCATTTATATACTCATCTAATGTTTGGCCACAAAAATGCCATTGGTTGATGTTAGTTTTAACTATATGTAATTTACGACAGCGTAATAATCTACGCATTTTGCGAATTACCGAACTATAGTTAGTTACATACGCTGTGTTAAAGTATTGGCCATCTACATTACCTTGTAAAGACGCATCTTTAATTACCAGACAATAATCAAATTTATTATCAGCAATAACAGATAGATATAGAACAGCTTCTTTATAACTAAATTCTTTACGATGTTTGGGACACATTTGTAAGCGATTATATTTATAAAGATACATTGCATGTCCGTGGTAATCGCCACACACTTCACAAATTTTTTCTATAGCAGCCATATTTTTTTAGTCTACCTTATATTAAAAACTATTATGGTATTTTTAATGCTTAGTTCCACAATTATTACATTCGTATTCGGGTTCTGTTAAATCTACCCCACATTTAGTAATTGCTGCCACTAAACATTGTTGTAAAAAAGATAGTTGTTTCAATGTTCTTTGATGTGTTTCTTTTTTACAAACATTACAGTAACATAAAACATAATTATTTTCTTTTGGCATAAAGATTACCCTTTACGTTTAATGTTTATGTGTAGGTTCATAGCGCAGCATAATTATTTTGTCTCCTTGATTAATTTTTTAGTAGGTTTATACATTAATTTAGCTAAAGGTGTTATAACAAAAACGTCTGTATCTTTTAGTAAGAGTATCCCATAATCTTTTAATTTATTTAGATTGACTAAACGCATTGCGGCTGACATGCCTAAACAATCTTCTATAAACCAATCTAGAGTAAGGCACGTAAGATTACTTAGATCATCTCTAATAATGTCGGCTATTAATGTAGCTTTATTAATATCATTTTGTTCTAAATAATTATTAGCTTTATTTACTAATAAAGCAATTTCATTATCTTTAATTTTGATGTTTAATTTATTATCAGCTATTACACACTTTCTAACATTATCTTCGTATTTATGCATTTCATTAAACAAATCATCAATATCGTTTACTGAAACAATGTTATTAATATTATTTAATAAAGCATTGCGGCGCTCTAATAAATGATCAGGTATTTTACGCGCTAATAAATTTATTAAACTATTGTAGCGAGTAAAGGTATTAGTAAAATTTTGTCGTCTATCCATTGCATTTAAAAGATCATGGAAAGCAAAAGACAGCAAATAATCTGTATCACTATGGCCGATGGCTAATTCAATATTTGCTTTTGCAGACTTTAAAGCAGATTCTACAGTAGTACCTTGATCTATGCTAAATAAACCCATAATTTAATCTACCTTATGCTAAAACTAATATTGTAATATTTTTTCTATATTCGATATCAAATAAAGAAAGTATAGAGATTAAATAGTCATATGCGTCTTTACCATTTTCTTCTTTTAAGCTATCTAAAATAAATAGATTAAAATCTGTACATGGGAAGCTTTTATTAGCAATGGTATTTTTATAATGCAATAGTTGATTTACATTAGCTCCTTTCATTATTGCATAGTCGTGCATTAATTGATTACTATAAAAGACGCAAGCATTATTGTTGTTTTTGACTACATGGATAGCCCAATCTGTTTTACCAGTTTGTCTAGGCGAACCTATAGTGATAGTGTTAATTTCACGTAAGGTTAAGTTGTTACCTAAGGTAGCTACTTTATAATCATAATCACAGGTGTGATTTTTTACACCTTTTTGTAATTCTGCTAATATCGCATCATAATCAATAATAATTTCCATTAAATTGTGGATAGCTTGATTGGTATTAGGTACATGCATAATTTTAACTACCTTAAATATTAATTAATCCATTGTTTCTACTATGGACTGGATTAAATATAGGTTTAGAGTCCGCTATACTTATAGCTTCGTCAATATGGAATATTTTATTTGCTGTATCCCACCCTACGTCTAATCTTTTACCAGCTGCTAATATACCGTGCTTTTCTACAGTAAAATGTGCATGGGTGTGTCCATGAAAATGTAAAGTTCCAAAATGTGCTCTATCCCATTCGGCAAATGGATAATGAGACATTATAATTTTTTTATCACCGTACTTAGCTTCTAAATAATGTTCTACTTTACCGTAGGTTAAAAACTGTTTAGTAAAGTATTTATCATGATTACCTAGTGCAAAAAAGTATGTGATATCTTTACGTGTACCGAATACATATTCTAATATTTCATCAATTTTTTTCTTAGAGGTAACAATGTCACCTAGTAAAATTAATGTAGCATTAATAGGTAAGGCTAATATAGCATCACGAAAATAATCCATCTGTATTTGTAAATCTGCAAATGGTCTATTATTATAAGATAAAACACTAGCATGATCCAAATGCCAATCGCTACTAAAATAAGTGTTAGAATTTAATTTCATAAATTTATACCATTGTCAAAACAATATCGCTTTAAAGAGAAACTATTTTTACTAGTGGTTGTTAGGGTATCTTTAACATAGTCTAAAAATCCACTAAGAGTTTTTATGGCATTGGTTTTTTGTAAAGTAAGTGCATACTGACCACCAGTATCTGTAATAGTTTCTATTAACAATTCCACCCACACTATTGCAGAATCGACATCGTCGTTAATGCAAAAACTATGTTCTCCACCATTATGAGGACAACCTGTATAATTAATAACACTTAATAAAAGATTATTAGAATACATTAGCTTACCCATAAAGTCACCTACTGGTGTAGTTTGACCCATACTTAAATCTATACGAACTCTAGACATTATCATCCACTCCATTTTTAATTTTATATAATTGTACTGCTCTATATATCCACAATACAGTAAAGAAACAAACGTTAATAAACATACCTAAATTATAAGCGGTAATGGCTGCATAAAACCAAAAGAACTGACTTATAATTCCACTTATAAAACCTATAAATCTAGTCTTAGCATTGGGACTAGTAGACATAAATACACCTACTACACTAAAACATGGTAAAAGTAATTCTGCTAATAATTGTAATAAATTTTTATTAGCTAAAGCTAGTTGAAGCCATTCGACAATATAAGACATTATTTACTCTTAGGGTAGGTTAATCCAGATTTAGTTTTAATAAAAGTACGCGCTTTACCTTTACCGCGCGTGGACTTAACAACATTGTGTTCTAATACACTTTGCATTGTTATTTTATTAATTGGCATAGTGATATTAGTATTATTTACAATATCATCAAAACTTACTGTGGTGGTCCCAACTATATTAGAAAGACTTAACAGCACTTTAAGTTTATTAAGTCTATGTTGAGGACTATAATAATTTAGCATTTAATAACGTCCTTTTTAGGATACGACATACCGTGTTTGTTTACGATATATTTAGATTTTTTATCTGTCCAAGCTATTTCTTGGACATGATTTTTAAATAGATGCGCTATAACTTCATCGGGGTTATGTTTTAAATCAGCAAATGTATAATCACGAGCTAAAATGTGATTAGGATTATTTATCATCCCTCCCATTGATTCTAGTACACTTATAGTCTGTTTTAAACTAGGACTATGATCGAGGTTTAAAACAACTATAGAAGGTTTACTGTTTGTACTATCGTATCGCCATTTGTTTTTATTCAAATGACTTTTACTTATGCGATCTAAAACATAGTCTTCTTGCATTGCCATAATGATTACCCTATGTATTTAAGTACGTACAAATAATTAGATAATAACAAAATAAAATCCACTATAGTTTATAATGTTTTAATCGCATTGCTTGTGTATTTTAACTTTAATAGATGTTCCATTATAAAAGAACAAAGTATTAAAAGAACTATCGTCTTCAGTGGTTATTTCACAACCTGTATTTTCTAAAAACGAGTCATCGTTGGCAACAAACGCTCGTAAATCTTTTATTAGTTCTTTAGTAACATTGGAGAAAAATCTAACGTTAGATTTTTCTTTTAATTGTAATAAAGTAGGTGTTTTGTTACCGAACATGTAAATATTAAACTTGGTTTCAAATGAATCTATAGTAGGTATAGTTAAATTTAAATTACTTGGGAGTCTTTTATCGTCAAATATTTTAATTTCTACATATGGCTTAGGTAATATCGATAATCCAGGTCCACCATCTTTGTAAAATTTTAAATGCATTTTACTGCCGTGGTTTTTGGTTGACATAAGTGTAATTGAACTATCGCTATAACCAGAAAGCATGTTAATATTTTTTTCCATGTAATCTAAAAGATCTTTATGGAAAACATGATTGGCTATTTTAATATTGTTTAAACACATTGCCAAACACAAATCATCGCTTTTTGTTTGCATAATTATTTTCCTGTATTGATTATAAAGTTTTAATCGTTTAGTTTACATCCACACATAGGACAGTAATTAAAAAATAGATCTACGTCATTTTTAGTATCGGTTTCTAAAGTGACGTTGCTATCGTAAACTACACCAGTTTCACTAACAGCCAAAGATTGATCGGGTCCATATGGATTATGGTTAGTTAAGATAATGTAAAAATCTTTAAATGTACAATTTTGTTCATGTGCCATAATTGATTTACTCTCTTTATTAATGGATTACATTAGAATAATATATAAACAAAAAATAATAGATACTCTATAACTCCATGTGCCTTTCGGGCACATGGAGTTAAATTTTAACGATATTGCGTTTTACGATGTGTTTTCCAACTACGTTCTAAATGTTTACCACGGCGATTACATCCACTATTAGGTCCGCAAATAATGCACCCTAATAATTGTTCTGTACTCGCTATTCGTCCGGTAGAAACTTTATTAGACAAATAACATTCTTTAGTGTTGGAATCTACACCGTATCTTTTTCTTAAAGCTGCTGAAAGTTGCATTACAATTACCTTTATCGATGGAAATACTACATCGATAGAGACAACCTTTTCCAAATGTTTGGAGGATCATAAATTTACCTAACTAGTTTTTAAATGAATACCGATATTGGTATCTAAAAAATCTATTATTCTAGATTCTTTCCATTTAGCTTTTTTACCCACAGTAATACACGGTTTTGGAAATCTTTCATCGTGCTTTATTACTCTTTCCAATGTTCTTTTACTAATACTTAATAAAGAAGCTATGTCGTTAATATCTATATATTTAATTTCACCCCACATATGACTAACTATAAGCTTTTTATCTTCTGACTCTGGTGTGTGCTTAGGACAAGCATTAATTAAATATTCTTTGGCTTTGTGGGGTAATGTAGGACAGTATCCAGGATCTATCATTTCTATACCTCGATATTAACAGGCTGTGAGCATTCAGGAGGAATGGATGTAGGTTTATTTTCTTTATGATGTTTAGTTTCTTCATGGATACCAAGATAAAATAAACCTACTATAATCATTACAGGAAGTGCTATAGCACCTATTTTACTTTCTTTCCTAATACCGCATCGCGTACAACACCCCTTGTCATCTGTTTTAGTATTTTCACACAGACAATATGTATTAGACATACAGTTTTATTCCTTAAATTTTTTGTGATATTTATCATAAGCTATAAATACTATTTTACGCTTAGGGTATTCTTTTACATATTTTACATTAGCAGTGTAAAGCCACCTACCGTAACGATAATAACAATATATAAAGCCATCTTGATTAGGTGCTATAAAATGTTTACAGGAATGATAAGGTGTATTAGAAACAGGCATTGGCATTACAGCACCCATAACCGTTTCTAAAAATGTATAAAGACAAGCTAGTTTTTTAGTATTGTCTGGGGGTAAAGTAAATTTATAGATAGTATTAATATTAAGTTCCATTATGCCCCCATTTTAATAAAAATAAATTTACCTACACTGTCAGTGTAATATCATAACGTTCGTGTGATTGATAACCTTCTACAGTAAAAATATCATCTACATCCATAGTGTCTAGTTCAGCTAAGGTAGTAGTGGTATTAATTTTATCGCCAATAATTAAACGTGCTGTAGATGGATAAGGTTCATTATTAATGAATTGTTTAATTTCTTCTACTTGTGTAGAATAAATGTGAATGTCATGAACGTTATGTAAAACCCAACCAACTTTATATCCGGTTAACTTAGCCATTAAATTGAGCAAGAAATGACATTGTGGAGCATTCCACGTACCGCCTAAACTACCGTCATTAGAACGTTGTGTAGATGATAAATTTAAATACTCGCCATGTACTGTAAAAGCATGTTCATAAAGACAAGCTGGCAATGCACCGCGTGCGAATGGATCAGCAAAACTAATGATGTTACGTCGATTGTAGTCACCATTACGTAACATAGTAATTTGTTCTTCAATTACATTTTTAGTTTCGTCATTAGGACCAATTAAATTCCTAGCTAAAGCACCGTAACATTTCCCAATGTCACCTTCGCCTTTACGATTAGGATTGTTTAGCCAAGAAATATTTTCTGTAGCATCTTTATCCCATGTTTTAACGCCTAAGGAATGGAACTGAGCTATGTTGTCATATCCACGCAAATAACAAATGAGTTCTTTAATAGCTGTCTTAATAGCTACCTTACGTAACGTAGACGCAGGTATAGGACCATTGCCATCATAAACAAACATAGCTTGTTTAATGCCTGTACATTTAGCACCATTTCTTTTAACAATGTAGTCTACTGCTCCTATAGATTCGGGAGCATAGACCAATGCTTTAAGAATGCTATCTAAACCATAACTAGGGTTGTTATTATTAGCTGGATAGTACCTTGGGGCTAAGTTCATTGATTTAATCCTCTAATTTATAAATTTTAATTTTAGCTAATCTACTACTAAAAGCTATAGCGATTAACTTACTTACAATCCACCACTGACCACCTGCTTCGCCGCAACCTAAATTAAAAGGTATGCCTATAGTAATATTTTTACGTATAGATAAATCTCTTAGTTTAAGTAAAGCTTTACTTAGACCATAATAATCTACTAGTCTAGGTCTTTTAAGTACAAGTTCACCACCTTCAGGACATGTTGCAAATCTTTTTTTACAATACTCAGTAAAGTCTAAACGTTGTCCATAAAGATTAACTATTTTATTTAAATGACAAATTTTACCTAGAGGGTCATGACCACTATCTAAAAGTAAACGTGTATGATTTATATAAAACGCATAATCATCTGGATATCTATCACGAATTAAACCTGCTATACCGCTAGACATACGAGGCACGCAGTTTACACAATGCGCTATTACATCTATTTCGCCATTGTCTAAAGCTTTAAATAAACAACCATTAATTGTTTCTACTGCCACCCTACGTTACTCCTTGGATCATTAATCATATCTAATAAATTTAAATGTACGTGTGGTTTACTAAAAACACCACTGCCGTTACGATCGATTACTTGAATCATTGTTATATCAACAATTTGACTTATAGGTATTTTATATCTACCTTCAGTTTCTATTTCACTATGGTTATCAATTAACAGTTTAGCAGATGTGTTTACTAATACCATATCGTAATGTAAAATGTCACTATCGGATATAATTCTAATTTTTTCTAGGTCAGTTAACACAGTGCATTCTTTACCTAGTGTAAAGTTACAGTAAATATTAAGTTTGTTATTTACGACCTCATAGCTAGAAAATACGAAGTCACAAATAATTCCACTTATGTACTGTGTTACACCGACACTTCTAACTATTTGATCGCCTATAGCTTTATCTATCCAATTTAAAATAGATTGTAAAGTAATAATGTCATGTCCATAAATAACAAAATTAACATTGTTAATATTTACAACATCTAAAGTTATTGTTAAAACATTGGGTCGTGTAGGGTTTTTAGATTCGGCAATGCAATGTTCGAATATTTTAAATAGATAGTAACCTTTCATATTTAAAGCATAGTGACCATCTTCACCTTTTACAACAATCATTGTACAATAACCATATTGTACTAAAATTGCTTTTGCGCCTTTAGAAGGTAGGTCACCTGCCGTTAAAGGACCGTTGTGAAATAACGCATTAATAGTATCGTAAATGCCACCCCATTCTTTAGGGTGATTATACATGCGTTTAGCATCTTCTATAATTTTATTACCTTCTAAATATTCACTTTCATAACTATTACAATCGATGTGTAATAAATCATAAAGTGGTTTATTGTCAGATAAATCTTTTAGCATATCTTCAGTTAACAAGGACATGGTCACTCCATAGATACAAATATATAATTGGTTTTAATAGTAAACTTAGGTTTTATTTTACCTAAGAAATTTAATAGACATAGATACCCGCCTACTGTAGGAATAGCTGTGCCATAACTAACATTTTTACGTATTGAAATATCTAGATCTTTATTTACAGTAAAACCATTTTGCTTTAATACAATAGCTTCTTCAATTGAATTTTCTACTTTATTCCACTCTACGGTAAATGGGGCTTTAGTAAATAATCCTACTTCATAATTAATAATTGGTTTTTTATCTTTAGCATTGTGATCTGGTAAAAAATAATCATGTACAGTTTTTGCTTTTACAATTATACCATGTACGGCTAACGTAGAAAGAGATTCATCGACCATTAATAGTGTCATTAAAGATGGTTCAATACCAAACATATTAGAATATGGTTCTATTCTTTTATCTGATAATAATCTTTGTACAATGGGATTATTATTTAACTTTACTTGACCTCTAATAAATAACCTACGCCCACTATCACCTAATTGGACATTAATATTACTTACCATACCTATTCCAATTAGGTTGTCATTTTCTTCCCAATATATAGGCAAGGTAGTTATAGTTAAGTTATTTGTTAATGCATTAACATTGCGACTTTTTTCGGTGCGTACCAAACCATTAAAATAATCTTTAGGTATGAATGATTCTTCGTCTGAACCGCCTTTATAAACTGGGAAATTACTGATTACGGCATTTTCGATTGTATCAAAAGGTAATTCACTTTTGACTGTATTATTTACCGAATCATTTATAAATGTACCGCCGGCTTCTTGTATCATTTCACATATACATGACAACATTCCATCGGTGATAGCAAAACCCCGTTTTGTTAATTTACCTAATATTTCACTACGTTTAAAAACTTTTGTATCCATTTTTTAGTTTACCTTAATTAATGAGCTATAGTGGGTATTTAAATACCCACTATAGCTAGTTTATTTTTGTATTAATGAAGACAATGATTGACTTATCTCTAAATCAAAATTTACATGCGATTGCATTGCTTCGTGAGTTTCTTTACTAATATTCCAATTACATTCACTAAATTTTCTATCTTTATAAATTAAAGATCTGATTATGCTTTTAGCCATAATAGAACTTGTATTACCTTTATAAAGTTTTTTAGTTAATGTAAAATGTATATTTTTTAATCTATTAACAATAGCAGTGTATGGATGCAATGCATTACCATTTGATAACGATCCACTGATAAGTTCATTTTTCTGAGCAATGTACAAAAAACTATCGTAAAGCTTACTACCGCCAATTACCATAATTTCTATCGGTTCTACAATTACTTTATTGTCTATTACTTTAGACTTTACAATTGGAGATTCGGGGTTAGTTTTATGCCATTGGAAGATTTTTGTTAATAGAGCTTTAATATTTACATTTTCATATATATGTAAAGGTTCTTGACTATGTACATGACGATATTCATTTTTAAATACCATTACGTTATCAGAAATATTAAAGCTAGATGCATCAACGTCTTCATCTAAGCTATGCAATAAATGCCCTACATCAGACAGTTCATTTAAATCGTGTTCTAAACTAAAAGAACTACTAACAACTATGTTCAATCTGCCTGGCAAGCCTTTTGGGTAGGTAGGTAAGCTACGGTAAGTATTACTACCCATTAATACTATCTTACCATCTGTAAGCTGACGGAAACGTTTTAGATCACCTGTCAACTCACCATGACCCCAAGGTAAGTCGTTGTTATTACCGATCACTCCAGTAGGATCAGAAGCCAATACTAGATTAAAATTTAATGTAAATTCGTGGTTCATTATTACGTATCCTGTTTTTAGTTTAGTTAAAAATTAATTTTGTACTTTGGGATTTTGGATAAAGTCAAAAGTAATACATTCGATTAAAGATTTATTTACACGTCCATCAAGAAAAGTATCGTTAGTAAAACCTCGCATCCCAAAACCCCAATTAGTATTTTGTGGATCTGAAAATAAATCTTCTATAAATACTTTATTAAGGCCACATGGCTTAACCATAGCTTTTAAATACAATTCAGTGATTATATCGCTGTCTGTTTTAATTGCTACTACTATGCTGTCGTAGCGTAAAGCTACGTTGTCCATATTTATTTTTGCAATTCGTTGACTATAAGTCCCGTCAACTACGTTTCTATCTTTATCTACCACAAAACTACTAGTGTCTGGGAACCCATATTCGCCAAAAAGAGTACTGTTATTTACGCGACTCATAAATTGCGATTCATAATTAAAAGTTTTTAATAATGATTGTAGTTCATAACCTTGTTTTATTGTAGAATCGTCTTCCGGTATTAATTCGAAACTAGCTAATTTAACTTGATAATAACCATCCTCACGTTTCTGTATATGGTTATTATTAGCCGATTGTGCTAAACTGTGCCCTACGTATTGATAAAGCATATTTGTTACTCCTAATGTTAACTATCTAATTTAGTATTTTTACACATTAATAAAATTATTTACTTAAAATATTATACACTATACCCTACAAGGGTATAGTGTATACGTGTTACATATATTGTTCTACAATGCTTAATAAACATTTATTAAAAGATTTATAAACATCGTTAGATTTATCTAAAAATAAACCATTAAACTTTCTTACGCAATCAGATAAAGGATCACTAATGGGTTTATAAACTATACCGAATGGTACTATGTCACTTATAATTACATGACTATTTTCTGCAATAGGCGTTTGTACAAAACGTATTACTGTATTATCTATTTCAATTACGATATCAAAATGCCTACCGTAGTCGTCATTGTTAAATACCAAAGCAAAACGATTATTAGCTGGCTGCGGTATATCACTTAACCATCCATTCCACACTTCATTAAGGTTAAAAGTATTAGCTACTTTTATACCGTCAGCTACATGGTCATCGGTCA
>ERZ724509.40-NODE-40-length-63751-cov-6.056000_pt1 | contig 63751 bp, 113 predicted proteins | sample MGYA00376042_ERZ724509 | MGnify/ENA primary metagenome ERZ724509 (study PRJEB28724, sample SAMN07190887) | wastewater metagenome | isolation source: effluent of sewage treatment plant in Hong Hong | place: USA: Christiansburg, Virginia | collected 2016-03-01 ...
TCAGCTGTCGTACCTTGCTCTTCATGTGTTTCCTCCTTTCCTTCAGTAGTCAGTCCTCATAACCGAGGAGTTCTTTTCGTACCCACGCTTTGACAATCTCTCGCGCGAGGCAGAGATCTTGGCATTCGTGCTTCTCTTTGCAGATCAGCTCTTGCGGGCATTCGTTCTCTTCAGGAGGGGTCCAGTGCGCCATTTGTCTCCTCCGGTTGCCACATCTCTCGTGGGTCTGCGTTCCCAACCCACACGACCGCTTGATCGTGTTTGTCGCGTTCGACATACACCCGGTCTCCGACGTCGTAACGACTCCGCGCAGCAGCCGGGCGATACACGCCACCGAAGAAGCGAAGAACCAACCCCTTCGGATCAACGTGCACCGTGCGAGTGCCCCACGAGTTCTTGGGTGACGTCGAAGTGTCAACCACCTCTCCGCGAGGCAGGTCCACTGGACAAGGACCGGTCACACAGAGCACGCGTTTGGGCCCGCGGTTGTCCTTCCCATGCTTGACCTTCTCGAACTTCTCCGTGTCGGTGATGTTCCAGTGGATGACGTCGACTGTTCCCTCATGGAGGAGGCGGAGCACGTCGGGCCCACGCCAATCCATCCACGCAAGGAAGCCATCAGGCGAGGTCTCGTTGAACGGGATGGGAATCTCAGTGATGACACTCTTCATAGATACTTCCCTTCTCCGAGGTCGAACACGTGCCAGACGGCCGGTCCGTTGATGACGGTCCCAAGGAACGTCCCTTCAGACAGCTCGTCTTTTCCGATTCGACTGAGGCCGGTGCCCAGGATTCCAAACTTACGAATGCCCGTTGGTGATTCCTCAGGAACGAGGGCCCAGATGAGTACCTCACCCATACGCCCCATACCGAACTCTCGCGAACCACACGAGATCGGTTCAGACCCGACTGGCATTTCAACGTCAGTCACCCAGAACCCATCTTCATGGGCGTCGACCTCAACAGCGTACTTGAGAATGCGCATTCATACTCCTCTAATGATTCGGATGACGGACCCCATGATGAGCCCCATGCTGGCGATGAACAAGCAGTGCATGATGAAATTCAACCAGCGTGTCTCCACAGAGAAGATGTAACTGGTCCGATCACATACGACCACCTGCGTTTTGATCTTGATAAGTGAGACCATCAACCACGCCCAGATCGCGAGAAGACCCAGACCCAGGATGATGGCGTGAAGGGTGGTAGTCATGCGACCGCCAAGACGCGTCCGGTTGCCTGCTCGAGCTCGACGTGCTCTTCTCGAGTGAGAGCCATCGACCCAGAACCAGCGTCCGGAGACGTCACAACAGCAGCGAGAACGAGACCAGGATTCTCTTTGTAGATGCTTCTTGACGGACCAGTGAGCGCCTCGTACATGAGATCGAGAGAGTTCGGCTCGCTCATGGTGACCACATCGCGGATCGGTCTTGGTCTTCGTTCTCGGGGTGCTTGCCCGTCACGCACAGACACCGTCCCTGGTAGTAGTGCTTCTTCACCTTCTCGAATTGTTCGCTGTCGGTGACACCCCAGTTGATCTCGTCAACCTTACCGTCACGAAGCAGCCGAAGCACGTCGGGTCCGCTCCAATCCATCCAAGCAAGGAAACCGTCAGGCGACGTTTCGCTGAACGGGATCGGGATTTCGGTGATGTTGTTTTTGGTTTCCATCAAATTCCTCTAAGTAGTCGAATGATCGATCCAGCGATGAGACCCATGCTGGAGATGAACAGGCAGAACATGACAAACCGCACGAATCCGGTTTCGAGGTCGAAGTGATACTTCGCTCGTTGGTTGACGACCACCCCAAACTTGATCTTTAACAGTTGGACCGTGAGCCAAGCCCAGATCGCCAGAAGACCAAGACCGAGCAGAATCCCGTGGAAGGTGGTAGTCATGCAACCGCCAGTACTCGTTTGGTGGCTCGCTCGAGCGCTTCATGTTCTTGCCTCGGCGTCATCAACGCCATCGAACCGGGGTCGTCGTTCGGCGCGTCAGACACGACAGACCCGCACGAGGCCCCGCCATCTTCGAACTTGCCGGGACACTCGACGGTTGTCGTCTCGTAAACTTCCCAATCATGAGGGGCATGAATCACCCCCATGTAGTAGTCCTTACAGGGATAGAGCATTACAACCAACCTCTCCTAAGTAGGTCCCAAATGGGATGTTTCTTCTTTCGGTCCGCCCAGAAGCGCTCGTGTTCAAGCATGATGTCCATGAGCTCAACGTCGGCCACGCAGTAGTTCGGAACAAGTCGGTTGTCTTCCAGCCCAGCGAAGTACTCGGTCATGTCTTGCTCGACTTTGTTCCAAAGTGCCTTTCCGAGAATTTTCATGACATCGATTTCGGGATCCATCTCAGCAATGACCGGATCTTTTTCCCAGACAACCACTGGATGGCCGTCGGCTCTTTCGACATCCGCAATCCTGAAGGTGTCAGGGAGTTGGGGGCTCATGTTCTCAAACTCTCCATCGTCGAGGAGCTTGTAGAACTTCGTAGCCCAGCACAGCGCACAGATGTGGTACTTCGTCACCTGCATGCGCTTCTTGCTGTGTCCCATCGGTGGAGAAACCACCACTGCCCCAGGCATGGTCATTGGGAGGCCACACCCAGGGACGGAGCAATAGACGTCTAGCGCCATTACTTCTCCTTCTTGTAGATCCAGGCCTGAAGTGTGTCGCTCCAGCCTCTGATTTCGTAGTTGTCGTGCATGTCAACGAACATCACAAACCCCCAATCAGGTCGACGTTGTAGAGAAGGCGTCGGTACTCCCGTTCAAAGAGGCGACGCTCCTCATCTTCGCTCGGTAGTACGAACTTGTGGGTGTATACACCTTCAACCTGCTCGCACGGGCCGAAGACATACTTCAGGAACTTTCCCCATTCCGTGTCGTTCAAGGTGCCACGCGTCCGTTCTGGACGAAGAGCATGTGAGTCAACGGGAACAGCTCCTTGAAAATCTGTTCCATGTGGTTTGCGCACTGGTTGATCTCCCACTGCGGGTGAGACACAAACGCCGCGTCAGGGTGATGCTGCCGAAGAGACAGGAACGCCATGCAGGAACGAGGGTTGAGCGTGGTGATCATGTCGCTGTACAAACCAACACCCAGAACCGCACGAGCACTTTCCTTAGCGATGCCGAGATCTCGAACCTGGTGTACGTAACGGTCCCATGCGAACTGTGCAACCGCTTGCTGGTCTGCAAGGTAGGCCACATACGTCGCATGGTCGGCCGGCACCCATGTTGGGTTGCTGTGCTTCCCTTCTTGGATTAGAGGACGCTCAGGCGGAGCGATGTAAAACTCCGGAGGCATGACCTTGTAGCGCGCGGAAGCCTCGTTGTAGCTGAAGCCGATGCGGTGGCGGTGCCACTCACGGAAGACCATGATGGGCGCCTTGACGTAGAGCTTGATCGATGCCTGCTCGAACGGCGACCCGTGCTTGTGGGCCATCATGAAGTCGAGACGCGGCTGACGCGAGCGCTTGTACTTCTCCAGGTCCTCAGCCATCTCTGAGTCCTGGGTAGACACAAGCATCGCTTCGAGGATCGCATCATCGTCGCCCATGTGGTCCTTGTAGGTGCAGATGAGATCAGTGCTGAACGTCGGTTCACGCTCGAGCGCTTCCAGCTCAGCCGGCTTGAGGTTGTGGCGGTTGTCACTCATCAGTCGTCTCCTGGCGTTCCCATAGCAACACCCAATACACCAGGCCGTGGACCTTCATTAGTAGTAACTGGTGGGGTTGGCCACGCGTTCTTGAACTCGGAGGACGAGGAGTAGAACCGATCCTCATCTTCACCCCAGTGCCGAATGATGAACCCATCATCCGTTTCGATGATGTCCAGCGAGGAACCATCCTTGTGGCGAACAGTAAGCCCACTGGCTCGGTTCGAAAGCTCGCTAACGACAACTCTTCCTCTTGTCGACAGCTCAAAGTCGGCTGGACCATCGTGTCTGGTGAAACTAACTCTCATGTTGTTCTTCCTTTTCTCGACGTTCGATTTCGTCGTTGAGGTACCAGGCAGCCTTCTTGAGGTCCTGGATGGTGGGAGTCTTGTCCTTGAGCCCAGCACGCCAGACGTACTTGACCACGTTGCCGAGGTTGAAGTTCATGTGGCGAACGATGGTGATGCACTCGACGCCGCTGGGGTGTTCGTTGTAGTGATCGGGATGGTTGACTGCTTCAGGCATCTTGGTTCCTTGTCCAGTCGGCAACCTCGTCGACAATGTGGATTGCTCGACGAAGAGAACAGACCGCTTCTGTTTCTCCCATGTCGGATTGAAGTTGCACCTCGCTCTCCAGCCGCGTCTTGAGGTACGCAGAGGAGATCATACCTTCGTCAGTACTCGCTTCGACGTGGACCGCGCCCGCATACGGTGAGATGAGCGCACCAACTACTCCGTCGTCGCCGATGAGTTGAACCACGTCCACCATGTCCCGCTTAAAGAAGTCGCCGAATCGCTCAACGTCTTCTTTCTCCCAGAGCACCGCCATTCGGAGCTGCCCCGTTCGAAAGTCTTCTTCTGTGCTGATGTTCTCAAATTTCAAGTGTTTTCTCCTTCGGTTGTAGCGCCCAGATCTTCCCGTGGTTCGGCATGTACGCACCGTGGACCGGGTTGTCGTAGGGATGCGGATTGCCGACGTGCTTACCTCCGACCTTGAAGAACTCCATGGTCTCATGCGTCTCGAAACACGCCGTGTTGTTCATCAACCACATGATGAGCTCGTCATCTGACTGCTCTTTGATGAGTGCGTACGTCGCCCACATGTAGAAGCGCCCCTCGTATGGAGTCGTCATGTCATTCGAGTCGACGGTCGGAATCCACACGTTGACACAGATCCCGTTCTTCTCAGCCTCTACAACAATGCGCGTGCCGGGTTTGTAGGTGACCAGCGCGAAGAGGTTGCGCACGCGGAAGAACTGGGGGTTGACCCCCGAATCTCGAGCATCCGTACACGGAAGATTTTCGATGGTCCCCCAACCACTGAAATCGGGCTTAGCCATGCTTTTCTCCTTCTTACTGGTCCACTACCTCTCGGTAGAGCCAGCGGTTGTTGGTGTCGTCCCAGGAGGACATTGAGAAGTACCGATCACGATGTTCATCTTCATCGATCTTGCGCTTCAGTCGGTCCTTCACTCGAAGCTTGATGAGAGCCTTTGGGAGACTGTTTGTCATAGACTTGAGTGTGAACTCGAAGTCATACTCAGGGGCATACGCGTCGCCGGTCGTCGGCAACCACGAATATGTCCAACGGTACATCTTGTCATCCTCTGGGCGTTCATCCTTCACGATGTGATCCGCGTTGAGCGTCACACCGAAGAGGAGCTTTGCCGCCTGGATGTAATGCCTGATGTGCGCGTTGTTGATGACCTCAACATTCGGTCCTTGCCGTTCTGTTCTATTGACGTAGAACTTCACTTCGAAGTCCCGCATTTCGAGGAGTTGCTCCTCAACCCATAGCGCCATTGCCTTCTCCTATCTGAACTCCACGTGGCCGTATGGCACCTCTTCAGATGCGTACCACTCGTTGAACCGTTCATTACAAATGATCCCTGTGCGCATTGTGTGCCCGTCCATGATCGCGCTCTCAATGATGGCACGCTTGTAGCGCTCTTTCCACCACATAGGGACGCCATCGAAGCCCCAGTCGTAAAGGACTTCAGCAACGATCATCAACACTGCTTCCTCGTCTGTGTTTCCACCGAACTCTTCACAGAGGTCTTCTTCGATCCCAATTGATGTCCCGTCAGGGAACATGAATATGGTCATACTTTCTCCTCTTCAAATCCTACGCGCCCTATCGGCACATCTCTTGATGCGTACCATTGATCATGTATTGGATCGTGCCGAATCCCACAATCAAGGACAAACGCGTCATCAATCGCGACCTCTATGATCGCGTTTCTGTATCGACGCTTCCACCAACTCGGAAGTCCGCTTTGGCCGTTTTCAAACACGATCTGGCCAACTACATGGAGAAGCGCTTCTTGGTTGGTGACGGTGTCGTAGAAGAACGAAAGCTCATCTACAGCCACCCAGTCCCCGTTGGGGAATACGAAGTCGCTCATGCCTTCTCCTACTTGTAGCGCTTGAGAATTCTCTTTCGAACGCGCACAACGCGAATGTTCGAGAACTCCTCTTCCTTGTCACGGGCCGCGGCAAACGCCTTGGCTTCTTTTCTGGTGAGCTCCCACTGCGTGTGGCGATCTTCCCACGTCACGTTCCTGAAGTCGGTAATGTCATACCAGACTTCGTAGTACCTGCGTTTGAACACGCTTCCTCCTATTTGAAGTCGACCCAACCGTGGTCTTTACCGGTCGCGTCTACGTAGCGTACCTCGTACCCATCGTCACGCATACAGACAGACAACTTGGCGCCGTCTTCTGTCTCGAACCCAACGCCGATGAACGCCTCCTTGATGGTGACCTCCATAGCCTCGGTGTCCAAGATCGCGTGGTAGGTAGTTGAGGTTGGGGTGTTGACTTGGATCTTTGCCATATGTTTCTCCTAGGGGTGTTGGTAGCCTTCCGGCATTCGGTTCTTTTCGACGTTCTCCCAGTAGGCCTCACCTGCTCGAGCTCGATCACGAGTCCGATATGCCTTAGTGAGCTCTTCTTTCAAGAGATCAAGTCGGATTTGCATGAGCACGTATTGCTCGTCAAGCTCCTTCTTGTACCGACCGATTGCTCGCTGAGCGCCCTTCCGGTTCTTTTCCATCTTGCGCTCTACCCGAAGAATCTCAGGCCGTAGCGCACGGATCAGATTGTTGTAGAGCTTGGAGCGCTTCATGCGACCCGCACACCCTTGAAGTTGGGGATGTCGGTGGTCGCGGTGTCACGCATGGGGTTTCCAATCTTGGTTCGATGATCGCCGCCTGCAGTGCCCCAACCGTTGAACCCCCCAACCGCCATCGGATTGATGACGTCATGACCGTGGCGCCTGTAGAGCTCCTTCAGTCGCCGGGAGCGGCGCTGGACGCACTGCGTTCCGTTGCCGACCTCGTACGGAATCTCTGCCTCGACTTGGGCCTTGCATTCTTCCACCGTCATGTGTTCGCGTGTCTTACCCATTACTTGACCTCCTGGATGGTGCAGTTCGGGTTGGGGGGATCGAGAACCAGGTTGATGCTGTACAACCGGGCAATGTGCTGTGTGCGGTTTTTCCAGCTCCGACGCGCGTCCTGAATATCCTGCAGCCACTCAGGGCGACGGAACGGACTCTTCAGGCGAAGGAAAACCTGAGTGTTTGTCGGTTTTGCCCTTCCGGCTTTTTCGAAGCGAAGCTCAACGTCGTTTCTCTTGCCGAAGGGTGGCGCGGGTTCAGTGGTGAACCCAATGGATACGTATTCAGACAGGTCCGTCATTGCTTTTCTCCTCTGGTGCTGGGCGCCAACTAATGACCTTACCGTTGTCATAGTGAGCACCGTTTTCATCGATGATGTCTAAGATACGACCCATTGCGTCGTATCGGATATCGGTAATCACAATCGGGGTTGGATCTTCCTTGAAGGAGCCCATCCACCGAAAGTAGATCGGCTGTCGCATGTGCTCATCGATCCGAGCCATAAGAAGGGTTCTCCTCTTCTTCAGTTACCCGCCAGATTTTGTCCCAGGGGTAAATTGCTCCAAAGTCATCGATTAACCACATGACGTAACCATTCACGTCGAAGATCACTTTTTCGACACGAACCATGATTGGTTCTGGTTGGCTGTAGATCCACAGAAACCTACGACCTAACAGTCGTTCTTCTATCACACGAACCTCTTATCCATCACTGCAAGCGGCTTCTTGGATACCTTCTCGAAGTAGCCCTGGCAGGTATCACACCACACCAGGTCGGGATGACCGGGCACGTCTTCGAGATCTGCTTCGACGCAGTCGGGACCGTGCTCGTAGAACTCAACCTCTTCTTCGGTGAAACTCATGTCAACTCCTTGGGAGTCTGAAGGGGGCTTTAACCGTACCGACACTCGGGTCAGCACGATGCTGGTCTGCTTCTGAGACGTCGAACACGTTGGAGTGAACAGCCGTGCGTTCACCAAACATCATGTCGTAGAGCTCAGGTGAGAGCTTCTTCCGCTTGAACTCCGCGGTGTACGTCACATTGCCTTCGTCGTCCACATCGATGTCGCATGTACCCACGGGCACGTCTGCGATCTTGAGTGGAACACCCTTCTGTGGTTTGAACGCCCCTGGCGCAATGACCGTTCCTTCCGGAAGATCTTCCAGATACACGATTTCACCAACGTCGAGCTTTGCTTGAAAGCCTTCTTGATCACTGATTCCCATGCGAGCTCCTTAAGGGTATAGGGGTACAAGTCAAAAATCCATGTAGGATTCTTGACCTGACGCGTCAGACCTTGACGACGTCCTTGGCAATCTCCTTCACCAGGGTGGTGACGGCACCGTTGGCGAACCGCAGCAGGATGACGGACGCACCGTCGTCGCGCAGCAGGATGTCGGCGCTCTTGACCGTGGCGGCCTTGACGGTCTCGCGCATCACGAGCCGGCACGCCGCGTAGCCAGCAGCCATGCCGATGAGCACGGCGGGGAGCTGATCACGGGTTTCCTTGACGCGCTCTTGGAGCTGTGCGCTGGGATCGCTGGGCGGGTAGGGGTTGAATGGTGCAGTCATTGCTTTTCTCCTCGTTGTTGGGTTTGAGATCGATAGACGCCTACACCGCATGCAGGGGTGGGCATGGGTGCAGGGTGGGAACGAGTCCCAGGTTGGCTCAGTCGGCGGTCTTCGCGTAGACGACTCCGGCCACGCCGAGGGCGGCGAGGACGATGACGATGATGGCGATGATCTTCTTCATGGGTATCTCCTGGTGATGGGGGTTCTCATTATGACCCGTGTAAATCTTGCGAGACGCCTATGCCACGTGTAGCACGTAGCATAGGGTAGAACTTCTCCTGACAAGATTGTCAGGCTCGTCGGAACGAGCGCACGAGGTTCGCGAGCGCATCGATCACGTCCTTGACCACGTTGCCTGCGGTGCGGAAGATGGTCTTCACACCGAGGACGGCGGCCAGGAACGAACCGATGGCGATCGCGGCGATCGTGAACATGATTGCGATGATGAGCATGGGGTTCTCCTGTGGATGGGGATTGGGTTCTCATTACACCCCATGTAAATGCTGCGACAGGCTTACACCCCGTGCATTGCGGGGGCTTGGGCCCGAGTTCACTGACTAGCAGCAAGCTCATGTTGTTTACTTGTTGTCGCGCGACTCCTTGAGCTCTTCCTCGAATCTCCACAGACCTTCACAGAAGTCGCACCACCGATCAACGGCGGCGCTAACGTAGTGTAGGCCTATGAAGAACAAAGGGAATAGCACAATGAATCGGACCACGACGAATGTCGTATGCAGCATGGTCCTCCTGTGGATGGATGTTCTCATTATGTCCCCTGTAGGCCCTGCGGAACGACATAGACGCCTTGTGGGCACCTAGAGGTCGGGAATCACGGCCGGCGGTAGTTGGTCCGCGGGGGGCCGTAGTTGCGCTGGACGCCCAGGCGGTGTTCGGTGTACCGGTTGATCAGTCGCGTCAGGGTTCTGACGGTCTTGATGATCTGGTACATCAGGAAGGCGCGGGTGACGAACGAGCAAAAGCGGTTCTTCATGGGTTTTCTCCTGTGGTTGATTCTCATTACAAGGCCTGCATAACGTGCGAAACAGAGATGCCGTGTAGGCAGAGCTCCGTCTGGGCTAGTCGAGCTTGGTGTACCAGATGGTCGTTCCGTCGGTGGCCACGCCGTCGTACTTCTCGTTCTTGAGCAGCTTGTGCATCTTGAAGTGAAGCTTGAGGGTGGCGGCCAGCGTCTTGATGGACTTGATCATGGGTTTCTCCTTGAGTTGGACTATCTCATTACAACCATTGTAAAATATGCGAAACAGAGATGCCGTGTGGGCAGAGCTCCGTCTGGGTTACGCGGATTCGAGCACGAGCTCGGCGATGGCCTTGTTGAGTTCCTCGAGCGCCCACGCGTTCCCCAGGTCCATGCACTCCAGCAGCTCCTGTGCGTCGTCGTCGCTGACTTCGAGATTGCTCTCGAGTTCGGCGGCGAGTTCGGCACGCAGCTTGGTGTACATCTCCTGGTGGATGGTGCGGTTGCGGACGAGGAAATTCAACAAGATCTTGTCGATTTCGGTCATGGGTATCCTTTCGTTTCTCCTATTACAAGAGCTGTATACCATGCGAAACAGAGATGCCTTGTAAGGCAGAGCTCCGTTCGAGTTACTCCTCGAAGCAAGCGATCGAGTAGATCATGCTGATCTTCGTGCCGTGGAGCGAGTCCATCTCCTCCATCGAGATGATCGAAGCGGGTTCGTCCTTGCCGCGCCAGAGGTACACGGTGGGTACCTCTTCGACGGCCGGGGCGACACCGTCGTTCAACTCGGTGATGAGTGGAAGCGTGTCGGGCTTGATGATGATGGCGATGGTCTTCATTGCGTCTCCTGATGTTTGGGGTTTCTCATTATAAGGCCTGTAGGATATGCGCAAAACAGAGATGCTTTGCAGCAGAGCTCCGCTCGGTTACCAGAGAGGGACGTTGAGCTTCGTCTTGAGGCTGCGAAGGGTCGCGTCCTCCTCTTCGGTGCTCGAGCGCCGTTCGGACTGAATCCAGCCGTCCCAGCTCTTGAGCACCTCCTTGAGGAGGGCGAGTTCTTCGGGGGTCAATTCGGGCATGAATTTCTCCTGTCTAGGTTCTCATTACAAGACCTGTAGGATATGCGCAAAACAGAGATGCCGTGTAAAGGCAGAGCTCCGCTTGCACTAGCTGATGGGGGTCAGGTGGGGTGGATCGGTCTTGTCGTCCTCGACCTTCTTGAGGCCCAGCGGGTCGTTCATGTACGTCGTGTAGAACCAGGCAGCGAGGGTGCTGCCGGTCAACACGCCGATCGTGAACAACACGATGGCTCGGTAGAATGCGAGGGCGGTTTTCTGGATCATGATTCCTCCTAGAAATCAGTTGGTGTCATTACAAGACATGTAGAACATGCGAAACAGAGATGCCTTGTAAGGGCAGAGCTCCGTTCGATCAGTACGGGCCGTTGGCTCGCATGTGGTCGACGATCGTGCTGGTGAGGCCCATCTCTTCCACGGCGGCCTCCACCTGGTGGAACTTCTCACGCTCGAACATCAGGGCGAACAGCGTGATGCTGACTCCTGAGATCAAGACGTAGGTCGTTCCCTGGTAGAGGTCGGCGCGGTTGTCTGGGTCGTTGTACCAGCGTCGGATCTTCTTCAACATGGGTTTCTCCTTGGGGTTAAACTTCTCATTACAGGGCATGTATAGATGGCGAAAGAGAGATGCTTTGCAGCAGAGCTCTCCTTCGATTACTTCTTCTCGAAGGTGAAGGACACGACCTTCTGGTCGGGGTCGAACGTGGTGGTCAGCTTGACGACGCTGAACGCCGGGACAATGTTGTTCCGAACAGCGAGCACCAAGAGCTCCTCGTTGAGGGACTTGGGCTGGTGTTCAAGAACGTCATCGTGGGCGCCCAACTCGAACAGAGCGGACTCCTGGGATTCGATCAGACGAAGGGCCATTGTTTCTTCTCCTTGATTAGGGGTTCTCATTACAACCCCTGTAGGAGATGCGAAAGAGAGATGCTTTGCAGCAGAGCTCTCCGGGAACTACATCCGGGTTTCGTGGTACATGGTCGTGGTGTTCATCGACGTGATCTCACCAAAGGCCTGCCGGATCTCCTCGATGGTGCTGAGCTCGAGGGTGGGCTGGATCGCTGCATCTCCGACGGGGCTGGGCAGCTCGATGACGAGTGCGTGCTGGCCGAAGAGGTAGCGGTCTTCCACCTTCTTGCTCATCAGGGTTTCGATGAGTGGGAGGTTGGCGGGAACGACGGGGATGAACACGTAGTTGCTCTTGTACATGGTTTCTCCTGGTTGTGGGGTTCTCATTACAAGACCTGTAAACCATGCGACAAGTGAGAGCCCATGTCCCATGCGCGAGGGCATGGGACGGTGGGGTCGGTTACTTGTTGAGGTTGTTCTGGTTGTCGTAGTAGTACCAGTCAGGCACCTCGGGGACGTTGCGGACGAATCCGTAGTCTCGCAGGGCAGCGAGCTCGGCTTCTTCAGCGTCGGTTGTGGGGTGCAGGAACTGAGCGTTCTTACGCATGGTTGAGTACCTCCTAAGTATCTCATTACATGCACTGCAGTTTATGCGAGAAAGAGAGATGCCTTGCGGCAGAGCTCCCGTTGAAGGACTACTTCAACACGGTGAACGGGGTGTCCTGGGGCACGATGAGCCGGAGCTCGCCGTTGCGCTGCTTCTTCCAGGGGGCGCTCTCGAGGGTGAGCGGCACGGCCACCACGACGACCTCCTCGTTTCCGTTGAGGATGAGGTTGGTCACGCGGTAGTCGTTGCCGCCCAACTCGACGTAGCGACCCAGCCGGAGGTCGATGGCGTTGACGGGCTTGGTCTTGGTGTGCTTGGGCATGGAGGTTCTCCTTGTGTTAGTTGTCTCCATTACACCCCTTGTATAACATGCGAGAAACAGAGATGCTTTGCAGCAGAGCTCCGTCTGGAATCACTTCCAGAATTGCCAGAACTTCTTCTTGGGCTTGGGGTCGGGCGCGCTCAGCGCTTCCTCGAGGAGTCGGTCGATCTTCACGAGTTCTTCGATCGCGTTGGCAACGATGACGGCTTGAACATAGTTCAGTTCGTTATCGCGCAACGTGTCGATGTACTCGGTCAGACCACCGACTTCGCGGCAGAGCTGGAACGCGGCTTCTTCAGCCAATCCAACGTTCATGGTTTCTCCTGTTGTGGGTTCTCATTATGACCCATGCAGGATATGCGACATAAAGAAAGGCATTGTCTAAACCCCTTGTGGGCTTAGACGTCGGGAACTACCAGTGGTAGTTCGGTCGGACGAGGTCGTTGGCCGTCGCGTACTCGCGGGCCCGGTCGCTGCCGAAGCAGGTTCCGAACGCGTAGTACAGGGCGGTGACGATCTTCATCATGACTTCTTCTCCTGTGTGGAATGGTTCTCATTACAACCACTGTAGGATATGCGAAGACCGTTGTACCTTGTAGGGTACGCTGGCCTCGAGGGTCACTCGGGGTAGATCTTCTTCAGGGTCTCGCTGTGCTTGTCGTAGATGTCGCTGTTCAGCCGCTCCCCCAACTCGTGGGCCTTGAGGCCGTATGAGTTGAGAGCGTTGGCGAACGACGAGATGATGCGGACGTACATGATGCGGATCATGGGTTGAATCTCCTGTTGTTGGTTCTCATAATAAGGGCTGTAAATCATGCGAGAAAATGCAAGACCGTTGTACCTTGTGGGGTACGCTGGCCTTGGGTGGGTAGTTGGATGATGGTTGGTTCTTGGTGCGCGTTAGCTAGCCAGCCACGCAGCGAAGCGAGCGTCCATCTCGCGCTTTCGAGCTTCCTCCTGCTGTTGCAGGATTCGGTTCTCAGCGTCGAGACGGTCGAGTGCTTCGCCAACGGTGTTGACGGCGTAACGGTGCATCAGTTCTTCAGTCCAGTGCATGGGTATTACCTCCTATTACAAAGGCTGTAAATCATGCGAGAAACACAAGACCTTTGTGCCTTGTAGGGCACGCCGGCCTTGGACATCAGCCTCGGGGCTGGGTCACGTCGATCTCGATCGATCGCACGATCCGCACGGTGGTGCCGTCGCGGAGCTCGAACACCGTCTCGTCCGAGAGGGCGAGGTGGGTGACGGACTCGTTGCGGCAGCCGTGGGCGCGGAACGTGTAGTCGAATTGGTCGATCATGATTTCTTCTCCTGGTGGTTGGATGTTCTCATTATGACCATTGCAGGAGCTGCGAAAGCGATAACCCTTGCCCCATGCGCGAGGCACGGGGGTTGGGGTTGTCGAACTAGTTGGGGGTGGCTCCGAAGAGCATCATCACGATGCCGATCAGCGTCAGCACCGCCCACAGCCCGAGCAAGCCGGCGAGCAGCTTGAGGGTGTTGGTGGCGATGAAACGGATGGCGTTCTTGATGGCGATCATGGGTTTCTCCTTGGTTGGTTCTCATTATTAGGGCTGTAATTCCTGCGAGAACAAAAGGAGAATACGTGTAAGAACAACGAGCGGGGCCAGAATAACAAGTGTGGACACCACCTGTTAAACCGGCCCCGCCGTCTGTCAGCGGACTACCTCCTCGCTATCACCCCGGGGGATGACCCGAATCGGAGGGCTCCACTGCGTCCTAGTACCGCTCTTCTCCTCGGATGCCCAGCGCGTCACGCTGTTCACGCGAGAAGGTCTTTCCACCCTCACCTTCGCGACGCGGAAGAACCAGCGACTTGACCGCCCACATGACGGTCTCCTCGAGATGGACCTTGGCTTGCGCGGTCTCGGGGGTGTCTCGGGTCACGCGATCGATCAGCTCACAGAGCTCGTCGGCCTTGTGACGGATCTCCATGATGCGCTCGAGGTTGGCTTCATCCGGGGCGTGGTTGGTCAGCGACATGGCGAGGCTGGACTGAAGCGGCTCGTCGAGCTCTCGAAGTCGTTGCTTCCGAAGGATGTTGCGGATGGACTCTTGGTTGATCCCAAGCTCTTCAGCCATGTCGCGGCTGTCGAGACCTTCTTCGATCATCTCGTTGATCCGACGGAGGCGCCAGGCCTTCTTGGACTCGTGGGGCTGACGAAGCTCTGCTGCGCGAACATCCTCTGGGGGACCACTGTCTGTCTTCCCTTCGACATCGGCCTTCACGTCGGGGCCTGGGCAGGCGTGGTCTGGGTCGATGGACCCACAGTTTGAACACTTGTACATGGTTTCTCCTCTGTTGTTTATGCGTGGAATCGCTCTCGGTTGAGAACGATCCTACTTCCTTGGTCGTTGAGCTCTGATGTCCACCCAGCGATGTCGATGTCAACGCCATTGCTGTCGTAGACCTGTACACGCGCATCTTCAGGAACACGTTGAAGAATCGCGATCAATTCTGAGGCAATCAAAAGTAGACTCCTTCTATAGGGTGGTTGAGATCTGGTCCGTACGCCCACGGTGGACCAATCCGCTGAGACACCGCGAGCCCAGGAGGAAGCTCTGCAGGTGGGACATTCTCCGCGCTAGGTCATGCCAAGCAGCGGGAGATTCATGCACGGCCGGGTCTCTACTCAAGAATCCTCTCCTATGCAGGAGACAAAGCTTTTCGATTCCGACATTAACCGGGCGACACTCCGGTCTGTGTATCGCCTCGCAAACCACGATGTCACTCGTAGCGGATGCATCCCGCGAGGGTACGTGCACGGCATTAAGAACTTATCCGAGTGTGGTATTCGAAACCACGGGGTCCTCTCATAGAGCCATCAACGCTCGAGGGCAGACCTCTTGTTGACGTCACCTTTTGTCCACTCAGGCAACTCGGATATGCAAGGCTAACTAGCTGTCGACTGGGCTCGCTCACCCACCAGCTCCCCTCTAACTACTTCGATTCTCCATAACCCGTTGATAGCCCCCTCCGATGAACGGCGGGTACAGGTGGGTCATTCCGGCTCAGATATGGATTATCGGGCTAGCTAACCCTATGCGACCTGGTCGGCCTGTTCCGGCTTCTTCACGCGGATGTCGAATCCGTAGCCGTAGTAGAACGGGTTCCCGCACGACCAACCGACCTTCATCTCCATGACGTCACCGAAGTCGGCGAAGATGTGCCAGGTGTCGTACTTGTCGGTGGTGCCAACGCCGAGGATCATGTGATCGATCTTCTCCGCGTTGAGCAAGAACGATTCGAGGGCGGTGTACGCGCAGCAGTCGTTGGTGTCGTAGAGCTCCACCTCGGTTCCGTCGTCGAGAAGGATGACCATCGCTCGACGCGAGTAGCCCTCTTCCACGAGTCCGTATGCCGCTGCTTTGATCTTTCGACCGATCAGAGCGCTCTCGAGCTTCTCGACGTTCTCGGGCATGGTGCCGTTATCGACGCGGATGCTCAAGGTCTCCTTGGGGTAACGCTCTTGGGTGGTATCCATGTTTCTCCTTGTTAGCGATCGAAGCCAGGATCACAGGTTTGCCTGGCGTGTGTGAATATGCCCTGTACGTCGGACTGTCTACCGATCGTATCACACTCATAATTCCCGCATCGGCCGACGGTGCACTCAGGCCTTGCGGTTAGCGATCTAAGAGAGGATCACGTATACCTCTCCGTGTACGAACTATCGCGAGGTGCCTCTAGGGCCGCGGCGACCGAAAGGAATTTCACCTTCAGGTGTCGTACTCGTCGTAGCAACGCTTCAGACGCATCGTCCACGTTCTACTATTCGGCGACTCGGATCCGGGTCCACGCAGGGGACGCGACCTCCTTCACCATCTACCGAACTACTTGTTGAGCGACCCCGGCCGGTAGACCTGGGTGTACGAACCCTCCGTCTTGCGCTTCTCCGCGACGGCGCCGGTGGCGTACAGCTCGAACTGCTTGACACGCCGTGCGAGTCGGGCCTGGGCCTTCGTCATGGGGCGCTGCTTGTGCTTGGCGGCCAGCTCCTTGCGGGCGTTGTCCGCGGGGCTGTCATCGCCGGTGACGACGATGCGGCCGGCACCGGTACCGCCGGGGACGCTGTGGGGGTTGAGCATGCGCGTACGGGCTTCGCCGTTCCGCTTCGCGTTCCCCTTCACTTGCGACCCCCCCGCTGGTTCCGGCTCTGGTTGCCGGCGAGGCGACGGCGCTGCTTGGCGCTGCCTTCCTTCTTGAGGCCGAGCTGGTCCATGAGACGGTTCTGACGGACCGAGTCGCTCTCACGCGGCGGGGCCGTCTTCGTCTGCTTGTCCTTTTCCTTACCCATTGGGTTTTCTCCTTGTTGTTTGTGAGACGTTAAGAGAACTGTAGTATGGCGTCCTATCAGCTAGGCTGACAGGTACTACAGTATCTCTCATTATGACCGTTGTAGATCTTGCGAGCTACCGCACGGTCTTGAACGCGGCGGTCGCGTCATCATGGTTGAACCAGTGACGTACGGACTCCTGGGCCCGCTGTCGATCCCAGCCCCATGCGAGCAGTTGGACGTACCATGACTTGGCATTCATTCGTTCTTCTCCTTGATGGGTTCGACTTCGAACGAGACCTGGACGTGCTGTCCGATCTTGTGCGTGCCTGCCGGGGCAAGGAAGGTGAACTTCCGGCCATGCCCCCACCTGGTGGTGGAAGCGAAGCAGATCACGTACTCGGTGTTCTCCTGGGGGTCCTTCTTGAGTTCCCCGACGGTCATCTGCGTGATCACGGGAGCGGGTGCTTCTGGGGGCATTTTTCCTCCTGATTGCTTGGGTGGGTGAACCGCCGGATTACGGTCACCATTTGATGAAAGGTAAAGCAAAATCCGGATGCGTAGTTTCCGTCGACTGACCAGTGCCAGCCGTACCAGGTCTTGCGCATCCAGACTCGCCTACCCATCGAGACCGGCATCCGGTCGTTTGTGGTCAACTACTCGCAGATCACCCGAGGATGGAGAGCGAGGAATTGTCTTGGGGGCAGTCGCATGCGTACCAGTCGCCCCCGCAACGGTTGCAACGGTACGAGCCATCCCCGAGTTGGGTGGCTTCTTCCTCAGTGGGGACTGGGGGTCCTTCCACTTTGCCTCCTCACGGTGGGCGTATTTGCCGGTGATGCTGTTGAGCAACGTCTGAAGTACGAAAACGCTCATCGCAAGCAAGAACAACCCACGAATCACGACCGCATTCGGGTGATCTTGGCCGTAGATGAAGCCGATGCAAAACGTTAGGAACAACAACCACCAGAAGGCTTTATTGGGTTTCATATAGCAAAGCTCCTTCCGTCCATCTTGATGGTTCTTCCGGTAACCCACCGAAGTTCGTTACATTGCCGGCAAATCAACTCCACAGGAGTATCAAGTCGTAACGCAGCGCTCCGGATGGAAACGTTTACTTCTTCTTGGTAGTGGCCGCAATCTTGGAACTCAAATATGACGGAAGTACGAACCTTCTCATCATCCTCGAGCACCCGTTGGCCAGCGTAGGGGTCTACAACGGCTACCACCCGAATATGACCATCCCGATGTAGTTGAGGAAACTGCGTAGCCGCTTCATCCGAAGTTCCGGTAGAGCAGGTACGTGATCCCCAACAGGAACAACCCGAACGTGAGACCCATCGCCATCACCGAGTAGAACACCACAGCCGGGGCCTCTGCGCACCAACTGGTCATCTGCTCGTAGAGACTCAGCTCTTCCTCGGGGGAAAGAGCTTCTGCCATGTGGCGCTGGGTGTTTGCTTCGACAACCTTGTCCCAGTCCACCTTGGTCCAGTCGACCTCGTCCAACCAGTTGATGGCGGCTTGATCGATCGGGGTGCTCTCGATGCCCTCGCCGTCGCACCAGAACATCTGGTCAGCGTGGGGGTAGTCATGGGGTGCATGATCCTCACCATCGAGAGCAAGGTCGCACGGTGTGCTGTAGGTCCATCGGGCCATGTTTTCTTCTCCTGTTGTTGGGTCAGTTCTCCCAGTCGCAGCTCATGGTGATGACTCGTCCGTTGATGCGATCGCGTCGCACGAGACAGTCCCTTCCATGAATCTTCTCCTTGTGGACTTCGCCGTTGTCAGCGCAGCCCGGAAGGAGGACGAAAGAGACGATGACGATGATGACGGCCACGAAGACCATCCACATGTGTCGTCGACTCATCAGAACGCCCAATCCCACACCCAGGCCACACCAGCGGCCATGAGGATGCAGAAGCAGACGAAGACCGCGATCCAGAAGACGCAGCCGAAGCAGCCGACGTCCTTCTGAGATTGGGTGTATTTCGCATTAGCAACCATCAGTAGTTCTCCCATCCGTTGTTCCACATCTCGTTCTTGATGTGGAGAATGTCGTCTTGGTTGTGGTAGTTGCAGTCCTGAGCGATCTCGAGACTGCCTTTTCCTTGTTTGAGTGCTCTCTGGATCCTGGTCACCTCAAGGTCGGTTCGGACCCGATCCGTCCAGGCGATGATCCGTTGCCCGTAAAAACGCGCAGCCAACGCCCAGCCCAACTTCCAGATCGCGCATCCGATGATGACGCCGATGAGGATCTCGATCATCGGTTGGCCACCCTGGAGCGCTTGGCCATCTTGTTGTGCTTGCGGTTGCGCTGCTTGCGCAGAGCCGGCGGGGACTGCGTGGGCTTCCATTCCCATCGATCCCGCATGACCGTGCCGTCAGCCTTGTGCCGCGTACGCCACTGCCAGAACTTCTTCTGACGACGGTTCTCGGAACGCCGCTCTGCCCGGTTGGGCTCGCGGTAGGCAGGACGAAGATCGAGGTCGGGGTTGATGTCCTTACTGATCGTCTTGCCGAGCATGTGCTTGAACGGGTTTTCCATGTTCTTCTCCTGTTGGGGTTGGGGTTCTACTTCTTGAAGACGTGCTTCAACGGCTTGATCTCGATCTCAGTCGAGCCTCCAGACACGACCGACAGAACGACCGCAGCAGTGAGGACGTAGCCAACGTATCGGGTGATCTTCACTGCAGCATTTGCTGCCTTGCTGTTTGCTACTCGAATCATGTTGCTCCTCGTTAATCGTTCAGGGATGGGATGGTTGCGTGGTTGTACCACGTCTCGTCTGGAACCGCTTCACGCTGTTCCTTGGTCCCCACGAGGCACATGAAGGCCAGGTGAGAGTGCAGGTACACCGCGGTGAAGTTGTCGTGATGCTCGATCCGCATAGGCTTAAACATCGGTGTCAACTTCCCCGTTGAGGGCCTGCGCGAACTCCAGACGCTCGCCAACGGCTTGCATCATGAAGTTGAACTCAGACCCGATGCGGCGAACTGCTTCATCGGGAGAAAGCTCATTGTTGTCGGCAATGTCTGAACACGCTTCGGCGCAGGTCTGCGTGACCGTGAGGACCTCAGCGACCAGGTGCGCATTCTTCTCGGCGACGCGGCTGGCCTGCTTGAGCTTGACCACGGCGTAGGTGGTGTTGATCACCTGCATACCGAGGGACGCAATCGCGATCTCTCGCCATGGGATGACTTTGATGTTCGTCTTCATCTTGCTTCTCCTTTTCGGCTATCGCCATTACTTCTCGGTGAATTTCACCTTGGCGGGTTCCTGACAGGATATAACCGAAGATGTCGGTGTTACCCATGGTTTCTCCTCTTTTGTGACAGGCATACGTTCGCCCCAGGTATGCCAGCCGGGTAGGAGGGTGCAGGTCTCAGCCGGAGCCCGAGACCGACGAGCACCCACACCAGCGATCGAGGTCATGCAGCGGACCCGGAGGCCAATTCTACATGACTGCCCACCCCTTCTAACCCCATACTATGGAGGTCCTTGGGATCGCGGCTTCTGGTAGGGCTAGTCCCGAATATGCCGCGGATCGCGGAACGCTTCAGGGTTGTCGTTTGCTTCCTGGCAGAGCTCCGAAGAGTGGGCGTTGCCGGTCTGGCTCATGTGACGAGCCTTACCATCTCCGAAGTTCCACCAGAGGAGGCGGTTGTGCGAGCACCGCTTGTTGAGGTCCATTCTCATATCAGTACCCCGTGGTTCCTTGGATGTTCTGGATCTCGACGCGCTGGTCGACTCGGTGTGTACCGGCGGGGGCCACGAAGGTAATGGCTTTGACGTCGCCCCACCCAGAGCCGGAGCCTTCAGCCATCACGGTTTCCGCGTTCGACATGGGGTCTTTGACCACGCTGATGACGCGCACAACCTTCATGGCTTCCGTCCGATCTCATGGAAGACGACGCCGTCGACGTTGAAGTCGATAGCGATTCGTCCTTCAGCCATGTTGATGAAGTCGAACTCGATGAACGTGTCGTTGTTCACCTGCTGCGACCACCCGAGCACTGACCCAGGAGCCGTAGCCTCGAAACCGAGCGCCTGGTAGACGTCGTTCAAGAGGATATGGCCCTTGGCTCGGAGCTCGTGGTTCATGATGTCTTGGGTGACACGAAGGAAGATCTTGTTGGTGTCGCCGACGGGAGACCAGTTCGGGTTGTCTTCGTCGAAGAACTTCGAGGTCTGGTCGATCATCACGCCACCGTCACGGCAGGGCTTTGGGTGAGGGCGAGCCACTGGAAGAAGATCCGCCCCTTGGCCGTCAGCGCGGTGAAGTGCGCCGAGGTCTCCGTCTGCCCGACTTCCTTGACGTCGCCCTGGGTGATCATGCCGCGGAAGAGCCGGTAGTGACCATCGGTGAGCGTGTTAGGGAACTGCAGGTTCAGGTTCATTCTTGTTTCTCCTGTTGTGGGGTTGTGTTGGTATTACATTGAAGGACCACAGGGAACGCCTAACTTCCCAACTTCCACGGCTTCACAATGAGTGGTCGCAGGCGTGCGTAAAGACACTTACACTATAGGTCCAGTGGAGGTGGGGGGAATCGAACCCCCGTCCACGATGTTGTTCTGTGCACACGTCTACATGGTATCCGGTTTGAAAAGCCGGCACTTGGGGCCAAACCCGATAGGGCCCGGCGCTCCACCACCTAGTCTTTCCTAGGAGTCAATATTTCAGCCAGTGTTTCTGTTTCAAACCCGCTGGCAGGTCATGCGAGCTATCTGACTAGGTCAGACGGCGACCGAAGCATCGGCGAAGAACGCCTCAGCTTCAGCGTCGAAGTTGGCCATGGCGTCAGCCACAACCAGGTCCTCGACAGCAGCCTCGAAGGCCGCATCATTCGCAACGGCAACAGTGTTGTTGGCGTTTAATAGTTGAAGTAGCTGTTGTTTAGGCCGAAGCCAACCAGTCTGCCACTTCCTAACTGGTCATGCAGTGTGTACGTACTAATCCACCATGTCGAAACCGGTCACCCCCTGGGGGCGGTCTCCATTTACGGATAGAGACCAACTCCGTACTTCCTAGCCCTCGATGCCGTCGACGTCGATGTCATCGACCCACGGAGCGAGTGAAGAAGCTCCGTTCTCGGTGCCATCGGGCTCGGCGGCGAGGACCTCATCGGGCAGCGAAGGAGCCTCAGCCTCTTCGGTTGCTTGATCGTGAGGGATGTCCTCGAGCTCCTCAGGGATGGCCGTCGGGGGATCCTCAACGACCTCTTCGAGCACGGGCTCTGGGGTTGCGCCAAGGAGTTCGCCGTCGTCACCGAAGATCGACTCGTCCGTACCCGCTTCCTCGGCGGTGCCGGAGCCCAGCTCGATCGGCTGCTCCGTCAGAACCTCGTAGGGGGTGAGCTGGTTGACGATGTCGCGGAACTCGTCGAGCGTGGCCGAACCGGTGCCGGGCTCGAAGTCGACGATCTTGGTGAAGCCGACACGACTCAGCGACGGATCGAACTCGAGGAGCTCAGCGATGCTGTCCACGAGGAACGACAGCGCCTGCGCCTTGGCCGGATCCTGGCCCGAGAGAACCGCAGCGAGATCTGGAGCGGGGGAACCGTCCGGGTTGCCGGGGTCCACGCGTCGGAGATCGAGCGCGAGAACGAGCTGATCCTGTCCCTCGGGAAGGGGGTGGTTGTTGGGCTCGAGGACGTCGTCCGGGGTGGGCTCGGTGGTGCCTTCAGCGTCGCCGTTGTGAGTTACCTGCATGTACTTACTCCTTGGTATCGGGGTTGGTTGGGGTTTCGTCTTCGTCTCCAAAGACGTCGACCGAGAGGTTGATTGCCACAATTCTCCAGTTGCGTTTGTCCGCCATTCCATCAGCGAGGCAACCTTCAATTGTGAACGTGTGGCCTTCGAGCAAGAAAGGCTCAATCTCCTTGGGGAAGGTGATCAAGCCTGCTTGTGTCAAAGTATCATCACCGACGGTGAGAGGATATGTCACACAACCTTTCGACCATTCCGGGGGTCCGGGTTTGATGTCCGAAGACGGCCTAGCCACTGGGCACAGCCATGATCGTCTGCACGTCCTTGCTCGGAAGGCCAAATATGCGCCCGTCACGAGCCATGAACCAGAGGTGCGGCTCGTCCACTTGGCGCTTGGCTTCGGCCAGAACCTGCTCGTCGCTGATCAAACCGAAGATCCCAGTGTGCGGGAGTTCTCCTTCGGCCAACCAATTAACTCTGACGTCGCACATCAGGCCACTCGCTTCACGCCACGGTGCTGATGGCCCATCGTCTGGTCCTTGCCCTGCTTGATCCACACGCCGGCGGCGGGGATGAACAGGAAGCGCGTCGCAGAAGCCGGCCCGTTGATGTTCTTGCGGGTGTAGGTGTAGAGCTGCTCGGTCGTCTTGATGGGACGCGCACGATCGCACTTGGGGTCGAGGATCTTCGCCATGACGGCGTCACGGACAACCCGCATGTGGGAGAGCGGCTGCTCCCGAACGACGTGCCAGAGCTCGGCGTCCTTGCCCTTGCCTCGAACCTCGTCTTCACAGATGGTGTTGAAGAAGTAGAAGATGCCGATCTTGCAGGTCATCTTGGTGTAACGCTTGGACATGTTTTCTTCTCCTGGTTGGTTGAAATCGAAATGAGAAGTGCCATGTATCATCCGTGGGAAGCGGATTAACTTGGCGAGATATGACTATCTCTTTCTCATTATTAGGCCTGTAAATCTTGCGAGCCCTGGCCAGCCAAACTGAATACCAGGGCCCACGAGACCTACGGCTTGATGACGGATTCGAGACCCGCTCGGTACTGCTCGAGAGCGCTGGGCGCCTCGATCGGTTCTGGGGCCTCGTCGAAGAGAACCTCAGTCTCGGGCGACATGACGAACGTCGGGGGTTCGCCATCCTCGCCGATGATGGCCACGATTTCAGACGCGTCGTCCTCTTCGTCGCCTTCGTCGCCTTCGACACCCTCGCACGTCTTGTAGACGCACTCCTGCTCCGCTGGTGTTCCGTGTTCGCACACGGGGCCAGTCTCAACCTCGACCTCTTCGACAGCCTCTACGGGCTCCTCAGGGGCCTCTACGGGAACCTCAGCCGGTTCGTCAACGACGTCGGTGGGACTCAGGACATCGAGCATCTCTTCGAGGGTGCAGCGACCGTGAAGGAACTCGACGACGGGAGAGGTCTTCTCGTTCAGCTCGCCGAACTGCTCGAAGAAGGACTTGCGGGAGTAGCAGCGAACGTGGCCCTTCAGGACCGTCGCAAAGAAGCCCGGCCACACCTTGAAGTTGTTGCCGACCTTCTTCTTGTCCGACTTGATGAACGGAGTGCCGTTGTCGTCGCACAGCTCACCCACGTGAGGAGCCAGCTCGGCGATGTTGTCCTGGGTGATCTCGAACGCCTGGACCTGGAACGGGCGGCGGACGTAGGTGTCGGTGTTGAATTCGTCGATCTTCATTCGGTGTTCTCCTTCTTGGCATCGCTGCCGTTGTCATCATTGGTGGTTTCTCCAGCAACAGGCTTCTTCTGTGCCGTTGCGTAATTCAGGACTTCCTCAGGGATCTCGCGAAGCATGACTTCACAGATCGCTCCAAGCTTTCGTTCCTCATCACAGGTAGGCCCAGTCCCTTCGAGACCAACCTCTCCCCTGCTCTTGAGTTCCACAAGCATCTCTCGAGTCGTTGCCAACCCGAGAAGTGCTTCGTTGTCGAGGAGCCCAGCCTCTTTCAGCTGGGTCAGGACGCGGATGGCGACGATCTCCGACATGGCCACGTCCTTGGGATCGATGGTGACCTCTGCCTCGTCGTCATTGCCGTAAATCGCCCACGCTGCAGCATTGGTGGCTACGGCGAGGCGCTTACGACCACGTTCTCGGATCTCATTCAAGATCTCGTTCTCATTCTCCACTGACGTGGTCATTTTGCTCCTTCCAGCGACGGGTAGTCATGGGCCAACTTCTTGGCCACATAATCCCCAATCGATGAACATGTTGGTACGTCGGGGTCATCCGTCATCCCCATCGGTTCAAAGCGCATTTCGATCAACGCGCTAGCAACCTTGGATATGGGCATCCCAAATTGAAGTGCGTGAGAAATCATGATCGCTGTCATGTCTAGTGCGCCTTGAATTGTTGAGCCGGTCTTCGACGTCTTGAGAAACACCTCACACGGTGTGCCGTCCTCATAGAGACCCACAGTCAAATATAGCTTGAGCTGCGCGTCTCCAACGTGGACCATCGTGGTCTTGGACTCTCTGTGCCTTGGCGGCCTTCTTCGGTTGGTTTGTGTCATCAGTCCTCGCTGAACTCACTCAGTGCGAGCAAGATGTCGTCTGCCACCTCTCGAGCGTTTTCAAGGTCCTCATGGGTCACGTCGATGAAGCCGTTCTCTTTCGCGATCGGGTCGTTCTTACCGAACACCGACCATAGGACGACCTGCGTCACGATCTCTCGCTTGAGGTCGAATCCACCTAACGGTTTCGCAACGCGAATCATTAGTTTCCTTTCAACCAGTCGATGATGTGCACGGCAATCGTGACGACGCCAATGACGATCGACATGTAGATGATGAACTCGAAGGTGCTCATCAGAACGGATCTTCGTTGACGGGAACGTCCGCCTTGGGCGCACCGACGTTGAAGCCGTACTTCATCATCAGTGGGTCCTCGTCGATGGTGACGTAGGCCGTCTTAAGATATGCGGCACGTCCTGTGCCCATACCGCTGTTGTGGTCGTACGGTCGCAGCACGCAGTCGAACTGCTTGATGTCGACCGAGTCGAGGATCGAGACCATGTCCTCGCTGAGAATCGTGTGGCCCTTCGAGGTAATCATCACGATGACGGGCGGCTTGTAGCCCTGGAACCCGACCTTCACCTGGAGGAAATGGAAGCCTTCAGCGCCTTCGTGGTCGCTGGGCAGCTTCTCCTTGACGTTCCACTTACGGGTCGCCATGTCCTGTGCCTCTTCTGGAGTCAGAACGAGACAGAAGGTGCGAGTACCCGCTGGGTTGAAGTCCGTCGCCCTTCCTTCGAAGTTGGAATAGACGATGGGGTGATCCTCGAAGGTTTCGAGACCTGGATCAGTCATTGGTTGGCTCCTTCATTTGTAGCCAGTACGTATTTGGTTCCGATTCGTCTTCGGTAAAGCCCATGAGCTTCAGACGAATGCGCATTCTTTCTTCAAACGCCCAAATGTCGCAACGGATCAGATCCGTAAATCGATACATCATTCCGGCATGGACGCCGTGGAACATGACAGGCGATTCTTCCTGCGCGATATCACTCATGCGACGAACCCCTCGTAGGTGAGGCCGCTGGCTTCCGCTTGCTTCTCGATTGCAGCTTGTGCGCTGTCAAGAAGCTTCTGGAAATATGCCATGTCGACAATCAAGTCATGCTCACTATTTCTGAACTGTGCCATCTCTCGGGTGATCCACTTGTGACCCTTGGTTCCCGATACGGCTGACATCTTTCCTTCCGGCGAGATCCGCCAGACATCTGCGCCACCGGTCATTACTGGCATAAACGAACCAGTTCGACCAACGTGCACCATCTTTTCAGGGTCGCCCTCTCCTTCGAAGTCGAGGTACATACCGCTTTGCACGACGCTCTTTCGCTCACAGTAGTCATCGAACTCGATGTCTTCGCCTGAGAACAGGGTCTTGAACACGAACGGATGCTGGAACTGTGCGCCCACTGCTTCCCACTTCTCCTTCTGAGGATCGTGCGCGATATAGACCGCGTCGTTCGTCAGGCAGAACCGGTCATAGGTGGTCTCATGCTCAAACTCGTAACCGTAGTGCTGCCCAAACTCGTAGACGATCGGGATCGGGTCCGCCATCCCCTCGACGAGAGGAATCTTGATCGAGTCGGTCTTAATATGGACAACCTGGTAGCCCAAGCTCTGCATGTGTTGCTTCAGGTCGATCATGAACAAGGCACCGCGCTTGGCGACGATGTTGTCCTTGTTCCTGATGTCACGGAAGGCGTTGTCAAACTTCGCACTCGTCAGACCGTAGACGATGTTAATCACGATCTTCAGAGCATACGAGAGCTGCTTCGCCTCGTCGTCATTACCCGTGAGGTAGGGTGCGAGCTTCCCATCCAGCATCTGCTTGGCCGCCTCGTAATCACGAGCTTTAATTGCCAAACGTGCGTCAAGAAGGTCCTTGAACCGAGGTGTGTACGGTCCGAAGAGATTCAGGTTGACAATGCTGGTCGGGTGCATGCTTGCCACATCCAACACGGCGACATTCTCGTACATACCGGGTTCAGCGTAGACGTAACCGCCTTCACTGGGGTTCTCACCACGATATGAACTCACCCCTTGGTCGTACACATAGCCGGGGAACTGTTCCGACAGCTCCGTGTAGACAAAGGCATTCGATGGGTTCGGATCGTCTCCGAACAGGATCTTTGCAGTGTGATTCTGCGTCGTGTGGTTCACGGTGAGCCCAGACAGGTCAGCAAGGATTTGCCTCGCCACGAAGTCTTGAGCACGATCCAAGAACACGGCCTCGGTGGCCATCACGTCATTAACGCAGTATTCCTCAACTCGTTTCCACAATTCCTTCGGCACAGGCTGATCCCAAGGGAGGTCCAGTTCCGAGTGGTGAATACCCAGCTCGATTTCGAACCACTTCAGGCCCTTCTTGATGGAGCTGAAGTCGAAGATATCGGCGTAGGACAAGTTGTAAGCCGCTGCAAAGAACGCGCCTCTGCTCGCATTTCCACCAGTAACGATCTTCTGGCTTCGTGCGTAGAGCTCGGCATTGCTTTCTCCCATGTACGCAGCCAGCAGGATGTGGTTGTCGTACCTTCGGTTGTTGAACCCAACAAGCTTCTTACGAAGGAGGGGCTCAATCTCTTCGCTCGTTGGGTTAATGAGTCGCGCGACCCCGTCCACACCAAGCGCTTTCCAGCACAGGACGAACAGGTTCGGGTAGATCTCGATGTCGTAGAAAATGATCGGGGAATCATCTACGGCCTCATCTCTACCCGAGTCCGGCAGGGCTTCGACTTCGTGTTGACCAACGAACTTCATCGACTGAACAGCTTTGACGCATTCAGCAGACTGGTGCGAACTCGTGAGAGCAAAGGTCAAAAGGACGGGCTTCATGTCCTCCACGTTGTAGGCGAGTCCCTCGGTATACGCGTCGTCGAGAATCTTCTTGATGAAGTCAATCGACGGCTTCGTATGAGGATGGACCTCTTTTCGGAGATTCCTCTCGATCATGTCGCGGAGTCCCTTTTCGGATTGGATGCTCTTTGGTCCGATCAAGTGCTTCTCCTTCTTCGGTAGACTGCCCTCGGGAAGGGGCATGATCTGCACGTTGTTGTGAGTCGTCAACTTCCTCCGAAGTGACGCATCGCCTCGAGAGACAATGATGTCGATTCCTGGTGAGAATTCCTTCTTCAACTCTGACGTGTCGCCAGAATATGAGTAGTGAAGGTGTACTCCCTTACCGCTCTTGCTCGTTTCGGTGTATGTAGGTGGCCACTTGGCTGCCTCAGCGAGGTTGAGTGAAAGGTCCTTTTCTCCTTCTTCATTACGAAGGTCGAAATCGATCACGATCAGGTTCTCAGGAACCTTGACGTAGTGCAGTTGACTTGTGTCGATGTCTGAGAGCATCGTACTTGCCGTCGCCCAGGTCTTCGGAGGAACACCGTACTCGTTTGCGAGTTGAGCAGGTGATGTGGCGAATACCTCGTTGAATATGGACGATCCAGCTCCCAGAATGATCTCGTAAACGCCTTCTGGCTTGATAGGCGTCTCCGTAGATGGAGGAATGGGTTCCAAGCCTTTGTACCCCTTGAAGTACTTCCGGACGGAAACCCCATCGACTTGAATGCGGTCATGGAACTCATAGAAGTAGTTACGCAGCTCCTCGCGGAACTTGTACTGAGGAAGCATCTGCTTGTCCACGTTCGTGGCCGTGCAGTACTCCTTGTACAAGCTCCAAGCCTTCAATAGGGAGACCCCGTCGTGCTCTGAGAATATGTCGTTACATGCCTCTACGTAGTTGTAGAACACATCCGTCTGAAGCATCATCTGAGTTGGTCGATACGAGCTGTAGTAGTTCTTACCCATTGCCCGATACCTATCCAGACAGTGCTTCGCAATCGCTCCGAGTTCGAACTGGATCTGGTCCATGAGCTGATGGTACAACTCTTGTTCGATTGTCAAACCGGTTGGGACTACGTCGATAAGTCGTCGAATAATGCCCGACTTAGCATCCGTGATCTTCACCGGCAAGTTCGTCCCCATGAGCAAAAAGGTGTTCATCCGCATCCCGTAGGCGGACTTGTACTTTTCGTTCATCGGAATGATCTCGTGTGCGATGATTGAATTCAGCTTGGTGTTGTCGTAGATCCTCGAGAGGTCCCCATCGTGCTGAATACCGACAAGAGGATTGTCCTTGAACGCGCTGGCAGCGAAGCTGTTGTTGTTTCCAGCAAGCTCTCGCGCATCGAACACCGACGAATAACCCTGGAAGAGTTGCTCGATGACGTTGAGGACCGTTGACTTTCCACTACCTGGAGGTCCGTAGAACACCAGGAACTTCTGGAGGGACTTTGAATCGCCCGACACGATCGCGCCGATAGCCCACTCGATCTTTGCTCGTTCTTCCTCGTTGTAGAGAGTACCGACAACGGTATCCCAAGCAGCATGGTTCCCGTCGGCGAGGGAATATGGCAGCCGCTTCGAGGCGTAATCTGTCTTCTTGACATCGCTGTTGGCGAAGACTAGGTGTTCATCCAAAGCATGGAAGCTGTTTCCGCTGTTGCGGATGTATTGCACAAACTCGCTCCACACCTTGGTGCTATGCGATTCCATGGTCGATACCTTGTAGGGCACGCCTTGTTTCGCTTCCAACTCCTGCTTGCGCCGCATGAGGTCTTGATCTACGAGCCTTACAACGTCGTAAACATCAGTGGACCACAGTTGGCGTTCCTCGTCCCAGATCGCGTAGAACGATCCACCACGAGTCATCAAGTCGGCCGTGCGACCGACTATCCAGTCGGGACGGAGACGGAGAGAGCCGTCTTTCTTGTCTTCCATTACGGCAATTCTGTAGAAATCCACGGCTCTCCTTTCGCTAGATCAACCTGTTTTCATCCACGTATTCTGCTAGCTGGTACCAGATTTCAACCATCCTCTGGTCGTTTTGGGTCATGCGCAACGGGAAGAGCCCGCCGAAACCGTTAACATCGTATTGCCTCCACACAAGTGCGTACAGCTTTTCTTCGATGTCCGGAATATAGTCGGGATCTAGGCGCCTGTAATCCTCGAGTTGAAGGTTTTCGATGAACCTCCAAAACCATACCCGCAACGGTTCGGAAGTTTGCCATGAAGCTTTGTTCGCGAGCGCTATCAGCAACTCGAACACCGAACAACCGATATGATCCCAATCCGGTCCTCGACCGTACTGAGTAATACGTATGAACTCCTGGCGCACTTCCAAACCGTCAGATGCACGGTTGTAGTCACCTTGCACCGTGGGTACGAACTCGTAACGGTGTAGGATTGACAGAAGGTCCCAGTAGTCGGGACGTTCCTGATCTTCCAACACCTTAGCGCACAGCCAGTTGAAATATAGCTCTTCAACCGGGTCGTGCATGAATCAGTCGTCTTGACTGAGCCGTGGAAGCCGACGCGAGTGTCGAATATCCTCGGCTGATGCCGCTGCTTCTGCTTCGATACCCAGGATGGCGTGGGCGTAAGCTTCGTACGATCTGGTAATCTCGTACTCAGCCTCGAGGCGTGGGTTGCGGACATAGAAGAGGTCTTGGGTGTTGGACCCGTGACCCCACATGAGAGGACCAGTGATGTCCTCGAAATTGAAGACTGGCTGATCGTCTTCGTCGGTCATGACGTCATCACCGGCGTAGTAGGTCAGCTGGGCCTGTCGGAAACCACCCTCTTCTGCGTGGTACTCGTCGGCATGGAGGACGTACGGATCGCGAAGACCGCGCTTTGCGATCTCTTCGTCGTAGTTCCACTCACCCACGGGGTTCACGAAGATGTTGTCGATCACGTCCGGTTCCGTTTCCGGATCGGCATAGATGGACATGGCCGTCCGTGCTTCCAACTCAGCATCAGCTTCCGCCTTTAGCCGAGCGCCTTCTTCGTCGAGCTCCATCGTCATGACGGTCCCTTCTTCTACTTCCTTGACCTCGGTGATTCGACCAAGGTGCCTCAGGATTTCTGCCCGAGCTTCGGGAGTGACTTCGTCTTCCTCGACCGGCGCCTCTTCCCGTGGACCGGTAGGAGGACGATCGAACGACAAAGAGTCTTGGTGCTCCATGTCGGGGAACTCGATGCGGAACTGGTCCGGGTTGGACTTTGCTTCTTCGATGGTGACGTCATCACGACCGACATAGCGACCCTTCTCCACCTTGACTCCCCAGAAGTAGCCCGCCGCTACTCCATAGAGAGCCGTAATGGTAGGAAGAGCCACCGGATGCGCGAACGCCTTCAGTAGCTGCTTCTTCATCAGTACTCCTCCAACAGGTCTTCGATGACGCCGTCGACGTTGAAGTCGAGCCAGGCTTCCTTGTTGGTACCGTCAACCAGACCGGCATTGTGGATCTCTTGGAGACCGAAGTCGAGATACCCGTCTCCGTCTCCGTTACGAACCCAGCCAACGTGCTGACCCGCCTTCGTCCGCTCGAACCCGAGGGCCTCGTAGACGTCGTTCAAGAACACATAACCACGCGAGTTGAGATCGTGGTTTGCGATGTCCTGCTGGATCTGGATGAAGGCGCGGTTCATCTCCGCGTTCTTCTGCCACCTTGGGTTGGTCCTGTCAAACTGCTTGGCGTAGGGCGACAGGCCTGGGCGGACTCGAACCTTCACGAGTTCCTTCGTGCCATCCGGATGCTTGATCGTCTGGCTTTCGGTTCCGTTGAAGAGGTCCTTTTCCTTCTCATCACCCAAGAGCTCACGAACTCGGCCGCGATACTCGTTGAAGGCCAGCATGGTCGCCGCCAACGTGCCCCGAAGAGCAGTGTTGCGACGCGTCAGCTGAACGTGAGAGCCCGTCAGAAGGGCCACAGAGGCCCCGCCGATGAGAATGGCTGGCGCGTACACATGCACGATGTGACCAGCGCCTCGTGCGTACACAAGAGCGACAGCCTTCGATTCTTCCTTCTGGCTGGCATACGGACCACGCAGCTTGGTGGCCTCGACTTCGACCTTGATCTGGTCGAGAAGAGGTTCCGCCTTGAGCGTGGCCTTGCATGCCAAGACGGTGGCGACGGCTGCGCCACCGAGACCGGTTCCGAAGAGGATGTGAGGAGAGTTCTTCCTCGTCTTCAGAGCGGCCTTGGCAATCTGCCGGGAAACCCCAGCAGGCACGATGTTCTTCATTTGATCCTTCCTTGACTCACGAGACGTGAGTAAACGGCGAGTACTTGAGCGTCGCTCATCTTGCTGACACGGCCCGACCACTTCTGTGAGCCAGAATATGCCTCAATGATGCGCGTCTTTTTCACTTCAATGTCGTTGCCCATGTCATTCCTTTCGGATTACTGCAAGACGATCGGGGTCGGAAGCACCATGATCCAACCGTCACGCGACGGGTCAATTCGAGCACCTCGAAGGTTGTCCCAGCCCCACTTGTTCTCAGCATGGTTGGTTGCGAGTCCAAGCATCTTCTTCAGTTCGTAGACGGAAACCGTCCCGTAAGCCTGAAGACGATCGTTGACCGCTTCGATGATGACCTCAGCGTCCTCGCGCGACGGCAGGACGAAGTCGTCCGGCGATGCCGGCTGGAGCCCAGGCGCCTGGAACATGCGCTGCCCAGGGCTGACGGTCTGAACGGCGCCCGTGCCGAACATCCGGTTGACGGGGGTCGCGTAAGGGGTCTTGACGCCACCAAACGTACCACCGCCAACGCCGGGAACGCGTCCACGCTCGCCATACATGAGACGCCCAATGCCCTTGTTGATGGCGTCGTAGAGGACGTCGCGGGCGGACGGGAACAACACGTCGTTGATGACGTAGGTCACTACCGTCTTTGCGTCAGTCGCCAAGAAGGTCTCACGGAACTTCTGTCCGAAAGGCTTCTTCTTGACCTTGACGGCACCGGACACTACCTTCTCGACCGGGGCCTTTTCCGCTGGTGTGGCCTTCGGCTGATTGGCGTTACCCGCGTAATCGGTCTTTTCTGCCATGTTTCTCCTCAGTTCGTTGTTGGTTGTCTCAGGCCGACGGCTTGTCGGGATCTGAGGAAGCGTCTGCGGGCAGCTCGGGGAGCACACCCTGCATGAACTCAGCAGCCTTCTCATCGTCGGTGGCCAGCTCCATGAAGAGCACGTTGTAGGCCATCGTGTCGGCGAAACGCTGACGAATCTCGTCGCTCTTCTTGAAGCGAAGGACGCCGTTGTCCATTACCTGATCGCCAACGCCCATGAGGACGATGCGCTTGAAGATCTTGACGAGCCCCTTGCGGTCGGTGGTCTCGATGATCTTCTGGATCATGCCCTCGAAGCCGGCGTCGAATTCGACTTCCAGCTCCACAAGCTCGGGCTGCGAGACGTCGAAGTACCAGGTGGTTTCGCGCATTTCGCCGTCGAAGTCCTTGTACGGGCCAATGGTTCGCTTGAGCATTTGTTGTTCTCCTTGTGGGAATATGACATGACCTAGACTCCTTGTGGGGAGCTTTCGGCCATGATGGGACTACTGGGGGACTTGGTCGTCCTCCTCGTCTTCATCGGTGATGCGATCCTCGTACGAGAACTTGATCTCTTCGAGACCAAAGAGCTTTCGCCCGAGCGCAGCAACTCCGAGCACCACGACACCGCTTAGAACGGCGCCGGTGATGGTCACGAATGCTGAGTACGCGAGCGGAGCGTCTTCGATGACGGTGATCTCCTTCTTGTTGAGGGTCTTTCTCACTGATTCATTCAAGGTGGTCTCCTTGTTTCTTGGTGGTCTTCTCACTACACGCTATGTAGAGCGTGCGATCAGAGCGGCTTCGTGTAATTGAACGTGAAGGCCAAACACGGCGTGCCCTTGTCCGTAAGCGTTGGCGTAAACACGAGCTCCATCAAACCAGTTTCCAGATCCCAACCGAGGTTATCGATATGGTGGTTCGGGTAGACATCGAGCTCGTGATAGAACTCCTTGACTGACATCCAACGCTCTTTCAGCAACCGTGCGTTTACACGATTCGCGGCTGCTTGAAGCGTCTGCATGTCAGATTCGAAGTATCTACCAGTCGTGAGATCACAACACAGACTGTCTCCTCCAGAAGCCATGATGATCTCTTTGGCTTGACTGTGAGGATATGCGGTCTGCATCTGTTCTTCGACAACAGCAGCTTGGACCTTGTCGGCCTTGTTCTTTCCCAAGGTTTCTTCGACCTTGGTCTTGTACTCGGCAAATGCTCGCTCAGTAAGCGAATATGCCGCGACAGCCGCTGCTGTTCGACGCGTATGGACTCGATGAGACCCGATCACACAGGCGACGGTGGTGCCGCCGACAACCGCTGCCGGGACGAATTCCGGCCACACGATCTTTGCCTTGTCCATGAACGTCTGCTGTGCCCATGGGTCCGCATCCTCATGGTTCAGCTTCTTGGACGCTTCGAATGCGCCCTTCGCACTCAAATATGCCGTGGCGACGACGCCGGTGGCAGCGAGTGCGGTCATGATCTCTGGCGAGTTGATCTTGGCCTTCTTGACCATTCGGTTCAGAACGGCGTTGAAGTTCATCGGCGATTCCTGGATTCGCGGACGAAGATCCAGATGAGCCACAAACCGCCAGTGATGACGACCATGAAGCAATCAAACAGAAATGCCAGGCATCCGTAGTTACGCATGACAATTCCTTTCTTTGTGTTAGGCGAAAAGGGAAATGAGAAGTAGAGGCTGCTGACCCATTTAAAATCAGCCGTTAAGTGCTTTTAGCACCGCCAGGTAGGCAAGCTCTTGCTGTGGGCTTGCGCCTTAAGTGTCTTACCTCTTCTCACTAAGGCCCCTGTAGATCTTGCGAGACAGCCCTATACCAACTGTAAGCTTGGGGCTTTTCAGTTGGTACGGGCGAGGGACTACTTCTCCTCGGGCTCCGGGACGGGGGTCTCGGGCACGGGGGTCGGGGCCTCCTCGGCCTTGCCGGCCTTGTAGGTGGCGATCTTGCCACGGCCGAAGGTCACCAGCTTCTTGCCGACGGTCACGATGCCGACGACGGCTGCTCCGGTGAACAGCACGGCGCCAACGGTGGCGGCGGCAGAAGTGGTGTCTTCTTCCGTGAGCACGATCTCCTCCTCAGGGGTGGGGTCGGTCTCGGTGGTCTCGTCTTCCATGTCTTCTTCTCCTTGATGGGGGTCGAGAGGGTCTGGTTCCTCATTATGGCCGCTGTAGATCGTGCGAGCGCGAAAAGACCCTAAAGCCCGTGTAGGACTTTAGGATTGTTGGGTCACTTCTTGTTGTGACTATCTCATTACACGCTTTGTAGCTTTTGCGGAGCTCTTTACGTGTATACGCGCGTCAGGTGAGGACAAATATGCCCATTTCGCCGCATCGCCCTCTAGGTTGCCGTCTAAGCGATTCCATACGAGTTAAGGGACATTCATACATGTTTGATGCCGGAAGGAGCTCTCAGCGCATTCTAGAGGGGTGTTTTTCCTAAAGGTTGGCCAAAATTTCCCCCTGGGCAATTTTTACGCGAAAAATGACATGCCTTGTAGGGAATTCGAAGGACGAACTCAGAAGCCGTGTAGATTTGGGTCTATACGGCCTCTGAGCTCGTTCCTTCCGTGGGGTCAGTGCTTCTTGCTGATGAAGGGCAGCGGGATCTTCGACGTCCAGACGTGGTTCGTCTCGAACAGCATCACGCCGACTCCCAGAGCGAGGTTGAACAGGCCGGTGCCGATCACGTCGCGACTCATGGGTTCAGCCTTCTTGGGCTTCACCTTGTTGAGGCGCTCGGTGGTCGACAGCAGGTCCTTGTACTCGTCGGTCCGTGGGTCGAGTGAGGCCATCTTGGTCAGAACTCGGTTCTGTTCGTCGATGATGGGCTGAGGCTTCTTGAGCTTTTCCAGCATTCTTCTCCTTTTGGTTGGTCTCATTATAGGCCATGCCTATCTTGCGAGTCCAACCTAGCCCTTCTGTTGCGGATTCTTCGGACGCTTTGCCAGTTGGTCGTTTCCAACGTTCCGCACACGAAGCGTCACGGTGTCCTTGTCCTTGAATTCGTCGGGGTGTTCATTCCACGCGGCGGTGAGATCTGGGTTCTCGCCTTCGCCGGGGGAAATGAAGAGATCGCCATCGGTTACCGCTGGATTAGCCAAGTTGGCTTGGTGCAGAATCGCGAGATCGTTGTCGTACGCAGTCTTGCTCTTCTTGAGCAGCAAGCCAAGAAACACGTCGACCGCAGCAATTGAACCAACGATCTTTCCCGTTGTGTCAAATCCCCACACTCCGCTGAGAGCGAAGATCAAGGCGCCAAGCGCCGGGAGGAAAATTTGTGCAACCCAGTTGAGGCTGTCGTAGACCTTGTCGCTGTTAATGCGCATTAATCGTCTTCTCCTTCGAGTAGTTCGAGTGTTGGGTATGAAGTAAACCCGTTGTCGTCCAGGATCTCCGCGTGCTCGGTTACTCGCATCTTGGTTCCTGGGATTCCGTCCGCTCGGACGGTGACGATGTCACCAAGGTTGTAGTCCTCTCGGTATCTAATGCTGAGCCCGTTTTGAGAAACATCAGCGCTAGACAGAGAGATCTTCTTTTGCTTCGCAAGGGCCTGCCGACCACGAGTCGCCAACCGAGCAGAAATTGTGGAGATTTCTCCACCAGTCAACGGCTCTTTGTACTTCTCGTCAATGTCCTTGGCGTCAATGGTCATCCACCGTCTTGAATATCCACTGGTTGCGCCTTGGTGGACCACGACTTGTACGTGAGTCCCAACGACAAGCACTGAGTTCTTCAGCTTTCGAATGCTCTCGAGCGCCTCATACTGCTCCACGTCTCCCGAATCCATCGAGAGGACTACAGAAGACGACCGATCGGTTCCTCGATGGATCTTGAAGTTTACGTTGGTGCCCGTGTACGACGGACGAATCGTCTTGATACCGAGGTTGTCAACGTCAAGGATCTCTAGCAAACGTTCGTGAACGGTGCCTGCTGCGATCTTCCTAGCCTCAGACGTTAGCGCCGACAGAATGTCGGTTGACGTCGTCAGATATGGAACCTCATCGTCATCGTCGTACAAGTACAGAGCTTCCGTGTGTGCCTGGATCAGACTAACCGCTTGCGTTTGCGTCGAGTGTGCGGTGATCAGGTAGTCCCCATCATCACCCACCTTAGGAAATGCGCCTTCCGCGCCAACGATCCGATTCTCGAGCACGGGTGCTTCAAGACTTCGGCCGGTGGTACTTACGGTGGCTTTCCCTTCAACGTCCTTGTTTGTGATGTGATCTTCAACCATCATTACTTCTTCGGTCCCCGTATGCGAAACGAAGCACCCGATTGGAAGTTGCTTCTTGAACCCGTCCTCGATATCGCTAACGATCTTTAGCTCACCAGGGTCTTTGAACTTCTCAACCCACGTGACGCTATTGATCGCCGGAAGAAGTTGCCCATTCCGCATTGGTTGATTTGAGGCGCTTAGGAATCTGAACAGATCCATCTACACCCCCCAATATGTCACGTAATGGTCGATCTTGTTCCACGTAACCGCGTGGTTTGTGTGGAACACGTTGGAACCCGGAAAGAAGATCGGCCAGATTGAACTGGACTGGATCGCATCTCCGAGATGGATTGTGGTGCCTGACCTGCGGATATACAGGTACTTGTTTCGGACCTCACTCGAGAAGTGGAGAACGTCACCATCCAAGAAGCCACCGTAAGGCCGAACGTCAAACGTCCACTCAGGGCTTCCGCCGGGAGGAGACATGACGAATGACGAGTATGCGGCATTGAACTCGGCCTCGAACCGGAAGCCGTGGGCTGCGGTTGAGATCTCATCTACGATCGTGATGTCATCTTCAGTTACCGGAGCACCGGCTGGTGGACCCGCAAGGACGAACCTAGACGGGCTTTGCAGCATCGGGTTCTGGCAGTTGAACGTGATCTGCACCTCAGGGGTTTGGGTGAAATGCCCGGCCTCGATCTTTGAGACCGTCCCCGAGATAGCAGCCACGTCTTCGCCGTCTGCTTGGAAGACGATTGCGACAATCCCCGTCCGAGACGACTGAATCAACCGGTAGAGTCGATCCCGAAGCTCGGAGTAGGAGTTGTCATCTACTTCCCCCCAGCGGGGATTCAAACTAATCAGTGCCACCGGTTCACGCTTCTTCTGCGCCATCTGGTAGTACTTCTTAGTTGAATCCCCGCTCGTTCCGTAGAACTGGGGTGTGAGTTCATCAGCGTCAAGAGGCGCAATGCTCTTACACTGATATGGGTTGAGGCTTCTCGGATCCCTGAAGCTCAGTTGGATGACGTCGGAGGATCCTTCCGGGCGCAATTCGACACTTGTAACTCTCATGATGCGATCCCTAGCTCCTTCGCAGCCCTTGCAACTTGGCCGTTGGTGTTCCGATAGATGTCAGCTTCCGACAGAGCCCGTGGGGAGTGGTTGTTCTGGATGAACGTGACTCCACCACTGCCTGCCTCGGGCCGAATTACCTCTTCCTTGGTAGCAGAAGTTGAGGCGGAAATCAACCGAGCGTTGTCAAGCGACACGCCGGCATCAATGCTCGTCCCATCCATCATCGAACCGATGGCATCTACTCCCATTTTGACGTTTGACAGATCGATGACCGGAGCAATCGTCGGTTGCATTCCGTCCATGCCTTCCACCTGATCTTTGATTCGCTTGGTGACGTCAAGAAGCCCGTCTGTATCGACATTGTCGTAAACATCACCCATGCTGTCGAAGAACTTTTCAACTCCACCAAAGCCTCGTTCGAGACCAATGTGGAAGCCCTCCATCGTCCAGCGGCCGATTTGCATGAACAGCCTTGATGGTGAACCGAGCTTAAGGACGCTTCCGGCCTTGTCGCCGATCCACTCCATCTTGTCAGTGAACCAACTGGCCACCTGTTCCCACTTCTCTTTAAGACCGTTCCAGAGTCCTTGCAGCACATCCCGACCCGTTTGGGTAAGCATGCTGATGGTTGATCCCACCCCCGACCGAATTTTGCCGCCGAGCATGGTGAGCCAATTGTAGACAGAGCTCCAGATGTTCTTTGCGCCGTTCCAGAGCCCCTGAAGAAGGTCTCGACCCTTTTGAGTGAGGGTGCTGAGAGTGTTACCGAGGGCCGTTAGTGCCTTGCTAGCGAGACCGCCAACCCAGCCTGAGACGCTGGTCCAGATTGCCTTGGCCCCATTCCAGAGACCGCTCAAGAGGTCCGAGCCCTTCTGCCACAGAAGCGACAGCAGGTCACCAATCGCCCCGAGGATCTTACCAGGGAGAGTGATGAAGAAGTTCAGCACCGCTCCGAGCATTCCGCCAAGTCCGTTGATGAGACCCTGAAGGATGTCACCACCAAACCCAGAGAAGACTGTCGAAGGAGACTGAATCCCCAAGAGGTTCTTGAACCAGTCGACCATTCCGTTCACAACATTCCCGATCGCCTCTTGGAGGTCTTCGGGAACCAGCGCGTTAATCAAACCGTCAAGCATCGACTTAGCTAGCTTACGGCCCTTCTCGCCCAGCTCTTCTGCGTGCTCGTCGATGGCTAGTGACATAGCATCCATGAAGCTAAGCAGCATGTTGACCGCAGATTCGGCCAGGCCCTCTGCATTCTCACCAAGCCCGTCAAGCAACGCTTGAAGTAGCCCGATACCTGCTTCGACCCAGCCTTGTGTGCTGTCCTTGATCAACTGAATGCATCCTTGTAGGACGGTATCCAGGATCTCGAACACCTTTGGCAGGTTTTCGTTGGCAACATCGAGAAGCTTTCCGATGATGACGCCCAACATGTCGATGAGCTCTGGTGTACCCTCGAGGAAATGCTTGATTCCCTCAACGACAGCGTCACCGAGAACACCCAACCAATGAGGCATGGCGCCGATGAACGTATCCATCGCCTTCATGAAGAGGTCAAGTCCTTCACCCCCAGCTTCGCACATGTTCTTGATCGCTTCCGCAAGGAAATAGGCACCCACACCGAATGCGAGAACACCTACACCCACGAAGACGAGAGCAAGACCAAATGCAAGCATGAGCGGCGACAAAATTCCGAGAATCGCCATCGTGATGCCGAGTGCCAAGAGCGATCCGACCATGAGGCCGATGCCCTTAGCGACGTCGCCGAATTTCATCTCGGCAAACTTCTTGACTGCGTCAGCAAGAACGACCAAGGCGTATGCGGCAATCAAGATGCCGAGGGCACCGATTGCAACTTCGCCTACCGCGTAAATCGCTGCAGCAACCAGAGCGAGGGCAACGCCCAAACCGGCAAGACCCTTTGCGAGGTCTCCGCCCTTCATCTCTCCGAAGATCTGTACAACCTTCGAGATACCCTTGAGCGCAAACGCCATTGCCAGGAGACCAAGGCTTGCCTTTTCGAGGTCCATCTTCTTCATGGCATACATTGCCGCAAGGATGATTGCGAGACCACCAGCAAGACCGATCAGGCCTCGCTTGATGTTGTCGCCTTCCAACTCACCCATGCTCTTTACTGCCCTAGCGAGCAGCAGCATTGAAACGCTGATTGCGAGAAGCGCCAACGCAACGCCTGAAAGTTCGACCGAACTACCCATCAGCCTGATCGCTGCTCCGAGCCCTCCGAGGAGAACGCCGACCGCGATGAGACCCTGGGCAAGGTCGCCCTTATCGTTCATCTTTCCGAGTGTCTTGACTGCGAAGGTCATGAGCAGAATGGCCGCTGCCAAACCCAGGAGGGTTGCGGCAACACCGACCATCTTCACTTTCTCTCCATCCATCACCTTAATCGCAACAGTCAGACCGGCCATCAAAGCAGCAACTCCGGCCAAACCTTGCACCAAGTCTCCGCGATCCTTCATGTCGCCGAGCACCTTAACGGCAAACGCAAGGACCAAGATAGCGACCGCCATTTGCTTAATCACGAAGGCCATCGCGATCATCTTCTTAGTACCGGAGCCCATCTTATCCATCTGTCGCATTGAAATCGTGATGGCAAGCAATGCTCCACCGACGGCTGCCGCGCCTTGCCCGAGTTTAGCAGGATCGATGAATGACAGAGCGATCATAGACGCTGCGAGTAGGCCAATCGAGATGGCGATGTCTTTTAGCATCTTCCACTTAAGAGACTTCTGATACGACTTGAGGGTGTCCTTTGCCACATCCATCGTCTCGGTGATCTTCTTCATACTGCCCTTGAATTCCCCAGTAATTCCCTTGAGATTACTGAAGACCCCTGACAAATTCATTCCCATTTTGAAGAGAGCGAACAAGCCACCATTCTTGAGTGCTGTGGTCAGCTTTGGACTGGTAACAAAGTCGATTACGGCCTCAAAGACTCCACCAAGCTGGTCACCCATCCATTGAAGCGCACCCTTAACCGCGTCCCAACCGTTCTGGATGCCCTCTGCAATGCCCATTGGGATCGCAAGAGCCGCATCCGCAAACATCCTTGACGGAGAGTGAGCATCGATGGCTGACATGAAGCTTTCGTACAGCTTGTGGCCGACGTCCTTCAACATGCCAAGCCAGTCGGATTCGGTGATCGTTTGCTTGATCCCGTCGAAGATGGCAGAGCCACCACCGGCGAACTCCTTGACCTTTTCCCAGGCCTGACCAAAGGCTTGGCCCACTTCGATGATGACCCCTGTGATGCCCTTGGTGTTAACCTTGGCGAAGGGGTTTTCAAAGCCGCCCATGAAAGCGTCCTTAACCTTGGCGACAGCCGCCCCCAGTTTGATCATTTGGCCGATGATGCCGCCGGTGCTGACCTTAGCGAAGGGGTTTTCAAAGCCGCCCATGAAAGCGTCCTTCAGTTGCTGAAAGGCCTTCCCTGGGTCCTTTACCCGTGCGAGGAAGTCGTGCAGTGCGTTCATTGCGGAGTCAATCTTCTGCGTAAACAACGTGATGTAGTACACGGCGTAGATGGTTCCTCGACTGATCTTGTTGAAGAAGTCTTCAATGCCCTTGCCCGCGCCCTTGATCTTTCCAGCAGTAGCCCCGAACAACTCTCGGAACACATCGATGACGATCCTCATTGCCCCACCGAAGACGACCCCGGCGAGCTTGGCGATTGCCATGAAGATTGCAGCAAGGCCCTTGAAGGGGGCAAGCACGGTGATGATCGCGTTCTGGAGACTCTCGAAGAAGTTCTTGAGTCGTCCACCCTCTGACAACCAGGTCGAGAAGCTTGTGATCACGTCTCCGATGGTGGCCAAGAATGGGACAAGCCCACTTCTAACCGTGTGACTTAGCGAGTTCCCGAACACTGACCGGATGAGCTTTCCAACCTGCCAAATGACTGAAACACCGATCTTGAGAATCGAGAACAGTCCCTTGAAGATTCGAGAAATGGCCATGGTGGTTTCCTTGGCCGGCATCAGCGTCTTCGTGAAATTGCGGAACTTGTCCGTGAACTCCAACAGCCCTGTGACCGTCTGCTTCGGGAAGACGGAACGGAAAGCCTTTCCAATCGGCTGAACAACCGCCAGGAGTGCTGTCCAGATTCGAACAACGCCCTCGATCGCTGCGTTACGGCCACCGAAAGCCGCCCAACCCTTGAGCAGGTCGTTGCGAGCGGTTGCCGACTTGCCGACGATTCCACCGATTGCGTTGTTAATCCCTGTAAACACCTGAGTGGCGCCTTCGAAGTCACCGATGACAGTACGGAAGGTCTCAGACCAACCAGACCCGATCGATTCCTTGATGGTACTAACCAGCTGTGTGAACGTACGCACCTTGGTCGCTGATTCCTCAGCGATCTTCTGCTGGCGCTTAAACCATTCGATCTGCGTCTTATCCAGACCGAGGGTTGCCAGTTGTGCGTCGTCCATGTCGCCGGCCATGATCTTCAGGTAGTTCGACATGACGTCAGCCGAGAGCCAACCCTTTTCAAGCGTGTCGGTGAAATGTGCAGTCACCTCTTCGCTGGATAGACCCGCCTTATCTAGCGTGCCCATCGAATCAGCAAGCTCAATAATGCCCTGCTGCATGTTCTTGTTACCCATACCGACATTACTGAGCGAGCGCCAGTCCATGAGTCGGATGGTTCCGTTAGAGAGCGCCTGTGACAGCTGGTAGGCCGCACCGGCAGCGCCTTCTGCCGTGGTACCAGAAGCTGCAGCAGCGTTCGAGAAACCCTTGATCATGGAGGTCGCATCGCCGACACGAATGCCCGCGTTGGTGAAGAGCCCGATGTTCTTAACCATCTCACCGAAGTTATAGATGGTCTTATCGGAGTACTCGTTCAGTTCGTCAAGGTTAGCGGTGACTTCAGGGAGCTTCGTACCGAACCGGTCAGTGTTTGCCAGAATCGTCTGGATGGCACCGATGTTGGTCTGGTACTCAGAGAAGCCTTCCTTGAGGGGGCCAAGCGTGAAACTCGATCCGATACTGGCCAGCTTTCCACCGATCTGCGTAACAAGACCGCTTACGACCGCAAATATGCCCGCGGCCATCGCCACCCACTTGGCACTGATCGTATCCGCCTGGTTAACCATGTTCGAAGCATCAAACTTGTTCACAGCACCTTGGGCATCCGCAACAGCGTTAACGACAGGGGTAGCGTTGAACTTACCCATTGCGCCTTGTGCGTCGGCGACAGTCTTCTTCACGCCGTCCATCTTGAAGGAGTTGACTTGCTTTTGAGCGTCGGACATCCCCTTGACACCTTCGATCATTTTCAAGCTCTGGTTCAGCTTTTCGAGACCTCGAATGGTCTCTTCCATCTTTGATGCGAACTTTGCATTGTCGAAGGTCATGGTTACGACCTTGTTCTCAACATCATTACTCATCGAGTCACCTCCTTCCAGATATCACTAGCAATTTTGTCGAAGACTGGCCGCATTGCAGGGTTGATGTAATCTCGCCCTTCGACCCAACCGCCAGTGCCGGTACCATGACCGTACTGTAGAAGGATCGCGATGTTCGAACCGTCTTCTTCATGAGTGTTGTACCACTCGATTCGGACTCTACCACGCTCTCGACTAACTCGATAAGCCCAGCTTCTGGCCGTCTCTCCTGATTCTTTAGGGGTGGCGGCTTGTAGAGCTCGTACTCCTCTGTCTCCATACGAGTCTAGGTTGCCGATTGAGTCCTCTTTAGATGCTCGACGTAGGAACTTGAGGGTGTTGTCAAACGATCCAGAGGTCTTCACCCCAATCATCAGGGCACGAAGTGGGTAACCACGATGCTCGATGAAGCAAACGAGTTGTCGGCAAACGATGCCGGCGAAGATGCTGTAGTGCTACGAGCTCGCATGGTGAACGTCGCCGTCGAAGTCGACGAGGCAATGAAGTAGTACCGCCCAGAGGCAACCACCGTACGGCTGTCATTAGGGGCATAGGCATTCGATCTGTGAACCGCGGTTCCGCTTTTGAGCAAATCCACGTCCCAATTTGTTAGATCGGTATGGGTGTTGAGAGGGACATAGTAATCTACCGAGTACCTGTGCCCAACGACGAGTGCTGGAGTAATGCATGTAACGCCTGCCAGTGTGTACCACGTATCGGCAGCAGTACCGAGAGGATCATCTGCGGGTCCTGCGGTGTCGGATGCGATGACCACTGCGCCGCTACCTGGCGCTCCTGTTGGGCCTGTAGCACCAATGACTGATCCGGCGTCGATGAACGTACCCGGAGCAGTTGGTGCTGCGGGGTCCCAGTTCCTCCGACGAAGAATCAGATGTCCGCCAGAAATGACGGCGTCGACGATGTTTTCGTCGGCGAGTTCGAGTGACTTTTCCGCAGTGAGTGCGGTTACTTGCTGTCCCATGAGATCTCCTTGGGGGCTAAAGCTGTTCCTTGATTCGGAACATGTCTGGACCAGAGAAGACGAGGTCTACGTCGGTCAACGTAAAGACCCCATCGAGCACTTGAATTTCGTTTTCGGATATAGCGACCCAAGTGCCATCGCCATTGATGCGAAGTTCCAACTTACCAGGTTCTCCTGAGACGTTAGAAATCACATACTTCTCGTTCACTTCACCAAGAACCCAAACAGCGTTCGCATTTCGAAGCTCGTAGATGTTTGGATCATCTTCGCTTTGGAATACGTACGTGTTGAGCTTTAGTTCGCTGGCCGTCCATGTACCGTCTCCATGATCAACGATCATCATTCGAGCCCAATCCCGCATGAACACGAGGAGGTCACTCAGTTGAGGCAAATATGGATCGCTTTCGTACGTTCCATACAGCTTCTTTTCGATCTCTTCCAAGAGCCAAGGGTCTACCTCGTCCGACTCGATGATGAAGTGCGCCGTAGGCCTGAAGCCCGGCAGCTCTTCCGGAACAGATGCGATGTCCCACTCGAATTCGACAAGTGAGGGGTCATCCGACTTTGTTTCATAGGCACGATCAGAGGGCGTTGCGATCAAGTTGTAAGCAACGTTGATCTTGTAGCCCGCTTCTGGGCCCCCTGCTTCATTGCCTTTGAATGTTCTCCAGCACATACCAAAGAACTGAGGCATTTGGTCACGCAGCTTTACTCCCTTGCGGAGGTGCGCGTAGCCCTGGATCTCGTCAAACTCCTTCGGGTAAGAAGCCGCCTTTAGGTTGGCCTCAAAGTCGCCAGAGCTAACAATGACGCTGATCTTCATTCCGTCAAAGTAGACGGTTTCGCTGTCTTGATTGAACTTCTCTGAGATGGAGATCAGACCATTCCAAGGAACAGCTGTGCCATCTGGCAAGTAAAGCACGCCCTTATCCAGGCCGCTCTCATAGCGCTTGTCTAGTGGGTTTCCCCAGACCAGCTCTGGCATGTTGCTCCTTAGTTATCCGGCCTTACCACTTGCGGCAAGGCGTCGAGCGTTTTCCTCTCGATACCATTGCGCTAGTTCGGCTTGTGAACGAGGCTTGGGTGGGTTCTGTTTAAGGTTGCAAACGCGAACCAGCGTCAACAACCTATTGAGGTGCCAATACTGTGCTTGCCAATCGATTTGAAAGACAGTCATCCAGTAATAGACAAGCTCTGCAGTGACCTTCTCACCGGACCCCTTTTCAGGTGGGCTCGGTGGAAAGGTCGTAGCGTTTTCAGACGAATTGATGTACGCTTCAATTGCCGCGTAATCTTCTTTTGTGAGCCATCCAAGAACTTCATCAGTAACTCCAGGCGTTAGAACCATGAGTCGGATGTAGTCTTGGATCTGCTCTTTTGTCTTGTTGTTGTCATCGAGGAAAGGAATCTGGTATTTCGACTCCCATTTTGACAGTGAGACCAGAGAATGCTCGAGCTCTACCTCGACAGCGTCGGGGCGAGTGAACGCATTGGCGTGGCGGTCGTAGACCTCCGGGCCTTGAATAGTGATCGTGAGCATTCTCTGGTCTCCTGTCTTTCGTCATGAACCCAAAAGGGATCAGGTGAAGGTGTAACCCCAGTCCTCGTCGACGCCATCGGGGAACACGTAGCCCGAAGCCGGAACGGAGGTGACGATGGTGTTCTCGGTGATGACCACAGGGCCAGCCGGGACATCGATGCCACCAATCCGGTAGATGACGCCGGTAACCGTCGGGATCGTGATGGTGTTGGTACCCGAGTTGAACGCAGGCGCCGTGGGGGTAGCCACGGTGACTCCGGACTCGAACATCGCAATGATCTCTGCCGGCATGGGCAGACGAGGGTTGACACCGGTGGTGCCGTAGATGACGTCCTTGAACGCCGCATAGACATCCGGATCGACGGTTCGTGAATCGACGGTCAGGGTGGCGCTGGGGTCGTAGTTCGGGACCGGCACCGGGGTGGTGGAGATGGCCCAGCTCATGGCCATCGCCTCGGGGGAATCGTTGACGGTCGCGCGAGCACGCTCGGACGGAGCAGCCACACAGTTGTACACCACGTGGATCTTCTCACCGGCCTTGTTGCCCAGGATGGCGTCGCCGACGAGGCTTCGGTAAGCGAAACCGAACTTCAGACGGGTCTGCTGACCGATGGTAACACCCTCAGTGGGCGAACCCAAGCCGTCGAACATCTCGAATTCCTTCGGGAACGACAGCGCCTCGATGGTGGCCGCGAAGACCTCCGCCGAGATGAGGTTCAGGTACTGGATGTTGTCCGCGTACTGCGGGTTGGACTCTGCGCCGCTCGGCGACTCGGTAACGGTGGTGAGACCGTTCCAAGCCACGCCAGTGACGTAGTTTCCGTTGCTATCAGGGAGGTAGAGGACCCCGTGATCGACACCGGTCTCATAGACCCGCTCATCGACCTGGTCCCACACGATCTTTGCCATGTTGGATTGTTCTCCTTAGGAAGGGAAGAGGTTGTAGACAAAGTAGTTAAGCCCAGCCGCTCTGTAACTTCGACTGAACGAACACAGAGGGAGGGCGCCAATTTTGTCAGGGATCGCGCTATCAGGGTCTCGATCGATGATCGTCACCAGGTACCGCTTATCAGATCTCCACGGTACGTTGTCCGCATGTTCGACATCCACGTCATCCAGTTCGTACCGGATGCATGGGTACGCCATCTTCTTGTCGACGGGTGGTTGGAAGTAGACGTTCTCGGACTCAAGGATCGCTTCCAGCATTGCGTGGAATTCAGATCTTGGGACCATTGTACGTACCTCCCAGGGCCAGAGTGAGACGAGGACTAATGAGCTCGGTCGAAACCACTGCCCAGAAATCCTCGCCCCACTCAACGAACCTGATCTCGTCGGAGTGCTGGATGGCATACTTATCAGCACGAATGCTAATCGTTTTAGAGGCTTCGATGACACCTTCGATTTCTTCGTCAACCCGAATCGAGTTGCCATTTCGAATGGTGTCACCCTTGTATGGCCTTACGGTGATCACATCTTCCCATACCCCAGGGGCGGTCAAGGTGCTTACGCCGAAGCCTACATTACCACTGAAACGTGCCATCGTTTCCTCCTCTGGTTATCAGATGGTGACGCCCGTGAAGACCCACTCGTCGTCATCGCTGGTGCCGAAGTAGTAGCCATCGGCTGCCACGGCGACGACCTTGAGGCGCTCATGCGGATCGAGGGTGATGGTGGTGTTGCTGATGGTCGTGCCGTCAGCATCGTTCTTGTACGTCACGTGGGCCTGGAGCGGAACCACGACCTCGTTGGTCTCAGGGTCGAACGTCGGAGCAGTCGCGGTGATGAACGTGTCATCGCCGGCGTTGCGGAAGACGATCGCAGACTTGAGCTTCGTGAGAGCGCCGCAGCAGCGGGTCTCGATGAGGTACTTCTGCTGGTTGAAGTCGATGTCGAACTGGTCGAACATCGTGACTTCGCCACCACGGTTGGCACCAAAGGTGTAGTCCATGGGGTTGACGAGGACGGCGATGATGTCGTCGTACTCTTCCATGATCTCGACTGCCACGATCTCACGGACGCGCAGCTTGGAAGCCACTTCCTCGACGGAGCGATAGAGATCGCGCCCGAGGGTGTCCTTGAGCAGGAGGAAGGCCGAGATGACCGACTCGGTGGTGTACATGGTCGGCTGACCCGTACCCTTGTACATGACACGGCCCTTGACGACGGCGTCGATGAACGCCTGCACGGACCCGGAGATGTTGACGTTCACGACCGAGGTGAAGAACTCGTTATCCTTCGCGATCGGGCGGATGCAATCTTCCTTGATCTTGTCGGGCGAGGTCACATCACGGCCGTCACCGACGAGCGCGGCGCGAGCGATTTCCTCGTCCAGCATGACCCGCATTTCCATCTTCAACCACGCAACGACGTCGAAGTCGGTGATGTCGAGGATGTCGTCGCGGTCAAGCTTCTGCTTCTTGTAGACCGTGGTCGGTCCGGTGACTCGCTTGGCAACGTTGAAGAACTCTTCCTTCTTTTCGTTGCCCTTGATGTAACCCTTGGCACGAGCTTCGACCTCGGTGATGTCCGCCCAGAGGTTCTTGATCTTGGAGAACGGGGTCTTCGTGCACTGGTCCATGAAGTTGGCCACCCACTCGGTGCGGCGCTTCAGGAACTGCGGGGTCTGATCGAGGTTGCGAGCATCCGGGAAGAGGATGTCGATCTCTTCGATGCCGTGCTGGATGCAGTACGCGTCAACGGCGTCCTTCATCGAGCCAAGACGCATGGCGTCGTGGAAGATGGCATCCTTGGACTTCTTGGTCAGGACGTGCTTGCCCTGAGTCTCATCATCTGCGTTCGGTTCAAACACGTTGGTGTGCTCGAGGGTGTTGTCCGTAACCATGTTGTTGGTGCCTTCCTGGCCGTTGTTGGTGTTGGTGTCGTCACCGGCGTCGCCGCCGTTTTCATCAACCTGCTCCTCTTCGGTGCTGGTTGCCTCGTCGTCCGCCTGCTGATCGTCATCGGTGGACTGGGCGCTATCGGTCTCATCAACAGCGTCATCGTCGCCAAGGGCGCTGTGCTGAGCCGAATCACCGGTGTCGGCATTGCCGAGTTTCTCTTCTGCCTTCACGAGCCGGTCAAGGACCTCGTAGAACGCTTCCTGCTGAACTTCGTCCATGGTCTCAACAACCTGTTCGAAAGTCAGTTCCTCTCCTGGAGCAGTTGCGGTATCCGCAGCGTGTTCAAGGACGATCTCATCACCCGTGAAGATGATTGCTTCGCCTTCAACCTGCTCGATCCAGTCAGAGTGCTCGATCGTGACCGCGTCAATCATGGCACCGGGATTGGCACCAGCAATGACGAGGCTGAGCTCGCAGATCTTTCCGTGGAGAACGTTGTTTCCGCGCTTGATCAGCTCGTTGGCATAGATCGAAAGCGCCTTGATGTCTCCGTGCTGAACTGCGGCCTTGGCGGCCTGAGCAGCGGGAGTGTCATTGAAGAACGCGTACGCATACGTGCCCTCTTCGCGTTCCTGAAGGATCGCGTGCCCAAGGATTTGTTCCGGGGACTTGTGTCCGTGCTGGTAGACGAGGGTGACCTGGTCTCCGTCCTGGCCCTTGAAAGCGCCGGGGAGGATAGTCACGCCGTCAGCGCACAGCAGATTGGCTTTGGTTGCCCAACCGCCGAAGTCTGCACCTTCCATTTTGATGGTTCCTTTCGGTTAACCTGTTGGTCGTTTGCTGACGAATTGAACGGCAGCCTTTCGTCTTGCTGTCTTGACAGACTTGAGAAGTTCTTCTCGCTTCTTCTCGATCTTCTTCTGAACATCAGCAATTTGAGTCAGCAGCGCCGCTTCGGGATGCTCTTTGTCATACCGTTCTTTCGCTGCCTTAGCTGCCTTATCCTTTTCCGACGCTGTCTTCGGCTTCTCCTTGGAGGAACCGGCCTTAGCCTGGTCTGCCTTCGACTTTGGGTCGTTGGTTTGAGGTTTAACACCGCTCCGCGCCTTGGCCTGATCGACCAAATGCTTGAGTTCTCCTCGGAGTTGCTCGAGGCGGGCTTTCAACTCCATAACTCGCTTATCGGCTGCCGCTTTAATTGCGGCATTGCTTGGGTGCTTAACAGCTCCCGGTGGGTGAGTTACAAACTTTGGTGCTTTTACCGCAGATCGCCCATTGGTTTGGCGAGGTTCGGGGGTTGGTGGGGCATCCCCCTGTTTCCGGCCCTTCAGTTTGCGGTTCTGCACATAGTACAGATGCGCCTTGACTGGGTCGTACTCGTGTCGGATGTCGGCCATTAGACCCCCAAGTCCTCGAAGGTCTTGTTGATGTCGCCCTCGATCTGATCGAAAGCAGCATTTACGATCGACATTGCTTCGCCATCCGCAGTTTGAGGCGGCTGGTTCTGTTCTGTGGGCGCCTGCTCAACGGAAACTGGCGGATTCGGCACTGGTGCACCATCCGCAGACAACGACATCCCCGAGGGGTTGATGTTGCTGTTCATGAGTTGGTCGGCCTTGGGATCGGAATGCGGCGGAAGCCCGAGGAACCTGTCTCGGATCTCGTTTGCGTCCATGATCTCATTGCGATTGAGCTTGTCGATGATGTCAGCCAGCTGTGAAAGCGGCACGAGCTTGAACGGATTCATGTAGTAACGAACACGTTCATTATCAAGCAGGCCCTGATACCCAACGAACGAACGCATCATCGCCTCGGTGATTGAGGTGAGAATTGGTTCGATGGTCCGGTTCAAGTAGTTCAACATCGCCTTTTCGTCAGCTGTTCCGTCCATGATCTCTTCGGTCAACCCAAGCTGGCCGTAAAGCATCTTGGTCAGGAACTGAATCTGCGCAAGCAGGTTGTTCTCTGCTGGCCGGTTCAACTGCACGATCTTTTCCGTCGCATCCGCGAAAGCGATGCCGTACTTACTTCCGGTCATCTGCTTTTCGATCTCTGCACGTCGAGTTTCCGCCTGCTGTCGCTTGACGTCGCTTCGGATCGTGTAGGGAAGTTGGATGATCAAATCGAGCTTGCCGGAACTTGACTGTTCGTCGACGACATCAAGAAGGTTGAGCTTCCTGATAAGCCGATTTAGAGTTGAGTTCTGACCGTTCATCACCGTATAGAGCGGATTGTCGGGAAGAGCAACCTTAGTCTTTTCGATGACAATCTCTTCGCGTCGAGCCTTGTTCTCGTTGTAGACACTTACCCGTACATGCTTCGGATACCAAGCAACAACGCGACCCACACGAACGGTGAGGATTTCGGTCTTGCCCGTTTCCGGATCACGGACGACGTCGACCGGGACGATGCACGCCTGGTCACTGTCCAACATCGTAAGAGCAATATCCTGTCGGAACGCTCTAGGACTCTGATCAAGGTTCGCTTCGAAGGTGAGGCAACGATTCAGCCCGCTGTCGACTTCGTCTTTGTATCGACCCTTTTCGTCCAGGCCGACATGACGAATATCGATTGACGCAACATCAATGCTGATTCGGGTGAGGATCGAGGCGATGATCGATCTCTCGTTCGTAGCGTGCATGACTGTACGATCTGGACGCGAGCTGTAACTCGGACCAGCGCCAACGGGTGATGGCGTATAGGTGCCCGACTCAGTTGACAGAAAGGCGTTCACGCGACGCTTAACGTTATCCAAGAAACCCAAATCAATCACCTCCTTTCGAACTTGTAGGGATCAGGTCGATTTACGAGTACACGCCCACCTGATGGAGGATGGTGCCGTCGAAGTACGCCAAGGCAACTCCGTTGGCTGCGACGGTGAGCTTGGCCGCTGCAGAAGCGGTGCCACCGAGCTTGATGACACGAGCAGTGCCTCCATTGAAGGCTACGGTCGGGGTTTCAGCTGTGTTGCCGTTGGTGAACTTGATGGCGACAAGCTGTCCAGCTGCCGGTTCTGGCGTGGTAGTGGTCTTACCGACGGTACCGATGGCGTTTGCCACGGTGACTTCGAGGACCGGAGGACCGATCTCGACAGGGTTGCCGTCGGCGTCAAAGAGCGCCAGATCCTCAACACCCGCGGTGCTGTCAATGGCCGCCTTGTTCTTGATTCGTGCTTGCGTGGTCAACTGACCCATGGAATGCTCCTATTACTCGAACTCGTCTTTGTGTAGTTTCCAAGCGATAAACGCGTCCATTAGAGCAGAGACGTTATCGATCTTCTCGTCCGTTCGCTTCTTACTGAGCTTACGGTTACCGTTCGTGTCTTCCAGCGTGATAGAGTTACCCATCGCGAAGGACATAAGCGTTTCATCGAAGATCAACGCTCGTTGCTCAGCCAAGATCTTGAGCTCTCCCAGAGGGACAGACTCGGTCTTCGCTCCTTGAATGACCTTCTCGATCCCAAAAGGACCGTTCTCTTGCGTCCACCGCTCGACGAACTCCTTCGCGTTGTAGGGATCGAACCCAAACGCACGGACGTCGAACTCTTGGGTAATGATGTAGTGGTCGAGGTCCTCGTACACCTGCATCATGTCAAGAAGGTTTCCGGGCATGATGATGAGCGTTCCTTCTTGGATAAACTCGTCATACTTTGCCCGCATGGCCCCAGGGAGCTTATAGTGCGTTAGTTCCGTGATGTAACTTCTCGTCTTCACACCAAACTCCCCTGTACGAAGCGGGAAGAGAAACGTGAATGCACAGAAGTCATCACCTTGCGATAGGTCTGCGCCCAACGCGCATGGTGCAGACCAGAACTCCCTCGGTGGGTGAGGGATCGTCTCCTCGTACGTAAAGAAGTAGGTGAACCCCTCCATGGGGATTCCAAACCTCTTAGCGAGAATATCGTTACGTGCGGCGGGCGCTTGCTCGGCTCGTTCGACATCCAACTGGTACGTTTCATAGGTGACCGTAAGCCCGATGTTCGGGTTCGCCTTCGGCCACATCGCGGGGTTCGCCACCTCTTCGATTGCGTCGAGCTTGTAGTGCCAGATCGAGATATGCGGGGCGTCATACTCGCCCTTCAAGATCTTAGCAAGCTCCATCTTCGCGGTATCGCCAGCACCGTTTCGAATTGTTCCCTCAGAGCTGATGGCCACGATCAAGTAGTCATCGAGCTTTGAAGCGCCCTGTTCGATTGCGCCAACGACATCCTCTCGAATATCGCCAGACAACCACTCATCGATCGTGGAGAACTTAGGGCGAAGACCCTGCAGCTTGTTGATCGACATAGGGCGGATCTCGAGTAGAGACCCAGTCAGGAAGTTCTCGATGCCCTTCTTGGTGGGCACCAACTTCTGTCTCAGTGCTGAAGAACCAGCCGTGTTCCTAACCGACCCTTCGGTCAAGAATCGGAACAACGGGCCACGAGCACGAGTGATCGCGGTCCTAAACGGAGACATCACCTCTTCCGCCTGCTTCATCGTAGGCGCAGTGGTGATCTGGTGTGTGGTTGACGTATCGATGTTCAGGAAGTACGCCTGGAGGCAATACGCGTACATCGACTTGGCCGCACCACGAGCAACGATCAGGTATTGCTTTGTGATCAATCGCTTTCGAATCGTCTTCTGGACATACTGACCCGGCTCTCCGTTTTGACCAGGTTGGTAAACCGTCCGCTCAATGAAATGATACCAACCGAAGATCTGCTCTGCCCACAGCTTGAAGCTTGGGAGCAGATGGAGATCCCCACCATCAGTAAGTGTTAGTTCTGACTCACAGTACTCAATGAATCCTTCGACTGGGCGAGGGTCATAGTAGTAGTTAGGGTTGGCGATGAGGTCATCGATGCGCCACATCTCATGCATGATCTCCTGACAGACAGGAATCTCTCTCCTGAGAACAGCGTCGCGGAACTCACCATAGTAGATCGGGACCGCTTGATTTGACAGCCTCAACAACCTCATCACCTCCTTCCTAGTTATGACCTTTTAACTGGTTAGGGCTTAATCAGCGCTTTCAAGATTTTCTTTGCCGTTGGGTTCGCCAAGTTTTTACCCGCCCTCTTGATAGCCAACTGCGCAACTGGCTGCTGAGTAGCCGTAAACGTCTTTTCGATCAACCCAAGCGTGTTGAGGTGATTCTCGATCTTCTTCTTACGACGACCCGACTTTGAAGGGTTCAACTTTGCGTAGTTGGTTTCCAACTGACGACGCTGGTTGACGAAAGCGAGCTCCTCATTACTAAGGCTGCTGACCTTCTTACCCATCAACTCTCGAGCTCGCGCATGATCAACATGGCGTTGGGCTTGTTCGGTACGAGCGGCTTTGCGCTGTTCACGAGTCCGACGAACACCCCACTTCATGCCCTTGACGCCGACATGCGCAAGCGTGTTGTTGAGATTCGCGTGCTCGATCTCGGTAGTGCCATCTTCTGGAATTCCGTCTAGACGAAGCCCCTTGATCAAACCGTTGTTGTCGTACTCGAAAATGATCGGGATGATCACACCTTCGTCGGCGTGCTTTATCACGCCCTTGTCATACACCCTAACACCTTCACCCACTTGTTGCGTGAGGGTGTAAACTCGGTAACCCATGCTGAGGGTGCCGGCAGCCAAGGCCGCGGGGGCAGACGCTGGGGCAGTTGCCGCAAGGCCCACAATTCCAGCAGCCGTTCCAACGTTTGCAAGTGTGTTTTTGAGACCAGAGTTAATTCCTCGGCTCATCACCTCAGTGATTTCACTCTCGTACTTCTTTCGAAGCTTGGCGTTCGTCGTCAAGTCTGTGCCCTTGTATCGCCGGTTCGTCATAGCAACACCAATACGGGCAGTACCCGCCACTCGGGCAAAGCCCCTCTTGATCGTAGTGATGTCAGCCTTCGAAGCACCGTTCTTCATCATGAACATGGTCAGACCATGACCACGGTCGTCCTTGCGAACGCCCCACTTCATGCCCTTGATGCCGGACTGCTCAATCGATTCCGAAGAGTGCGCCAAGTCTATCGAAGGAACTACTTCAATGACGAACCCCTCATCGTCCTTAACCAAGTCGAACACAAAGCGATCTACGTTGGCTTCGTGCTTAGCGGTCGTTTTACCTGGGATTGTTAGCACGATTTGACCGGAGTCTTCTACGCCAACAAGGACTTGGAAATGCGCCGTCTTCTTATCGCCCAACACGGTCTTTACGCCTTCGTTGATTCTGGTTTGTACAGAACTAGCAACGGCGTTTGAGTACTCAGTGCTCTTTACCTTGTCGTTCTTGAGGTCGACATTTCTGTACTTCTCATTGATTCCGCCAAGATCCTTGTGGATATTGTTGGTGGCAAGCTTCAGAATCTGCTGGCCCTCGCTCGTAGTGAGTTCGGGGTACTCCTTGCGAATACCCCACCTCATCCCCTTGACGCCGGATTGCTCAATCGACTCATCGTCGGTGGCGGACATAGCAAGCGCGCTTGCATGGCTGGCCAACTCAAACTCGGGGCCTGCGTAGTCGTCCACCCAGAGGGCAATCTTGTCGAACGCCATGCCATGAATTCCGGAATACTCCCGGAGATCTGGCTTTGCCGGAGTTTCGGGGTACCCAAGAGTGAGGTGTGGTGTCCAGTCCTCATACTGAGGCGCAACATCGTACGCAGTCTTGATCTTGTCCTCTCGCAAGAGGTAGCTCCGGAACCGATCAATGGCTGCTGCCATCTCAGGTCCACAACTGCCCTTGTCGAAGAAGAGCACGTCTGCATCGTTTGACCCAAGAGGGCCGCGACGATCAACCGACATGTAGAACCGCGTGAGCGACATGTTTGCTGCGTGGTCGATGTACTCCATGACGTGAGCAATGTCGTCGTCCGAGAGCGCATCGCCAAGGTTGAGAAGCGTCATGTGTGGAACCTTCTCCGAAGAGAGCTTCCACACGTAGTCTTCCTTTTCTGGGATGGCAACGATTGCAACATCACCCATTTGGTCCTACCTCCGAGTAGAGCTGAAGACGAACCTCGAATTCGGTCAACTGATCTCTCTTTAGATCGCGCTGGAATGAGGTTGTCGGGGGATCGTAGCCAAAGGCCACGTAAAGAAACACGTACGTTCGAACGGTGTCGACCAACCCCGCAGGGAGGCCAACATCCGCCCAATTTTCGTCTCCTCGCGTGACCTGAAAGATGGCGGGTGTAACTCCGATTTGTTGGAGAACCATGAACGCGGAGTTGATGTGGCCACCGACCTCTTGTTCGAAGCCGCCGCCATCGTCGGGAAGTCCTAGCATCTGGCAGATGCTAGGAAAGATTTGATCTTCAAGCATTGTTCACCTCCTTACCAGAGTTTGGTATCGCCTGGGCGTCTTTCAATGAACCCAATGGGCCTTTCGAGATCTCTCCCATAGTGGATCGCGTTGTGCGTATCCAATGTGGTTGTGATCAAGTACTCAGGGTCGACGATTGCCATGTTGCCATGGATGATGTCATCGGTCGTAATCGGGTTCATGTGATGGACGTGTGCGTTCTCGAATATGTCATGCCCAGGAATGCCCAGGTCACAGACACTATCTCGGAGTAGAACATATCGCCGAACTTCATGCCACTCATACGAATGGTAGAAGTCCTGGCTAACTCCGCCTAGGGTTCTTTCGCCAACGATTCCGCCAAGACGAAGGTATTCGTACCGCTCTCCAAACGTGTTTAGCGTTCGCAACTCGGAATATGACCTAGTAAGAGTCATAGATTGCGTCCTCGTCTCCATTGTCGCCTTCGTCGAAGTTACCTGAATATCTCTTGAATGCGTGAAGCGCTTCTCCAATGAGACCTTCGACCCTCTTGGCCGACTCCATGGCATCCACTCGGGCACTTAGGAGCAGGTTCTCGTTCTTAAGGCGTTCTCTTTCGAGTGCTTCTCTTCCTGTACCCAACTTGAGAAGGGTAACCGTCTCTGCCGCCGTTGCAGACCCGTCGATAAGACGTTCTTCGACAAGATCGTAGGCGAGGGAGACGAGCTGATCTTCGCGTTCCTCCGCGCTCGCAGCGGGAGGCATCTTTCGACGGCCCATCTCCCTCCTTCCTACTACTTGGTATGACGGGTCAGTGCTTCTTCTGGAGTGCGATCGGCACCCAGAAGGCGTATCGCTTCAGCGTTGCATCATCGGCAACACCGTTGACGACGGGCGCGGGCCCATGACTTCCAGCAAGCTTCCACATGGCCTTGAAGAATCGCTGACACTCAGCCACACGCTCTCGGACCTTGCTATCGAAGAAGAACTCAGCTCGCTGAGCCTTGCCGGTCGGAACCGGAAGCTGCACATGTGAAGGCTTGCCCTCAGCATTGATGGCATAGCCGGCCTTGGCGAGAATGTTCCCGAGCTCCGTTACGAAGGCAACAGGGTTACCCTTGTCTCCGAGCTTGAGGCTAGTCGGCTTGGGGGCAGAAGCCGGTCGAAGACCCCATGGGGCACCCGAGTCGTAGCCTGAGGGATTGAGCGAGAACGACACATGGACATGATGTTTGTGAGCATTGGGGCCGGAGTACGGCCTGGCAGCCCAGTTCTGCTTCTCGCTGTAGATGTGCCCTTCGTAGATCAGATAACCACCGCCGTTGAGGCGAGGATCGCCGGCCTTAGCCAGAGCGAGCAGCTTGTTGAAGAGGGCCTTCGCGTCGTACTCACCGTTTGCCGGCTTTCCGTCAAGATCCTCATCGATGTCACGCGCTCGGATAACACCGACACCGTGGGCGTCCTTGACCCACGGATTGTGGTCGCTCTTTCGAGACGCGTGAGCCGCGTCACCGATCGTTCCGTCTGAGGACTTATCGCGAACCTTATAGACGTCGTTCAATTCTTGGGCGAGCACGACACTCGCCACACAATTACGCCAAACCATGGCTTCTCCTTAGTTCTCGAGGTCTTCTTTGGTGACGACTGGTTCGCCACACAATTCATTCAGTGTCGGTTGGAGCAGCTTGTTGGCTGCAGCAGTAGACCGCGCACTAGCTCTCAGGCCTTCCTGCACGTACTCGGCAGCAAGTTCGCCTTGAGCATCCGCGTCGATAACGGAGTCCCCATCCTCGTTGATATACCTGGGAAGAGGTTCGCCCGTTTCGGGGTTCACGCCATCAAGCACGACGAGTCGATTGAGTACTGCTTGCAGAACTTCCCCACGCGCAAAGTCAGACTCGTTGCGAAGATCGGTGATGCACGCATTACGTTTCTGTGTAGCGAAACCGGTCGCAATGAGATCGTTTCCGGTGTTTGAACTAACTCGGCCACTGTTTGCGATCAAAGCAATGGCGACCAATCCAAATAGGATGACCCCCAAACCAGCAAGCATCCACATGATGTTCTTAATGAGCAAACTTCTCAGCTCATCGTGTCCTTCGTATGCGCCGGCGGAGGGAGGACTAGGGTTGCTTGCGGACTCGGGATAAACGGCCCCGGATCCGTCCTCTCTCCCGCCCGGAACCTCACTTGTTCCCGTTCCCATGCGGTGTACTCCTTCTCAAGATTCAGTTGTTGGATTTGTACATCCTTCTTCAGCAACTCCTTATCTTTGGAGCGCACGATGTCCCAGATTGCGGCCTGGTTCTTAATCACCATTCTCAGGATCAAACCTGCAAACGTTACAGATAGACCAAGGGTAGTGCCGATGGCGACCGTGTTTCCTTGTGGGCCCTCAACGACTGCCGTTAGACCCGCGTAAACGGCGCCGAAAAGCGAAACCGTGGTCAACCCCATTACCTTGACGGCATTCGCGGCTGCAATGACTGTTGATTCCATAAGTATCACGGGTTCTTCACTCATCCCTTTCCTCCTAGCAGCCGTAGCTGTGGGTGACTATGCGGAAAATTATACCGTCACTACCCCCTCGAATATTACGGACAGAGGATCATCAAGAATGATCAGCGGCTCTATACCACTAATCCTCTTAAAATCCATGTATCCATGCGTATGCACAATCGGGCCTGTAATCGAGTCATCGAGCGTTAGTTGAAACAGACTGGCTCCGTTTCGAAATCGAATGAACTCGACATCCCAAGTGGCGATGAGGTCAGACGTCTGATTAACTCCTACCCGAATTTCACTCGTAACATCGTCTTCCGAAAGGTCACCAGGAAGTGACGCCTGAAGAACACAAGTTCTTCCACGCTTCACTCGAATTGGGTTTACGTAGGCCATGCGGATCTCCTTTCAGGGAGTCGTGATGTTAAGATAGTCGAAGCGAACGGTTGTCGGGTTTGATCCAGACCAACTAGTACCAGTGACCCAAATACCAACGTGGGTATTTGTTTGGGCAGTTGTTTGGCCCGTTACCTGGAGAAACGATGTTCCGTTCTTCAAGAAGTTGATCGTTGTTCCGGCAACCTTCACGCCGTAGGAGTCACCGGGAAGGTAGAGTTCATTACCTCCAAGATACGTCCCCCCACGGTAACACCAGAGGTAGTCGCTACCGCTAGACCTAGCACAGCGGACAATGTAGGTGCCTCTTGCGTAGATGGCCGGTTGGATGTTGGACTGGTTACCACTGATAGCCGTAGTAACGGTGTAATTGTCCGAGATGGTGATATCAAGATCGAGGGAGTAATCGTGGTTACCAGACCCATTGGCTGCGGCCAGATAAGCCTTGTTTCCGTCGATACCCCAGGTTCGACTCACACCCCCGCCTTGGGTGTAGGCCAACCCCCCAACATCGGTCACCCCGATAACCGTTGAGCTGTCCGCACGGTTGAAGCTGTCTGACGGCGGAGTTGCCGAAGCGAAGCGTGGCGAATCGAGAAGGTATACCATCAGATGGACCTCGTTCCGATCAGCGTGATCTTCGCTCCCTTGGCTCCGGTGCCGGCGGTGTCGACATCGATGGTGATCTCAGCGTCGTCGGTGAGGGCCGACGTCACGATGGACGTGGCCGTGGTTACCGTCTGCGACGTTTTCTCGCTGGCGTCGATCGACAGCTTGTTGGTCGCATGCAGCACTGAAGTGCCGCCCATGTTGATGTCGAAGGTCGGGTTGCCGGAGGAGCTGGCGGTGTTGACCGACGCACGAACCTCGTTGAGGGTCATGGCATGCGGCATCCGGAACGTCACCTTGGCGGTGCCGGTCGAGATGGCGGTCGCTTCGTCCGAGACGGCAATCATGAGGACCACCGGAACTTCCGTCTTCTTGACCTGTGCGTCGTTGGTGACTGCACTCAACCCGACGTCGGCCTTGGTAACATTGTGTGGGTTGCCGGTCGTGAGCTGCGAGTGGGTATAAGCCGCTGCGCCATGGTCACCACGGTGCGCGGTGGCCGAGCTGGAGCCCAACACGAGTGAGGCCGAGATCTCGGCGAAGACGGTCCCCGACCACCGGTACGTCTTCTCAGTGTCTTCGGTGATGTAGATCTTGTTCGTCATGGCCAACACGCCGCCGAGAGCTGCGTAGTCAGCGACAGAAATTACATCATCGACGTAAGCAGGCATGTAGGTTGCCGAGATCAGACCATCCGACTCGAGCGGAACGACACCATCTGGAACACCCTTTTCGGCGAGATCGATCCAGTGGTCGGCCCCAGAGTAGGAGGTATGAACAACCCAGTTGTTGGATTCACCATGATCCGACGAGTCACCAAGGGGTTTGTACGTGCACGAGACATAACCCGTTTCAGTGAAAATTCCACTTTCATCTGTGTCTCGGACGAGCAGCCCATCGACGCCATCAATGGCGATCCCGATCATCCCAGGGCCAACGTTGTTGATGCAGATGATGGTGAAGTCGGAACGATCAGCCTGATCGGGCAAGATCGGCTTCAACATGACCATCGGATTCAACATGACTACCGCTGTTGAGTATGGGAAATCAGTGAAATCATGCTCGAGGATGACCCCCATCTCCGAGCCTTCAGTCTCGGTAAGGTCGATTACCTGACCCGACACATATGCGACCCCAGAAGGGCCAGGTATGCCTCGAGGACCCACCGGGCCTGAGTCCCGAACGCTGACGTTGTTTTTGCTATCCACGAATACTTGCTGTGGCATAACCTCTCCTTCCGAGGTAAACGGTTCAAAACTTTGAGGAGAGGCTCCTCATGGATGAAAAAAAAGCAAAGCTCTAGACGGTTACGACGTCTTCAAACCGAACCTGAAGTGGGGTTTCGAAAACGGCAAATGGCTCATCACCACTAACTCTCTTGAGGTCCATGTACCCAACACGATCCGTGATCGTTGATGTGATTGAATTATCCAGAGTTAGAAGGAGCTTCCCGTCTACGCCGTCTGTTCTTTTGGTTACAACCCAAGTAGCAATCAACGCGGACTGGGGTGAACGACCCTTTCGAATCTGACTAGTGATCGTATCCAAAGAAACGTCGCACGGCAGAGTTACTTGCACCACTACGGTGCGGCCTTTATGGACCACAATCGGTTCCATCTTCAAACATCCTTCCCTTGGTTACGTTGGTTGGTTTTCTAACTTCAGTGCTTCGATGAACTCAAGGTTGGCGGCTTTCACTTCAGCGATGGTGTTGACAGATGAGGAACGCATTGCTTGTTCCCACTTGATAAGAGATGCGCCTTTTACAACTAAGGTACCGTTCGTTTCCGACCAATACCATCCGTCTGCGCCTTCTCCACCATTCTCACCCAATGAAAACCCTGGGCCTTCAACTCTTAACCCACCGTTTATTAGTTCGCCGGTCTCTGGATTCTCTTTAAACCATGTCATGACCCAGCCACCGTCCATCCTTTGGTCGTAGCGATCGAGGGTGTATCAGCAGTTGTGCCTGGGTTGGACGTGACTGTAACGGTCTGCGCACCTACCGCTGTCCCTAGACTGGTGTAGAGGGCGTCGAGGTCCGATGCTTGCAGCAGGTTGGACGCCACCGTGAACCCGTAGCGCAGGCCGGTCAGGGTAACCGAGCGCATGTTGAGGTTCGTCTGGAACAGGTTGGCAACTGAGGTCGCCCCTGACAGGTTGATGCTCACGACCTGCAAGGCCAGGCAGTTGCCGAACATCTGCGTGGCGGTCACGATCCCCGACGTGTTGGTCAGGGCGGTGATGGAGGTCACGTTCGTACCCCAGAACATCTGCGTCGTGGTGACGCAGGCCGTCAGGTCGAACGCTGGGATGGCGGTCAGTGCCGAGCAGCCAAGGAACATGGCGCTCATCACCGTCACCTTGGACGTGTCCAGCAGGGGGATCGTGCGGAGCGACGAGCAGTTCTGGAACATCTGCGAAGCTGTCGTGACCTTCGATGTGTCGTAGAGCGGCACCGACGTGAGCGACGTGCATCCGCTGAACACCGAGGTCATGTCGGTGACCTTTGACGTATCCATCGCTGGAGCGGTGACCATCGAGGTGCAACCCTGGAAGGTGTTGTTGAGGCTCAGGTTGGCAGGAGTGTTCAGGGTCGGGAACGTGACCAGCGATGCACAGCCAGTGAACGCAGTTTGCAACGTGGTGGCCTTTGTCGTATCTACAGCGGGCAAAGACGTGAGGGCTCGGCAGCCGGCGAAGGTGCTGGCGAAGCTGGTGGAGTTCCCGGTGTTCATTGCACCGATGGTGCGGAGCGCGAAGCAGTTTTGGAACATGCCGGCGACGGATGACGTGGCCGAATAGTCGTAGGCGGGTACGCTCACCAGGCGGGAGCACGCCTGGAACATGTTGTTCATGTCTGAGCATCCAGCCGTGTTCAGTTCTGGGGCTTGGACCAAAGACGCATTGCCGTAGAAGGCTTGGATCGTCGAGGTCGGGGCCGACAGCTCCAAGCCCTCGTATTGGCGCATTGCAAGCAGCGACCAGAAGTTCTGCGTGGACCACGCACTCGGAGTGAACGCCGAATGCGCCTTGAAGTGCTGCATGTAGTTGCTCTGGACGGTGCCGTTAGTGAACTGCGGCAGTGTGGCGTTCGGAGACGAGCACTCAAAGTCGAGGATGGGGGTAGATGAACCTGAGGCCGCTGAGGCGTGCTTGAGATTCAGGATCAGGGCAGAGAACTGGCCGCTCGACTGCGGGTACACCTGCACGATGGCCTGCCGGTGCCCAATCGAGGTCAAGGTGCTGCCGGAACAGCCTGCCCACGAGAAGTTGTGACTTGCTGGGGTGTCGGACGCGATGTTCTCAAGGGCTGAACCGTCGCCCCAATCAACGGTGTATGCGGTGCCGATCGGGTTGAACCGGAGGTAGTTGCTGGTTCCGTTCCAGACAGCACAGAGCATTACGTACCGCTGTGAGCCAGGAGTGATTGCAGGCATCGCAAGCCAGTCGGCAGGACGCTGCCACGTCTCGGACACCGGGAGCCGACCGCCAAGAATGGAGGAGGACGGTCGAGCATTTGAAAGAACGCCACTCATGTTTCAACCTCTCCGTAACATGCCCATGACATGGTACCAGTAGAATCGAGAACCCAAATTTCATCAAGTGGGCCAAGTGTCCAGCCTCGGCGGAACTCGATCGAATCGTGCCCGCCAAGAAGAAAGCACTTTTGTTCGTACTGCTTTGGGTCCTCTGCTGTCCCGGCCACTCGAATCTGAATGCTCAAGTTAGATGCAACAGCGGACAGTGTTGCACACGTCAACGTTGAGATGACAGTGTGCGCACCCGCTGGGACTTGATACAGCATCTTCCAGACGCCAGCTGCGGTCGTTTCCTGACCGAGTACTTTTCTTTCCAACGCCATCTCAACCTCCCATCATGAAAGTTCTAGCCCAGCTCGGGTTGAGCGGGCCTTGTTCACCTTGTGGACCAGGATCACCTTGTGGACCAGGATCACCTTGTGGACCAGGATCACCTTGTGGACCAGGATCACCTTGTGGACCAGGAT
>ERZ724509.41-NODE-41-length-62144-cov-14.162589_pt1 | contig 62144 bp, 81 predicted proteins | sample MGYA00376042_ERZ724509 | MGnify/ENA primary metagenome ERZ724509 (study PRJEB28724, sample SAMN07190887) | wastewater metagenome | isolation source: effluent of sewage treatment plant in Hong Hong | place: USA: Christiansburg, Virginia | collected 2016-03-01 ...
ACCAGTTCATCAACACGGCCCTGGGCGGATTCCCGGACGAGACCATCAGCAGCCGGGCAGCCAAGTCCCGCAAGCGGGGCAAGCGGTGGGCGTGCATTCTGTGCAGGATTCTGGACAGGATCGACCCGGACCACTGTGAGAAGAACATCGAGACGGACGAGGGGCACCCGACACCCTGACCTCATGTCGGCGCAATCGCTTATACCGCGCCTATCCGAAGCTGGTTAAACTCGGCCGCATCAGTAAGTCAGCACTGACTTACCTTGCGGCCGAGTGCCGTGCAGAAAAGGAAGTGATGTATGAGCGGAAATGAAGGCGCCGACAAGAGCGTCAGCTACGGTGAGTTCAGGCACCTGACACGCGATGTCAACGACATGAAAACGCTGATGACCAAGATGGTGGAAGCAATCAACCAGATCAGCGTCCTCAACGAACGCCAGCAGACCGCCATGGTCTACATGGGAAAGTTCAGCGACCGCATCGAGCGCGTTGAAGAGCGCCAGCACGAGGCGGAGATTGAGCGCGCAGTGGGCGCCGCCAGCTCACGCAGACTGGATTTGCTGGAGATCGGCTTCCGAGAAATCCACATCGAGCGTGAACGCGAGAAGGCGCGCATGCAGACCCTGGTCCTGCTGATGCGCGGCCTGTGGGCGTTCTCCGCTGCCGGCGGCATGACCCTGATCGCCATCGGCTACAAGCTGTTCGCGGGAGCCTGAGCAATGGCAACCGTCAAGCAATCCTCCAGCAACGGCGAGATCCAGCTCAGCCCGCACTTCTACCTGTCCGAGCTCACGGTGAGCGACAAGGCAGTCCGCATGGGCTTGAACAACACGCCCGACCCGATCGCGGTGGCGAACCTGTTCAAGATGGCCGCCCTGATGGAAGAAGTCCGCAAGGTGCTGGGCAATCGTCCGATCTCGACCAGCAGCGGCTACCGCAGCCCGGCAGTCAACAAGGCCGTGGGCGGCTCCAGAACCTCTGACCACCTCAGCGGCAGCGCCTGTGACTTCATCTGCCCGGGCTACGGCTCGCCCCTGGAGATCTGTCGCGCCCTGGTCAAGGCGGGTGTGAAATTTGGCCAGCTGATCGAAGAGGGCAGCTGGGTCCACATCAGCCTGCCCAACCGCGGCGAAAAGAACGGCGAAGTTCTCACGGCGCGCTTCGTCAAGGGCAAGGCAACCTACGTGCGGGGCCTTCGGTGACACGCCCGCGCGCGGCCGGGCGCTTCCATGGCCTTGCGACGGGCCTGAACAAGATCGCCCGGCCCTACCTGACCGTCCTGGTCACCACGGTCTACAACGTGACGCTAGTGGCCGGCGTGGCTAGCGGCAAGCTGGATTTTGAGCAGTACGTCATGACTGTTGGCCCTACAAACGCCCTAATTATCGGCTTTTGGTTTGGAGAGCGTGCCGCCTCAAGTCGAGCACAAAAAGATGGAGACGGAGGATGAAGATGATCTGGCAAGCGGGCCTCTTGATCGCCCTCATCGGTGGGGCGATCTTCGGCGTGCACACGCATGGCCACCGGGCCGGCTGGAATGAACGCGAGCTGCAGGCTCAGAGCGACGCAGCGGCCATCCGCAAGGCGGTGCTTGACGAGGTCACTGACAACTTCGCCGACGCGGGCAGGCGTGATGCGCAGGCATTCGAGCGAGAGGTCGCCCTCGGCGAGCGCTTTGAGGCACGGCATGCCCAGCTCAAGAGTCACCTGGCGCGCCAGGCCGCAACCCCCTACCAACCCAAGGAGAGCTCCGATGCTCAAGACACCGAACCGAACCCTGGCCGCCCTCTGCTTGGCCAGTGCGTGCTTGATGACACAACTGTCCGCATGCTCGACGACGCGCGTGCCGATCGCAAGTCCACCCCAGAGGACGGCGGTGGCGCCGGAGCGACTGATGAAGAAGGCAATGCCACTGCCGCCACTGCGCCAGCCATCACAGGCGGCCAGTTTGCCGAAAACGACCTCGAAGTAGTTCGCCTGTACCACCAGCTTGCTGGAGACCACGACGAGCTCGTGGAGTGGGTGCAGCGCCAGTGTCTGCCGCCCGCTGCACCCGGGGCTACCGCCCAATAGCCGATTCCGTTACCATTGAAGATCAAGTAACTCCTGACTGAGAAAGAGAAAAAGAATGACCACCAAGCACCTCCTGCTCGACCGCCAGCGCGGCGAGTTCGTCACCGGCGTCCTGACACTGCCTGGCTTCAAGTACGACATCGGCGCCCAGCTGATGAGCCCCATGGCAGGCGAGCAAGCCACCGTCGAGCTGGAATCCACCAATGACGGCTTCGACTGGACCAGCGTTGCCACCTTCACCCTGGACAACGCGACCGAGGTCACTGCCAGCCAGGTCTACATCGAGGCTGACAACGTCCGCGCTCGAATCCTGAAGGGGGGCCTGGTCGGCACCCCGGCCGTCACCCTGTGGCTCAAGCAGGTGGATTGAAGATCTTTGTCGGCGCTTATTGTAAGTAAGCGCTGACTGCTGTACAGTCGATCCTGACAACCGGAGATGGACCTTGGAAAAGAAGCTCACCCGAAAACAAAAACAATATCGTGGGCAATTCGCAGCCGATGAACACCCTCTGGTTGTCACCCCAATTCACCAGCGGCGCAAGGTCACAGAGCCCTTGAAGCCGCAGACCGAAGCTCAGGCGTTCTACCTGGACGCCATGACCACTCATGAGCTGATCTTCGGCACCGGCCCGGCCGGCACCGGCAAGACCTACGTGGCAGCCGCCTACGCCGCCCAGGAACTCCTGGCAAAGCGCACCAGTCGCGTGATCATCACCCGTCCGAACATCGAGGTGGGTCAGCCCATGGGCTTTCTGCCTGGCGAGCTTGAAGAGAAGTACGCCCCCTTCCTTGCCCCCTTTCGGGAGGTCATGATCGAGCGCATGGGCGTGAGTCACTACGAGTACGCCATCAAGGCAGGGCAAATCTGCCCCGAGCCCCTTGGCTACATGCGCGGCAAGACCTTCGACGACGCGATCGTGATCCTGGACGAGGCGCAGAACTGCACCCCGGCCGAGATGAAGATGTTCCTCACCCGCATCGGCAAGAACTGCACGGTCATCGTCAACGGCGACATCCAGCAGTGTGACCTGAGCGGGCCCAGCGGCCTGTCTGACGCCATCAAGCGCGTGAACAAGATCGACGGCGTGGCCATCGTTGAGTTCAGCGAGGGCGACATCGTGCGCTCCGGAATGGTCCGGGAAATCCTCAAGGCGTACCGCAGGCGCGTGTAACGCAGAGGCCCCACCCCCAATACGAGCAACATCGACTGGCTTGCCAGGCGACGTTGCTTTTGACTTTCCCCACACCTGCCTTCGATCGAAGGTAATCCGTTAGAGCAGGACCGCCGAAGGCGTGATGGCAACCCCAAAAGAAGAAAAAGAAAAGGAAGCACGATGAGTCAAGTACAGGTCAAAACCAGAGCCGACATTTTCGCAGCACCCAGCGATGTCTCTGAATCCCCATTGTCGGCCGCCGCTGCAGCTGCAGTTGTCGGCGTTGTCCAGCAGGCAGGCTTTGCCGGCGAGGGTGGCGTGACGCTGCCCGCCACGACGAGCGCTGTCGGCACCGTGCGTCTGGCAGACCCCGCGGCCATCACTGCAGGCACTGCCGGCCGCGTGGTCGATGCCGCACAGCTGAAGGCAGCGGCAGACGCCAAGCAGCCCACCCTGGTGTCTGGCACCAACGTCAAGACGATCAACGGCACATCGATTCTCGGCGGCGGCGACATCGTGGTCTCCGGCGGCGGCGGCGGTTCGGTGACGATCAACACCACCCTTACATCGGCGAGCACGACCGAAGCAGCTTCGGCCAGCACCGTCAAGACCCTGCAGGACACCAAGGCGCCCCGAGGCGGCCCTGGTGCAGCCTTGGGCGCCACGTACACGGCAGTCGAGGCTGACGACGGGAAGATCTGGCCGACGCCTGTGGACTGCGCCGTGACCGTCAACACCGGCCTGCTCGCTGGCTTCGGCCAAGGCTTCACCGGGGCTGGCGTGGTGTCGTTCGTGGCTGGCGCAGGCGTCACGTTCCCTGCTGACTACGACAAGCGCACCGCTGGCGCGGCCAACCCGGTGTGCTCCCTTGTCAACATCGGCCTGAACACCTACGAAATCTGGGGGACCAAGCAATGACAGTCCGCCCATTCATTCTTAGTGCCATCGCTGCCGCTGCGGGTGTGCTATCCGGCGGCGGCGGTCTCGTCGCGGCCAAGGACTACGATTTCACGTCGTCGCTGCCAGCCGACTGGACATTCACCCGCGCGAGCACCACCGAGGCCATTGTCGGTGACGTGTTTGCTCCCGTCGCAGCCAACCAGCCACGCATTGAGTCGTGGGGCGGTGTGTCTCAGGGGGCGGCGGTGGATGGGGTTGTTCGCAACATGTGCGTGCAGGGTTCTGCCCCTGCGTCATGGGGTTCGATTTCTGGCGTCACCGTGACGACAGAGGCTGATCAGGTCCGGCCTGATGGCACGACAGGCTCGGTGGTCCAGTTCACCGAGACAACTGGCAACGAGGCCCGCAACTGGATCTGGTGGATGGATGCCGGAACGGTAACGTCCGGCACCAACACTCACATGGTTGTTTGGCGCAATGTTGGGTCTGTGAAGCGCAGCCTGTTCATGTTTGCGGACGACCAGATCCGAGCTTCGTTCCGACCCGACGCTGGGCAGATTCCGTACTCTGATCCGGTGCTTGTTGCTGCAGCTCAAACCAGCGTCACCGGCAACATCGAGCTTGGGAACGGTTGGCAACTGTCGTGGTTGACCTACGACTCAGCCACAAAGCCGACCTACATTCGCGGTTATCTGCGTCCTGTTGGTGTGGTTGAAGAGGGTGGGCATGCTGGTGATGTGAATGCCAAGGTCCAGTTCTGGCACGCACAGTACGTCTCTGGACGACGCCTCGGACCTAAAATCTACCTGATCGGTGAGCCTGCTGTTTCCAGCGTGGCCGAGACGCTGACAACCGCATCCCTCAACTCCATCAGCGCAACCAGCGGGACATTCGTCATCGAGCACGACGCGACAGCGTCTGGCGCCACGGTCCTCTCGCTCGGGTCCGGTGCAATCACTGTCCCTGCGGAGTCGGCGCAGACTGGATATCAAACGCAGCGCCTGGCCGTGGCCTACAACGCGGGCGGCACGCGCATCGTCAACAACGGCAGCGCTCAGACAACTGGCGCGGCTCTCGCCTTTGGTTCCGGGCTGTCGGTTGGTCAAGGGCTCCACATCAAGCGCATCCGTTGGTACTCGCAAGAGCTGACCGAGGAGCAAATGTGGGAGCTGACCCGCCCACCGATCACTGGCTCAGCCGGTGTTGCCAACGCGTTGCGCATTGCTGGCGTTCGGGCTCAACTGCCCTACGACAAGCGCGGCCCATGTGGGGCCAACCGCAAGGTGATGATCCGTTTCGTTGACAAGATCGGATCGGGTGCGCGTCGGAATATCCGACTGTCATTCAACAATCGAGGCATTTTCACTGACGGCGAGTTTGACAACACCAACACGGTCACGGTGGCGGGCCACGTCCGTATCAGCGGCGCCAGCGTGCCGTTGGCGTTTGGAGGATCTGCCTCTGGCTCCATGGCTGTCGGCGCTGTCGATTACAAGTCCGATGCCTTGTTGCCCGCCGCATTTGGGCTGTCTGAGTTTCCGGTCGGCACCGAGGTGGAACAGCGGATCGAGTACACCCTACCGGACACTGGCAGCTACATCATGTGCGGACAGTTCGGTCGAGACGGCATCCCCGGATTGAGCCAAATGGTGACATTCGACCCGACAGCAACCACCGTTGTGAGCGGTACCGGCGAAACTGGCGCGTACACGTTCAGTGGCGCCGCACCGTCCACTGATATTTTTGGCGCGGGACGTGTGCCTGTTGCTGTCCTGCTTGGCGAGTTCACGACGGCAGCCGGTGACCCCAAGACGTTCCATCTGACTGGCGCGTCCATGACAGACGATGCACGCTGCTACATGCGCCAGGCTGCCGAAATCGCCACCAATGGACCGTGGGCAATGGTGACGGTCAGCGTTGGTGGCATCGACTCAGTTGACTACTACAGCCCCACTCCAGCGATGTGGACGGCCTACCTGCAATACGCCCGCGTTGGAATAACCGAACTTGGTGTCAATGACGCAAACTCTCAGCAGAACCATTTGCCAATCTGGCACATGTACCGATCTGCCCCGTCAATCGCTCATTTCGCTGCTGTCAAGCACACCCCACTGTGCGGAACCACCGACAACTGGGCGACGGCTGGTGGGATGGTCAGGGCCATCGGATCTACGCTGACTCAAATGCGAGGCCGCCGACTAATCAAGCTGCGCGGGCTGAACAGCGGCTACATCGACACGATCATCAACACCGATGCTTCTGTCCAGCAGTCGCCGTTTGATGACGAGCTGTTCTATGCCAATGGCACCCCGCAGTTCATGACGGACGACGGTGGGCACTTCACGCTGTCCGGCCACACGCACGTCGCGCCGTCGGTGGCTGCGCAGCTTGACGCTATCGAGATTCCAGCATGACAGTTCGCCCATTCATTCTTAGTGCCATCGCTGCCGCTGCGGGGGCGACTGCTGGGCCAGCGGTTGCGTTCGCTGGAGAGATCGGCATCGGCATCACCAACCTATCCTACTGGGACCAGAGCTTCGCTATGGCCGACATGATGCGGCAGTCGCAGTTTCGCAGCATGGAGTGGGGCTACGACGTGGGGGCCGATGCCAATGGCGCCCCAACCACGGATTTCAGGCTTGTCTACAACTCGAATGTCACGGGCGCGGGCACATACAAGCTGAAGTTCAAGGGGCAGGCCACCGTCAGCGGCGTCACCAACAAGGTCTACAACGCGGGCACGAACACCACGACGGCAGATTTTGTGCTTGCCAGCAATGCCACGGGCAATGCCTGGATCGAGTTCACCAACACCCGCAGGACGCCAGAGTCTGTTGCCGCCGATGGCGTGACCGAAGTTCAGTTGTTCCGCCCTGGCTACGCCACGGACGGGTCGGCGGTTTTCACCACCGAGTTCATCGCGGCAATGCAAAAGTTCAACGTGATCCGCACGATGGACTTCTCTCAAGCCAACCTGAACCCCAACGAGGCATGGGCTGATCGGACAGAGATCGACTTCCTTGGCAACACCGACATCAAGGGGCAGTCCTGGGAGCTGATGATCCTGCTCGCCAACGCTGCAAACCGTGACCTGTGGATCAACGTGCCCGTCAAAGCCGATGACGCCTACATCGACAAGCTGGCCAAGCTGTTCCGGTACGGCTCGGATGGGAGTGAGCCCTACACCTCTGTGCAGGCATCCCCGGTTTACCCGCCGCTAAATCCAGGCCTGAAGGTCTACGTCGAGTACGGCAACGAGATCTGGAACACCGGCGCGGGCTTCAGTGGCTTCGGTTGGTGCTTGGATTACGCAAATGCCAACCGGCTGAACACCAGCCACCCCATCGCCTACGACGGCGCGGTGACGGATCAATGGCTGGCCCTGCGTCGCTGGGTGGCCTATCGCTCAGCAGCGGTCAGCCTGGCCTTCCGGGCTGTGTTCGGCGATTCGGCCATGATGAGTCGCGTGCGCCCGATCCTGTCAACCCAAGTGGGCAACGCCAACAACTACCTGCGTGACGGCCTGCTGTGGGCAGATGGTTATCATGGGAATGTTGGCTCCCTCTGGTACGGTGGTGGCGGTGCGGCCTACTTCCCGACCGACACAGAGCCGACTGACACTGAGCCCGCGACGATGACTGCGTACTTCGCGGGTCTTCCGTCTGCGCTGTTCGCAACCCGCGTGGCCACCGACACCACCTGGGCCAATGGCTTCGGTCTGAAGAACATCGCCTACGAGGGTGGACCTGACCCTGGCGGCAGCCCGCTGGGCGGCATCTCTGGTTCTGTGGAGCTGTGCTACGCCTATAGCAACGACCCCCGCATGAAGGACCGGATGCAGGTGGCGCACAACGCCTGGGTCGCCAACGGCGGCGACATGCTGGTTTACTACATCTACAGCGGCCCGGCGCCGTGGTCGTTCACGAACGGGGTTTCTGGCGCAGTGGTGTCTGACACGACCAGCATCAAGATGCAGGCCATCGACGCCATCCGCGCTGGGTCATCCGTGGCGCCAACGCTGGGCACGCTGGTCCCTGGCACGGCCTATTTCCGAGCCTCAAACTCGGGGGTCATCGACATCACCGAGGGCGGAACGCAGTGGGGTTACAGCGGCACGGCCTACCGCATCAGGCCGCACGCCACGGACCCTGCGAAGTCTGAGTTCCTGCTGATCCCGACGCACACGACCGCTGGTGGGGTGTTCAATGTCTCATACACAGCCTATGACGCGGCAGTGGGCGCCAGCGCGGAAATCTTCGCAAACGGCGTGCTGCTGGGCACTGTGCTGGCGAACCAGGGCGCGGCGGGGCAGGCCATCAAGAGCCAGACCATTGCTGCCGTGCTGGAGCCTGGCGTCACGGTGTTCCGCATCCGCACCAAGGTCGGCACGGAGCTTTGGCTCAAAGACCTCATCGTCGAGCCCGCCTGATCACCTGATGGATAGCCTGCTGCCCTAATCCCGCTGCCACTGGGTGGCGTGCGCACGCCGAGATTCTGGATCTGTTCCCCAAGCTGACGAACTGGCCAACCAATGAGCGATACCTTGGCTTTCTGTAATCCATAAATCATCCTCAACACAATAAGCCCCGGACCTCCGGGGCTTATTTCATTGTGGCTTCAGTTAGCGATTTCGACCTCTTCCCTATATAAGCAATTTCTACAATTCAACCAGTTCAATAACCTTTAAGAGCGCGATGGAACAATTTAGCGAAACTGATCTGACCCCTGCCGAGCTTGAATTGCGCGGCATAAAGATTGACCCCACACACCGGCAGGATGAGCCTGAGCTGATGCAGCGCCGCTGGTTCGATTACCGCGACATGCACCCAGTGCTGGCGACTTACGAATACGCCCGGTGCTACAAGACCCAGACGCGCAAGTTCTACGAAATGAACATCGACATTCGGACGGTCGAGGACGCCCGCGCATTCACGCCCGACGACATTTTCATGAGCAGGGACATCACCGCGATGTGGCTCGCCCGCAGGGCTGCTGACGCCCTGGGTGTGCCGTACCCATTCATTCTGCAGTTCGCCCAGGACCGCTTTCTCAGCCGCGCTCAGCGCACCTTCCCGCGGCCCAACCAGCTTTACGGCGAGGAGTTTGAGCTCGATGCGAAGGCGGAGTGGGGCGCCCGGCTCGACCGACAGATCACATACGGCTCGACGGCACGCTACCTGGCCTCCAGCTACAAGCGCCATCCATACCAGGACGAGCACATCGATTTTCTGATCAAGCAGGTCGCCCGCCGCCAGGGCTCCAAGCACCGTCTGTTGGCCCGGCTCTTCCATGAAGACCGTCTGACACCGACGATGGCAGCTGCCCACTTCAGCGAAGAGGAGGTGAGTGCTGCCGAGCGCTACCGTGAACAATTTATGTAAGTCAGCGCTTAGTGACTACCTATAATGAACCGACGCGGTCACAGACCACCCCATCACACCCTGGAGCAGTTTTATGAACAAGGTTCTCGACATCAACACCCGTGGCACCCATGCCCAACGCACCTCATCCGGCAACCAGCCTGAGAAGAAGGCCTACAAGGCGGTCGGCCATGATCGTCAGCTGCAGGATGCGCAGTACGGCGGCAACCTGGTGAAGATCCGCACGCTCGACGGTGACGTCGTAAGCGGCACGATTGATCGCCGCGACAAGTACACGATCACCCTGCGCCGCGCTGATGGCGTGTGCGAGATCTTCTACAAGCACGCCATCCAGTCCATCGAGATCAAGCCAGTCGCAACGAAGGCGGACTGACCATGTCCGCAGTCGAGCTGACCACAGAGGAGCTTGAGCTCCTGAGTGGCGCCGAACCGCTCGAGAAGGCACCCGTCTACGAGTTCGACGCCGAGTTTCAACAAAAGATCGCCGCACTGCTGGTGCGCGATACACCCTTCGCCCAGCTGACCGACGGCCTGGTCCGCCCCGAGTTCTTCGAGGCGGCCGGCCACGCGGCGCTGGTTTCGGTGGTCAACCGCTACTTCGCCAAGTACAAGAAGGCGCCTGGCGACAAGGTGACCCTGGCGCAGCTGCTGCGCGACGCGGCCCGGGACAAGACCCTGCCGCCCGACATGCTCCGCCTGGCCGCCACCGCGGCGCCCAAGCTCTTCGAGACGGACGTGAGCGACCGCGAGTACGTGGCCGACCTGTGCGCCACCTTCGCCCGCCACCAGGCCGTCACGAAGGCAATCCTGGATTCGGTGGAGCTGATCGAGAAGCGTGACTTCGACGCGGTTGGCGTCATGGTGCGCAAGGCGCTGGATACCGGTGTCGCAACCACCGGCGGGGCCTACAACTACGCCGAGATGGTCAAGGTTCGAACCCAGGACCGAAAAGACAAGGCCGCGGGCATCAAGCCGCCCACGGGGATCACCACGGGCTTCCCGGCCCTGGACGACTACCTGTACCACAAGGGCTGGGGTCGGCGCGAGCTGGCGGTGCTCATGGGCGGCCCGAAGGCGGGCAAGTCGATGGCCATGATCAGCTTTGGCGTCCAGGCCATTGCCGCGGGCTACCGCACCCTGTACGTCACCCTCGAGGTCGCCAGCGAGATCATCGCCGAGCGCCTGGATGCGAACATCGCTGAGCGCGCCATGTTCGAGTTGGGCACCCACGTCCATGAGGTCGATGAGAAGGTCAGCGCTTTCATGGCGAAAGCGGCCCCGTTCATCATCCACGAGTTCCCATCGGGGAGCATGCGGGTGGCCGACCTGCGCCGCCTGATTGAGCACTACAAGGCCCAGGGCATCACCTTCGATCTGGTGATCGTGGACTATGCCGACCTGATGGCCCCGGAGCGCGTGACCGACAACGTGCAGGAGAACTCGAAGTCGATCTACGTGAACCTGCGTGGCCTGGCCATGCAGGAGGGCTTCGCGTGCTTGACGGCCACACAGACCAACCGCGAGGGTGCCAAGAAGGCCGTGGCCACCATGACCGACGTGGCGGAAGACCTGAACAAGATCCGCATTGCTGACGTGGTGATCTCCATCAACAAGACGCCCGAGGAGGCCTCGATGAACTGGTGCCGCCTGCACTTTGCCGCCTGTCGCAACCAGCGCTCAGGCTTCTCTGTGAAGGTGGAGCAGAACATCGACCAGGCCCGCTTCATCGCCAAGGTCATCGGAGAAGAGTGACGGGGCGCGTCCTTGTCGCTAGGGGGAACATTCGTGTTCCCCTCATCAATTACCTCGGTGGCTGCCACTGAGACTTCGGACAAAGCATGCACCCGGCTGAACTCACTCGCCTTCTGGATAAAATCGATGTCGAGACCTACCTGGACCGCGAGGGTGTCGATTACAAGCACAGCTTTGGCGGCAGTGGCGAGCAGCTGAACCTCACCGACTGCCCGGCATGCGGCGGGGGCGAGCGCAAGACCTACATCAACGCCCGCACCGGCCTGGGCAACTGCTTTCACGGCGCCTGCAACGTCAAGTTCAACAAGTTCAAGCTGATCCGCGCGGTCAGCGGCTTGTCTGGAGCTGAGCTCGATGAGCACCTCACGTCCGTTGCCTCTGAGCAGGGGTGGATGCCCAAGAAGGAGCGGGCCACCCTGGTGCTGGCCGACCTGCAGTTGCCGTCCAATGTTGACCAGCTTCCAAATGCCGGCCGCAACCTCAAGTACCTGGAGGACCGCGGTGTCACCACGGAGAGCTGCCAGTGGTTCAACCTCGGCTACTGCCACAAGGGCTACTGGGGCTACAAGCTCTCAACTGGCGAGGAGCGCTGGGTCTTCTACGGCAAGCGCGTGATCATCCCGATCGCGGACCTGGCCGGCAAGCTCGTGAGCTTCCAGGGCCGGGACGTCACCGGTGAGCAGGAGCCCAAGTACCTCTTCCCGGTCGGCTATGCGGTCTCTGGCCGCCACCTCTTCAATGCCAACACCTTCGAGGACGGTGTGCACACGCACGCCGTGGTGGGGGAGGGCGCCTTCGATGCCATCGCCATCCACCAGGCCATGGCCGGGCAGCCGACAATGCGCGCCCTGATCGCTCTTGCCACCTTCGGGATGCACTTGTCCGGCGGGGATGACAGCCAGCTGGACAAGTTCATCCAGCTGCGCGAGCGAGGCCTCAAGCACGTGACGATCATGTGGGACGGGGAGGGCAAGGCCCTGGCCTACGCTATGACCGCAGGCATGCGCCTGAAGTCCATCGGGCTGCAGGTCAGCATCGCACAGCTCCCGGAGGGCTATGACCCCGCCCAGGGCCCGGACAAGCGCCCGACGCCGCCTGACCTGGTCCAGCGCGCGATCTTTGAGGCGAAGATCCTGACCCCCTTGAGCGCCATTCGGCTGGCCCACGCGGCCAGCGTCATGTCCTAGTAGCGGTCGCTACAGTAAGTCATCGCTGACTTACTATAATCAGCAGACCCAAGGGGATTTTTATGCCTGAGTTCTTTATCAAGCGAACGTGGATGGCCCACAAGGGCGGCACAAAGTTCTATCAAGTGATCCAGTTTCGCCGCCAGCATGCCAGCGGCTCCGATCGGCATGTCGCGGTGCATCACTGGGGGCCAGCTCGCTCAGCAGCTGAGGGGCCATACACCCGCCCAATTGTTGGCGGGCGGGTCGAGGTCATTCTGGGAGATGACGGCACGGCCAAGATCAAGGAGAAGAAGGCTGGCGGGTACATCCCGGACGACGGTCCCGAGTCATGGGCACAGAACATCGCGACGCGCGATGTGCTCAATTTCAAAAAGCAGGTCGTGACGCTGATCGGCGCCGAGCGCGGGCACCTGGTTTTTCTTGAGCTCGGACTGATCGAGGGGGCCGAGACAGATCCAAGCACCGAGCCCGAAACTGAAAGCATCGAACCAGCGCAACCACTATCTGAGTGGGCCGGCGTCTGGTGAATTTTATGGAGACCGTCATGTCCACACCTTCCGAAGAAGCGCCCATCCCAGGCATCGAGCTGTCCGTCGATGGCAAGCGAAACATGTTCAGCATGCACTGTGGCGTGACTGAGCAGATCATGAGCTACGCCGCCTGCAACTGGCGCCTGGACGTGCTCAAGACGCCGAACGTGAAAACCCCAGCCGACTGGGAGAAGTGCCGCACCGCCTGCAAGACCGGCGCATGTGTGGTGGTTGGCATGCGCGAGCAAGAGCTTTTGCTTGGCCGGTCCATCCACTTCCAGGATCGCCATGCCGGCCGCAGCACCCAGGTGGCCCGCCACCTTCCCAGTGCCTGGTCGGTTGCGATCACGAAGGGGCCAGGGCAAACGAGCGTGGCACCGGTGCGGTCGGCACCCCCGCCCAAGGCCAGGCCCGCAAGCGTGCTCGATGCGATGGGTGACACGGGTGACTTCGCGGCGGCGATCACCGCAGCTGCAGTCGAGCGCCCGGTCACGCCACCTCCCGCGCCCACCCCCATGCCCACACCGACGGTGGCGCCCCCGCGCGTTCCCGAGACTCCCGCCCCCGCGGCACCACGCCCGACGGCCATGCCCGGTGAAAGCCCCCTCCAGATGGCACGCCGCATCGCTGCCGAACGTCAAGCACTCGCTTCCCTTTCCACTTCAACCTGAACACCATGATCACTGTCAACAAGGCCGCCTCGATCTACGACGCCATCGAGCGCATTGCCGCCACCCCCTCCAAGATTGAGAAGGAGGCGATGGTCAAGGCTGTCGGCTCGCTTCCGCTCTTCATGAAGGTCGCCCGCGCCGCCTACGACCCGTTCGTCACCTATGGGATCAAGCCGCCATCGACAAAGACGCCCGGCATCGCCCCGGGCGGCAACACCCTCGACGAGGAGATGCCCTGGAAGGTGCTGGGTCAGCTGGCAGAGCGAACGCTCACCGGCAACAAGGCCCGTGACGTCGTTCAGCGCGTGATCGACCTGCTGGATGACCCGAGCAGCGAGCTGTTTCGCCGCATCCTGCGCAAGGACCTGCGCGCTGGCTTCACTGGCGGCACCATCAACCGCGTGTTCCCCAAGACGCTGGCCGAGTACCCCTACATGCGCTGCAGCCTGCCCGACAAGTCGGACATGGCCAAGTGGGACTGGAGCGTCGGCATCATCAGCCAGGAGAAGGCCGATGGCATGTTCTGCAACGTCAACAAGGACTTCGCCGGCAGCATCTGGCTGACCACCCGCCAGGGCTCGCCCATCCCATTGGACAACCTGCTCCCGCTTGAGCTGGCCATTCAGATCATCATCAAGCCCGACACACAGACCCATGGCGAGCTCACGGTCTATCGGGATGGCCTGGTGCTGCCGCGCGAGGTCGGCAACGGCATGCTCAACAGCGTGATTCAGGGCGGCACCCTGGACGAGGGCTGCACCGTGCGCTTTGATGCCTGGGACCAGATCCCACTGTCGGCCGTTGTTCCCAAGGGCAAGTACGATGTCCGCTACCGGACTCGCTTGACCGAACTCATCAAGCAGGTGGCGGCCGCCACTGCATCTGAGCCCAACCTGGCTGCCAGTCTGAAGGTCATCCCGACCCGCATCGTCAAGAGCAAGGCAGAGGCCTATGAACACTACCGCGAGCTCCTGAAGCGCGGTCGCGAGGGGACCATCGACAAGCACCCGGACACGCCATGGAAGGACGGCACCAGCAAGGGCCAGGTCAAGCTCAAGCTGGAGGCTGATGTTGACCTGGAGGTGGTGAACATCATCCCCGGCACGATCGGCACCAAAAACGAGGGCAGGCCGGGGTCTCTCGAGTGCCGCACCAGTTGCGGTGGCCTGTCGGTCAACGTCACGATCAAGAATGAGGAGATGCGAGAGGCGGTCGAGGCGGACCCAGATGCTTGGCCTGGCAACATCATGACCGTCCGGTCCAACTCCGTGATGGCGCCGACCGCTGTCGGCGGTCTGCATTCGCTGTTCCTGGGGCGCTTCATTGAAATCGTGCCACGCGAGAAGGAAGTCGCCGACACGCTGGAGCAGGTGTTCGACCAGTTCCGCAACGCGGTTGAGGCAGTGTGAGTCCGCGCGACATCCACGCCAAGCACCCGATGCCCTGGAGCTACGTGACGGGGCCCCGTGGTCAGATCTTCGTTCTCGACAGGAACCAGGCCGAAGTGCCGCTGCTGACCCTGCTGGAGTTTTCCTGCGGCATGACGCAGCACCTTGAGCCTCAGATGAGATCTGGCGCTGGTGAAAAAGGTCAGAATCCTGGGTGATTCTTTCGGTCGGATCCCTATAATGTAAGTAAGCACTGACTTATATGGACCCGACCGTGAAGAACCCCCTGACCAGCATTCTCGACCACTTTTGGCCAATCGCCACAATCGTGAAGGGGGTCCATCAGAACTTGGCAAACCCAGTGACACGCCGACATACCTTGGCGCATTACCACGTTGATGCCGAAATGTTCCGGTTTTTCCCGATCCCTGGCGATGCGGGTGTCGTTCTGGAAGTCACCCAGCGTTACGTGTCGCTGTTCGTGCTCTCGACAGGCTACCAAAAGCTCAACTGGCGAGAGGTGAGCTTGCTGGCCAGCGGCGTTGAGCAGTGGAAGAAAGACCCCTGCAATCTCTGGACGATCCCCTCAACCTCTGGACGACCCCTTCGCAACTAAAACAAGCCCGTCCGGGCACCGATCATTGCCGCCAGCGAGGTGCGTGCGGCAGAGATACCTCTAGCCCTCCATGAGGCTTCCCTACAATGGGAGCCTTATGGAGGGTTTTTTTATGTTGGCATCAGAACTGCCAGATTTCGGAGACTGGCTCAAGACCAGCCCCGTGTCGTCCGATCGCCTGTGGGCGCGGAAGCTGGAGGTGATCAGCGACGCCGAGCTGCAGCTTTTCTACGCCAGGTGTGGGCTCATTGGGCTGAAGAAAGAGGCTGTCGAAGCGATTGACCGGCTCCAGACAGCACTGGTTCTCGCGGCCATGCACGGCAGCGTCTCGCAGGCTGCGCTGCGCCTGGTCACGCACGAGCCGCCGCTTGACAGGTTCACGGTGGACGAGTTCATTGACGGGCTGATCAAACTGCGCCCGCACCGTCGTGCCGCGGTGCTGTACGCGCTGCAGGGGCGCCAGACGCCCGACGAGGTAGCAGGGCTTACCTGGCATGACATCAAGCGAATGGTTCAGGTTCCCAAGCGTCAGCAGCCGATCCTGGATGGACAGTCGAAGGTCAGGCACCTGCGGCTTCCCTATGTGTTCTGGGAGTGGGCCACGCCTGCGCTGGCTGCTCCGATTGTTGACCTGGGGGTCAGCGCTGCAGATGCCTTCGGGTGTTCCTGGCCAGCCTTGCAGGTGCGCTTCGACGACATGCTGTGGATCAGCGGAAGGGCAGACGCGGCCAGTTTTCTGGGCATCAGCGAGGAAATTGCCACTGGGCGGCTTTGATTGGGCAATGACGGCGGATGGGCACATGATGCCTCCCGTTGTCGGCTCATTGAGTTGACATAATGCATATTGTAGGAAGGCATGCCACCAGGCGGTGCAGTCTTCATCCCGGCAGGTTGTGGTGGCTCGCCATGTCATGACCAGGATCGTAAGTCTCGATCATCTGCAAAACAAGGGGCACCCACGCGGACAATTCAGGGCTCAAGATAATGATCCGCACCCGTGCGGGTATTTTGTGGACAAGCTGTGCGTAAGCTGTTCGGAAGCTGTGAATAGTCGCAAAAACAATCCGCACCCATGCGGAAATAATCCCAAATCACCCGCACCCATGCTGGCAATAAGGCATGAATACGCCGCACCCATGCCCCCCTATATAGACAGAGATTTAAATTACAGAGAGTAGTAGGAAGAGGCGCAAAAACACTGCCTTATTTTCAGGCAAGGACCGCAAATACAGTCTTGATGAAAAGGAAAAGGCCGCACCGATGCGGCTAATCGAGCGCCCTGAGACGACTGCTCCTGCCAGAGTGCAGAAGCTCCGCAGAATCAACCGCATCCATGCGGAGGTTCGCGCCCGATGGATCTTGCACCGTCACCTGGCTGATGTTCACGGTGGAGTTGTCGCCCTGGTTCACGTTGGTGATGTTCAGAGTGACGTTGAAGGTGGCGCCCTCAGGCAGGTTGCCGGTGCGCGCATAGTTCTGGAGCTGGTTGATGAAGGACTGGAAGCCCAGGGGCACATACGGCTGACTTGCCTGCCCTGCCCTGGAGCTGTCGCGTTTGAGCTCAAGCGGCACCGTCTCGATCAGCCGGTACATGCTCTTGCGCCCCTGCTTCTCCTTCTGGATCAGCCCCATCTCCATCAGCTTGTCGGTGGCCCTGGCCACCGTGTCCACCGAAACACCCAGGTGGCCGGCAATGCGCGCCTGGCTCGGGAATGATTCGCCAGAGTCGAGGTGGGTGTAGGCCTTGATGACGCAGTACACGGCCCAGGCCGTGGCGCCCATCTCGGCGATCTTGTCGTCCAGGATGGCCGCCCGCAGAACGTGGAACCACTGGTGCTTGACATTGAGCTCCTCCCAGAGGTCGTTCTGGGCGCCCTGTGTGACGATGCTGTTCATGCTCAGCCTCCAGTGTCTCGGTCAACCAGGCGCCGTGCCACCTCCGTCTCGATGGCGGCGACCACGATGTCGTTCATGGATGCGTTGAAGGTGGTGTCGCCAAGCCACTTGAGTTGCTGGTACAGCTCAAGGGGGAGCCGATAGGAGACGGTCTTCATCGGCACCGTCTCGACCAGCATGGCCCAGGGCCGCTCCGGATCGACCACTGTCTTCGTCCGGCCATAGCCCTGGTGCTTGGCCGGAGCGCCCCGCCTGCGCGGCACGGCCGGCTCATGGATCTCACCGGTGACGGGGTCGTGAGCCGGGGAGCCTTGGGTCGCCTGCGCAACCTGAGCGCCCTGCCCTAGTGCCTGGGCCTGGGCTGCCGCTGGCTGCTCGGTCCAGGAGTCCAGCGCATCAAGCCTTTCGCGCGGACTTGGTGAGAGCGAGGTTCGGCTTTTGAGTAGCGGCGCTCCAGTTTTCATTGAAAATCTCCTTGTAGACGCGCTGCATTTCGTCCACAGCGCTGGGGTCAGAATAGTTGCGTGCCAGCTCCGCCACACACAGGCCGTCACGTGCTGCGCGGCGAAATGCAATTCGATCGCCAACCTGGTTGACCATGACGCCAAATGTGTCCAGGTAGTCGGTGACCAAAAGCCCCCTCACCTCTTCCGCTTCCTTCACGGATGGGTTCGTGCTTGTCGCATTGAGCAGCACCCTCGCCTCGATCTTGGCACCCATGCGCTCGGCAACGTCACGCGCCAGCGATGCCATCTTGTCCAGACTCCAGGTGTCGAACTGGCTGGGGCGCACCGGAATGATCATCTGGTCGCACACCGCCATCGCCTGGCGAAGCTCGACCGAATCTCGGCCACCGGCATCCACGATGATGATCTCGAACTTGGAGCGCAGCTGGTCAATGTCGTAGCCGACCTTGCCGGTCTTGGCAACGCAAACGATGTCTGGACCCTGTGGGCTTTCGCCCTCCCCTCTCGTCACGGCACGGGTTGTGGCCCAGGTCGTGGCGCTCTCTTGCCGGTCGGTGTCAACCAGCAGGATCTCCTTGCCCGCCAGCGCACACATGGCGGCCAGGTTGACGGCGATCGTGGTCTTGCCCGTGCCGCCCTTCTCGCTTCCTACCAGGATGATCATCACACTCTCCTAAGATTTCGCAGCTGCCGCATAAGCCTTGCATTGCACAAAATAGATCTGATGCGATTATAGCCACGACCTGACACAAGACATGGCGTTGTTGTTGCGCATACGCCGGTAACCTGTGCAACATGCCCTGCCCCTGCCTACAGTGGCATCGCGCGCATTGTGCTGCGCATGGAAGTATGAGAAAGCGTCGGGTGCTGTGGAATAACTGCTGTATTGCACATATTGCACATATTCCATTGGCGTGCGAGCGGTGCGAGAGTGGAGGGCATCGCATGGCTTGGGTGATGGCGAAGGTGCGAAGTCCCGCAATGCTGCGGTTGGTCTGATCGCTGTGTGAGCAGGCAGTGGTTGCAATGCAATGCTGTACTTGTGGTCAGTGAATCGCGGCACTGCTCCGCGTGACGCGCTGGCTTTGGAATCTGACACACCGCCGATGGCACTGAAAGAGGGCGGGGCACAAAAAAGCCACCCGAAGGTGGCTTTTTAAGAGGCGTGATTTACGAGGCAGCACGCTTGCGGTCCTCTTTCGACAGGGCAGATCGCGGGTGGGCCACCTTCAGTCGCGTCACGTCACCCTTGTGAGCATCCAGGTCGCGCTTGACCATCTTGGCATACGCCCCGAGAAACTCGACAGTCTCCTTGGGGTGCTCGTCCATGTCGATGTCCATGCCGTCAGCCTCCTTGCGAAGACGGAGGATCAGTCGCTCCTCGTTCAGAGTGATCGGAGTTCGCTGGACAAGCGATTCCAGGAGCGGGGCGAGCCCGAAGCTGTTTTCGGCATCCACGCACAGCGCCAGATAGTAGGGGTCGATGTGAAGGGCCTTCGCCATCACCGTGATCTTGTTCAGGGGAAGACGCATAGCCCCGGACGTGAGCATCGAGATGATGTTGCTCTTGCCCTGGTAGCCGATGGCAGCTGCCAGGTCACCGTTTCGGATGCCCAGGCGGTCTGCCTGGGTCGCGATCAGCTCCCGGACGGGGACGGTCTTGGGAGAGTTGGATTTTTCAGCGGTCATATGAAGCCATTCCTCACATAAGTATGCGCCTCATTGTGACGCGCATTGGGTTAATTGCACACGTTCATTATATGTAGCGCTTACTTATTTTATGCTGCGGCAGCCTTAGATAGCTGGGCCTTCTGGTAAGCGCTTGTTCGCTTGTGGGTCTCCTCATAGGTAAGTGCGGGTTTGTCTTGCCTCCGTACCCCTTAGGTGGGGTGCTTGCTTCCCTATAATCACAGTCAGAAGTTACTTACAAACAAACAAGAAAGCAGCAAAAATGCCCTGTAATAAGCCAGTCATCGCCTCAGTCAGTGGTGAGTTCATCGAAATCGATCACGCAGTCCGACTGATGGAGGAGTCCCTGCAGACAGCCCAGCTTTCACGTGGCTCCATGTCCCTGCACTGGCTTGCACACCCATCCCGCGGCAACGTCGTGTTGATCCAGGGTGCCAATGGGGAGTTCGCACTTCTTCATTGATCCTGGCTTGTGGGGCGAGTCCTCGCCCGCATCCGAACACCTCTTTTTATGATTCAACCATCGCTAAACGGGTTGAACACTTATGAACAAAAAAGACATTTCGGTTATCCGGGATTCGATCGGCAAGATCGTTGCCCTGTTGACCCGTCGTGCCATCAAGGTCACGCAGCGCGGCACCCAGGCTTACGTGAAGTACACCAAGTCTGGTGCCATCTCCCTGGTCAATGTCCCGTACATCCCCGATGACGCCAGCGACGAGTTCGTGGCCGCCATTCAGGGCTTTCTTGATCACGAAGTCGGCCACGTCCTGTTCACTGACCCCGCTGTGGTTCGCAAGGCATACAAGCTGGGCGGCCGGGTCAAGAATCTGGCAAACGTCATCGAAGACGTGTTCATCGAGCGCCGCATGGGCGAGACGTTCCCGGGCTCGAACGCCAACCTTGAGAGCGTGCGCCGGTTCTACCTGGACAAGATTGCAAAAGCGAACATCGACAAGGCGCTGGCCGCTGGTGACGCAAGCAAGGCAAGTGGCTATGCTGCGGTCGTTCAGTTTCGTGCCTGGGGCGGTCAGCAGATTGCTGCCGACTTTCTGGCAGACAACCCAGCGATCGCTGAGCTGAACAAGCCTCTCATCGAGAAGCTCGAGCCGGAGATCATCGCCAAGATCATCAAAGCCAACAGCAGCCAGGCATGCCTTGACCTGGCGTGTGTGATCAAAGAGCGCCTGGACCCAGCCAAGCCTGCCCCCGAACCAGAAGAGCCAGCGGCATCGCCTCCGGGCCCGTCGAAGGGCTCTGAGCCGCCTGAGAAGGATGAAGATTCTGACGGCGGTGATGACGAGACCGGCGAGTCTGAAGACGCTGGCACGACCAGCGCTGAGAGTGACGACTCGGACACGGAGCGTGAAGAGTCGTCCACCAGCGAGCACACCGCCGAAGAGTCGGGGTCTGTTGTTGGGACCGACGAGCCTGAAGAGCTCCCCGACGGGGACGACGCGGAGCCGGCCGAGCCCAGTGAGCCAGGGCCGCCGACACCCAGCATTCCTGGTGACGAGCCCATGGAGTTTGGTGCTGAAGAAGAGCCAGACGAGCCAGCTGAGCCAGACGACGCGGGCCCGTCAGAGGCAGCGGGGGAGGGTGACGAGGCGACGGAATCAGCACCCATTGGGACTTCTTCCGAGTCGGCAGAATCTGAAGACCCAGAAATCGCCGAAGACGGCGATGCTGGCACCCCTGGTGAGCGCGAGAAGCCAGGCGAGCCTGGCACTTCGGAGACAACCAGTGACGGCGATCCCGAGCCTGACCTTGACCTAGGCGAAGCGTTTGATGAGGAGCACGACTTCGACGAGGACATGAGCAAGGCGCTCAGTGAGGAAGCCAGACTGGAGATCAAGAAGAGCCAGTACAAGATCTTCTCCACTGATTGGGACGAGGTCGAGCCTGCCCCGCTGTGCCCCATTCCGCACGCGATCGAAGTCATGATCGATGAAGTCGAGCCTATGGTGTCTGCCATGCAGAAGGGCCTCGAGCGCGCAATGGCGGCAAAAGCGCGCAAGTCCTGGAACCCCGGACAGCGCCGCGGTCGCATCAATCCTGGCGCCTTGTTCCGCACGGCGGTGGGCGATGACCGAGTGTTCCGCCAGCGCTACGAGACCCAGGCGAAGAACACGGTGGTGTCCTTGGTGCTTGACTGCTCCGGGTCTATGACCGGCGCCAAGATGAAGATGACAGGCAAGGCGGCATATGCGCTGTCGGCGACCCTCGAGCGGCTGAAAATCAAGCATGAAATCATCGGGTTCACCACCCGGGTGTCCTCTGAAATGAGGGGCGCCATCAGGGAAGAGGGGGAGGATGGTGTCGAGTACGCCCGCCGTGAGGCGCTCTACATTCCGGTCTTCAAGGGCTTCGGCGATCGTCTGGATTCCGATGTAAAAAGCCGCCTGGCGAATCTCACCGCGAACCCCAGCTGGCTGCGCGAGAACGTAGATGGAGAGTGTGTGAAGCTGGCCGCGCACCGCCTGCTCACCCAGCTTGCAGAACGCCATGTCATGTTGGTGCTGTCTGACGGATCGCCAGCGTGCGGTGCGGGGGACTATGAAGCTCTCCAGGACCACCTGAAGACAACCGTGGACGAACTGAACAAGTCTGGCCAGCTGGAGATCGTTGGGATTGGCATCCTGGATAGCGCTGTGAGGCACTTCTATGACAAGCACGTCGTCCTGCGTGACCTCCAGGCTCTGCCCACGGAAGTGATGGGCCAGCTCTCCAAAATTCTTCTCACTGCGTAAGCACTAAGTCACCACTTACTGTACAGTTCCGAGTCTAGGGGGCGAAAATTCATTCATCGCGATGAGCTCGCCCCCTACTTTTTATGAAAGCCCGTTATGTCCAAAGAAGTTAAGTCAGCCGAAGTTGATTCTCGCATCAAGTGCGAAGTCTGTGGCGCGATGGTGCATTCCATCCAGCACCACTTGAAGGCAGACCACAGCGCTGAGGGGACCGCCATCGTGACGCTCGAGGAGTACCAGGCCAAATGGCCCGAGGCCCCGCTCATGAGTCAGCTGGCGATCCAGAAGATCGCCGAGCAGCGAAAAGCTCGCGAAGCCGCCTCAGTAAGCGCTGACTCGGCGGTCGGTTTCGCAACCGAGCTCCAGCCGTTTCATGAAGTCTTCAGCCTGGGGCGTGGTGCCGCCACGATGGGCGCCAGCGGCAACCCGATCCCCGTGACCGTGATCAAGAGCCTCGACCCTGCGTTCCAGGAGCTGGTGCCTGATGTGGATCCCAACTACGTCTTCAACATCGATGTCCTCAAGACGCTTCTGATGGGTCTGGAGCTGCGCATCCCGGTGTACCTGTGGGGCCATGCTGGCACCGGCAAGACCACGATCTACGAGCAGATCGCCGCACGCACCGGACGCCCCATGCTGCGCGTGCAGCACACCGCCAACATGGAAGAAGAGCACGTGATCGGAGGCTGGCGCCTGCGTGATGGCCGCACAGTCTTTGAGCTCGGCCCGCTCTCGATGGCGATGAAGTTTGGCTGGACCTACCTGGCTGACGAATACGACTTCGGCCGCCCCGAGGTCCTCTCCGTGTACCAGTCGGTGCTCGAGGGCAAGCCACTGGTCATCAAGGAAGCGGACAGCGAAAACCGCATCATCCGCCCGCACCCCAATTTCCGCTTCATTGCCACTGGCAACACGAACGGTCAGGGCGACGAAACCGGCCTGTACCAGGGCACCAGCATGCAGAACGCCGCGAACTACGAGCGTTTTGGCATCGTCGAGAAGATGCCCTACATGGAGCCCGCGGTCGAGGCCGCCCTGGTCTCCAAGCAGGCCAAGATCTCTGTGGCGGATGCAAAGAAGCTGGTTGACTTTGCCAACCGCATTCGCGGTGAGTTCGAGAGCTCCAAGCTGAGCAACCCGATCTCGCCACGCTCGCTGATCTTTGCCGGACGCATCGGGATTGCCCGCCTGAACTACCTGATCGGGCTTGAGAAGGCTTACCTCAACCGCCTCACGTCGATTGACCGCGAAGCAGCCACCCAGTTGGCAAACCGCGTCTTCGGCTCCTGATCAACCCTGACCCCTACTCACCATGCCTCAAACCATTCCGGCGCGCACTTACGTGCGCAGCGAGAAGAACGAAAAATTTGCCAACGACGGATCGTATGAGTCGGTTCGCCTGATGCTGATGAAGATCGCAGGCAAGTGCTTTTCTCGCGCACAGGCCCTCGGCCTGTCGATGACCCTGGATGACGTCATCCAGGAGATGAACCTGAGCTACGTCCTGGCAAAGCGCCGGTGGGACCCGACCACCGGCAGTCGCTTCTCGACCTACCTGCAAACCTCCTGCTATCAGAACTTCAACTACCGGATTGAGCGTCCCGAGAAGGACCGCGTGATCTTGGGCATGGTCACGATGACGGACATGCAGCGCGTGAACAACGACGGCGATGACGACAGCGATCCGATGGAGCGCTACAACGAGAGCGACGGTGGCCGCCTTCGTGCCAGCTACTGGGTTGGCGACAGCATGCACTGTGAAGACGGCGTGGACAACATGCCCGCGATGGCGCCGATGCACGTGAGCCCGGAACACATTGTCGAGTCTCGCCAGAACCTGCGCGAGAGCCTGAATAACCTCACGCCGTCTGCCAAGCGCATCGTCTCGGCACTTCTGAAGTCCGCACGCGAGGGCGAACAGGCGCGCCTGTCTAAGCTGGCCGAAGAAGAGGGCATCGGGGCTGCCGAGATGCGTCGCATCCGCGTTGAGCTGTCCAAGACCTTCGGCATCAAGCTGTGAGGGCCCCGGCGTGCCATGGCTCGCCTGTAGCGGTGAGTCACCTGTGCGAGACGTGCGTCCGGTGCGCGAGCTCCTCGTCTTGCTTGAGCGACGCTTCGCGCTTTCTGGAGAAGCTGCCCGACAGTGACGTCACCCAGCGCGAGCGCCTGCGAATTGCAGTCGTCAGGCAAGCCCTCTGGGGCTCGCCACACGAGCAGGGCGGGGGCCCACCATCGACACCCACCAGGCTCTCGCTCACGCAAGACCAAGAGCAGTTGGTCGCCGGCTTGTCCGCCCAAGTTGGCAGCCTGGTCAAGGGGCTGCTGGAGCGAGGCTGGTTTGAGTACGCCAGACGAGAGCTTGATCACGGTCGTAACCCTGGTCGGAACCCATGGCAGCGCCTTCTGTGCGCTGGACTGATGAGGGGCGGCATCAGTCGCGCAGACCTGCAGATGGCATTCGAGCAGGAGTTGAGCCTCAAGCCCAGTAGCGCCAAGGTTCGCGTGTCCAAAGCAGTGGGCGTGTTCCTCGCCGGCCGTCTGATCACTGAGGTCGGTGGCAAGTTGGTGCGCAGCCAGGGCTAGTCCGACTGTCGCATCTGACCATAGACATAGACCAGAACAATTGACTGGAGAAATTCAATGTTGGAAATCAAACCACCAGTGCCGGTGACCAAGTTTGTCACGAGCGATGGGAAAGTCCACGACCACGCAGAAGATGCACGGACTCACGAGGGTTATCTGGCGATCATCAAGGAGATCGGGAGCGCCGGAAGTCCGTATGAGTTCACCAGGCGCCTCTTGATGAAGTTCGACCTGGTGGCGCGCAAATGACCGCCATCAACCCGCTTCAGGTGGCGCTCTCGGTTCGCTCAGACTTTTCACTGGGCGAGTCCAGCCTGCAGATCGGCAAGGCCGTCGAGCAAGCTAAAGCGCTGGGCTACACCCACCTGGCCATCGCCGACCTGATGACCGTCTCGGGCATCCCGGTGCTCACCGACAAGGCCAAGAAAGCCGGCATCACCCCGATCGCCGGAGTGACGCTGCACGTGGTGGACAAGCCCACCGAAAAGCTCAAGGACAAGGTCAACAACCCATACCGGCTGAAGGTGTACCCGAAGTCGGAGCTGGGCATGCAGTCCATCTTCGCGGCACTCACACGCTCCCTTGATGCCGAGCACTACTACTACCATGCCCGCCTGGGCATCGACGACATCCTCGAACTCAAGGATGTGATCATCACCAGTGGAGACATGCGCTCCCTCTGGCATCACCCCAAGGCGGAAGAGCTCAGCGGTCGGCTTCTGGATCATTTCGGCAGCAATTACCATGTGGAGCTGGTCGCTCTGGACACCCCGCTTTTCGAGCAGGTCAACCTGCGCGCCATTCGGTGGGTGGATACCATCGACGCGCTGTTTGAAGGCGAGGCGAGGGTGCCGGTGATCGCGACCAGGCCGGTGTTCTACGCCACTCCGGAAGACGCCGACTCGACCGACGTGCTGCGCGCCATCACGACCAACACCTCTGTGGACAGCCTGTGGTTGGCCAAGCCCTACGTGCGTGACATGAGCCTGCTGTCGCCGGCCACGATGGTCACGCACTTGAAGGCACTCGGCGAGAGGGTCGGCATCTCGCCGCGCGTCCTGATCGACAACATCGGTGGGCTGGTGGAGCGGTGTGCCTACAAGTTCACCAAGCTGTCGCCGTCCATGCCAAAAATGGCAGACAACGAGTTCCTGGCCCTGGTCAAGGCGTGCAAGGAAGGCTGGGTGAACCGCTTCGGACGTGACGTCTGGGGTCACAAGCCCACATCTGAGGAGCTGACCACCACCTACAAGGAGCGCCTTGCGTTCGAGCTCCGTGTGATCGACAAGATGGGGTTCTCCGGCTACTTCCTGCTGGTGCAGGACATCGTCAGCTGGTCCAAGAAGCAGGGCATCCTGGTCGGGCCAGGCCGGGGCTCGGTTGGTGGGTCACTGATTGCCTACCTGATGGACATCACCGACGTGGATCCGATCCGCTTCGACCTGCTGTTTGAGCGCTTCATCAACCCGGACCGGACCGACCTTCCCGACGCCGACCTGGACTTCATGTCGGGCCGCCGCCACGAGGTGGTGAGCTACATCATCGACAAGTATGGCCGTGACAAGGTGGCCGGCATCGTGAACTTCTCCACCCTGGGCGCTGCCTCAGCGCTGCGCGACACGGCCCGCCTGCATGGCCTGCAGCCCTGGGAGTACGACTGCTCCAAGCAGATGGAGAAAGAGCACGGCGTTGCCATGGGGCTGACCGACTCGGCCGACCGGGTGCCCGACATCGACAAATTCCGCATCGAGCGCCCCGTGATCTGGAACCATGCCCTGCGCCTGGAGGGTGCCAACCGGTCACTGTCGCAGCATGCCGCCGGTGTGGTGGTTGCTGGCGAGCCTGTGGTCAACCGTGCGGTGGTCTCCACCCGCGGGGGCCCCGACGCGCTGCCGATCGTGCAGTGGGACAAGAGCCGGGTTGAGGACTTCGGCCTGATCAAGATCGACATTCTGGGCCTGAACACGCTGGATCTGATCGGCACGGCGCTCAACTACATCCATGAGCGCCACCACAAGAAGATCGACATCCTGAACCTGCCCCTGGATGACGAGCGCGTGCTGCGCGCATTCGGGAAGGGTGAAACCACGGGCGTGTTCCAGTTCTCCGGTGGGGGCATGAAGAAGCTGCTCAAGGAGATGGCCATGGGCGGCCAGCTGACATTTGACGACCTCTCTGCCGCGACCGCGCTGTTCCGACCAGGTCCACTGGATGCTGGCCTGTGCGATCGCTACGTCCAGGTCAAGCAGGGCGCCTCCAAGCCGTACTACGAGCACCCAGCGCTCGAGGAGTGCCTGAGCGCCACGTTCGGGGTGATCGTCTACCAGGAGCAGGTGATGGCGGTAGCGCAAAAGCTGGCGGGATTCACACCGGGCGATGCAGACGGTGTCCGGAAGGCGATCGGCAAGAAGGACATGGAAAAGATGAAGACCTTCGCCAAGCAGTTCGTCGATGGTGCATCTGTTGGTTGTGCCATGGTTGAGCTGGACGATGGCCGCACTGTGAAGGTACACCGACATCGGAAATTCATGTGTTCCGATGGTCAGCGCCGCACCGTTGATGAGGCAATGCGCGACAACGCCGACATCACTGAGCCTCTTGGCATTTGATAGAAGTAAGCGCTGACTTACCTATAATCAATACCATGAGCGATATTAAATTCCAAGATGTGAACGAGGTGTACCTGCGACGCCGGTACGTGGATGACCTCGCCAGAGTGCAAGAGATCGCTGGCGAATCCGGCTGCTCCGTTCACCTTGTTCGTAAACGACTGAAGCTGTGGAAGATTTTGCGAGGCAAGGCGCTCACAAGGGCGGGCCTTGTTCGCGCATGGAACGAAGGTCTGACTAAAGACACCGACCCACGTTTGGCAAAAATCTCCGCAATGCACTCGGGCGAGAACAATCCGATGGCGGGCAAGACGGCCTGGAACGCCGGCCTGACTGCGAGTGAGGACGAGCGCGTCGCCAGGGTATCTGCCGCCATGCGGGGCAGGGAGGTCTCGCCCGAGACCCGTCAAAAAATGGCAGATGCAAAACGCGGCAAGGTAGGCGAGCAAGCCAACCGGTGGCGTGGCGGGACAAGCAAGATCGGTCCATACCAGGAGCATCGCAGAACAATTGACGGTCGCCGCGTTTATGTTCACCGGTACGTCGCCGAGCAGTGCCTGGGGCGCTTGCTTGATACGAGCGAGCATGTCCACCATGTTGACCGCGATGAGGGCAATAACGCGCCGTCAAACCTTCTTGTGCTGTCCGAGTGCGATCACGCAACCTTGCACGGTGCGATCTATCGGGGAGAGTGCGATGCCCGGGCCGAACAAATCGACTGGCTCACACAAGCCGGAATCAATTTCTTGGAACTAACATGAAAATCAAGTCCATCACGTCACTTGACGACGGCATGAACATCGATCGCGCGGCGATGTTGTGGGAGAACATTGAGGGGTTCGCGGCTTACAGCTTCAACAAGTCCCACTCGGTGGAGTACACGCTGATCTCCTGGATCACGATGTGGCTCAAGGTCTACTACCCGGCCGAGTTCTATGCGGCCGCCATGACCGTGATCGAGAAGGAAGACCAACTGACAGGCCTGGTCGCTGACGCACAGGCGAAAAAGCTGCACATCCTGCCGCCTGACATCAACAAGAGCTCCAACCGCATCGAGATCGAGGGCGAGGACAAGCTCTATGCTCCCTTCCAGGCCATCAAGGGCATCAGCTCCAACGTGGCGTCGGCGATCATGAAGCTGCGCGCGCACCTGGGTGGCCGCTTTGAGCGCGGGGCAGGGGGTGCAATCACGGGTCTCGACCCCGCAGTGCAGAAGGAAGTGCTCGGCGGCACCAAGATCAACGTGCGACACCGCGAGAACCTGGAACGCATTGGTGCGTTCTTCTCCGTGACAGGGGAGGGCCTTGCGCCAACACACCCGGGCCGCCTGAAGGACCGCATCGAGCTCTTGCCTGGCTTCACCGTGGAGCTGGTCAAGGCAGACCGTGACCTGGCCGTTGAGGGTCTGTCCAAGATCAAGATCACAGCACTGATCGAGGAGTTCCGCACCTGCGAGGGCTGCTCACTCAAGGGCATGGCCCACCCGCTGCCGCGCATGGGCGCCAAGCCGCGCTTCATGCTGGTGTTCGACAGCCCGCACTGGCAGGAGGAGAAGGTCGGCAAGATGCTCGAGGGCTCCAACGCCGACGTGATCAAGGCAGCCCTCAAGGGCATTGGGCTGAACCCGGCCGAGGGCTACTACACCAGCCTGGTCAAGAGTGGCAAGCCCAAGGAGCAGAAGGAGCTCACGAACGAGCAGATCAACGGGTGCACCAAGTTCCTCAAGCAAGAGATTGAGATCCTGAAGCCCCCCGTCATCATTGCGATGGGCAGCAAAGCATCACGCTGGTTTGCGCCAGGGATGAAGGGCTCCGCCACCGACCTGGCTGGCAAGGTGGTCTACCGCGCCGACCTGGACGCATCGATCATCTTCGGGCTGAACCCCGGCATGCTGTACCACGACCCCTCCAAGATCACGCTGGTGGAGAAGGTGTTTGACGCCCTCGGCCAGCTGCTTTCCTGATTTTCCCCCACCCAACCCACCAAGAAGGAACCTACCGTGTCCACAGATCCAACCGCTGACGTCGCCCTGACCGAGTTCATTGACCCCAAGCAGGTCAAGGAAGACATGGACATCGACCTGGCCGACCTGTCGTCTGCCATGCAGCGTCACTCCTCGATGTACGTCTACTACGCCGGCATCGCCGTGCGTGCCCGCGCTCAGTCTGATCGCTGGAAGTCCGCCTTCGAGATTCTGGAGAGCCAGCTCGACAGTCAGCATCGCGCGACGCTGAAGGAAGAAAACGCCAAGACCACTGAAGCACAGATTCGTGCCGCCGTGGTGAACGACCCCAAGTGGCGCGCCGCTCAGACACGCCTGCTGGCCGCCCAAACTCAATGGCGCCTGGCAGAGACGGTCGAGCGCGGCTTTGAACACCGCAAGGACATGCTGCTGCAGATCGCCCGAGGTCAGCTCCGTGAGGCCGATGGTCCACTGCGTGTGATCCAGAACGCAGCTGCCGCTGAGGGCAAGGACCGATTCCTGGCCGCCGCCAGCGCCCGCGCATCTTCCAGCGCGGAAGCTGCTTGATCGGTCAATCCAGTCAGTAAGGACTGACTGATTTTCCCTATAATGTGGGTGTGGTCAGGGGCATGGTTGCCCCGACCCTCCACACAACAAAACCTCAAAACCCTGAACTGAAGGAACCCCAATGTCCGCCCTCCTTGAACTGTTGAAGAAGAAAAAGCAAGACATGGCTGCATCCAAGCGCGGCCGTGCTGCCAAGATCCCTGACGGGAACTCCCGCTGGCGCTTCATGCCCTCGTGGCGTGGTGAGGGGCAGCAGTTCTGGCACGACTTCGGTCAGCACTTCATCAAGGATGCCACCGACACCATGCAGGCCGTCTACGTCTGCGTGGACAAGACCTTCGGTAAGCCCTGCGACATTTGCACCGCCGTCGCCCATGGCATCAAGTCCTCGGTCGATGACGCGACCATGAAGGCACTGACCGATGCGCGCTCCGCCGGTCGCGTGCTGGTCAATGGCCTGCAGCTGGACAGCTCCGACCCCCACAAGATGGAAGTGGTCGAAATGCCACCCACCGTGTTTGAGCAACTGGTCTCCATCTGCGCAGAGTGGGAAGAAGCTGGTCAAACGGCCTTGGGAATCGACGGCAAGGACATCATCATCAACCGCACCGGCAAGGGCAAGCTGACCAAGTACACCGTGCAGGTCGGCGCCAAGGTGACCGCGATCCCTGCCGCTGTTTGCGACAAGCTGCACGACCTGGATGCCTACGTGCAACAGGAATCGTCCGAGCAGGCGCTGCGCGCGCTGAACTCGGTGCGCACCGTTGCTGGCCTGTTGGCTGCACCCGGTCGCCCCAGTGGCTTGCCCGCTGCCGCCGGTGGTGCTGCCATGCTCGAGGAAGACGATCCCTACGCCACTGCTGCGGCACCTGTTCGCCCCACCCCCGCCGGTGCTCGCCCCACGGGCCCCGTTGAAGACGCCGTGGTGGTCAAGGCCCCATCTGCTGCAGAACCTGCAGCCGTTGAGCCACCGTGGGAGCCCGAAGCTGTCGCTGCAGCTCCTGTGAAGGCTGTCGTTGCGCCTGCTGCGGCACCTGTCGCTGCCGCCGCGGGTACTGGCGATGCCGACCTGGACGCGCTGCTGGCCAGCTTGGGCTGACCGCTCGGTGAGTTGAACCCAAGGGCGGCCAGTGTGCCGCCCTTTTTCTCAGGAACGCTCATGTCTGAAGCTCCCAAACACGTGATGCTCATTGATGGAAATTCCATCGCGCATGCCAATCACAACGGCAACCCCCTGACGGTAGGCGACTTCCAGGTGCAGGCGATTTTCGGCTTCTTGAGGTCGATTCGAGCCATTCTCGAGACCACGCCCGGCAATGTCGAGGTCATCGTCTTGTGGGATGGCAAGGCCCAGTGGCGCATTGACCTCTACCCTGAATACAAGGGCAACCGCGAGGCAATGGACGCTGAGCAGGAAGCCCACAAGGCGGCCTTCAAGCGCCAGACCCCCTTCATTGAGAAGGTCCTCTCATTGCTTCGCGTCAAGCAGGTGCGCTCGCCGCTGCTCGAGGCTGATGACCTGGCCGGCTACTTTGCCCGCTCCCTGAGCGCCCGCGGCATCAAGGTCACGCTGGTCAGTGGTGACAAGGACTGGCTCAGCCTGGTTGACGAGAATGTCTCCTGGTTCGACCCCATCCGTGACCGCCGGGTCGATGTGAACAACTTTCTGGAGTTCACCGGCCACTTCACAACAGACTCCTTCGTTCAGGGCAAGGCGCTTGAGGGCGACAACTCCGACAACATCGCCGGCATCCCTGGCATTGGCGAGAAGACCGCGCAGCTCATGCTCGCCAAGTGGAAGGACATGAATGAGTTCTTCCGCCAGGTTGACTCTGGTCAGTACACCCCAGCCAAACGCGCCAGCAAGACTGCCAAAAGCCTGCACCCCGAGCAGGTGCTGGCGTCACCGGAGGGTCGCGCTGTCTTCGCGCGCAACGTCAAGCTGATGGACCTGCGCCTGTCTCGCACCCCGGAACAAGGCGAAGTGATCGTCACCCGCGGCGAGTTCAACCAGGATGGCTTCATCCGACTGTGTGAACGCCTGGCATTCGCCTCCATCTTGCGGGACCGCCGCAACTTCTTGCGCGCCTTCGGGCACGAGTACCAGGACGAGGCCGTCGCTGTGTAACCCCGGGCCAGCGTTCGCTGAGCCCACCTTCACTCCAAAGAAAGAAAAACACCATGGCATTTGATGCAGATCGGCTCGCAAAAGAGCTTCAGGGCGTCATCGGCGAGAACAGCACCGAGACGGAGCCCACCCACTGGCTTGACACGGGCTACCTGCCCCTGAACAAGATCATCTCTGGCGACCCAGCCCGAGGCCTGCCTGGCGGCCGCATCGGTGAGATCGCCGGCCCGTCAGCTTCGGGCAAGACCCTGCTGGCAACCCTGGCCATGATCGCCGCCCAGCGCGCCGGTGGCATTGCCATCTTCGTTGACTGGGAGCGCGCCTTCAACGCAACCCTGGCGCGAACCCTGGGCCTGAACACGGACTTCCCATACTTTGTCTACAAGCGCTCGGACACCTGGGAGGAGGGCAACACGGTCGCCATGAAGACGGCAGAGGCGCTGCGTGAGAAGAAACTCATCCACCCAGACGCCCCCATCGTCATGGTGTGCGACTCGATCGCGGCCGCCATCCCCCAGTCCATGCTGTACGACGACAAGGGCAACCGCAAGCCGATCGACAAGTACACGATGAACGACACCACCGCGCTGGCGCGGGTGACCTCGACCACGCTCAAGGCCATCAATCAGTACGTCGGCGAGTTCAACATCACGGCCATCTACCTCAACCAGATCCGCACCAAGCCTGGCGTGACCTACGGTGACCCGCGCACCACCCCGGGCGGCGGCGCGATGGAGTTCTACGCCTCCTGGCGTCTGTTCACGGGCCGCAAGAAAATCATGTCGGGCACCGGTGCCGACAAGGAGTTCGCAGGCAACCTGATCGGCATGGAGACGGTCAAGAACAAGATCACCCGCCCCTTCCAGGAAGTGGACCTGCGTCTGATGTACGACGAGGACGGCCGCGCTGTGTTCGACTTCACCACCGGCTACCTGGAGCAGCTGGTCGCCATGAAGAAGATCGAGCAAAAAGGCAGCTACCTGATCTGGGAAGGCAAGCAGTATTTCAAGTCTGTTCTGGCCAAGAAGATCGACGACGAAGGTAGCCAGGCTGAGCTGATCAAGATGTACCTGTCCTGACCAGGGCCGATCCCTATGATGAGGGTATGCAAATCGCTTTTTCTTACCCCCGTCGCGGCCTTGAAGGCACCTTCAACACCTTCCGACTCGGTACCTCGTGGGCAGACAAACTGCAACCGGGCACCGAGGTGGAGCTGGTTGACTCGCGCAGCAAGAAGCTGCTCAAGCGCGCCACGGTGATCTCAGTGGTCACCGGGCAGCTTGAGCAGATGGCTGGGCTGCACGCGCACCAGGCCCATAACTGGAAGAACCACCCCGCGGACGAGCGCCCGGGGCTGCTGACCGCCTCGATGATCAAACGCTACCCTCCAGGGCGGGTGCGTTCTGATTCAGTGGTCAGTGTCATCTACATGGAAGAGCTCAATGATCGAAGTGAAGAACCCTACGACGGCTGATCATGGCAGAAACCCGCATCAGTGAGCCCAAGCTGGACGGCGACACCAAGGTGCGCAAGGTGCGCCGCGACCGCAAGGACTATGGGGAGATCCGCTACTACCCGGGCCCCACCAAGACCGCGATCTACTGGACGCGCCGGCGCACCGACCAGTTTCACCGCCAGCAAGCCAGCTGGATGGTGGACGCCGACACCGTGCAGGCCATCAAGCTGTATGGCGTCACCCACGTGGGCCTGCTGATCGAGGATGGCACCAAGCTGCTGACCCCGATCGCCACCTTCGGTGCGGCAGGGCAGGGCGCAGGCGCCCAGCTGATGCGCTCCAACACCTACGTCGATCCCCGGGGCCGCCGCGGGGCGATGTGCTGGCACATCCCGCTGCCACTGTGGGCACAAGCCCTGGCGCCCCAAGAAGTTCGCCAAGAACACATCCTCGCGCAAATGCACTTGAAGCGTTCGCGCATCAAATCCACATAAGTAAGCACTGAGTTACATGATCGACTTCAAAACCTTCAAGCGCGGTGGTCTCGCAAACGGCAAGTCTGAGCCGCTGTTTCTCTTCAACGAGGTGGCGGAAAAGCTCGAGGTCCTGCCTGGCCAGCTTCGCTACGCCATGACCAGTGGGCCGATCCCTGCGCCCAAGCCGCGGGTTGAGAACACAGGCAAGCGCAAGTATTACGCCATGAGTGACATCCGGTCGTGGTGGGCACAGATCGGCGGCCGTGACTTCGCCGTCTCACACCGACCCACGCACTGAGTCAGGTCCTGGGGCCCGTCTTCACAATCAGAACAAGAAAGGGCAAGCCCATGATCGTTGCAACCGCCGTCGCCTGTTTGGCGATCAATCTTTACCATGAGGCACGGGGAGAGACTGTCCTTGGTCGCTACGCTGTGGCGCTGACCACCATGAACCGCGCCAAGCAGGACCCAGAGAAGGTCTGCGAAGTCACCTTCAAGCCGCACCAGTTCAGCTGGACGAGCAAGGTGGTCAAGACCTCCGCGGGCTGGAAGATCCCCCACAGCATGAAGCCTCGCGATGCCACCGCCTGGTGGTATGCAAACTGCATCGCCGCCGCATCACTTGGTGGCCGGATGCCTGACTTCACCGGCGGTGCTGACCACTACCACGCCGCCTACGTGCGCCCAGCCTGGGCCAGCAAGATGACCATGACGAAGCGCATCGGACTGCACCTCTTTTATGTCCGACGAAGTAAGTAAAAGCTGACTTACCTATAATTGACCCATGCCCACACGGGCGCTTTATGACCGCGAGGATTTATGAGTCTCCCATACTGCCTGATGGCAGACCTTCACTTGCACCGCTGGTCCTCGTTCGCGCAGGATTTGCCCAGCGGTCTGAACAGTCGCCTCTCTGGACTGCTGAGCGAGATCACGCGGGCATCCGTTGAAGTCGTCAAGGCAGGCGGTAAGCACGTCGTCTTGGCCGGTGACGTGTTCCACGTGCGCGGCTCGGTGGCGCCCTCGGTGCTCAACCCCACCAAGGACCTGCTCAAGAGCCTGCACGGCGGGCTCGGTGTCGAGTTCATCATCATCCCGGGCAACCACGACCTGGAGGGCAAGGAAGCGACCCGCCTGGGCTCGGCAGTCACCGCGCTCGAATGCGACCACGTGAGCATCGAGAACGAGACGGTCTTCCGTGGCGACCTTGGCGCCTGGCTTTTCCCATGGTTCGAGCGCGTCGAGGACCTGAAGGCACAGCTTGAGCGCCGGGCCCCGGAGGAAGGCGTGGTTTGTGACGCGATCATCCACGCGCCCATTGACGGCGTGATCGCCGGTCTACCAGCGCATGGTCTGGATCCGGAGTACCTGGCGACGCTGGGCTACCGCAACATCTACGCTGGCCACTATCACAACCACAGGGCATTCCCTGGCGGTGCGGTGTCCATCGGCGCGCTCGCGCACCACACCTGGAGCGACGTGGGCACCAAGGCAGGCTTCCTGATCGTCAACCCTCTTGAGGGCAGCTACCGCTGGTTCAAGAGCCACCTGCCTGAGTTCGTTGATCTCTCCAAGCTGGCAGAAACCGACCCCGAAATGATCCCGCTGCTCGTGGACAAGAACTACGTGCGGGTTCGGGTGGCAGCCAGCAAGGTCAAGGAGGTCGATGAAGCCCGTCAGGAGCTGCTCGACATGGGTGCCATCGCGGTGCTGGTCCAGGCCGAGCCCAAGCCCCCAGTCGAAACCGAGGGCCGTGCTGGCGTGTCGGTCAAGTCTGGCGCGTCCCTCGAAGTCTCGGTCACAGAGTTCATCGGATCGATGAAGGACGTCACCGACCCCAAGGCGGTCAGTGAGGCGGCGATTGCCGTCCTTGCGTCTGTCGAAACAATGGGCGAATGAGGTCACCACTATGAAATTCAAGCACCTGGAAGTTCACAACTTCCTCACGATCAAGTACGCCTCGCTCAACCTGATGGACCGGGGGCTCAATGTCATCCAGGGCATCAACGATGACGACACCAGCGCCACCTCCAACGGGTCTGGCAAGTCCAGCCTGGCAGATGCGCTGAGTTGGTGCCTGTATGGCATGACGGCCCGGGACGTCAAGGGCGATGCCGTGGTCAACAACCAAGTCAAGAAGGACTGCGTTGTTCGCACGGAGATCCAAAGCGGGGACACCACCTATCGGGTCAGTCGTTACCGCAAGCACAAGGAGTTCAAAAACTCCCTGCGCCTCGAGTTCTTCGACGTCAAGACGGGCCTCTACGAGGATCTGTCCAAGGGCACCGACACCGAGACACAAAAGGAAGTCGAGCGGGTGATGGGGTGCTCGCAGGAGGTCTTCGTGGCCGCCATTTACAGCGGCCAGGAGATCATGCCCGACCTGCCGAAGATGGGCGACCGGGATCTGAAGCGCATCATCGAGGAGGGTGCTGGCCTGCAGCGCATTGAGCGCGCTTACGGTGAGGCCCGTGTTCGTCGCGGGGCGATCGCCGCGTCTCGTGACGCCACTGATGCCCAAGTCGGCAACATCAAGACGCGCATCGCCCGGGACGAGTCGGCGCTTCTGATCAAGCAGACCGAGGCGGACGCCTGGGAGGCCGCCCGCAAGACGCGCGTCGATCAGGCTACCGAATACCTGCGTGCTGTCAACGTGGGCCTGGAGGAGTACCGCACCGCCGTGGTGAAGCAAAAGCCGATTCACGACGCGCGTCTCGCTGAGATCGCCAGCATCGATACCTCCCTGGCGGCGCACTCAGCCCTGTCAGCCGCCGCTCGCGCCGCCACCAAGGCGGTGAGCGATGCCAATGCCGCGGTGAACAGGGGCGCTTTGCAGCGCGCGATCGAACAGATCAAGGCCACCCAGGCGCAGATTGAAAATGCCCCCGCTGAGATGGCCAAGCCATGCGACGAGTGTGGCAAGCCGCACACGCCCGAGGAGCTCGCCGAGTTCGTTGCTCACCGCACCAGCCGCCTGCTGGAGCAGGAGGCAAATCTGGCGGGGCTCAAGGTCCTGGTTGCCAAGCAGCTTGACGTGGTTCGTGCCAGTCGCGAGCTGGAGGAAAAAGCCCTGGCCGCCGTGCCCGACGTGTCAGTGGTGAACGCCCGGCGCGTTGCACTGGTCACGGATTGCAAGAAATTCGACACCGTGGTGTTGGAACTGCGCCGCCTCAAGAGCGAGTCTGAAGCTGCGGCCGTCACGCTGGAGGTGCGAACCAGTGAGGTGAACCCCTTGGCTGACACGCTCAAGGTCCTGCGCGAGCAGGTGGCCAGTGACGTTGCGAAGCTGACCGCGCTCCAGGAGACGCTGGCAAAGCAGCAGAAGGAGCTCGATGTTGCCGACCACGTGGTGAAGGTGTTTGGCCCCGCCGGTGTGCGGGCCCAGATCCTGGACACCGTGACGCCATACCTCAATGAGCGCACAGCCGACTACCTGAGCGTGCTGTCGGACGGGAACATTCAGGCGACCTGGACGACGCTGACCCGCTCGGCGGCGGGCGAGCTGAAGGAGAAGTTCTCCATCGACGTTGACCACGCCAAGGGTGGGGATTCTTTCAAGGCCCTGTCAGGTGGCGAGAAGCGCAAGGTCCGCCTGGCCACCGCACTCGCGCTGCAGGACCTGGTGGCATCGCGGGCAACCCAGCCCATCGACCTGTGGATTGGGGACGAGGTCGATGACGCTCTGGACCCGGCCGCCCTGGAGCGTCTGATGACCATTCTGGAGCGCAAAGCCCGCGAACGCGGCACCGTTTTGTTGGTCAGCCATGCAGACCTGTCCGACTGGGCAGATCAGGTGACCACTGTTCGTAAATCTGGCGGCGTGTCCGTCGTGGAGGGTTCATTGTGCAGTTGACCATGGCAGAGATTGGCGAGGCAGGAATCGACCTGAAGGCGTGGCTTGCGACCGCGCAGAATGCCGCCAGGTCTCCCGAGTCGCCCCGCTTTAAGGTGGCGGGCCCGTGTCGCATCACCGTGCGAATGCGGAAGGGTGGCGGGATCTCCACCTCGAGCAGCTATCCGCACAACTTCATGGGTGGTGAGGAGTTCCGGGTCGGCTCCATCAACTGTGAACGCAAAAGGCTCATGAACGGGGACTACGTCTTCAATCTGAGCGTTGGCTTTGTACCCGCCGGCACAGACCTGGCCGGCACGATCAGCGGCATGACCATGAGCTTCGACCAGGCATTCGCCGAGATCGATGGCTTCGAGAACTGGGTCAACTCCTTCAGAAGCGCCGTCTCACCAGCCGCAGCGCCGAGAAAGAGTAGGCCTGCTCCCGAGCCTGAAGTCATCAACCCACTCGCCGGCGCCTGGTAGGCACGGCATCAACAGAAGAAGAACAAAGGAGCCATCACCATGAGCGTCATCAACATCCTGGGTATCTGGTAATGGAAGAGTGGCGTCCAGTTCGCGGCTATCTCGGCTACGAAGTCTCCAGCTACGGTCGTGTTCGTAGCTGGAGATCGAGAAATGGAAGGGGGATCGCAGCAATGCCACATGAGCTTGCGGCGACCCCATTCGTTGATAAGCCATACCTGCGCGTGACCCTTTATAAGGACGGCAAGCCGAAGTTATTCCGGATTCATCGTCTGGTTCTTGAGGCCTTTGTTGGTTCGTGCCCCGCTGGCCTCGAAGGCTGTCACCGTGATGGCGACCCTTCAAACAATATGCTCGCCAATCTACGTTGGGGCTCGAAAGAGAGCAACGCACAGGATCGTATTGACCATGGCAGGCAAGCACGTGGCGAAAGTTCCGGAATGGGGATTTTGACAAACGAACAAGTCACAGAGATAAAGAAGCGAGTGCTTTCTGGCAAGTGGTCAAGAGGCGACGGTAGAAAGTACGCAGAGAAATTTGACGTTTGCGATTCGACGATCTCAAGCGTCCTGAACAACCACACATGGAGACACCTATGAGCATCATCAACATTCTCGGATTGGACCCAGCAATTTGTAATACCGGCCTGGCAATCGGCCGCTACAACCTGGACACCGGCGAGCTGGACATCAAGCGCGTCAGCCTGGTCCAGACCGAAAACGCCGCTGGCAAAACTGTGCGCAAGGCATCGGATGACTACCGCCGGGCCCGGGCCATGCTGTTCGGCATCTGTCGCTTCATCAAGGAGCATGGGGCAACCTTCGCAGTCGCCGAGGTGCCCACCGGGACGCAAAGCGCCCGCGGTGCCATGAGCAACGGAATCTGCTGCGGGGTGCTCGCGGGCGTGCCACTGCCCCTGATCGAGGTCAGCCCCACCGAGGTCAAGCTGGCGAGCGCGGGCAAGAAGACGGCAAGCAAGGACGAGATCATCGCCTGGGCGGTCAAGCGCTGGCCGGACGCCGGCTGGATGCGCCATGAGCGCAATGGCAAGAACTACAAAAAGGGCGACCTGATGAACGACAACGAGCACATGGCCGACGCCTGCGCCGCCATTGCTGCAGGCATCGAGACCACTCAGTTCGCACAGGCAATCGCTCTCATGGCCCGCGCACCAGCCGCTGCATTGCCTGCTTGAGCTTATGGTAAGTCAGCACTGACTGACCTAGAATTGATTCCCGAACCCCATCACCAAGACAACAACGATGAACATCCTCAAACGCGACGGCTCGAGTGAGCCTCTCGACTTCTCCAAGATCGAACGACTGAACGAGTTCGCCACCCGTGGCCTCAATGTGGATCTGGCGCTGCTCAAGAGCCAGATCAAGCTGTTGATTTACGAAGGCATGACCACCCGGGACATCTTCAAGGCACAGATTGGCGGTGCCGCCGGGCTGATCTCGGTGAAAAACCCCGACTTCACCTTCGTGGCCGCGCGCTACCTCCTGGCCGACACCATCAAGGAAGCAGTCGGCAAGGCTGAGTACCCCCACCTGAAGTGGACGGTCGCCAAGGGCATTGCTGAGGAGCGATACCAAAAGAGCCTGCAGACCACCTTTGACCTGGGCCAACTCGACAATGCGATCGACAAGGACCGCGATCTGCAGTTCGACTACTACGGCCTGCAGAACCTGGTGGACCGCTACCTGATGCGTGATGCCGGTCAGAAGCTGTTTGAGCTGCCGCAGCACTTCTTCATGCGCGTGGCCATGGGCCTGGCTCTGAATGAGCAGGACCCCACCGCTCGCGCCATCGAGTTCTACGAACTGCTGTCGAGCTTCGACTTCATGTCCAGCACGCCGACGCTGTTCAATTCTGGCACCCGTCACTCGCAGCTGTCCAGCTGCTACCTGAACACGGTCACTGACCAGATCTCCTCAGAGCCCGACCTGGGCGAGCACCGGTTCGCCTCGATTTACGGCACCATCGAGGAGTGCGCCCGGCTGAGCAAGTTCGCCGGCGGCATCGGCACCGACTGGAACCGCGTGCGCGGTGCTGGCAGCCGCATTGAGTCCACCAATGGCAAGAGCTCTGGCGTCATCCCCTACCTCAAGCCCTACAACGACACCGCGGTGGCCGTGAACCAGGGCGGCAAGCGCAAGGGCTCCTTTGCGCCGTACCTCTCGCCATGGCACCCAGACTTCATGGACTACTGCGAGCTCAAGAAGGAGTTCGGCGATGACCGCCTGCGCGCGCACGACATCTTCCCAGCCGCCTGGATCCCCGACGTCTTCATGGAGCGTGTGCAAGCGGCCAGGGACATTCCCGGTCTGATGTGGTCGTTCTTCCAGCCGCACTTGCATCCAGAGCTCAATGAGCTGCATGGCGGCGCCTTCACGACTCACTACGAGGCGCTGGAGGATGCTGGCGAGTTCCAATCCCAACGACCGGTGTTGGAGGTCTGGCGTCACATCCTGACCAACCTGTTCGAGACTGGCCATCCCTGGGTCACCTTCAAGGACGAGTGCAACCGTCGCAGTCCCCAGGACCACGTGGGCATCGTGCGCTCTTCCAACCTGTGCACTGAAATCACCCTGAACACCAGCGACACCGAGACGGCCGTGTGCAACCTCGGATCGATCAACCTGTCCAAGCACGTTGAAAACGGCCAGATCATGGAGGGCAAGATCGCCAGCACGGTCACCACCGCCATGCGGATGCTGGACAACGTGATCGACCTGAACTACTACCCGTCCGACCGCGCTCGCAATTCCAACCTGAAGCACCGCCCTGTGGGTCTGGGCATCATGGGCGAGACCGAGGCGAAGATCGCCTGCGGCATCTCTTTTGACAGCCAGGCCGGTGTCGAGTTCTCCGACCGTGTGATGGAGCTGGTCAGCTTCTACGCGATCAAGGCCTCGAGCAAGCTGGCGCAAGAGCGCGGCAGGTACGAAAGCTATCAGGGCTCCAAGTGGTCGCGCGGCATCTTGCCGATCGACACTGCCCGTAGCAGGGAGACCTACCTGGGTGAGGACACCTGGCAGATGCTGCGCGAGACCGTCATGACCTATGGCATGCGCAACTCCAACTGCATGGCCATCGCCCCGACGGCGACCATCTCCACGCTGGTCTACACCACGCCGTGCAACGAGCCGATCTTCGAGATCGAGCGCGACGAGTCCAACATGAGCGGCAGCTTCAAGGTGGTGGACCCCTGTGTCTTCTACGGCCGCCCGGATCTGATGGTCACGGCGTTCAACATCGCGCCGTACTGGTACATCGAGACCGCTGCGCGTCGCCAGAAGTGGATCGACCAGTCCCAGTCGCTCAACATCTTCGCGCCGGCCGGCACGACGGGTCGCGAGCTCGCCAACATCTACATGCTTGCATGGGAGAAGGGCCTCAAGACCACCTACTACCTGCGCTCGCAATCTGCCACCAAGGAGACCGCGAAGGTGTCCTCCGACGTGAAGGCTGCGCTTGAGAAACAGGCCGACCTGGACAAGGTGGTGATGTCGCCTGGCTTCTGCGCCATCGAGAACCCGAACTGTACGTCCTGCGAGTAAACAGCCGCCGCTTGCAAGAGGCCCTTCGGGGCCTCTTTTTTCACATCCAAAAGAGCACCATGAGCGAAAACAACACCACCAAGATCACCAACGAGCGCCGACTGGCATTTGGATCGCGCGACGATCTGATGTGCATGGCCAAAATTAAATATCCATGGGCCATCGAGATCTATGACCGACAAGAAGCCAACACTTGGTTTCCGAAGTCGATCCCCCTGGGCGGGGACCGCGAAATGTATCGCAACGGCGGCCTGACCGACCGGGAGCGCAACGCCTACGACAAGGCGCTGGCATTTGTCTCCAACCTGGACGGCATCCAGTTCAACAACCTGATCCACAACATCGGCCAGCATGTCACTGCGCCCGAGGTTTCCCTTGCCCTGGCACGTCAGGCGGCAGAGGAGGGTGTTCACGTCCGCAGCTACCAGATGATGATCGATGCCATCTCGCTGAACCCAGAAGAGGTCTACATGGCCTTCGAGCAGGACGGCATGCTGGCAAAGAAAAACGAGTTCATCTTGCGCGGCTCGCAGGTTCTCAAGGGCGACCCGTCGCCGCGCAACTTTGCCCGCGCCATCGTCGGCAACGTGGCACTGGAGGGGATCTATTTCTACTCGGCATTCCTGGTGTTCTACACGCTGGCGCGACAGGGTAAGATGCTTGCCAGCGCGGACATGATCAAGTACATCAACCGCGACGAAGGCGAGACCCACCTGGACCTGTTCACGAACATGCACCACACGTTCGAGCAGGAGAACCCGGAGCTCTACGATGACCAGTTCCGGAGTGACGCGGTCCAGATTCTGAAGGACGCGACGGAGCTGGAGATCGAGTGGTTCAAGTACATCATCCAGGGCGGCACCGGAGCGCTCACCAATGGTGTCGGAGAGATGTTCCTCAAGGGGCGGGCCAACCACTGTTCCAAACGCCTTGGTCTGGGTGAGATCTACCCAGGCATCACCTACGAGATGGCCGTGCCGTGGTTTGACAGCTTCGCCAAGCCCAACGGTGGACGTTCAAATTTCTTCGAGAGGCGCGCTACTGATTATTCTGTCGGTGGCCTTGCTTGGTAACTATGGAAGAAAAAGGCGTCACCTACGGACGCCTCACTCTCGTCACTCGCATCGCCGGACCCAAGTGGCTCGCACGATGCGAGTGCGGTGTGGAGAAAGAGGTCTACCGCAGCAACGTCGTCCGCGGGTTGACTCGTTCTTGTGGTTGCCTTCAGCTTGAATCCATCCGACAGAGGGCGGCGGAAAAGAAGGCCGCGGCCGCTGCCCTCTACTCGAAAGAGGAAAGAAAGGAGCGTGAGCGTGTCTACATGGCAGCCTGGAAGGCTCAACACGCTGACGAGTTGAAAAGGAAGGCCGCGATCTATCGCGCGGAGAACAGGGAGCGCCTGTCTGAGGGTAAACGCAAGTGCTATCAGAACAAGCGCGAGCAATACCTGAGCCGAGTCAAGGCCGGCTATGCCGCTGATCCTGAGCGCGTAATCCGCCGAGCTCGCGAAAAGGCGACGCTGCGTAAGGAAGCGACACCTTCATGGGCTGACATGGACGCAATCAAGGATCTGTATCGCCTGTCAAGACGGCTGACTGAGAAGACGGGTGTGAAGTTCCACGTTGATCATGTCGTGCCGCTTTGTCACCCTCTGGTCTGCGGGCTGCATGTCCACAACAACTTGCGCGTCATCCCGGCAGATGAGAACTGGAGAAAGCACAACCGCTTCGACACAGACATTGAAGTGCGCTCGGCAACTGCTTTTCCATAAGCAAATCCAACGAGCGCTTCCCTATAATGAGTAAGTCAGCGCTTAGTGAGCGCACAGATTCCCAATCATCAATTCAACAAGGACCACCAATGTCTGACATTCGTCGCTTCACCGGCTTCCTCGCTCCTGACGGCAGCACTCACGATACTGAGAAAAAGGCCATCGAGTACACCCGTCTGCTCAAGATCCGTGCCGCCCTGGACGAGCGCTTCAAGGGCTTTGAAGTGGGCGAAGACGGCAGCGCCGACATCAAGGCAGCCGCCGACTTCATCTTCGGGCAGCGCGCAGCCATCCTGGCATGCCTGAACCCCGAAGTGCTCACTCGCAAGAAGCGCACGCCGCGCGTGCCCAAGGATGCCAAGCCCGTCGTGGCCGCAGCTCCTGCTGTCGTTGCTCCTGCTGCCGTGGCGGCCCCCGTGACGGTGGTCAAGCCCGAGCCAGCCGCTGTGGCCGCTGTGGTCAAGCTGACCCCACCTGCTACTCCCAAGGCAGAACCTGTCGCCGTGGTCGCTTCGACCGGTGATGCCGAGCTGGATGCCATTCTGGCCAGCTGATCAGTTCCATCACATCGACACCCAACCCGGCCCCGTGCCGGGTTTCTTACAAGGAAGAACCGTGAGCCAAATCACAGCCAAGGTCATTGAAGACAGCATCTCCAGTTCCGCCAAGCGCCTGGTGACGATGCAGTTGACCTACCCGCGCTTCATTCATGCTGAAGCCAAGACCCACCGCGTTCTGAGCATCAGCTCGGAAGAGGCCGTTCTGCTGACCCAGGACGACGGCTTCATGAGTGACCCGAACCTGTCGCGCAACGCCAGCTCGTCACGCGCCATCCCTGTTGCCAAGATGCTGGAGCAGGTGCGTAACAACCCAGCAATGCCTGTGCATTGGGGCGCCAACCAGCCCGGCATGCAGGCTGCCGTAGAACTGACCGGCGCAGACCTGATGATGACCAAGGCAGAGTGGCTCAGCGCGGCGGGGTCGGCAGCCAGCCATGCGGAAATCATGATGGAGCGCGGCGCACACAAGCAGGTGGTCAACCGCATCCTGGAGCCATTCCAGCTCATGCACGTGATCGTCACGGCCAGCGAGTGGGACAACTTCTTCGAGCTCCGCAACCACCCGGACGCCCAGCCTGAAATTCGCGCACTTGCCATTGCCATGCAAGAAGCGATGAACGAATCGAAGGAGATCACGTATTACCGAAGCTCCGGCGACATCCAGAGCAGCGTCAACTGGCACCTGCCATACGTCACCGCTGAGGAGCGTCTGAAACACCCCTTCAACCCGCGCCACCTGGCCAAGCTCTCGGCCGCCCGCTGCGCCCGCGTCTCGTTCCTGAACCACGACGGCACGACGCCGGTCGAAGAGAAGGACATCGCCCTGTACGACATGCTGGTTGGCTCGCGCCCACTGCATGCCTCGCCGGTTGAGCACCAGGCATTCCCAGACGACCTGGAGATGTCCGGCCACCTGTGGGGCAATTTCAAGGGGTGGGTCCAGCATCGGAAGCTGGTGGAAAACGAGATCGGGGCATGAAAAGCGGCCTCATCAATTTCTGCCGCAGCGGGCTGCCGATTCTCATCAGTTTCTTCGTCACCCTGGCGGTGCTGAACTGGGGGCCGCTCGCGCTCATCAACCTGTTTGGCGCTCGCTGGGCCCTTCTCATTTTGATTTCTCTGGCGGCCTCTTTCGTCTGGGTTGTCTTGCATGAGGTCACCGACTGGATCATCGACAAGATCCTCGTGCCACTGGTCGCGCGCTCCCTACAATGAGCCCAGAAGTAAGCGCTGAGTCATGAAAACGTGATTCAGCGCCGAAAAAAGTCCTCGAAAAAAATCCCACCTATAAGCACTTTTGCGAAGGAACCCGAAATGAACCAATTCGTCCAAGACGCCATCCGCACCGAATCGCGGCCCACCCATCTGCAGGGTTTCACCGTGAACCAGCTCCAGGTGCTGCTGGCAACCTTGGTGGCTGCCTCCAAGCTGGCTGACACCTGCAAACGCGCGATCTTCTACGGTAAGCCGCTCGACCTCGAGAAGGCAAGGGACGAAGTCGAAGTGCTGCGGAATGCAGCGATGGACTTTGAACTTGACCTGGGCTGCTACGAGGTCCCGGACGCATCGAAGACACTCGTCAACCTGCGCCTGCTGCACGGGGCGATCGGCGTCTTTGGTGAAGCTGGTGAGCTGCTGGAAGCCCTGCAGAAGCAACTGAGCGGCGAGACCCTGGACCTGGTCAACATCGCCGAAGAAACCGGCGACATCGACTGGTATCAGGCCATCATCGAAGACGAGACCGGTGTGTCCGAAGAAGACACCCGCGCCAAGGTCATCGCGAAGCTGCGCAAGCGCTACCCCAACAAGTTCGATTCGGACCTCGCTGTGAACCGCGATCTGGGCGCCGAGCGGGCTGCCATTGAAGGGGCGAGCGCATGATTGGTCTCGTCGGCTGCAACGGGGTGGGTAAGACCACCCTGGCAAAGGCCTTCGCCCTCAAGCAGGACATCCCGCTCGTTGCCACAAGCACGAGCGCGGTTTTTGAGCGCTTGGGGATGGATCCCAAGGCCGAGTACAGCTTCGCTGTGCGGCTGCAGATCCAGGAGGCAATCCTGACCGCCCTTGAGGGGCAGTATGCCTTGGCTCGCAAGAGCAGTGCGCTGTTCATCGCCGACCGAACGCCGTTCGACCTGGCCGCCTACACCCTCGCTGACATCCAGCGCAGCACGCTGCATGGTGATCAGGAGACCACCGCTGCTGCGATGAACTACGTCCAGCGTTGCTTCAAGTCGGCCGCGGAGAACTTCTCCGTGATCGCCCTGGTGCAGCCGGGCATCGCCCTGGTCGAGCGCGATGGCAAGGCACCGTCGTGCCCGGCCTTCATGGAGCACTTCAATGCGATCGCCTTCGGCCTTCTGGTCGATGAGCGCAACGAAGTACAGCGCTTCATGATTCCGCGCTCCGTGCTGAGCGTGGAGGCCCGGGTGATGGCGCTGAGCAACGCCGCAGCACATGCGCTCAAGACCCACGAGGCGGTCAAAGAGGCGATGGTGTTTCACTGAAAAAGTAAGCTGCTGCTTACCTATAATGTGACTATCCCCAGGGGTGGGGCTTTCGGGTCCTACCCCTTCTTTTTATCATGAAGACAAGTAAGCACTGAGTGACACAACCATGACTGATCCAGCCCTGCCCACCATCAAGGAAGAGCTCGAGCGCAAGGCCCTCGACATCCTGGTCGAAACCATGGACCGCTATACCCGCGGTGCCATCGATCGACGCACGGCTCACGTGACTGTCGGCACCGTCTGGTCGCTCACCGCCGGCCTGATCGATGAGGGAGTTCTGAACATGGCAGCTGCTGCCGCTGAGGACACCAAGACCAACGCCATTAAGCGCTACTTCGTCGGCAAGGGCAGTGTGCTCCTGCTGGCGTTCAGCACGCACTCGCCCGGCTATGTCCTGCTCAAGTTTGACACCACCACGCTGGCGCGCACCAAGGTTCTGGACCGCCCCACGGATGTCGGCGAGCGCGAAGCTGAAATGAAAAAGATGGCTGACGGCTTCATCGCCAGCGGCTACCTCGAACTCTGACCCACCTGAAGAAGGAACAAAACCGAAATGACCAAAGCTGAAGAGATCATGGACCGGGTTCGCTCTGTCCAGGTCGTGAACTCCCAAACGGTGGCGCTGCAGTTGTCGCAGACGCTGCGCGCCATGCCCAAGGACAAGGAGCGTGATGTCTTCGCAGGCGACATGACCACGGGCTTCTTCTGGCTCGTCACTGATGCGGCGAAGCAGCCAGACATGGTCATGGAGTGCGTCGTGTCCCCACAGGGCGATGCGATCACTTCCACCTACTCGACGCACCCGATCTTCGGCTCCGTTGGCGAGCTCATGCGCACCCGGCGCTTGCTGATCGAAGCGCTGTCCGAGCAACTGGGCCTGTCCAACGACCTGATCGGCGTCGAAGACCCCGGTCGCGGCCGCCGCCTGGGCACCCATGAGCTCGGCACCGGCCAGCTGATCGACCTGCTGGCCGAGCAGATGGGCACCTCGGTCGCCACCACCAGCTCGTATGGCGGCGACCTGGACAACGCGAAGGTCCTGATGTGAAGTTCGTTCTGCTCTTTTTGGCCCTTGCCCTGATCGGCTCTGGCTTCTACCTGATGGGTGGGGCCAGGCGTCAAGAATTTTGGCGCTCGACCCGTCCCTTCTTCCTGATCGTCGCTCTGTCGGCGGCAGGCGTTCTCGCACTGATCTGGCTGGGCTACTCCGGCCTGACGTTGCATCTTTGATCCTCGACTACAAGGAAAACCAGAAAATGAAATCGTACCGTTCGTTGGGCCGCATCGCCCTGTTGGCCGCAGCCCTCTGTGTGGGCGCCATGGCAAGTGGCTGTTCCCAGATCGACACCGGCAACGTCGGCGTCTCCAGCACGCTGGGCAAGATCGACAAGGACGAGCTGGCGCCAGGCGTCTATGAAACTGTCACCAAGTCGGTGACGGAAGTCTCGACCAAGGAGATCAGCCTGACGCTGGAGAACCTGAAGCCCAAGACCTCCAACAACATCACGATGTCCGACTTCGACATTGACCTGCGCTGGGCCATTGCTCCGAACGCGCCGGCCGACATCATGTCTCGCTTCCGCGGTGATGCCATCAAGGCGGATGGTGGTGACACCATTGTGGGCGCCAACCTGGTCCGACGCCTGGCCCAGGATGCGGCCTTTGATGCGGTCAAGGTACACGCGAGCTCCGACATTCACCTCAAGGGTGATGAGATCGTTGCCTTCGTGACCAAGAACCTGCAAGCGCGCCTGGACAAGGAAGCTGGCCCTGGCGCCTTCATGATCACCGGCGGCAACGTGCGCTCCCTGGTGGTGGACCCCCGACTGGAGCAGGCTGCCCGTGACGCCGCCGTGGTGGCGCTGCAGGTGAGCAAGGTTCAGCAGGAGAAGCAGCTGGCCATCGAGACGGCCGCCCGTGACGTCGAACGTGCCAAGGGTGAAGCTGATGCCAATACCATCGTTGCCAACTCGCTCACGCCCAACCTGATCCGCCTGCGTGAAATCGAGGCGCAGCGTGCCTTCGCAGGTGAAGGCACTCACACTGTCCTGCTGAATGGGTCGAGTGGTGCGCTGATCAACGTGAAGTAAGCGCTTAGTGCGCTAAAGTCGCCCGGGGCCTTGCCCTGGGCGCGATGATTCAAGCATCGAACAACCCATTTTTATGAAGCGAGCCATCGTGAATCTCAGCAAAATCGCCCGTGCCGAAATCGTCTCCCGGATCATGGCGGACATCCCTAAAAAGCAGACCCTCGAGGAGATGCAGAAGCTGGTTGACGAGGACATTCTCCGAGTCTCTCCGAAAGAAGTCAGTGCGCTGTACGCCAACCTGGGGACGCGGAGCTTTCTCTCGCTCGTGAGCAAAAATCCTGCCGTCCTGGCCGGCCAGGACCACGACTGGAATCTGCCGTCCATCATCATTCTGCCAAGTTACAAGCCCTCCGACACCTGTTTCAAGAAACTCAAGTCGCTCGTGGCCCAGGCTGAAGAAGATTATGCGGTGCGGCATGAAATGACTCGCCGACTCAACGGGCTCATTGACTCTGTCCGAACCCGCAAGCAGTTCGTCGAGCGCTTCCCGGAGTTCGAGAAGTACGCCCCACGCGTCGATGCCGCTCCGAGCTACCCGCTCGTTGAGCGCAACCTTCTGCCCGACCTGAAAAAGCTCGGCTGGCCCGTGAAGACCGCCGCGCTCTGAGCCTCAGGGCTCAGGGGAACATCAACACATCGACACACCGAGGGCGTCACAGTGAGTTCCGAACACACCTATCAAGTCAATGGCTTGCCCATTCCGAAAGATCTCAGGCCCCAGCATGAGCATGCCATCGAACGCCTGCGCGAGCTCTACGCCATGATGTTTGGCGTCCCAGATGAGCGGGTTGACCTCAAGAATTGGACTTCGACCGGTTCGTTTTCTGTGCGCAGTTGCGGAACGGCAGCTTGTGCAGTTGGCTGGGCAACCGAGTACCCGCCATTTATTGAGCAGGGCTTGCGAATGGGCGACGGTCAGCCTGAGTTCGGCAGAAGAACAAACTGGGGCGCGGTACACACCTTTTTTGGCATCGGGGATGAAGTCGGCAGTTACTTGTTCTGTGTCGGCAGTCAGTGGAACCCGTTCGCGCTGAAGTGTGAAGGACGGGGCAAGTCTGACAAGAAGCAGGTTCTCCAGAGAATCAGAACCGTTCTGCTCGCCTGGCACGTCATTACGAAGGAACGCTCTGACGAGCTCGCCACCCAAGAGGAAGCGCTGTGACCGAACGCATCTTGATCGCAGGCGCCGACATCGAAACCACCGGCCTCGAGCAGACCGAGGGGCACCGGATCATTGAAATCGCCATCGGCATCTACGACCTGGCCACCCAGGCGAAGGTGGGCGCCTACGTCACGCGGATCAACCCCCAGCGCAGCATCGACCCCAAGGCCCAGGAGGTTCACGGCATCGCCTTTGAGGACCTGGTCAGCGCGCCCCTGTGGGAGGACGTCGCCCCGAAGGTCTCGGCCATCCTGTCGCGCTGCAAGTACGCCGTGATGCACAACGGGGAGGGGTTCGATGCGCCGTTCATATACGGCGAGCTCCTGCGTGCAGGTCAGGCGCTGCCTGAGCTCGGCGTGGTGGACACCATGCTGCAGGCCAGGTGGGCGACCGCCGACGGCAACGTCCCCAACCTTGGCGCCCTGTGCTTTGCCTGCGGCGTGCCCTACGACCCCAGCAAGGCTCACGGGGCCCTCTATGACGTGGAAGTCATGGTTCAGTCCTTCTTCAGTCAGTTCTCGCGTGGCTTCTTTCAACTGCCCACCACCCCATACCGCTACACGGTGCCCAAGCCTCGCAAGGAAAAGAAGTGAACCATCAAACTCAAGCACCGCCCACCCTGTACATCAACCCGGTGATGGCCGACAGCACCTGGGCGCCAGAGGCGTACCAGATCATCCACTGGCACAACCCGAGCTACCTGAACTCGCTGTGGATCGGCCTGGTGTTCAACTTTTACCTGCTGCCGTACCGTGTGCTGACGGAGCTCATCCTGCCATAGGTCATGGGTGACTGGCGCGTTGCCATCATGTTCGGCTGCTACCTGCCCCTGACGGTATGCCGCTGGGTCGGCTGGGGCGTCACCGGCATGGCCTTCGGCCTCAAGTTGCCGATCGAGACGCTGCTGAAGGGGGAGATCCTCTCTCCCGCTGGAGCCCTCGAGGCCATGCACGCTGGCCATTACGACCTGCTGATCAAGGACTGGCGGCCGTCCGACGCTTGATGGTGCTCCGGGTCTGGGTTGGCATTGCGGCGACCGCAACTCCGCCAACCCAGGTCTGCCCGAAGCCGAGTGTCGGGCTTCAAAGTCAAGGTATCGACTCAGGGCCCCGTGATGGGGTAGGGATTATGCACAACAGCTCCGAACGACCCGCGCCGACACCGGTTGGCCTGATGACCAGACAAGAGGTGCGAGCCATGCTCGGGCTGATGAACGCCATCTTGAAAGAGTGCGCGGAGGACCGTTCATGAGCCTGCTTCGTCTTCGCGTCATCGTCATCTTCCTGGCGCTTTTGATTCTCAACTACGCCGACCTTCCTTCCTGTTTTCACTGAGGCAAAAATGCCGATCAACATCGAACACATCCAGGTCGGCGACAAGCTGGCCATCAAGCGTGACGGTATGACCTCTCGCGAGGAGCCGAAGATCCGCTTCACCATCTTGCTGGTGCAGCGCCTGACGCCAAAGCAGGCGATCTGCAGCTCCAAAGTTCAGACGGGTGAGATCCGGGTCAACCGCGCCACGGGACGCCTGATCAACTCGGAGCCCTGCTACCAGGAAGTCGTCATTGCGACCCCGGAAATTCTGGCCGAGAACGATCGCCAGATGGCCGAGAACAAGCGCTGGTGGGATGCCGTGCTTCACCTTGACCTGCTCGAACTGCCTCAGATGATCAGGCGTCGAAAGCTGACGTTTGACCAGATGGAGGCACTGATCGACTTCGTCAAGAAGTTCTCGGCACCAGGCTTCGCCCACGCCCCTGATCCGACGTTTCAAGTTGGCCAGATCGTGATGTCAACCGACGAGGGCCATCCGCTTCGCAGTGGCTCTTCTGTGTACGAATCGGCCGTGGTGGTCTCCTCGAATCCCCTCGTGCTGGTCTCGCACAGCGGCGAAATGAAGTGGACAGCCACGCTGGAGCCCGCCAAGTTGAAGGTGGTGGGCGCGGTTCCACCAAAGAGGCTCTGGAACTGCATGGGGCGACTGACGGCCGAAGAACTCGCCAGGTTGGAGCGCGGCTTCTACGTCTACGACGCTGGCAGTGCGCGGGCCTGGTTCGTCCCGATGGAGAAGGTCCGTGATGACTACGCCGCCTTTGTCATGACGGCCGACAAGCTCAGCCGCGAAGAGGCGCTCCAGTACGTTGACGCCCATGGCGTCCGGGCTCAGATCACGTGGTTTGGCGAACAGTACAACTGGCTCGATGTCGCTACGGACGGACGGCCGCTGCACGCGCTGCAGAACGACGCCACCGAGAGTGTTCTCGCCTCGGTCAGAAACGCGAGCGGTGTCTCCGACTACCTCTTCATTGGGAGCCTGTGACATGAGCGCTGAGAAAAACCTGCCCCCGCTGCCTGATGGCGTGACGCTTGAGGATCTGCTGATCTCTTTGCGAGCCGCCCTCGAAACGTGCCACGACACCGACTGGTCATTGCGTCAGTTCAAGACGTCCATTTCTCACGCACTTGCCGCCCTCGCCCAACAGGCGCCAGTCGAGTCAGCGGGGCTTGATCCTCTCCGCTTTATCCGCCATGCACTGAAACTTGCAGACTGCCTTCCGGACAGTGAGATCGCCTACACGCTGAGACTTTACTTGAACGGAGCCACGCCGCTGCCGTCAGGCAGGTGCCTCACATGCAGCGGCCATGGTCTGGTCGGCGGGCACATGCCGGACGGCAGCGGGCACGGAGAGCCATGCCCTGACTGCAATGCCCCACAGCCTTCTGTGCCAGCAGAGTTTGACGTGCGCACGATCCTGCTCGACGTTGTCCCGGGCGATGGCAGTGGTCTGGAGGTGTACGCGAAGAACGTCGGCGATGTTGAGCGTGTGCTGACTGAATTGTCCGAGAGCGAGGAGAGTCTGCGCGTACAAGTGGACATTCTGAAAGCGGCAGTTGAGGCTCGAGGCAAAGTGTCCAAGGTGGCGCCTGTCTCGCTACCCGAGATGACGGATGAAGAAATCATCGAGGCCATGAAGTCGGCTGGCTGGCCGAAGGTTCTTGTCAACCACGTTGCAGGGGCTCGGACATTCATGACTGACCTGTCGAGGAAAAGCACTGGCAACGACCCTGACTGCAATGCGCCCGCATAGGTGCGAACGACATCGGAAGAAGCATGCCTACGGGCTCTTGCGTCCCTACAATGTAAGTAAGTAGTGAGTTCACCAACAACCCGAAACCGACATGATCAACATCTGCAAAGAATCCTGGCACTACCACCTTGCCAAGCGCGGCGGCTACGAGTCGTATAGCCCGAGGGAACTCTGCGGCTACACCCAGCGCGTGCTGCTCGGCCTGCTTCTGACCCTGGTGGTGGGCGCTGTCTTTTTGATGCTCTGCCTGGGCATCATGGACCTCACGTTCGCGCTCTGCTTCTGGGTTAGCCCCAACACACCCGGGTCCGTCATGTTCGGGCTCATGTGCGGCTGCGTAGCCCTTGGAGCGGCGGGCCTGGTGAGTAAGGCATGGGATTTCCTGTTCGGTTGGGACGGCGTCATTCGTCGAGGTCGCGTCGGTAAGACAACAGCATCCACAGCCGCGATCATCAAGGAGTCCTACCTGGGCTGGAAGGGGCGCTACTGCCCGCGCATCCATATCTCTGGTGACCATGAGCCATCGACGGGTGATGCTGAGTCCGAAGAGACCGACCCAGAATAAACCATCGAACAAGGGCAAGAAAATGAACCGAACACAATTGGCCAGCGAGCTGGCCAGGCTCGCCAAAGATGGGACGTCATTCAAGACTGTCAATGCTCCCAAGGAGCTTCTCGCCCAGGCGTCTAGCGCGCTGCAGGCGCCCATCGACATGGTGCTGCACTGCCCAGACTGCGGCCTGCAGCACATCGACGCGCCGGAGCACTGCCGCCGCCCGGGGGCACCAGGAGTCACGCTTGAGCCCTGGACCAACCCGCCCCATCGCTCGCACCTGTGTTCAGGCTGCGGTTATGTCTGGCGCCCGGCCGACGTGCCGACCAACGGCGTCGCCGCTGTGAAGACCACGGGTGTTGCGGACTCTCCAATTCCCGGAACCACTGTCGTGGCCATCGCGACTGGCGACCTCAACACCGAGGGGAGGGTGTAAGGATGTTGATCACCTCGCACCGCCTCACCTGCGGGCACCACGAGCTTCGCGTCGCTGACGGAACTGTTGTCGGCCGGGCATGGCGATGTCCAGGTCGCGCTCGCGGCTTCGGCTTGTCGCTGGAAGGTATCTGCTGGCGCGCCGGCAATCCAAGCATCAACGGCGGGATTACCACCACCTCGTGCAAGACCCTCACCGACTGCCGCGACAAGGCATCCGCCGCGCTCGTGACCGTGCGGGCTATCAGGGGGCAGACATGAGCCTGCCGCCGTTGAACTGGTGGCGCCTGCTGCCGGTGCGCACCATGAAATGCAAGAAGGACGGCACCGCGCTGCACTGGGAGACCTGGGGCGGCATGCGTGTCCGACACACCACGAACAGAGGCCCTATCTACCAGGCCCGATGCCCGAAGTGCCTCAAAAGTTGGGACGTACTCGCCCCGAAGGAAAAACCATGACACAGCCCATCAAGCTCCAACTCAACGCCGATGCCATCGCGGCCCTGTTCCCTGAGGGTAGCCAAGCCCGCGTCGAACTGCAGAACGCAGTCGTCGCCGAGTTCGTCCGCAAGCACATCAAGATCGCGGCGCTGGGATCCGGCATCCAGCTTCAGATCGAGAAAGCCAAAAAGGAAGCCATTGAGGTGGCCTTGGGGGAGTTTGGCCTCAAGAAGGACACCTGGGGCGCCATGAAGCTCACTGGCGCAGCGCAGGGCTCGATCGCCGACGCCACCAGGGCCGCTGTGCGCCAGGAGGTTACCGACCAGATCGCCGTTGCGGTCAATCTGGCAAAGGGCACTGTGACGCATGACGCTCAAGCTGCCGTGAACCGCCTGGTGAACGGGGAGATCGCCACCGCTGTGAAGGCACGCGTCCAGGAAGTCGCCAAGGGCGTGCTGGGAGGCTGAACCATGTGGACCCTCATCCTCACCATCTTTGCCTCGGGCGGCGTGGGCGGTAACGCCATCACCAATGCACCAGGTTTCACAACCCAGCAGGCTTGTATGGCTGCGGGCGCGGCTTGGCTCAAGCAGGCAAACGAAACCACCTCGACATCTAACCGCGCCATGTGCGTCAAGACATAATGACCGTGCTGAAGAAACTTGGCGACGAGGTCGAACGCCTCCGAGCAGCCCTGCGTGAGATCAAAAGTGGGAACTGCCCTCCGCCGCACCCGATGACGGATGCCGGGCTGCTTGCGTACCACAGGGCCCTGGCAATTCAGGCCCTGGCCCCGCAAACGACGGTGGCAAGTTCGAGCGGCTCACTGCTGCGCCAGCCCGTCAAAAGCATCGCCGACGTCAGCAAGACGATCCCGGGCGGCTGCTACTGCCAACCCGGCACCTGCCAGGCACCCGTCGTCATGGGAAGTCAGACACCGTGCCTGCGGACTGACACCACCAAAGGCGATGAACAGCTTCGCAAGGCGCTCCAGACCGCAATCTGGCGCCTCGAGGACATGCTGAAGGGTGACGATGGTCAGGCCTGGAAGGAAGCGGAAAAAGCCCTCCCAGCGCTGAAGGCGCACCTTCTGGCCCCTGGTGCTGATGCGCAGCCAGTTCTCGCCGACCCATGCCCCGGCTGCAAACGCGGCGGGGTCTGCAGAACGCCGAAGTGCGGTCGCCTCAATCTCCCAACGGACCACCCCTATCGCAGCGCCACTGCGGAGCAAAAGCCATGAACCTGAACCGACTGATGCGCGATGTGATTGACGCATGGGACGCCTGCGGGCGATACCCCGACACAAGTGCCGACATCGAGCGCCTGGACAAGGCGGTCAATGCACAGCGGGCCGCCATGTCGATGCCACCGCCCGATGCGATCTACGTGACCGACACGGGCCATGCCTGTGATGCGGCTAAGAATCCAGAAATGGAGCTGGCTCAGAACGCGCAGTTGTATGTGCCTGCGCAACCAACCCAGGACAGCACCGGCTGGTGCGAGTACGTGGCGGGCATGGTCGATCACTGGATGAGGTCCGAGGGAGCCGACAAGCTGAAGACGGACGAAGACAGGCGCGTCAAGGCAATCGCCGGGATCATCGAGCGCCGTCTGTGGGCGCTTCAGCGCGAACCGTCCGCGCAACAGAAAGCGGCGGCGAAGACCCTCGCCCACATCGGCTACACCTACCACGGAGGCGAGCTCTGGAAGCCACCACTCGGAGAGCGCCCCAAGTGGCTCGACTACGAGCCCGCTGGCTTCCTCTTGCACTGGCCCGCCCCTGGTGGTGGCCGCGACATTCTGTGGTCAAAAGACGGCGCTGCTGGCCGCGCCAGTGGCTGCCCCGTAACCGAGATCTTCAAGAGCACCGAAACAACCAAGGAGAAGACCACATGAGCCAGAACCAACTGATGCTCGACCTGATCCGCGCTGTGGACGCGGAGATGTCTGAGGGGTGGGAGTGCAACAGCTATCACCCAAGCCTGCGACCGGCACTTGAAAAAGCCCGCGCCGCACTCTCCCAGTCCGAAGTCAAGCCGTTCTCCGCCCCTGGCGCGTGGTTTGCGACCGACGTTCTCGGCAACCCGATGCGCGAACACCAGCCGGGGAAATACGAGGTGGCGGCCTGGCCGTCAGACCAGGCCGCGCAGGAGGTTGAGGCGGCTTCTTGGATGCTCTGGCTGCATGGCCCTGTGGAAGTGTTCATGAACAGAGATCAAGCCCTGCTAGAGCTTGAGCGATTGAGCCGCGAGTACCCGGTGGATACAGGCTGCCGCAAGATCCGTCCACTGATCTACTCTGACGTCACCCCACTCGCCAGCCAGGACTGGCGCGACACGCTGACCGCCAACCTGCTGCGTCAATCGGATGGACTGACCAAGGCGCAGATCCGCGAACTGATTGATGCCGCTGTCTCTGACCGCTCACCCGACGATGCCCTATTCACGAAGGAAAAGAACACATGAACCAGAACCTCTCCAAGCTCATCGCTGACTTCAACCTCAGCTTCGTCAGCTCCAACGGCATCGATGTGCCGGCCCGCGTCAGCGTTTCCCGAGACGAGTGGCGAGCACTGCACCAGGCGTTGCAAGTCGGGGCTCCTGCCTTTCTTGGCGCCATCGATCGTTTTGATCTGAATGACGAAGACGGGCTGCTGGACTGGGCTCGTGATGGCGCGTGGGTCCGATTCGACGCTGTCGAGTCTGCACTTGCGGAGGTGAACAAGCCAGAGCTCGTCAAGTGGCAATACCGCTGGCTGAACCCCCGAAAATGCCAAGACGCTAGTGATGAGGAACTCGCCTGGAAGGACGTTGAACTCACATGGCCACACAAGACCCTTGAGACCAAGGTGAAGGAGCTGGAGGAGTATCGCCTCAGCGGCATGGTCCTTTACGAGTGCCGGCCGCTCTACGCTGGACCGCGGCCGCCGAGTGTTGATGGTCCTGTCGAAGAAAAAGAGAATTGACCCATGACCAAGAACACCGAAACGGCACTGGCCGTCATTGCTGAGCTGATCGCCTGCAAAGACCTCAAGGATGAAGAGCTCCGCCTGCGCCAGCGCCGGGAGTGCTCAATCGCTCGGCGACCCGACGCCATGGCGAAAGTCAATGGCATGCGTGATGAGTACAACAGGCGCAGCCCCATCGCCTGGGCGCTGGCACGCTCCCTGTGCGAAGTCCATTGGGATTCGGCTGAAGAGGCAAATATCGAAGCCTCTGAGCGCGGTTTCGTTCACGGCAGCAGGGACTGGGAGGCGTTTGTCGAAAGGCGCGAGGCTGAACTGTCCGCCGCGCGGTGGGGCATGTGCGGCGACATCGCGACCGACGGCGGTATGGACCAACGCGACCAGTCAGTGCCAAGCGCCGGTCAAGAGGCGGTGTGGGACGTCTTCTTTGTTCGCCCCGGAATGGCGAGCGAGGACGTGCTGACGGTGGCGAAGATGGAGGATGCGGAAAAACAGGTCCATGCCGCGCTGATCAGGCGAATCGCCCCACGCTTCATCGACCCCGCCAAGCGGGACTGAGCAGGATCGCAATGGGTCCGCCTAAGACAGGCTCACCACCAGGGCTCCTGCAAGATGACTGCAGGGGCCTTTCACTTTGGCTCGCGACCAGACCCGATGCGCGGCGATTGGTGAGAATCGTCGGTGCCGAGATCGAGTCCAAGCGACGTGAGAAACAATCGAATCATGAACCAGCAAGCACTCCCACCACTTGATATGCCGTCCAAGCCAAACGGCCTGCTCTGCAGCGTGTGCTCCAAGCCCCAGTTCAACTCCCCTGGAGGCCCTGTCTGTGAGGACGGGCACGGCGGGGTTGAGGGTGTCGAGTCGTTTGTTCCAAGTGCCACGATGGTCTGCGAGGAGATCTCTGTGGGCGGCCGTCACATCTGGAGCGCAAAGCCTGCACCGCTGGACACCAGCAAGCCGATCGGGGAGATCATCCGCATGGGGCGCAGCTCTGTCGGCAGACCCTGGCACCAACTCAGCATCTCTGAGGCCGAGCATGACTTGCCAGCAGGCACCAAGGTCTACGTTGAGCCGCGGGGCTTGAAGGACCACGAGATCGCCCTGGTCGTCAACGAGCTCCGGGACATCGCCATTCGCTATCATGGCACCCAGCAACTGCGAGAGCGGATTGCCCAGGTCGTTGTGCCCGCACTTCGGCGCACGGCTACACCGCAGTCTCCCACCAGGACCACAGAACAGGACAAATCATGAAATCGGTAGCCACACCTTGGACGAAGACCGCCAAGACCAAACGCCAGCTGGACATCCAGTGGGGCGTCGGCCACTTCAAGCACGACCTCTCCATCCCGGCCGGCACGCGCTGCCACTTCCTGAGCACGCACTGGGTTGTTGGCGACCTGGCATGGCTCCACAAGGCTGAGCGCGCCCGGGCGGCCGCACAGCTTGGCGTCCCTGAGAGCCGAATCACCCAGATGGGCATCGTGGGCCATGACGCCGAGCACTACGGCATCACGGTCGATGAGCAGGAGCTAGAGCAAATCGAGCCAGTGAAGGGGCGATGATGATCCGAATCCCGTTCAACCTGAATAACCACGTCCACGTGGAGCTCACAAACTTCGGCCGCAAGGTGCTGATCGACGAGGGCCTGGAGAAGCACCACCAGCCTGGCGCCGACGGCAAGCACAGTTTCCAGATGTGGGAGCTGATGCAGATCTTCGGCAAGTTCATGTACAACGGCTGCCCGCGCGACCGCATGCCGTTTGAGGAAATGAACGTCGAGATCGAGGCGAGCGGCGCGACACCATAGCCACAACCGCTCCGAAACAAGCCCGCTATATGCGGGCTTTTTCTCTTCCTCGTCGCGCTCCAACCAGGGCGGGTTATTCGCGCACATGCGCGCACATACTAGTCAGCGCAACGCAGCCAAATAGGGCGGGTGGCATCCGACTGACCCCCTTCAAAATTCATTCATCGGGAAAGCAAACGCAGCAATGCAAAGCGGTTCCGGGGTTGTGAAACACAGCCAAGCGCAAGAGGTACAGCGCCAAGTGTTGGGTTTCACAATAGATTTTGTCGAGCAGTCGATACCCCTTATTTTCCCTTTTATGGAGGCCCAAAATGGCTAAAAACTTGAACACCACCGTCGCTTCTTCCATCAACGAAGCACCCGCCAAGACCAAGCGCGTCCGCGCCCCCAAGAAGACCGCAGCGTCGGGCGCTATGGTTGTCCAGCATGTTGAGTCGGTCCAGGTTGATGACCTGGAGCTGCTGCTCGCTGACCTGGGCGGCTCCAGCGTTGACAAGATCATCGAAGCCGCGACGGGCAAGCCCTCCGACGAGGTGATCGAGGTCACGGACGAGCAGATGGCTGCAGCGGTCAGCTCCGCAGAAGCGACCGAGCTGATGATCGCCGCAGCGACGCCTGACGGTGTGGTCGATGGTGCAACGCCGGTTCTGGGCGAGATCGCCACCGATGCCACGATCGCCGATGCCAGCGCAGAAGCTGCAACCGACGAAGCTGGCGCGGCCAAGACCAGGGCCCCGCGCAAGCACTACGCCGACAAGGTCGAGCGCTTGAAGGACCGCATGGGCGCCTCCCTGTCCGAGTACGCGGTGCTGACCACCGAAGACGCCCTGGACGACGCAGCGGTGAGCGCCGCGATGACCAAGACGCTGGAAATCATCCACGCGATGAACAGCAAGGAAAAGAACCGCGCGGGCAACTTCATGGAGTTCATTGCGGGCAAGCGCGCCAAGCTGAACAACGTCCTGGATCGCGTGCTCAAGACCCTGGACCGTGACGGCTTCTTGACCACGGGCAACGAAGGCAACGTCTTCAAGGACCTGATCGCTCGCCCCTACAGTCCCGCGTCGGCCCGTGCCATGGGCGGGAACACGGTGAGCATGTTCGCCGACCTGAAGGTGATCGTCGCCGACGGGAAGGGTCGCTTCGTCGCGAACCCCGACTCGCTCCTGCTGATGAAGGCGCAGTCGATGCTCGCAGCAGCGCCTGCAGCGACCACGGAAGCTGAACCCGAGGCAGAGGCGACTGAAGACCTGGCCGCTGAGCTGGAGGGTGCCCCGACTGCCTGAAGACCAAGCGGATGGTGAGTATTGGCGGGGCCCGAGCGCCCCGTCTTTTTTTTTTCAAAACAGTTTTGAGGAGAAAGAGCATGGACATCACAGCCGTTGGTGGGATTCTGGACAAGTGCAATCTGACGCAGCTGCAGGACCTGAACCGCTTGGTGATCAGGCGCATCAACGACGAGCACCGCAAGCGCCAAGCTCGTCTGTTGGAGAAGTTCAAGGTTGGCGATCTGGTCGAGTTCACCTCTGACAAGGAAAATCGCGTGATCCGTCTGAAGGTCGAGCGCATCAATGCCAAGACCCTCAGTGGAACGGCGGTGATGGGCAAGGACGGCCTCATGCGCGATGTCGGGCGCCCCTGGCGCGTCTCGCCCAGCCTGTGCCGCCTGCTCGGCAGCTGATCAGGTTTTTCAACCCGCGGGCTTCGGCCCGCTTTCGCTTCTGACCACCGAGCCAAGGATGGCCGGGCCCGCTGTCAGGATCTGCCCAAGGCAGCCCGGGAGGGCTTGCGGGCTACCACCCCATGGGCACGACTGTGGAAGCGCAAGGCAGGGGCTGTCTGTGGGGCTGGTGTCGTGCCTATCGGGTCGCCCGGGATGGGTTGTGAGCGGGTTCACGCAGCCGACTGGTCGCCAAGGGGAGGGCGCGATCATTCAAGCATCGAAACACGAACACGAGCAGACCCCATGAATGAGATCGCCAACCTGAGCACCCCGCCACGTTTAGTTGAAGCCTGTGGCGCCTACAGCATTCTGCTGCGCCAGGCGTTCGACCAGATCTGCAACCCCGATGACTGGCGCGCCGAGATCGACTGCCTGGTGCCCTGGGAGGCCGCCAACGTCTACATGCAGGCCATCCAGTACATGACCGCCACCTCAGCAACCTGCGAGCGCCTGGTGCGCGATGGCGCGACGTTCGCGCACCTGACCTCCGTCGGTTATCGCCGCGGTCCTGCGGGCGCCTGAGCGGCCCCTATAATCACAGTCAGCACTTATTTAAGGCTACGTTATGAAATCCATCATGGTCCTGGGTGAGCACTACACCCCGGCACAGGCTGAAAAAGCCATCCGCGCAGCCCGTCTACTGGTCGCCGCCTATGAAGGTGGCGAAGTTGACGGCTCCATCGAGTGGTCAGACCTGGATGAAGCGCACGAGGTTGCCAAAGAGGTCTTCGAGCCCGCCGAACCTCAGCCCCAGGTGAGTATGGCGCCTGCCTGCGACACCGAAGGCGGAAGCGCGGACTGAGCGATGAAAAAGCAGCGCATCCGTGAGATCAACCAAATGATCGACAAGGTCAAGGGCCTGAAGCCTGCCGGTGAGCCGGTGGTGCGGGGCAGCGGCCACTACGCATTGCGGATCAC
>ERZ724509.43-NODE-43-length-60654-cov-25.613690_pt1 | contig 60654 bp, 86 predicted proteins | sample MGYA00376042_ERZ724509 | MGnify/ENA primary metagenome ERZ724509 (study PRJEB28724, sample SAMN07190887) | wastewater metagenome | isolation source: effluent of sewage treatment plant in Hong Hong | place: USA: Christiansburg, Virginia | collected 2016-03-01 ...
TTGGGTATAGCTGGTGAACTCATTTGGAAATGTGTGCTTGTTGGTGCAGGTTAAGGTGAGAATTCCTAATGAGTTCATTGGATACCTTATGGAGTATCCGTTAGGTCTTGACTGGTGGCGGTGATCGTGAGCGATGTTGGACTTCGTTGAGCTGCTTGAATCGTTGAGCTTGTGGTTATCAGATTTATTCTGAGGGTGGGGTGATAAATCTTGAGTTCTTTGGTTATACACAATGAGTTCATTATCTAGATTTTAGAACTCAATTTCAAATTTTTGGATCAAACGAGCATTCTATAGGAGTTCGTATGGAACTCGGTAGCGATTCTTGAAGTACCCGAACTTTAAAATTTTTAAAAAGTTTTAGGATTCCGTGGAGCAAAACGTGGAACATTGAGTGACTTTAGAATAATTAATTTGTACTTTATGCAATAAGCAGACCAAGTTTAACAATGGTTAACATAAAATAATACTTGTTTTATTATTTAACTTGTGTTATACGCGCCTACGCGCATATATAAAGGTGTACCTAGCGTTAAAAGCTTTTAATAATTATTAAAAATATTTAAAATAATACTTGCATAGTTAACGCTAGTTACTTATAATAACTACATACCAAGCGTAGTTAACACTTGGTAAGGTAAACTAGCTAATAGTTAGCTAGTTACTAAATGTTAAACACTTTAAAAAGGTTATTTATTATGCAAACAACTACACAAACAACTGCAACAACCAAAGCAACCAAAGCTATTGTTGCAGCACCACAAAACGTACCAACTACACTTGTACCTGTTGCACCTGTAAACTTGCTTGCTACGCTTAAAGCACAAACCCCCGCTACTGCTACTAGTGCACAGTTAGCTGCTGCTATTGGTGCGGTGCAAGGTGCGTACCAAGCGGTACAAAATGGTATTGCAGCACCAACGCGCGGTACTAGCTGCATTATGGTTTGGGTTGCGTTTTGTAACTATTGCGTTACACACCAAAACGCACCAACCTTAGCACAGTTAGCGCCAGCTTTAACAAGTGTTAACCCTACTACACAAAGTGTACAATTTTACAAAGTTAAGCGTTACTTTGGTTTGTAACTAACCGCTTTAAAGGGTAGCAGTATTGCTACCCTGTTAACCCTTTTACCTTGTTTTATGGTGTTATTATGCGTATTTTAAATATTGTTTTACCTTGCTTGTACGTTGTTTTATTTGCGCTTATTGGGTTAAACCTTGCGCTTGGTATTGTTAACACCCCTTTAACCTATACATACCCGAGCGGCATTACTATACAGTATTACCATAGTTTTATAAATGCCCATACAATTATGGGGTGTTATGCAAGCTTTTTTATGTTACTTGTTTGTTGTTATTTTGCGGTTAAAACCAAATATATATAAGCAACCATTACCCACTAAGCACACTTATATAGTGTGCTTTTTTTGTGTGTAATTTACATTGTACAATGTAACATTATAAGCTGTTATGCACCATAAGGGGGCATACCTTTATTTGGAGCCGTTGAGCTCGGGAGGTAGCGTTCCCAAGCAACAACCTATCTCGACCCAATATCCTGTTCAGCCATCCTATCTGACCCTAATATTTAGTTCAACTAGACTATCTGACCGCTATATTTTGTTCTATTGAATATTTAGGACGTACATTCTATTCAGACCCCCCCCCATTTATACACATCTTCATGATTCCTAAAATAGGAGGACAGCTCTAATCTCATGTTCATTTACATACTAAAAATAATTGTTGACTTCACTGCCACTGTGTGGTAATCTCCAGTCTACATCCATTGATTCAGGCGACATCACAATGTCAACAAATAATATAGGCGGTATGAAAGATTCCGCAGCAACCGAAACAACTGGAGCATGGTCGGTAATTTCAATCCTTAAAGGGATTCTAAGTGGTGTTAGTTTAAAATTGGGCGGTTCTGTGGTCAGCTCTAGCAATCCTTTGCCAGCAAAATCTGTGAATTGTGTCATTGCGAGTGATGGTGTGTTATTACCTGTTGAAAGCTTAGAGCAGACTTTGACATACACAGGTGATTTAATATCAACAATCTCTGTTAGTTTTGGTTCCGAAGTGTACATTCAAACTTATACTTATACTTCAAGTAATGTGACATCTATCAGTCAATGGGAGAAACAATAATGTTAAGCGAAATCATTAAGGCAAAATCTATCTTAAAATTAGGTTCTACGGGTGGAGGTTCTACGGGTGGAGGTATTAACTATATGGGCGAAATTTCACTAGCTCCTGAAATCAACTATTACAATATTCAGGACTTTACAGATATTGGTTGCTCTACTGTGGTCAATGGTGATGGGAGTATTACGACCACCCCTGATGATCCTCTAGTCACAATTCCAAACCTTAATAATGGGAATGGATTTATTGTATTAGCGAAGGATATTGTTATCCCTTCAGTAACTCAGAATGAAATGTCTTTTATCTGGCCTGATTTATCGCTAGATGTTACTGGTGGAACTTCTTTTTATGTTGTGATTTATAATAGTTCGGTTAGTGATGAGGACTTGATTACAGGTTTTCAAATGTCGCCAAGTGCTGAGATTTTCGCGACAGTTCTCGCTGTCGATTTATATGACGGTGTCCCTATGAACTTCTACAGCTTTAGTAAAGTTGGGAATGGTGATCCGATCAATTTCAAACCATTTAACATTCCAAATGCAGGCGAGAAAATTTACTTAGTGATGTATAGTGACGGGAATATTTACTTTACTTCACCAGTGTACACTCAATATTTATCTTTGTTCCCTTTGCGCTATTTACCTGAAGGCGACAACCTATCTATTGCATTTATGTATTCAACAGGTAAAGCATCTACTGACTTAGCATCATTTGAGTTTGATTTTACACCTAGAGTCGGTAATTCAGGCTTTATGCAAATTGCCGAAACTATCCCTGTCACAATTCCTTCTGAAGCTATTGATGGTGATGTCTATAAGTGTACTGCCAGCGGGCGTGTTGGGAATACCTTTGTCCATAAAGACGACTCTTTTATATTGATTGATAGTAAGACAGACTGCATCCCGATTCATTGTGAAAATACAATAAAAAGTATTGCCTCTAAAATTGCGGACGCTAGTGCTGAGTCTACTAAATCTAGTATCGGTCTTGGTTTTTATGATCCTTATTACTCCGTTTCTAACGGGATTTATGTAGAGTGCCAGCCTGGTGGAAAAATCTATGATGCTATCCAAGCTGCTATAACCCCGTAGTGTAACGAAGAAATGTGGTAACAGTAAACCTATAATAGGAAATCTAAAATGCGCGATATTCCTATTACTCAGACTAGAATTGGACAAGACGCAGGCGGCTATGCCAACGTGGTTGTCGGTGAAATGATTATATTCCCACAAGCATTGTTACATTCTGATCGTCGAACTTGGGAATCTACTGCTAAACAGTATTGGAGTACACCATGAAACTGATTTTTCAAACCCGTCAGGCAGTTGATATAGCTAATCGTCAAATAGCACTGGATATGGGGTGTGATGAAAACACGATATATTGGTATGAGGTAACAGAAGAAGTGAATGGAGGCTATTCGCTACCCTGTCCTAACAATCTCGCTAATCTAACGGACTATGAGATTCAAGATGATGAACAGCTGTAGTGTTGCTGAACGCATTAACTCACAAGTCAATGATTCAGTTCAGTACAAAACAGACTTAGAGCAATACTCTACGCCTGAGTTTTGGGTAGAAGCTGGCACGTTTGGGATTGTGAGGACTACGCATTACTCAAGCGGCGAAAATTGCTTGAGAGTTCCTTTGATAAAAAAAAAAGACTTAATGCTTGCTTGTTGTTGGTGTGAGGATGGTTCGTACCATTGTGTTCTTTTAGTTAATACCGATAATGGATGGTTTTCTTTAGATAATCGGTTTAACTTGCCCAAGTTCCTTCTAAATGTGGGTATTCGTGGGACAAAGGTTTCAATGAAGGTGATGGAAAATGGTACGTCTTATCGTTCTAACACTGTGGTTATCAGCTTGTACTGTGGTTTCTAAAGATACGCCTAAACTTGGTGAGCAAGTTGAAGCTCCTTACGGGTATCAAATTTATATCAAGAATTGCAAACGGTCTCATTGCCCTGTAAAAGAATAATTGTGCAAGTTAACGTAAGTATGTTAATATAACTTACGTTAATTTAACCACAAGGCTCAACAATGAAAGAACGAAAATACCCTCACTATTATAAAGACGTTTCTAACTTGAACGAAGTTGACGTCTACCGTGTTCTTAAACTTTTCAATGTTACCGACCAAGCTATTGGCCACGCTATCAAGAAACTTCTTGTGGCGGGTGGTCGCGGTGCTAAAGACATTTCTAAAGACGTTCAAGAAGCTATTGATACTTTAGAGCGTTGGAAAGAGATTCAAGGTGAAGACTCACCTGTTTGCGCTGTTGGGCCAGTTGAAACTAAATTCGGTACACATCCTCAAGAGACAGTGAAAACATATCAAGGTATTCCGTTACCTTCAGCTGAAGAATTAAATGATGCTTTATTAAAAGTTGGACGAGCTGCTTCTTTGGGGATCAATGTTTCTAATAAACTTGAACATTGGAATGTTGCTGAAGCTTTAGAAAAACTAGGGCCTTTAGATGGCTTTTTGGTGAAACCATGAGCTTCCACCATACTCTCGAACGTCTGCGCGATGCAGCAAAAGAAGTCCCAACGTCTGACAGACAAAGAGGTTTGAGGGATAATCGTTTAGTCTTGTTAAAAGACTTGCGTGAACTTCTTTTACGCTTTGATTTTGTTGACAACATGGCTCGTGAAACTCATGCTGAAGTTCAAAGACTTCGTAAACTAAATGAAACTTTAGAAGGAATGAAACGTGAGCATTAATATTAGAACTAAGGGTGCTACTGCTGAACGTGATGTTGCTAATCAGTTGAATGCAATCCTTTTACCATTACTTATGAAGCATGGGCACTCTACCGAGATACCTGTTATCCAGCGTAACCAAAATCAGTCAGCTGTTGGCGGTTGTGACTTATCGAATACGTTCGATTTAGCGATTGAAGTCAAGCGTCATGAAAATTTGTCTATTCCTGCATGGTGGAAACAGTGTTTAGACCAAGCGAACCGCAATAACCACAAGCCTATCCTGATATTCCGCCAGAATAACTGCAAATGGCGTGTAATCATGAATGGTTGCTTGCTGTTACCCTCGTTGAGTGGTAGTGGGCAGGCTACTATACCCACTCGTGTAGAAATCACATGGGACGATTTCAAGGTTTGGTTTCATCACTATGCTGACCGTCAACTACAACTTGGTGAGGTTAAACGGTAATGGCTGAAATTGATAATTTAAGTGTTGATACAGAACGACTTGCAAAAGAAGCTGCTGACAATACGGATAACTTTTGTAATGCTGTTCAAAAAGGTGATGTCCAACATCAAGAAAATTTACGTCTGAAAGCTCATGTTTTATTAGACTTAATGCTTGATAATTTACATCGTTCTCAAGTTATTTTAAAACAAGAACTGGAAGGTTGATATGGGTTGTCCTGATCATAATGATTGTCCTATTTGCCGTAAAGGTATTTGCGTTGACCAAGGCAATCCTTTGAGAGCTGCATTTGTTTTGATTCTTTTTGTTTCGTTTATTGTTATTGGAGTATTATTATGCCTAAAACCATGACTCGTGGGATTCGTAATTGCAATCCCGGAAATATCCGTTGGAAAGACGCTTGGATCGGATTAGTTCCAGTTGCTCAACGAACTGATAAATCTTTCTGCCAGTTTACAGACCCGAAATGGGGTATTCGTGCTTTAGGTATTGTTCTATTGAACTACCGTAAAGCTGCTGGTCTTCCTGGCGTAGGCGCTCCTAAGATTGATACCATTAAAGAAATTATCTATCGTTGGGCGCCACCCGTTGAGAACGATACTGAAGCTTATGTGAATGCTGTTGCTAAATCTTGTGGTGTTGCTCCTAACGCAACAGTTGACTTAAATAACCGCGATCTTTTTGTTAAACTGATTACTGCTATCATTAAACATGAAAATGCTGGTTATGAATATCCCCCGAGTTTAATTATTCAAGCTGTTAAAGACGCTTACTTTGCAGCTAAATAATTGATTTCCGCATAATCTTGTAGTACACTCTTAACATCCTAAGGAGTGTACTATGACTTCTCAATCTTTAACCTTATTCAGAACAGGTTGGCGACCTCTAGCTGGATGGGTTTGCTCTATAGCTTTAGCTGTCCACTTTATAGCTTCACCTTTCTTAACTTGGATAGCTTTGCTCTGTGGTTATCAAATTCCATTCCCCTCTTTAGATTCCGCAACACTAATGTCTTTAACGTCTGCACTCCTTGGGCTTGGAACTTTGAGAACTGTTGAAAAGAATAAGGAGACTAAAGATGTCGGGTAATAATCAAGGTCAGAGTTGTGAGACTCGTATAAGTGTCTTGGAAAATGAACACCAACATTTCCAAAGAAACCAAGACCAAATATTGCAGACTTTGAAGACTTTGTCTGAAACTTGTCAGCAGATAAGTATTAATATTGGACGAATGGCTGATTACGAACGCGACCAAGAAGTTTTAATAGAAGACCACAGGGAAATTCGAAAAGATATTCAAAATATTGTTTCTCAAATTCCCAACGAACTTCCATTACGCTTAGTTGAAATTGAAACGGCAATGCCTGGATTAAAAGAAGTCCGTGCTTGGATTTTTTTAGGTCTTGGAGCTGGTTTTCTTGGAATATGTAGTTTTATTTTTCAATACTTTACAAAAATAATTTAATGGGTTACACTCGGAAATGAGGTGATACCATGACTTATGCAACCGCAACGGAAGACACACAAGAGCTTACTTACTCACCACGAGAAAAGGCTTTGCGTGACTTATTTATTAAAGAATACTTGATTGATTATAATGGCTTCGCTGCTGCCTTACGCTGTGGCTTCCAATCGGTAATGGCTGGTCAATATTCTCAAATATTTATGGACGAGCCTTATGTGCGTCAACGCATTTCCAAAATCGAGTTGGAAGGTGAGCAAGGTGAGAATGAAACTGAACAACGTAATGCTTTGAAGAAAAAGATTATGGCTGGTTTAGTTCGCGAAGCTTACTATCACGGGCCAGGAAGTTCTCATGCTGCTCGTGTTGCTGCTTTAGGTCGCTTATCTCAGATTACTGGTTTGGATGTTGATAAAACTGGTAACGGTATCACTGGCGGTGTCATGGTTGTTCCGGGCATTGCAGAAGTAGATGAGTGGGAAAATTCTGCAAGTGCCCAACAAGAACGGTTGCAGTCTGATGCCCAACTCCATTGATAATTCAGTAAAGAAAGTTTGGAGCCCTTTGCCCGGCTCACAGACTTTAGTCATGAGCTGTCCAGCTAATGTAATCCTTTATCATGGATCACGTGGCCCGGGCAAACGAATATCTAATAATACTCCAGTATTAACTGACTCAGGTTGGAAAGATGCTGGTGATATCACCTATTCTGATAAATTGGTAGCACTTGACGGCTCCTTTGTGGCAGTTAAGGGGATTTATCCTTGTAAAGGTCGTGATTTATTTAATGTTGAATTCCAAGACGGCGCGATTGTTGAAGCGGATGCTGAACATCGCTGGTTGACATTGAACTCCAAGACGGGTTACAGAGAGGGTTGGAAGGTCAGGACTACTGAAAAATTAATGAATATGTCCGTCCCATGTTCAGTGCCTTACATTAGTTCACCAATACACGGTAAAAAATGGGAAGGGTTAGACCCTTATGCAATCGGTTATATTATTGCTAACGGAACAACTGGTTCTAAAAATACTACAATTTACTCAATTGACGAAGAAATTTTAGAATACTTTAGAACCGCTCATGGCTGGAACCGTCACAAATATGAAGGACAAACTGCTCACCGCGCCGTCTGCCCTCAAGCAACTGATAACCTTTGGAGAGATTTTTTAGGACACCATATCGGTGATGAAAAATTTGTTCCAAAAGAATTACTGGTTGCCGATCCTGAAACAAGACTTGCGCTTTTGCAAGGTTTGATGGACGGAGACGGTAACTTTGAGAAAGGTGCTACAAGTAGATACTCAACAGTGTCTGAACAATTGGCAAATGACGTAGCCTATTTGGTAAAGTCTCTTGGTGGTTGGGCTTCAGTTTGTAAAAGGGATAGAATTGGTGATCATTACACTTATGGAAACCGTGGCTATATTTTCCATGTTAACTTGAGTCACCATAATAAATTCAACCCTTTTCGTTTGAAAAGAAAAGCGGAAAGAGTTAAGGAACAAAAAGCATTCCTAACTAGAGGGATTAAATCCATTACATTCTCTAGAGTAGGTGATGGTGTTTGTTTTGAAGTTGACCACAAAGACCATTGTTTTGTTTGCGGTGACTTTGTGGTCACGCATAATACTGACGCTCAATTAATGCGCTTTAGACAGAATGTAGGTAAAGGCTATGGACGTTTCTGGCGCGGAGTTATCTTTGACCGCGAATACAAAAACTTAGATGACTTAGTCTCAAAATCCATGCGCTGGTTTCCTGCATTCAAAGACGGTGCAAGATTCCTTAGCGGCAAATCGGACTATCGTTGGGTGTGGCCAACAGGTGAGGAGTTATTGTTCCGTGTACTAAAACGGGATGCTGATTATTGGGGTTATCATGGTCAGGAATTTGCGTTTATTGGTTGGAACGAATTAACTAAGTTTGGAACTGGTAACTTATTTGAAGCAATGATGTCTTGTAATAGAACATCATTTCGTCCTGAAGACTATCCTATTGTTGATAAGAAAACTGGTCGAACTTCTTTGTTACCTAAAATTCCATTAGAAGTTATGGCAACTTGTAACCCACACGGAATAGGCCATAATTGGGTTAAGAAGAAATTCATTAATGCTGCACGTCCGGGCGTTATGTTCAGAACATCTGTACGAATTTTTAACCCACAAACACAGAAAGAAGAAGATGTAGTCAAGACACAGGTTCATTTGTTTGGGTCTTATCGTGAGAATAAATACCTAAGTCCTGAGTATGTTGCAGAACTAAACTTAATCACTGACCCTAATAAAAAGAAAGCATGGTTAGGCGGAAGCTGGGACATTATTGCTGGCGGTATGTTCGATGATGTGTGGGATACACAGACCCACGTTATCAAACCTTTTCCTATTCCAATTTCTTGGAAAATTGACCGTTCTTTTGATTGGGGTTCTAGCAAACCGTTCAGTGTTGGCTGGTGGGCTGAAAGTGATGGATCTGATTATATTGATAGTAAAGGTATAACTCGTTCTACTGTTCGAGGCGACTTATTTAGGATTGGTGAATGGTACGGTACAAGCGGAAAAACAAATGAAGGTTTGAGAATGCTTGCCACGGATGTCGCTACTGGTATAATAGAGCGAGAGTTGGCGATGCGGATTCACAACCGTGTTGTTCCAGGCCCTGCTGACAATTCCATATTCGATACAGAAAATGGAAACTCTATTGCTAAGGATATGGAAAAGCGGACAAAGGCTAACGGTCAGCTTTTTGCTGGAGTTAAGTGGACACGTTGTGATAAGTCTGCTGGAAGTCGGAAAGCTGGTTGGGAAAAGCTAAGACTTTATATGTCACGTTCTAAGAAGAAAGATGGTGAAATTCGTGAACGTCCAGGCTTATTTGTCTTTGATAATTGTAAATATTTTATTGACTTAGTCCCAGTTTTACCAAGAGACGAAGTTGATAGTGACGATGTTGATACCGATGCTGAAGACCACATTGGTGATGAAGCTCGTTACAAAATTTTATCCACGTCTGTTGGAGTAAGCTCCGGCAAGACAAAAGGAACATAGTATGGCTATTTCAACGACACATCCTTTATATGATTACTATGCTCCTTATTGGAAACTAACAAATGATTCCTATAGAGGTGATGAAGTTGTTAAAGAAGAAGGGGTTACTTACCTTCCAGCTACGCCTGGACAAGTCTTAGACGGAATGGAAACTGGTAAGACTGGTCGCGTAGCGTATGAAGCATATAAAGCTCGTGCGTTATTCCCTGACTATTATCAAGAAGCTGTTGAAAAGTTTACTGGTTTATTGCATCAGCGTGACGCTACGTTTGAATTACCTGAAGATATGGAATACTTACGTGAAAAGGCATCTGCTGAAGGTGAAAGTTTACTTGCATTATTAAGACGGATTAATGAGTCCCAATTGGTTAGCGGTCGCTTGGGGTTGCTTACCGATTTTGCAAACATAGCTACAGCCAGCATCCCTGAGTTCTACATCGCATTATACTCAGACCTTTCTATCCGTAATTGGGACGAATCTGCTGATAATAACGGTGTAGACAAGTTGAACTTAGTTGTTCTTGATGAAACTTGTCCTGTTCGCGGTGATGATTACACTTGGACGATACAAGAACAATACAGATACCTAGAATTAATTGATAACAAGTACAAAGTTACTACAAAAGTAGAGAACTTTGAAGATAAAATTATCGACCCGACTGTATTGGGTAAAGCTTTTGAAGAGATTCCATTCACTTTTGTAAATTCTAAAGACTTATTACCAAGACCTGACCTTCCGCCATTAATTAACTTGGCTCGTATTTGCATGGCTATTTATAGAGCTGACGCTGATTACCGTCAAGCTTTGTTTATGCAAAGTCAGGATACCCTTGTGGTTATCGGAGGTTCAGCAAGTGACGAAGCTCTTAGAGTTGGGGCAGGGGCGAAAATTGATTGTGATATCAATGGTGACGCTAAATATATTGGCGTGAATTCAAATGGTTTACCTGAACAAAGACAAGCGTTAGAAAACGATAAACGTAGAGCAGAAATCTTATCGGGTAAATTGGTGACCACACAGAAAGGAAACCAAGAAAGCGGAGAAGCATTAAAGACTCGTCTTGCTGCTCAAACTGCTACATTAGACCTAATTGCTAAAACGGGTGCTAGAGCACTTGAAGTAAGTTTAAAAAGAATCGCTCGTTGGATTGGTTCCGACGAGAGTAAAGTGAAAGTGATTCCAAATCTTGAATTCGCTGACGCTAACTTAATGGGAGATGATCTTGTTAAGTTAATGACTGCGAAAGGTTTGGGAGCGCCTATTTCCATTGAGTCTATTCACGCGCTACTGGTAGAACGTGGATTAACAACTTTGGATTACAAAACCGAGAAATCGAAGTTAGAGCTTGAGCCGAAACCCGATCCTCAAAACCCAAAAGGCGATAAGCCTGATAACCAAGTCAAGGGTGTCCTTGATAATGGAGCTACAAAATGACTATCGAAGTAACCTACGCCACTCAAGAAGAAATTCCAGCGGGCTTTGAATCCCTTTATACTGAAAAAGGTGGTAAATGGGAATTAACTGAAGTTAAGGGCATTAAAACCGAAGCTGACGTGACCCGTGTCCAAACTGCTTTGTCAAAAGAACGAGCTGACCACAAGAAAGCTAAAGAAGCTCTTTCTTCTTTTGGTGATTTAAAACCTGACGAAGTTCTTGCTAAACTTGACCGTATTAACGAACTTGAAGAACTTGTTAAAGGTAAGCCTGACGATACAAAAATCAACGAGATGGTTGAAACTCGTATTAAAGCTCGTATTGCTCCGTTAGAACGTGAAAAAGCTAATCTTGCAAAACAAGTTACTGAGTTAACTGGTGAAATTGAACTATTTAAAGTTGAAGGCACTAAACGAACAATCAGCGAAACTGTTCGAGCTGCTGCATCCAAAGCTAAGTTACTTCCCGAAGCAATTGACGATGCTCTAATGTTTGCGGAACGTGTCTTTACAGTTGACGAATCAGGTTCTATTGTTGTTAAAGAAGGTTCAGGCTTCACTGTGGGCATCAACCCTGAAGTGTGGTTAACTGAGCTCCAGCCTAAGCGTCCGCACTGGTGGGGAACCTCCATTGGTGGTGGTGGCAAGCCTGGCGGTGGCGGTGGTGGTGTGAATCCTTTCACACATGAAAATTGGAATATGACTGAACAAGGTCGTATGATTAAGGAAAATCGCGCCAAAGCTGAACAAATGGCGAAATCTGCTGGAACGACAATTGGCGGTGGGCGACCTAAACCGAAGGCAAAATAATTATTGACTTCGCGATTAAAAAGGGTTAATGTTTAGCTTTAGGGGCATGGGCTCCCTTACACATGATTCTTCCATGCGGATTGAGTCCATTTAATTTTAGAGGATAACCAAAATGGCTGTCACATTAGTATCGGATATTATTGTCCCTGAAGTCTTTAACCCTTATATGTTGCAAATGACTGAAGAAAAATCACGTCTTATTGCTTCGGGTGCTGTTGTCCGTGATTCCAAAATCGACCAAGAATTGTCTGGCGGTGGTCTCACTTTTAATTCCCCATCTTTCCGTGATTTGGAAAACGATGCTGATAACGTATCTTCGGATTCGGGTTCTGCCTCTACTCCAAATAACATCACTACACAACAAGAAATTTCTGTTCGTTTGAGCCGTAATAACTCTTGGGGTTCTGCTGATTTAGCTTCTGCTTTAGCTGGCGTTGACCCAATGAACGCAATCGCTTCGCGTGTTGCTGCTTATTGGACTCGTCGTTATCAACAAATTTTCGTTGCTACTGTTAAAGGTATCTTCGCTGATAACGCTGCTTCCCCAACTGGAACAGATACTCACACACAAAACGATATGACCCATGATATTTCGGGTTCTAGCTTCGTTAACGGTGTGACTAACTTTAGCGGTGAAGCCTTCATTGATACTGCTGTTACTATGGGTGATTCCATGGATAGCTTGAGCATGGTAATGGTTCACTCCATTGTTTATGCTCGTATGCAGAAAAACAACTTGATTGACTTCATCCCTGACGCTCGCGGTGAAACCAATATTCCAATGTACTTGGGTCGTATGGTTATCATCGACGATGGTTTACCTGCTACTGGTGGTGTCTTTGAATCATGGGTGTTCGGTGCTGGTGCATTACGTTTAGGTATTTCTTCACCTAAAGTTCCAGTTGAAGTTGAACGTGATGCTGCTGCTGGTAATGGTGGCGGTACTGAAACTCTCTACAGCCGTACTGAGCTTTGCTTGCATCCTGCTGGCCATGCTTACATCGGTACTCCTGCAATCGGTGGCCCGAGCAATGCTGCAACTTCCAATAACTTGGCGGCTGCTGGTTCTTGGAGTCGTGTGTTTGCTGAACGTAAGCAAATTAAAATTGCTCGTTTAATCTCACGCGAATACTAACCACTAGAAGGATAAAGCCCGACAAGTTCGGGCTTTATTTGGAGAATTAAAATGATTCCTCGTAATGCCTTCCCTCATGCTCTAGACCCGTTATACGACTATTTAGATAATTCTAATGGTTCCGACGGTGCTAAGAATGGTTCAACTGTTGTTGCCACAGAACTTGGTGCTGGCGGTATTCATAAAACAGTTATCACCATGACAGCTACTCCAATCACTTTAACCGATGACGCTGGTGTTGGTCAATATGGTGGTGTGAAGTTATACGACTTCCCTGCTGGTAGCATTAAGACTCTTGGTGCAACTATTGATGCAGACTTGACGTTGACTAATGCTGCTTGGTTAGATACAGCTGAAGGTGATGTTGCTCTTGGTACTGCTGCCCCTGCAAGTGCAATTGCTCTAGATACAACTAAGGCAAATATTCTTGCTTCAACAGCTATTGCTGCTATGACTGCTCAAGTAGGTGCTATCAATGCAAGCACTATCACGGATGGCGGTGTGGCTGCTGCTGGTACTACTGACGCTGATTTGTACCTTAATATTCGTATTGACGATAACGCTGCTCATATTACTGATGGCGGAACGATCACTGGTACGGTAACAATCTTTTGGATTAACACAGGCGACTTCTAATGAAACTTTCTCTCGAGCAGGCTTTAAAGAGCTTAGACCCACAGAACGCTGAACATTGGACTGCTGAAGGCTTGCCTCGAGTTGAAACAGTTCAATTGTTGACTGGTGATGCTGACCACACTCGGGCAGCTATCACGTCATTCGCCCCCATGTTTACTCAAGGCAATCCTTTCCTTGGTGAACCTGAAGAAGAAGTTAAAGACCCTGACGAAATCGAAGGTCTTACTTCTATTGTAACTGCTGAAATTCAACCTATTGAAGTTGAAGTTGAAATCACCGACGAAGCTAAACTTGACGGTTATTCCAATGCTTTATCTGCTCTTTACGAACAACGGGATGAACTTAACAAAGTTATTCGTGAAATTGAAAACGAACGCGACAAACTTGTGGTTATCATGGATTCGAAGATCACTGGTAGTGTAGCTGCTGCAACTGTTCAGGGTTACTTGGCTTCACAGCGGGCAATCCTTGAAAAACGTGGTGCGACACAAAGAGCGATTGTTTCGAGTGGTGTAGATTTGAGCGAATTAGCTAAAGCTATTGCACCCGCTCCAATTGATGCTTCTCGCAAACGCCGTTAATATTGGAGTGGGTCACAGGGACGTTTTAATTGGATAAAATATCATGGCATTTATAGTAGAAGATGGGACAATGGTAGCAGGGGCGAACTCTTATGCGAGTGTTGCTTACGCTGATTCCTATTTTACTGATCGTGGTATTGTGACTTGGACTGGCGCAAATTCATTGAAGCAAGCTGCTTTAATTTTAGCTACAGACTATGTTGAAGCATTTAAAGGGAAGTTCAAAGATACCAGCTTAGGCGGTACTTTGTTCTTCCCTTCTTCTAATGTCACTGGAATGGGTGCAATGCCCTCCCAGCTTCTAAATGCTACTTGTGAATATGCTTTAAGAGCTTTGGTTTCGGGAACTTTAGATAGCGACCCTACAATCGACGCTACTGGTTATCCATTATCTGAATTAGAAAAAACTGTTGGACCTCTAACAACTAAAAAGAAATTCTTTAATACATCAACATCCCGCGTTTCACGCTTCCCTTCTGCTGATAAATACTTAAAACAATTACTCATATCATCCAATACCGTTATTCGAGGTTAATATGCACGAAGAATTCGTGGTCTTAGCTAAAGAATTAATTAACGAGAATGGTAGAAGCACAACCTTCTCGAAGACTGATATTGTAGCGGATGTGAACAAGCCTTGGCAGGGTAATAGTACGCCACTTGTGGTTATTAGCACTCAAAAGGCGGTGTATGTTCCAATTTCCGATAAAAAGAAACTTGGTTTAGATTTCATACCTGAATCATTGCTATTAAGGGCTTCTGAAGTCCTTTTAGTTGCTCATGAAGCTGCTGATTTAACAGAAACTAAGGTTATTACAGATTCAGTTGAGTTCCGTGTTGAGTGGTGTTATGCTTTAAAGCCAGGCGAGACAACAATTCTCTATGCTTTTGGTATTAAAAGATGAACAAACTTGAAGCTCATGATTTAATGTTTGCCTTAGTTAAGACCACACTAGAAGCTAACAGTCTTGAAGATATTTCATGGCCAAATGTTGAATTCACTATACCTAGTGATAATTGGGCAAGAGTTTCTACTGTTAGTGGTGGCGGTGATCAAAACTCTTTAAGCGATAGAATTGGTCAACGAATTTGGAACAACACTGGGACGTTATATGTAGAATGCTTTTCTCCAATTGGAAGTTCTGCAATAGCTCCTGAAGAATTTTGTGAATACTTAGTGGGTGCGTTTAGATCTGCTAATCATGGAAGTTTATTTTATCGTCGTCCTAAGTCGGTTGAGTCAAAACCCGATGGTGGATTTTTAAAGCAAGTATTCATGGTAGACTATGAATACGATAGTATAGCGTGAGGTTGGTATGACTATTAACAAGATTGACTCAAATGTGACTGGCCTCCGTTATTCGGAAGAAACTTCATTAGAAGTTCTTGCAGGAAGTCCAGTGTGGTATCCTTTAGAGCCCAATGGCTATAAAGATTTCGGTTCGGATATTAAAACCGTTTCTCGTAGTCCTATTAGCACAAGTCGTCAACGTAAAAAAGGCGTAGTGACTGATTTGGATGCTTCGGGTGGTTTTACTCAAGACATGACACAGACAAACTTGACACGTTTGATGCAAGGTTTCTTCTTTGCAGCTATTCGTGAAAAGACAACTACTTTACCAATGAACGGTACTGCTGTTCCATTGACGGGTATTGTTGCATCCACTAAAACTTATTCAGCTGCTTCGGGTTTAGGTTCGTTCTTAGCAGGTTCGCTTGTTAAAGCTTCAGGATTCACAAATGCTGCAAATAATGGTCTCAAGAAAGTAGCTTCGAAAACTTCAACTACTGTGGTTGTCGTTGAAACTTGTGTTGATGAAACACCTGCTTCTACCGCTACCTTAGAAACTGTAGGCTTCCAATTTGCTTCAGGTGATGCGACTTTTACCCTTAATGGCAATTATGTCCGCTTGAATTCTGCTGCGATTACGATGACCACACTTGGCCTTATTGCTGGTGAATGGGTCTATGTTGGTGGCGATACTGCTATCATGACACCTGCTTCGAATAGTGGTTTTGCTCGTGTTAGTTCAATTGCTGCTGGTTATATCGAATTTGACAAGACTTCATGGGAAGGTGCTGTTGATACCGCTTCAGGTAAAACTGTTCAAATTTTCTTTGGTAGTGTTCTTCGTAACGAAAGCAATCCCGCTTTAATCGTTCGTCGTTCTTACAACATTGAACGGACATTAGGCTCAGACGCTAACGGTACTATGTCTGAATACCTTGTTGGTGCTGTCGCTAACGAAATGACAATTAATATCCCACAAGCTGACAAAGTGACTGTGGATTTGTCTTTTATTGCTGTTGATAATGAGCAACGGAATGGTACTACTGGCGTGAAAGCTGGTTCACGCCCTTCGTTGGTAGAATCAGATGCGTTTAACACAACTTCTGATTTTAGTCGGATTAAACTTGCTGCTGTTTCAGCAACTGACTCTTCACCAGTTCCGTTATTCGCGTTTGCTACAGAACTTAGCATTACTGTGAAGAATAATGTTGCTCCCGATAAAGCAATTGCTGTTCTTGGTGCATTTGATATTACCGCGGGCACTTTTGAAATTGATGGAAAGTTAACTGCTTACTTTGCAGATGTTGATGCGGTTGCCGCTGTTCGCGACAATACAGATATTACAATTGATCTTGTAATGGTTAAAGATAATGCTGGTATTCTTTTGGATATCCCGTTATTAGCTTTAGGTGATGGTCGTTTGAATGTTGAAAAAGATAAGCCTATTATGTTGCCTTTGAACTTAATGGGTGCGGAATCTTCTTTCGGACATTCGATGTTGTATCAAAACTTTCCTTACTTGCCAACAGCCGCAGCTTAATCTATACTATGGGAGTGCAAGATGCACTCCCATTTCCATAGAGTAAACTGTTATGAGCTTATATTCCATCTTTAAAACAAACAAAGACCTTGAAGTCAAAGGTATCGATTTACAATATGGTGATAATATTCTTATCACCATTGCCCGAGCAGGTGGAGCTAATCCTATCTACGCTCGTGTGGTCGAAGCTAAGACTAAGCCTTATCGTCGACAAATTCAATCTGAAACTATTTCCCGTGAATTATCTGAACAACTTACGCGTGAAATTTATGCGGAAGCGATTGTACTTGGCTGGTCGGGTGTAACTGACGAAAAAGGTGAAGTTATGGAATTCACCAAAGAAAACGCAGTTAAGTTGTTCAAAGACTTACCTGATTTGTTCGAAGATATTAAAGAACAAGCTGGTAAAGCTGCCTTGTTCCGTAATGATATATTAACGGCCGACTCAAAAAACTAACGGAAGTCCTCCTGTATAGTTTAGAGATGGGTTCCGTTGAAAAGAATATTTTAGAACAATGCTACAGGTCAAGAATGCCTGTTCCACCTAGGATACTCAACGCTCCGGAACTCCACTTAGGATTAGAACTCTACTACGCAGGTTTCCTTGATTTAAACTCTTGTCGGAGTTTTGGTTTTGCGGAAGGGCCAATTTCATGGATTACGATAGTTAATTATTGTAATTATAAAGGCTTAACTGAGGAACAAACTGAAGATTTTATATTTCATATTAGTCAGATGGATACAGCTTATCTGAAATATAGAGCTTCCAAAGTTGAATCGGGGAAATGATGGGCACTTTCGCGGACTTATCAAAAAGCCTAAGACAGCAAGCAAAGAACATTGAATCGAATGCTTCTTTGCTTGTGCGTCGATGTGCCACTGTGGTTATCGAAGAACTTGCAGTTAGAACCCCTATTGATTCTGGTCGTGCTAAATCTAACTGGATTGTAACTCTAAATTCTCCAACGGTTGCTAGAATCGAACCGCATCATTTTGGTGTTCTTGGAAGTACAGCTACTCAAACTATTAAAACTGTTCAAGCTAGAGCTGCAATTGTAATAAATAGATTCAAGATTGGTGATACTGTAATAATTCAAAACAATTTAGATTATATTGATGATTTGGAAAAAGGTACTGGAAGCAAACAAGCTCCTGCTGGATTCGTCCATCAGTCTTTAGCAAGAATACCAATTATTGTTCAGGGTACGCAAATTCTACGTTATAACGGAGTTTCAAAATGAGTAATGATGTAGATATCCGTATCCGTGAAGACGGTTCCGTTGTTGTAATTCGTAATTTTGATGCTCTTATTACAGCTTCAGATAAAGCTGGAACAGCTATTACTGGTCTTAAAACAACATTAGAGACTTTGAAGGGTATTTCACTAAAAGTTCTAATAGACCAAGTTAAACTTCTTGCAACAGAACTAAAGACACTTAATAGTGGTTCAACTGAACTCACTGCTCTTAAAAATGCTCTTACAGCGTTAGGGGGATCGGGTGCTGGTTTAACTCGGTTACACACAATTCTTACAGGTTTTTCTAACTCCGTAACGGGTCTTGGTCAGTTACATAACGCACTTCAGCAACTCAGTACAAGTGGGAATAGTTTTGACCGTTTAAATACGCATTTGGCTGCCTTGCCACCACTAATAGCACACGTGACAGCGTTACATACAGCGTTGGCGGCACTTGTAGCACTTAACCCTCAGATAGCTATGCTTGCGGCAGAAGTGCGTAATTTAGCAGGTTCTACAACTGCTATACGACAATTCCAACAGTCCATTGTTGCCTTAAATGCTTCCATGGCTAACCTTGTTCGTCAATCCCAACAAATAGCGAATGCTCTTAACGGTCTAGGTGGAGCTGCTAGAAATTCATCATCTGCGTTCTTTGGATTATCCAATACTTTAGCAGGGTTATCACTTTATATTGTTGCTCAAAAAGTCCGCGATTGGATTGACGCTTGGGCTTCTGTAAGCGGTCTTATTCATATTGCCACAGAATCGTTTGCAGAATTCACTTTAGTACAAGAAAAGTTATTTGCAGTTACACAAAATATTCGTTCACCTTTGGAAGAAACTGCTCAACTTTATGCGCGTATTAACCGTGTATCAGATTCTTTAGGTGCTAGTCAAAACCAGTCTATCAAATTCACTGAAGGTGTTGGTAAAGCCCTTGCAATTCAACATAGTCGGGTCGGTGAAGTGACAGGTGGTCTGATCCAGTTAGCTCAAGCATTGGGTTCGGGTATTGTTCGTTCGCAAGAATTCCGCTCGATTAACGACTCACTCCCTGTGGTTATGCGGACTGTAGCTAAGAACATGGAAGGTGGGGCGGTTTCTGTATCGCAACTTCGTCGAAGAATGTTGGAAGGTAACTTAACTTCAGAACAATTCTTCCAAGCTTTCTTAAGAGGCTCAAATGCTTTGGATAAAGACTTTAAAGAGTCTGGTTATACCATTAGTCAAGCGTTTAGCATCTTAAACAATGATATGATTAAATTTATCGGTCAACTTAACAAGGCTTCCGGATTTTCCGATGCGTTCGCAAGTGCTTTAAGATTCCTCGGTTCGAATATTGAAGTTCTTGCTGGAATAGCAATATTCTCTTTAATCACTTGGCTCGGTGGATTAACAATTGCTCTAATGGCGTCAACAACTGCTATGGGGCTCATGTCTTCTGCGGTAGCATTGTTCACTAGAGTTGTATTATTAAACCCAACAGTATTCTTAATAGCTAGTTTAACCACACTAGCTTTCGCAATGTACGCTGTTAAAGATTCCATGGAATTGGGGACATCTAGTCTTGTTAAATTCAATGGAAAGACTATTGAGGTTAAAGCAACACTTAGTGATTTCTTGAAAGTTGCTGGAGAGGAAGTTAAAAACTTTTTTGGCGCGTTTTGGATGGTTGCAGGGGATTTCTTAGACCAATTTGACTTTGGTAAAAAGTTAAAAGAAATGTTTGATACAGATGGTTTGTCAGGAACCCTGTTAGGTATTGCAAGAATGTTTGATTTTGGTGGAGCTTCTATTAGATCTTTCTTCGGAGCCGTTTCTATTTATTCCGAAGCAATTGTTGATGCGTATGAATGGATGTTTGACAGAATTGAGCGTCGAGCCGCTCAGGCTTTGCCCACTGTGGTTACTAGCGCACTCACAAAGTTGAACGAAGTTGGTATGGGAATTCGTAATACTGGTAGAGAAATAGTTGGAACAAAACCGTTAGTTGCTCGTAAATTTGGAGAAGTTGGCCCTGAAAAAACATTAGCTTCACCATCCCAAATTCAAGATAAAGTGAACAAAAACAGTGCGGATGAATTAGCAAGGTTGAACGACCCGAATGCTTGGACTGGAGGGAATTTAGTGGGTGGGTGGATTAAACAGGCTCAAAAAGATGCAGAAGCTCGTGAATTAGCTTTGCAACAAGCTGCTTTGGATATGGATAAACGGGGCACTCCTGACCCTGTTAAGAAAAAAGAAGATGGGAAGAAAACGCTTCAAAGTGCTTATGAAGCTTTATTAGGTTCCATTAATAAAGTTGAAGCTGCTTATTATGAAGAAGCTAAAGCTCAGAAGACTTTAAATGATGCTGCTGCTGCTGGTCTGTTGAACTCCCGAGCAAAGCAATTGGGCGTTAGTGTGGATACTTTGAAGTTGCGTCTTCTAGCTGATATCACAGCTAAATATGAAGATCAGAAATTCCCATTGGCTGCTGTTAATCGTGAGCTTGACAAAGAACTTGAAGTTTTAAAAATGCTTCCGGAACAACGAGCTGTTTCAGTTGAACTTGACAAATTACAACTTAGCTTAAAAGAAAAAGGTAAAACTTTAGACGCAGCTGAATTAGAAGCCTTGCGTCAGAAGATCGCTCTAAAGACACAAGAATCTAAAGTAGGTGCAATTCGTGACCAAGTTATGGGCGATTACAGAAGTAAGCAGACTGACCCATTAAATACAGAACAGGCTTATACAGATTTGCTTAAAGACCCTAATGCGAAAGACCCGAAGAAAGCTATTCTTGATAACGAGATGACAAAGAATCCTGATCTGTTTGCAGGTACTCAAGAAGCTATAGATGCTCAAATTACTGCATTAGAAACAATGTATTCACGTATTGACTTTTTGGAAAAGAATAGGTTAATTAGTGAGGAAACTGCTAAATTCCAACGTGTTAAGATTAAACAAGATGAAAGCAAAATCTTGAGTAAAACAACTGAAGAAACTTTCAGTAACTTGGCTGTTTTATCACAGAGCGGAAATCGAAAACTTGCTATAATTGGGAAAGCTGCTGCAATTACAATGGCAACAATTAAAGGTTTTGAAGCCATACAATTAGCTGTGGCAGCTCCGCCAGGATGGCCGTATAATATCGCTAACGTGGCTTCAGTCACTGCTTTTCAAGCTGCAAACTTAGCGAGCATCGCTGGCGTAGGGTTCATGACTGGTGGTAGCTTTGATGTTGCTGGTTCGGGTGGGCACGATTCGCAAACAGTTGCTTTCCGTGCAAGCCCAGGAGAAAGGGTTTCTATTCAAACACCTCAACAATACAGAAAAGGTGATCCAAATGGAAACAATAGTCAAGGACAACAAAAACCAGCGGATAACAATATCCGGATTGTGAATGTTTTAGACCCTGCTTTAGTTGGAAATTATTTATCCACTAGGGAAGGCGAACGATTGGTTTTAAACGTAATTGAAAAGAACTCTTCTTCAGTTCGTAATTTTGTGAGAGAATCATGACGGTTTATACTGGGACAGTGACAAGCGGTTCGGGTAACTACGCTAATCAAAACCTTTTAGAACTAATTAAAGATAAGTTGGTTCTTGAAGGATGGACAGTTCTTCGTTACAATACTGGAATTGAACCTCGCGAACTTATTGTTCAAGGCGATGGTTACTCAGCTACTGAAGAAATTTATATAGGTTTTCGTTCTTACCAAAATGTTGGAAATGATTACTATAATCTTTCAGTATCCACATTCATTGGTTATGTTTCCGGAAATAGTTACGCAACTCAGCCAGGCTATGTTGAAAACTCACTGTGTGGTCACAATACAACAATCAATTACTGGTTAAATATATCCCCTCAAAGAGTTTTAATGGCATTAAAAGTTGGAACTCCCGTCTATGAAACCGCTTATGTTGGGAAATTCTTCCCTTATGCTTCACCTAGTCAATACCCTTATCCAGTTTGTTGCATCGGGACTTTAACTGGCCAACCTGCAACTAGATTTAGTGATACTGCTCATACTATGGGTTTTAGAGGTTCTAGAACTAACTGTTTAATGAGGGACGTAGCAGGTGCTTCAATCCAACCCGATGCTTGGCCTTATAATTCAACCGTTATTGCGAACGTAACCACTTCAGGTAACTCTGGTCAACAACGTGAAACTGGAGCTTATTACTTTTTAAATCCAATTCAGTTAATGAAGTTGAATTCAGACATTTACGGGGAACTAGAAGGTGTTTATCACATAAGTGGTTTCAACAATATTGTTGAAAATACAATAGCTGTTAGCGGAAGGAACTTTGTGGTTATCCAAGATGTTTCCCGAAACGGGTTTAATGATTATATTGCGGTAGAGGTCTAAAATGGCTTATTATTCAGGTGTTGCTAACAATCTTGCAGATTTGCTGACTGCTCTAACCACAAACTTAGTCACCGAAGGATGGTCTAATCCTGCTACAGGCATTTATTCAAAAAGTGGGGTTTTTGTCAAACTTATTGCTGTCAGCTCCCGTATTGAAATATTATGTGGAACTGGGAATTCTGGAACTAACTTAACTGGAACCCCTCCTGTTGACGGAGTCTCCCCTTATACAATCTATGATGGAACTATGTCATTTGCTCCAGTTTCATCAGCGTTTACTTATCCATTGAATTATCACTTACATATTAATGATGCGCCTGATGAAGTTTATTTTTTCGCTAATGATGGGGATCGATGGACTTGGATGTGTTTTGGTAAGTCTGCTGTTTCAGGATTAACGGGTTCAGGTAACTGGTACGGGGCAACTTGCCCTTGGAAAGCTAACTATACAGATGCCTATTCGTATCCCAACGCTTCAGAAACACCTTCATACTCAAATTCGTTATTTTTTGGAGACCATGTTGGAAGCGGGACATTCTCAAACGGGAACCCTACATATAATGTTTCTATAAATCATGGATTAGATGGGAATACTTGGTCTAAATCTGGCGATAAAGTTGGAGATGAGGTGAACACTAACCCTTCTAAAGAATGGGTGGATACACCATCTTCTTTATTGACAATCGCTCCAATTTATAAATTAATGCAAGCTCAACCAAACACTTGGAACGGTGAAGCTATTTTAATTAGAATACAATCGTATATTCGTCGCGGTTCAGGGAAGTTCAGTCTTGTTAGCAATTTAGAACATTGTAGATATATACGAAATACTAACTATAATTCAGGTGATACAATAACATTGGGCGCAGATGTGTGGCACGTTTACCCAATGGTTCGGAAGAATTCAGCAACTCCAACGCCTGGAGGAGCTTCTCCAAACCAGCACAGTGGGACTTGGGCTATTGCTGTTCGTGAATAAATAGGTGTTTTATGACAGCATTATCCGCAGTTATCTTAACTGGCTCAGAATACGGGTCTGTTAATGGCGCAATAACCACAGATTTGGATACCTATGATGTATCCACGATGTGGCCTTATGGTGCCAGTTTAATGAGCGGAACACTTAGGGGTCTGTTGGTAGCAGGGTCGCAAGTACAGCCCGCGATTGCTTTAAATGGTAGCATACAACCAACCTATTTTCAAGATTATTACAATAGGATACATATTGTTCCAAAAAATGTCAATTTTGGTAACATTAGCGAAAGAAAATCAACCACAATTAGTATATTCAATGCTTATTTTGGAATCTCAACTCCGTCCAGTGTGGTTATCGCAGATAATTTCCTCCAGTTAAGCACTTTTGGAGCTCTTGCACCATTAGAAGAAATTACTTCTACTTTAACAGCTTTGCCTGGAGCAGTAAATAACCTTGATTTAATAATCTATATTAATTGGGTTGAAAGAGAACAATCGTTTTTCTCTGTAATTGGTCAAAGGGTTTTAACATTTCCATATCAGCCTAGTGGATGGCGTGAAGAAATAACTTGGTTGACTAATGTTATTAAATCTTATGATGGTAGTGAAAAGCGGGTTAAACTGATTAAAAATCCTAAGACAGTGCTAAGTGCGGAATACCCAATTCCTACAAGTGAAAATCAAAGAGCTAACAACTTAATCTATGGATGGGCTAAATTAACATGGCTTGTTCCAGTATGGTCGCAACCAATTATATTAGACTCACTTGTGGTTAGCGGACTTGTATTATCGATCCCCACAACTGGGACAATCTGCAATAATCTGACTGAATTAATTATATGGGAATCACCAACTAAATTTGAAACAGTTCAAGTTGAAAGCGATTCCGGAACAGATGTTACAATCCTAACAGCTTTAGAGAACACATATACTTCTAAAGTTTATATCATGGCTACTGGAAAAGGGATTGCTAAAAGTGGTATTGAACGGGCAACTGACGGTTATAGGAACATTATAAAATTTGTCTATACAATGAAGGATTTACCAGTAATTGCGGAAACAGTACCTGACCAATATTTAGGAAATGACGTTTATACGGATATTCAATTAACACCGAATTCGGGTTTAGTGCCTGAAGAAATGTTAACGCGATTCGATGAAGTCTCAAACGGAATAGCAGATTCCACATTTTATACTCCGTGGTTGAATATCCAACCTAGTCGGATTTATACAGTTCAGAATGAGACAATTGAAGAAACGTTAAATTTCAGGAAATGGTTGGAACGACGCAATGGTAAGTTCCGCTCATTTTGGACACCTAGTTTTGAAAATGATTTTACTGTTGTTCAAAATACTACAATCACAACTTCAATCTTGTGCCGTAGCAATAGCTTCGAAACTTATGGAAATGCTCGCGACCATATTGCAATACTGTTAACCACAGGCTCATGGATTTTCACAAATATACTAAGCCAGTCCGATAATGGTAATGGTACAATGTCTATCACGCTTTCAAGCTCTTTAGGTATTCAACCAAGTACAATTAAAATGATTTGCCACTTGGGATTGAAACGATTGGATACAGATAGAGTTGAAATGTACTATACCAACGGGGGAAGATCTTCAACAAGCCTCCGAATTGTTGAAATTGAACCATAGGTGTTAAAATGTCCTATCAAGCTTTGGAAGAAAGTCTAAGCCACGTATATGAGTTATATAAAATATCTCGTGAAGGTAACTCTTGGTATTATACAAGTTCAGATGAAAATATTACTTATGACGGACACGAATATATTAGTGTTCCTATTAAGCGGACAAATATTGACCAAAGTCCTGAACTAAAGCGGACAAACTTAACACTTACTGTTCCAATGGACATAGGTTTTATACAAGAGTTTATTCGAACTCCCCCAACTAGCGTCACTACTGTAACAATATTCAGAGGTCACTTCGATGATTCTGAAGTCCTTACAGTGTGGTTAGGTAAACTTTCTAATGTTTCATTTGATGTTCAAAAAGCTTCGTTAACAGTAGAGTCCATTGTATCGTCTTTAAAACGACCGACATTGAGAATGAAGTATAACAGAAATTGTCCTTATGATTTGTATGGTCGCGGTTGCCTTGTTGATAAAGAAGATTTTGTAACTAATACAGTTGTTACTCAAGTGAACAGTGTTACAATTAGTGCAGCTATTATCGGGACGAAACCATCAAACTATTTCACAGGTGGGATGATTGTTTGGGATAACGGAACTTTTGAATTAGCTAGATTTATTATTAGTCATAGTGGTGATACACTAGAGTTAGATTTAGCATTAACCGACTTTCCTATTGGGACAAGTATTTCAATTTATCCAGGCTGCAATAGAACATTAAGCGACTGTAATACAAAGTTTTCCAATGTTGCTAACTATGGGGGGCAGCCCTTTTACCCTACGAAAGATCCGTTCAGCGGTGACAACATATTCTTTTAATAAGAGGTCGTTATGGGGTATTTAATTGTATTCATAGCATCTATTCTAGTTAGTGCTGCTGTCACACCTAAACCTGAAAAGCCTAAACCTTCGGGTTTAAACGATATCCAAGTCCCTACAGCGGAGCCAGGAAGAGCTATCCCTATAATATTTGGAACAGTATTGATTAAAGACCCGAATACTGTTTGGTATGGTGATTTGAGCACTAGACCAATTAGAAGTAGTGGTAAATGAAAATAAAAATTAGTGATGCTCGTAAACTTGGGTATTGCTCTATAGGAATGCGTCGATTTGCAGAGCATCACAATCTAAATTGGTCAGAGTTCTTAAAAGAAGGAATTGATGAAAAAATTCTACTGGAAACAAACGACCTTCTTGCGTTAAACTTGGTTAATAATTTCCACAAAAATCTTGGTGAAGAAAATGAGTCTAGGTAAACAACCCATTATTGGATATTTCTATTATATGGGTACTCACCAAGTGATTTGTCGCGGCCCTGTTGACGAAATAAAAGAAATTAAGTTTGCTGATAAACTTGCTTGGAGTGGTTCTGTAACCACAAGTCAAGAAATTTTAATTAACGAACCTGAACTATTTGGTGGTAAAGAACGTGAAGGTGGTGTTTACGGAAAAGTAGACATCTTAATGGGGGATTCTGCACAAGTTAAGAACTCGTACTTAGCTTCTAAATTGGGTGCAGTTATTCCAGCTTTCCGCGGTGTCGTGAGTGTTGTATTCAAAAGCTTTTATTTTGCAGCAATGAATCCTTATTTCAAAGCCCCTTCATTTTTAGTTAAGCGTATTCCTTCAAAAGATTGGTTGCCTTTAATTGCAGATATTGACGGTTCTTGTAATCCTATTCACGCATTATTGGAATTATTAACCCACCTTGATTGGGGTATGGGTTATTCACAATCTAATTGTAATATGGTTTCGTTTGAGGATGCTGCTCAAGTTCTTTATAATGAAGGTTTCGGTTTATCGTTTTCTTTAAATTCAGTAGATGATTACGAAAAAACTATTGAAATGATAATGAACCATATTAATGGAATGTTCTTTGTCGATCCGTACACTGGTAAGTTTACAGTCAAACTTTTAAGAAACGATTATTCATCTGATTTAGAAAGTTTACTTCTATTGGACGAATCTAATTCTGAAGTTTTAAGTTTTCAAAGACCTAATTACTCTGAAATTATAAATGAAGTGACTTTGAATTACAGACCTTTGGGAAGTTCGAAAGACGAAAACGTAACTGTTCAAAACATTGCAGCAATCCAAAATCAAGGGTCTGTGGTTAGCCAATCAGTTAACTTTCCAGCTATCCCTAATTCAGTTCTTGCTGCTAAAGTCGCAAATAGAGAGCTTCGTCAACGGTCAACGCCTCTAGCAAAATTAAAAATTAAAGTGAACCGTGATGCTTGGAATAGTACAATTGGTGACGTTGTTAGACTTAACTGGAATGCTTTTGGAATTGAGTTGTTAGTATTTAGAATTATAGCTATTGATTACGGTAATCTCGAAGATGGTGCAATTAATATTGAAGCAATTGAGGATATTTTTGGATTATCCATTAGTTCGTATTATGAAAACCAACCTTCGGGATGGGTTGACGAAGCTAGTGACCCTCAACCTTTAGCTAATTACAGAGTTGTTGAAGCCCCTTATTGGGATATTGTTCAAACACTTGGCGAAGCAGATACTAATTCATTAGATTTAGATATTGCATTCTTAATGGCTTGGAGTTCACAACAAACTTACTACGCTACACTCTTTGAATTGTGGACACCAACAGGAACAAGTTCTAACGTCACACCTGTGACAAAAAGATATCCTCTTTACGATGTTTATTCCCAAAGTTCTTTAACTACAACAGGAACAACAATTACTGTTTCCTTAAATACTTTTGATTTTTATTGGGTGAGTGCTGGAACTCCAATTCGAATTATTAATGGAACAACCGTCAATACATTAACTGTTGTTTCAATGACAAACTCATTAATCACTGTTGCTTCAAGAACAGGCGATGCGTTTGCTTCAGGGAGCTATCTAGACTTAGGATATGATGTTTTTTCAAACCCTTTGCAACTTAATGATCAATTGACTTCGGGTGCAACATCAATTCTTTCATGGACAGATCCTGCTGGCGGTTCAGTGGGTTATGTTGTTGTCAACGGTTACTATGTTATTGAACAAGAAATTGTCAAAGTGACCGCTTTTGTGCCAACAGTTTCAATCACACTTGCTCGAGCTCAACAAGGTTCTGTGGCTGCTAACCATCCCGAAGGTTCGTTCATGCGGATCGTTAGCATTGCTCCAGTTATAGTCACAAACCAATACGAAGGTCGTTCTAGTTCACCTTTATGCACAACTGCAATTTTGAACTCAAGTTACGGGAAGGGGGCGATAAATATTATCCCTTCCAACTGGAAAGGGCAACTAGAAAGTATTATTCTAGGTTCTTACGCTAATTGGGATGATGAAATTGTTCGTGTTGACGCGGTCAGCTATAACTTAATTGTACTTGGACGAGGTTGCTTGGACACAATACCACAAGAACATTCAGCTGGTTCTTTAATTCAGTTTACTGAAGATTATAAAGCTTTTAGCGATTATCAATACCTTAGCGGTGAAGATGTTGATTGTAAGTTATTGACTCGTTCAAGTACAAAGCTGTTAAGTTTAGACGATGCACCTGTGATAACCACAACCATGATAGGTCGTAAAGACCTCCCGTACCCTCCAGCTAAGTTCCGTATGAACGGTGATAAATACCCTGAAAAGATTGTTGCAGGGTTAACACTGTCATGGGCTAGTCGTAATCGTTTATTGCAAACAAGCAGAACTATTATTGACGAATCTGAAGCTTCTGTATCACCCGAAACAGGTACTACATACAACTTGAAGATTTATGGTGAAACAGATGCTTTATTGAAAGACGTGACTCAATCAGGATTAACTTATAACTTTAGCGACGAAGTTGCAATTAGTAACTTGTGGTCAGTCGACCTTACAGTAGTTGAAAAATTCAACGTGGATGCTGAATCTGCGTTAAGTGGATGGGTAAGTTCTTCATTATTGGAAGATTATCATATCCATGGTCGTATATTCTTGCATGATGGGACGCAATACATTGGTCAAAAACAGTTGATTTCCGATGGGCCAGGAATTACTGTTGATCATGAATGTTTAATTGTTTCTACTATTCCAGGCATTTGGACTGAAATAACCACAACTGGTATTGCTTCTGAGCTTCACGGTATTTATTTCAATAACGGATATTATATTGCTCAAAGTGATACAAATTGGGTTACTAGCACAGACTTAATCACTTGGACAGCTTGTACAACACCTCCGCCAGATCCAACTAAGATTATTTCAGATGGTACAATATTCCTCTGTGCTGTCAAAGATAGCAACTATGTTATCAAGGTTTACACTTCATCAACTGGTGATGTGTGGGCATTAGCTCAAACAATTACATTCGCAACAAGCAATGATTATATTATTGCTAATGTGGAAGCTATTGGATACGTTGATAGCAAATTTTATATCCGCTCTAATGGTTCCGTTCATGGTATAACTTTGTTATCATCACCCGATGGGACTACTTGGACAGAATATTTTAATAGCGGTTCAACTGTTGAGTTCGGATTAGGTTCAATGACGTATAAGTCAGGTGTTTGGCTTTCTGCAATGAGCGGTCTTAATATGTTACGCTCAACAGACGGGACTACTTGGTCTGTGGTTACTGGAAGCACAACAAGTCTTCAAGCTCATGAAACATTTGCCGACGGGACTTATTTCTATACAATTAGCCGCGATAATGGTGATGTTTATTTAACACGCTCTTCTACTGGAACAACTTGGACAGATGTTAGTGTAGCTTGTGAAGATCCAGGATACGGTGGTGGTTACAGTTTGACTGTTCACTACGCATCTATGGTTTCAGGTCAATTGTTATATAGCGGCCATTTGGAATTTGTGGACAAACGGTTAGTTAACTACTCTACTGATAATGGAACTACTTGGCAAAAATCGTATCCCAATGCTTTGAAAATTACTAGAACTACAAGTTCACCCTTGAGTGGTTCTTATAGTTTGTTGACCAAAAACCAATCTTATTTATTGGGTCAGGTTGCAAAAGAATTCACAGATGGTATTGATTTTAATACACAACGAGTCATGTTTGAATTCCTACTCAAATTAACGAGTTCCGAAACTTTAAGTTTCCACTTGTTAGACAAGCAAGCTGACTACAATAAAGGATATATTCTTTCGTTTAACGAAGGCACTGGTGAAATCACTTTACAGTCAGAACAGTTTCACATATCTGATCCGTTGACAAGTGTTATAACCACAATTGCTACGGTGAGCTATTCTTTAAGTCTTGGTGTAAAATATAAAGTTTATTTGGAACTGATTCACGGTAACAACTACATCATAGAACTTTACGACTCAACTAATACCCTTGTGGTCACCGACTCGGGTACTTTCACAAGACCTTTTGCAAACGCATCACGCTTTGATACAGGAATAGTTGCTATTGAAGGTGAATGTATTAGCGATAATATTACAGTGAATGTTGAACAACACCTTGCTAGATATAATGCTTCTTTGCGTGTGGAACTAGATACTTTGCGTGATGGTTTGCACAGTATGCAAAAAATAAACCACTTAGTGACTAGAGATAGTACGGTTGTTTAACTGCTATTTTAACCGCTGGCAAGGTGCGTTAAATGCACAAACTAAAAAGGGTAATACGTTAGCATTACCCTTTATTTTTAACCCTGTTAAACGCTAAAGCCTTATTTTAGTCTTCCAATTACGACAAATTCTAGCAACTTCTTCACACTGTTCTTCGTTGAACATACCAATATGACAACTTTCAATAGGTATGTTCATCTCTTGAGCTAGTTTAGCGTAAGCCTCTCTCCTGTGCATTAAATGCTCTTTCCAAAAAGGGTCAAATGCTACATGAGCTACGCTTTTTAAAGCTCTAAGCCTTTTATTTGCTAACCGCCCTAATGGTCTTGTTGAGTTAGGGTGACAGCCCACATAAGCATCGCAGGAATGACAAATGTAGAAGGATTTATTGTACAAATCGGGGCGATGCGAATAAACTACATCGCCTTTAACAAGTTCAGATAACTTGTTGCAGTACGGACAGACTGGATTCGTCATTACCCAATTACTCCATCAAGAGCTGCAAAATCACTTTCGTTAATTTCTTTAACAAAAGTGATAACCCATTCTTCAGGTTGAATAGCAGTCATTATAACTAATTGACTAAAAGAACCTTTGAACACTTCCATAGCTTCGCGCCATGGACTATTTGCGTCTTCACGCCACTTGTAACAGAAGAACCAATGTTGCATTTTTTACACCCTTTTAACCTAAAATAAACCCTATTTAAACCGCTGACAAAGCACTTTAAACAGGGTTAAAACTAAAAACAATATAAAGGTACTACCCTGCTTTTTAGTAGGTAAGCCCACTAAAATCAACACCAACGTCAATAATGTCGGTAGCTAAGTCGGCAATGAAAACTTCATGCCCCATGAACGTCTGTTTAGCTACAGTAAAGTCAGCATGACAAGAAATCTGCTTGAGTTTAGTTGCAGTCTTATTGTTCATGTAAATACGGCGAATTTCAATACCACGTTGGTGAAGAATCTGTTGCTTGGTTTCGTACTGTTGAAGAATACAATTCAAGTATTGTTGGTCAGTCATTGTCATTTTACACCTGCTTTTATCAGTAAAGATTTAAACAAAGCAATAAACGACTCCGAAGAGTCGTCAATATGCTTCCCATTAGCTAAACGGATTGTTCCGTAGAACTTACCATTGTAAGGGAATATATACATTACACTTCCCACAAACAGTCTTGAGCTAACCAAAAATCAGACCAGTTTAAAGAAGCAACCGCATCTTTATTCCAAGAACCTTTGTAATTCTTTTCAAAATTCAAAGCACCACCAAGGGCAAAGAACATCAGATAATGATAAGTTTCCATCAAATCACCTCTTGGTCTTCAAGGCTAGTTACAAGACCGTCGAAATCTTCGCTAGGGCCGAGTAAATCCGCCATCATTTGAACAGTAAATAAACTGTGTCCCGTATCTTCAGCAAGACATTCAAGGTAATGCTTGCGGTTGCGATAACCTTGTTCTTGCCAAACTGTTTTCTTTGTTTCTTTCTTTTCGCACATAATATTCCCCAATAGTTGTTCGTGATGGTAGTTATGTACCGTCACAGATTGTTGTTTACAAATCAATTAAATCTTGAACAGAGTCTTCTAAGGTGGTAATAAGACCATCAAAGTCTTCACTTGACCCAAGTGTATTTGCAATAAATTTCACTTTTTCAAATGGGACACCCCATTGAATTGAAAGGTCTAGCAAATAATCGTTACGATTAGCGAAAGGTTTGTATGTTACAGCTTCTTCAGCGATGCGCTTTTTAACCACAATAGACCGTTCTTCTGCTCGAGCTAACATTTCGCTAAGTGTTGACGGTTGAGCTTTTAAAATCTTGCGACACATTACCAAGTGACCAGCTCCATTCACGGTAATTTTACCATAAAATTCGCTATCGCGTTTAAACCATTCTGTACATTCTCCCATTTTAGTTGAAAAAACTACTTTCCGTTCTTGCAGATAAATACGAGCCTTACCTTGCAAAATGTTACCAGTCTGCGAACAAATGCGTACACGCGGACGGTCATAACTGCCATATGAATTGGCAGTAAACCCAAGTTCTAACAGCTTGGATATAATTTCTAGTTTTGTCATAATGCACCTTGCTTAACGGTTGTTGTGGTAACTAAACATAACACAACAAGCTAATAATGCAAATGTTCATTTGTTCTTGTTAAACCAACGCCTCACAACATAATTCCTTATCAACGATGTAATAGTAAATATTGCGATTAATTGAGCGTTCTGACTTGTGGTTACAGTCAACCCGTAAAGCGGATATACAAGCATTCCAACAATAAAGGAAATCATGTATCCAAAGAATGTATTATACATTGCTTCAATAAAACTTTGGAGTTTACTTTGTTTCATTTAAACCTCTAGAATGGTAAATCATCGTCGTCTATGTAACTAGCAGACTTAGGATTCACACCATTGATTTGAATAGGTGGAATATCTAACTCGCAAGCCTCTACAGTACCGAACGCAGAACCATCAAAACAGTGTGCTTTAATTTCAGGGAATTGTTTGTTTACCCACACACGAATATGACTTGCAGCTTTCAAAGATTCTATCTTTTCAAGAGAGTTCTTTGTACTTGCTTCGAATAGTAACGTGGTTCTGTTACCCCACCATTCACGTGCTTTCCGTTGAGCATAACCTTCGTGTTCGAAACAAACGTATTCGTCAAACTTACGCAAACCGCAGAAATAAGAAACCTTCAGCATTGGAGGTTTTCCAGCTTTCGAGTGTAGCGAATAATTAATGCTCTGAACTTTAAACACTTCGATGACAGGCATTTCCTGTTTAATAAGCTCGCTTGTAGATGCTTGTGCTTCTATTTTAACCTTGAAGATAAACTCTGTTCCGCAGTTAATACAATATCGAACAGAACAATGGTTGTATGTACCACAGACTTCACAAGTTTTAACTGGAGCTTCGCCACCTTTTTCACCCTTCTTACGAGGAATAACAGGGTCGTTAATTGGGCCAAGAGTTCGTGTATTTCCAGCAAAGTCGAGGACTAAGCAGTTATGCTTCTGACTGTTAGTAATCGCGTGACGACGACCTTCAATAGTTTGCAAATCATAGCCTGGCGCGTAAACTGGTCTAGTTCCCCGACCTAACATCTGTATCCAAAGAACTACAGATTTAGTAGGTCGTAGCATCACAATCAAGTCAATTTCAGGATGGTCGAAGCCTGTGGTTAGTACAGAATTATTAACCACACAACGCAACTTGCCCGACTTGAAATCGCGGATAACTTGGTCGCGGTCTTTATCATCCATCTTAGAATGGACTGCCGCAGCACTAATCCCCATATCCATGAGCATATCTGCAATATGGATTGCATGGTCAACACCTGACGCGAATATTAGCCAAGCGTGTCTATCTTTTCCTAATTGCAAAGTCTCTTCTAATGCTGCATAGGTGATTTCAGTCTTGTCAACTGCAGATTGTAATTCGCCTTGCGCGTAATCACCTTGCCGTGTAGATACACCTTCTAAGTCAATGACAAGTTTGGTAGATTTCGGGATAGGTGGCAACAAATAACCTTCGTCAATCAAACGATTAAACGAAGTCATGTCTGTTAAGTCATAACAAATGTCTGTAAAGATTCCACCTTCGTTTGTTAAACTGCCGAAACCTAGACGCCATGGAGTAGCAGTAAATCCAATAATCTTTAAATGAGGGTTAACAAGTTTCAAAGCGGTAATGAAAGCTCGGTACATAGTCTCGTCGTTAGGTGAAACTAAGTGACATTCGTCGATTATAATTAAATCAACTTTGCCCAAGAGGTGAGCCTGTTTCGCGATAGACGCAATGCCCGCACAAGTTATTCGACAGTTGAGCTCTTTTCGCCCAAGACCTGCAGAATAAACACCTACGGGAGCCGCTGGCCATAGGGTGATTAACTTCTCGTAGTTCTGTTGAATTAACTCTTTAACGTGTGTAAGCATCAAGAGCTTTTGGTTAGGCCAATGCTTGTAGACGTTCTGTATAAATCTTCCAATTACAACTGATTTTCCAGTGCCTGTTGGCATCGCAACTAGAGGATTCCCAGTACCTCCAGCTTTAAAGTATTCAAAGATAGACCAGACCGCAGCACTCTGATACTCGCGGTCAGTGATAGGTTTTTGTGTCTTGTGGTCAATAATCATAAACTAGGTTTCCTTTCCCAAGTAGAACAACCAGTCAATTGTATTTCTTTTGGAATAGCGTGTCCATAAGCCTTACACAGCCAAGAACCATCACCACAAGGTTCTGAGGCATCACAAGTTCTACAATTCTTTTCAACGTCACCACCTAGATGACAGACATTCCTGTGGTCACAAAACTTGCAATCAAACCAGCCCGGAGAATTATTAATTTTAGCAGGAGCTTCATCTAAAAAGACTAAGGTTATCCCCCTGTTAATAAAGCGGTCAGCAATTATATTATCAAGGTAAACTAGCTCACCATAAACTTCATCGTCATTCTTGTTAACTGCTAGGTATAATGCAACAGTTAGACCTAGTTTTTTCATGTAAATCTGCATTTGAACATAATGCTCAAACTTTGTAGCTTGGACACCTTCTTTTTTAAGCTTTTTAAACGAAGAATCATTGTGCGTCTTAAATTCTGTTAAACAAGGCATAGCAGGTTCTAAATCAGGAATACCTAATGCGACACCATCTGTTGAACCGCCAAAGTGTCCACCTGCATCACTTACACGAAATTGATTTCCGTTAGTATCTTGCTGCCAGAATTGGACGTTAATTGTCAACAACATTGCAATGAAGCGGCCTTCTTCTAAATGACCCCGATTAAACAAGCGAAGTATCCGACCATCGAAGTTCGGTTTACTTGCCCATCGAAACCCATACCACAACTTTCGGTCACAGACTCCACCAATTAAAGAAGCTCCTAAATGTGAACGGAAACCTTCATCTTTGCCGCGATATGCGTCAGTGATGTGTGGTAATATTTTTCCTAAGTGAACTCTAAATTGAGCTCCTTGGTCAGCTGCAATAGCTTCATTAATAGCTGCAACCGTCTTTGTCGCAAGATGTATCATTAAAATCCCCAATTAAATAAGGGGCTCAACGCCCCTTATTTATCTAGTTAAAAGTTATTGTTGAACCCATGGCGGAACATCCGCAGCTACCGCTTCAGTCACTGGAGTTGCTACAACTGGTTGTGTTACGGGTGGAGCTACTTCAGCTGCTTGGGCAATTGGTTGAAGCGGTGCCAACGCTTCAGCAGGCTTTGGAGCTTGCCAAGGTTGTTGACCAGCAGGAGCACCCCAAGCTGGAGCGGCTGCAACTGGAGCGGCTGCAACAGGCGGAGGTGTAATTGGTTTGGCGGTAACTGGAGGAGTTGTGCCTGGAGCTGAACCACCACTTACGCCAACATTAGTCGATGACTTTTCCCAACCAGTAACTTCGTTCTTGTCATCGTACTTTTCGCCAGTATGTTGGTCTTTAATACCGCCCGGAGTGATTTTTAATTTCACTTTAAACGGAATGTTATGCAACTGCTGGCTGTCATTACACTGAATAACATTCACAGCATGACAAATTGCCGACAGTTGTTTCTGTGCAATTTCTTGAGCCATTGGTGAAGGGTTGACAATGTTAAGTTGTCCAAAGATTTTACGACCTTTAAACTCACCATCAACAATGGAATAACGCAATTTAAGAATTGTTCCAGTTCCAGCAGCAGTTGGCACAACTTCGGAATGCTCAATAATTACATTGTACCAGCCAGCTGGAACAACAATATTCGCACTCGCTGGAGCAACTGTTGCAGCGTTAAAGTTCAGATTAGCCATTTTATAGTTCCTAGGGCGTTCAAGACGGTGCCCGATTTACCGTGTAAAAATATCAATACCGCATGAAGTATGGAGAGCTTGTGCAAAAGCATTCCAACCAATGTCGGGGGGAGCAGGGATAGAAATTTCACCAACAATACCGAAACGGTTGCCAGCAGTATAGCCTGGAGTTCGACTTAATCCCATTACACGACCTTTGTTCTGTGAAATGCCACGGCTAATTTTACCTTCAGCATTCACAAAAATTGGTTCGTATAAGAAGCCAATTACATCAGCCCATTGTGTGAGCATTTCACGCTTGCCGTATGTTTTCATGTTCTTTGGGGAATGTAACAACAAGTCCCAAGAATCGTATTCGCCACTGTTAGGGTCAACAATTTTACTAGAAAAGACATGGGATGTCAAGACAATGTTAATTTTCCCCTGTACAGCTAAAACATCAAACTTTTTCAGTATTAAGTCAAACTGTTCGTTAGCAAGGTTGTAAGCCTTACCATAGCCACCGTGAGCAGAATCCATTGTAATTGTCTGCTTACCGCCACGACCAGCTAAAGGGTCTAGAGCAATAATGTAATCATGGATAAAGCGTTCAAGTGCTGTTGTGCTGTCAATGATTAGACTTTGGTACGGAAACTGTCCAACCATCGCGTATTGCGTGATTTCATCAATCAGTGTATTAAACTGGTCGAGTGTGGTTAACATTGGAACTTTATCAACCGAAACACCCGCGTAACCAACTTCTAACGGAATTAACAATGCTTTTGGAGCACCTGAGCAGAAGGTAGTTTTACCCATCTTTTCAAGAGCACCAATAACAATACGGAGTCCAGTGGGACTTACACCCGACTGAATTTGGTGAAGTAGTGACATAATTTGTACCTTTATAAAAAGCAAGTTTACCACAGTATAGCAAGCCATACAAGCTGTTTTATACGCTTAACGGTCGCTGTCAGGGCGTATGGTAACAAAGGTTGGAAAACGCGGTTTATCCTTAATGCCTTTAGGAAAAAACTTAAATTTAATTACTTTTCCAACGATAAAATGTTGGTTATGGAAGAAATGTTCGCGATCTTCGTGATCCATATTGCCCGGACTAACCGTAATAATCTGATCTTTGTGAAGAATAACCTGCTTGGTTTGTGGATCAAGAATGTCTTTTAATAACTTACATTCTAAAGAACCAACCATACCATTCGCAACTTTATTCTCTTGGTGCGAGCTACGAGCTGTTCGACCAAGTTCATTGACGGTTGCTTCATTGTGGTTAGCTTCGCCTTCGGTAATACTAACCACAAGGGCTTCTTCTTCAATAAAGCGTTTAATTCGAAGCAGGATGCCTTGTCGCGCAGTCGAACGACCTTCTTTAGCAATACCATGCGGATCACGAATAATTGTACCTTCGTAACCTTGCTCTAAAAAGCGTTCATCAAGCTGAAGCAAATGGTGCATATTATGACAAAGAATACTTGGCACAATACGAATATGTTCAAAACCTTTAACGTCTTTCCAAACATCAAAAAATTTAGTAAGCTCTTCCATACGACGGTAGTATGGTAAGTTATATGTCAGCGGATTAACGAAGTCGAAGATATGCCACAAGACAAATGGTTCGCCTGTGATTGTACTCATTACACTTGTGGTCATACGACACAAATCAGGGTGGGTGTCGCGTTCGCAAGCAAATTCACCATCAAAACCTAAATACTGGTTCTTGCTGAATTGGTTTGTTACAAAGACGTTCGCATGAGGTTTTAAAGAACGACCTGTTAACTTGCCATGGAAGTTACATCCACGAACACCGTCAATCTTTGGTTGGACAATCACTGGGAAACGGATTTTTGTTAAGTCCGCATCGCAGGCTAGAGTGGGTTTACGATGTTCCATTATTTCACACTCCGTTTAACAAGTTCATTTACTTGAAAAGGATTGGGGACGTTTGTGCGAGGTAACAAAGGTAATTGTTTTAAATCCAAGACTTGACGAATAGCTTGCGTCAAAGGCTTGGGATGGTTAAAAGGTGACTCGAATTGTACTGGAAGCATTATGCTACTCCAAATAAGAACATCCCTGTTCAGTTGTTAGTTAAAGTTCGACGTTCGCAATTGCAGCAACTTCTTTAAGAATGCTTTCGCCAAGTTCAGTTTTGTAAAGAGCAACCATTTCATCACGTTCTTTGCGAGCAATTGCGCGTGATAAGACTTGGCGCATTTCATATTCAGCTTTGTTAGTAGCATCATATTGAACACGATTAACTTTCTGAACAATCCATTTATAGCCAAATGGAACGCTAAGGTCAATATGGTCGGAACTTTGTACATCAAGGACTTTTACACAAGCAAAACCGTCAGTTGGACTTTCTACAACAACAGTGTCACCTTCTTGGACGCCTTCAACTAAAGGAGCTTTGTAAGTGTAAGAACGTGTGCTATTTGGGAATACGCACTTGACAAGTACGAAACCGATTTTTTCTGCAACCGATAAGATTAACAGATCTTGTTTATTCATGATATTTCCTCGCCCTTGGTTAAAGTATCGATAGCTTGGGCAGGTCTACCGATTAGTGTTTTTCGTTGTTGGCGCATACATCTTCTAGAAGCTCTATCGCACTTTACATGAACATGAGCTTCGTACGTTAAACAAAGTCTGCTATGGCCAACAATATGCTGAAACTGAACTTCTAATTTGTACTTTGCAATAGTTTGATTAAAATTCCGTATTGCATCATTTACAATACTTGAAGATTCTAGATATTTAGAACTTGTCAAGTACCTTATGACTTGGTCACAATCGGTACGGATTTTTAACACATTATTCAATTTAATTAAATTATTCCTAATCCCGTAATTAAAAGCATGAATAACCGCGAACAGTTCAGCTTCAGTGGATGTTTTGCAGAGCTTAGGGAAGCTCTTTGCAACAAATTTACATTCAGCGTGTCCGTGAATTTGGAAGGCGTAACCCCCTGCTCTAGTTTCAGAGCAGAAGGAAGCGTCCGCTATTAGCGTGATCACTTTTTTTCCTTTGGCGCAACTAAGTCCAAAGAAGGTGAGCCAGGCTTAATTTCCAAACACTGGTCAACTAAGTGAATTTGGTCAACTGTTAAGTTACGATAAACAGTCACAGCTAATTCAGGTTTCCAACGAATAACATCATCCACATTAATACCTGCTTCACGAAGCACTGGTGTCATTGTGGTTAGCAAACCTTTATCAACTGTTCGTGTAATTGGGTACTTGGCAACAATTTTCCAACTTGCACCAAGCGGAACAGTATTAGTTCCTTCAGTCGGTGTTGGGAAAAAGTGTGCAAAAATCTTCTTACGGAGTGCCATTTCCTGTTCTTTAACAGTAGCTAGTTCAGCTTGTAAAGCATACCAGCGTTGAAGGTCTTTATCAATTTCAGCCATTATATTTCTCCAAAGTAGCCTTCCATGGCTTGTGGTTATTAGTGGGTTGTTTCTTCAGAAGCTTTCAACATTTCAGCAGTTGTTGTGTAAACAGGTTCTTTATCAGCGCGAGCGATTGCATCTTGGTCACGATAAACACCTGTCGGGTAACGAACCTGCAATTTGCTCATGTTCATTGCACAAACATCTTCGTCAGTCAAACCAAACATATTCAACATTGCTTGGTAGTAAAAACGCAAATCGCCAAGTTCTTCAATAACATTAGCTTGGTCAAGTTCTTTGTTGTATGCCCAATGCTTTTTAACCGCATCAGTAAGTTCACCAGCTTCACCAGTAATACCCATCACAGCATGAGCTAAGGCGGATTTATCGGAGTCAAGTTTGTTAAACAAGCGTTCAACGAAAATATCGTAAGCTGGTAAAGTGCCTTCATTTTGCTGGACTTCAATTGCGGTAACTTTTTCAGCCAGGCTTGCTAAAATTGCCGCGGATAACATAATAATTTGCGTTTTCATTGGTTGTGATACCTTTGTGAGTGGGGGTTAACTGTTAAACAAACCGCTTAACAGGTTGCATTGTAACTTAACATAGTATAGGGGTGCAAACCTTACTATAACTCATTTGTGGCGGTTGTATACCCAATATCCACCAAAATAGACTCCGCTTCAGCTATGTACCAAGCATGATTCACGTCTGTTGGGAATTCATTTGGTAACTGCATCAATGGTTTAGCACCTTCAGTTCTAGGTACTTTGTTTCCATTTAAAGCATAAACAATTTCGCTAGATTCATTTTCAGCATAATACCAACGAATAGCTTTCCCTAAATATTCACCGTCTTTAACTGCCCCACCTTTAACAGTACGAACAGAAATAAACTTTGTTATATCCACAGAATTTCTAATGGTTACGTCTAAAGGCGTACCATTAATTAAGAACTGTTCAACAGCCTCACAGCAAATTCGGTTCGTTGGATTTTTCTTTAAATCTTCCTCACCATACGCGCCTTTAGCTTTAACAGAATTATCCAATTTAATAGCAATATAGTTGTTAATATCACGACTATATACTGCTTTGTATTGGGTTTCTTCTGTTTCAAAGTTGGTACGGAATTCCCAATCTTTAATAATGTCATTAAGTTCGTCATAACGGAACTTGGGGCAACGTATAACCACACCGTCTGTATTCGCAGATAGAACGTGGATACCAACAAGTTCTAACATTTCAATTAACATTAAGAGAGCAAGCTGTCCAGTGATTGTGGTTTGCATTGTTAAGTCAGGAGAATAGATAATTGAATACTTATTCCCTGTCTTCCCGAATGTACCGTTAACCACAATCTTTAAAGCGTCCGCGTCAACCTTCTGTTTAGCTTTTTTCGCCGCTAGTCGACGTTCTACTAAAGTGTTATACACTTTTAGAAAATTAGTTCCCAAGTGCTTAGGATAAAGTTTTTGGTTAAGTATAATCCGTGGATAGTACGAAGCCACATCACGGTCAATTAGCAGTATATCTTCAGACGCGAAATGGCAAATACTTTTCTCAGAACTATGTAGACCACCAATACCCATTCGATAAACACCATTACCAATGGTAATATTCAGTTCTTCAATGTCTTTTGGTAGGCCAATAGAACCGCTTTCACCAACGATAAAGTTTTCATTCCGTATAACATCAAGAACCCAATTTAGCAAAGGTGTCTTGTATTTAATGAAATAAGGGACTTGGTATTTATAAACGGAGCCTATTGGTATTGTAGCTCGTGGAGCACGATAACCATTAATTCGTTGCATCTCTTCACTAATAATAGCTTCAGCGATTTGTGCATCGGATTTAGAACGCAAGTCTACATGGTAGTCTTCGCTTAATCGAACCCGTAACAGAATATCTTGGTACAATTCTTTATACAAAGATTCTGTATTGTCTAGGTCGTTTATACAGTACCATTTTACAATCGCTTGTTTTTCAGGTGTTAAAAGACTGCCAGGCTTAAAAGGTAAGTCTTGCATCTTTTGGCAATGCAACCGCCCACCATAAATCTTCAAGGAAGCTTTTAAAGGTGCGACTTCAATAAGGTCAATGTGGTCAATTTGCAGCTTTTTCGCCCCATAACTACGCAGAATGTCTTGTGGACGCTGGTTCTGAACAATAATAGCATTAGTCGCTTCTTGTAGTGAAAAAGTGTCGACACCTGTTAAAGCCACAGCTACCATAGGACAGTCATAGTTAATACTGTTAAAGCCTATGGTACAAAAGTTCTGCATTACCCAAGCTAACTTGTTTAAATCTAAGAATTCTTCCTCGTTCATTTCAAATATTAAGAAACGTCCGCTAGAAAGCGACTTAAATGCAATCAAGAAATAATTAGGGTAGCATTCAATATCAAAGACAAAAGAATCTTTACCCACTAGCGAAGCAAGTTCACTGTCAGGTATTAATTCGTATTTTGCTTGCAAAGCCTCATCTAATCCGGGCAGATAATCGTCAGCTTCCCAAGTTCGTTCAGGAGCCATACGTTTAACTTTTGGATTTGCTAAGGATTTTTTAACCACAGGGAGGTCTTCCCAAAAGAAGCCAATTGCATCGATGCGTTTACTCATTTTATTCTCACTTAAAGAGTCCTATTCTGGGACATAGCAGATGCAGACTATTTGTGGTCTGCAAGCACAATTAGAACTTAACTTCGTAAACATCAATATTAGATTCTTTAGCAAACTGAACCATTCTCGATGTTCCAACACCACCTTTAAACGCGATAACTAAGTCGGGTTTGCAATAGTCTATCATCCATTTATTTCGGAGAGTTCCCGCTCTTTTTCCATGAAATCCCCAACTAGCAGGCATAATAATTTCAGGTATTCCGTTTTCTTTAGCCCATTCACCCGCTAAAGAATCAGCACCTCTTGCACCTCCGTGGATTATACAAAAATCTTTATCAAAGTATTTTCTGTTATTGTCAAGAACAACTTTTAATTGAACCCCATCGAAAAAATCCCGTCCTCCGCAAACAAGTATTCTTGATTTCATATTAACGTCCTTCAATACAAGCGTTCATAAATTCAAGTTTAACAGACTCCAATCCACCAACAATTACAAACGGATGACTCCCATTTGCCCAACAATCAATAACAGAACCATCACGCTTTACAGCAACAATAACAATATTTTCAATATCATTAGCTTTAAGCATTTCAGTTAATTCTGCAATGCGCTGTTCGACATTGTCACCGTTAAATTGTTCATCTTTTTGTTTAGCTGGGAAAGATACTACTTTTAACTCACTCATGTTCGTATTCCTACAATTGCTCCGCGGAGTCTATCACCAAAGAATAAAGCTGGTGAAGGGTACAGTGTGTGGTCAATAGTTTTAGCTAGACCTTTAAGAAGTTGTAACATCGGGATAGAATAGCAACCTTGGAAATCCATACCTTCAATATTAAATACCGCACCATCGGAAGGGTCGGGGCAAGTAGACATAGACCCTAGAGTAAAGTAAACAGTATTGCGTTTATCACAGAAAGGTTTAATGGTTTCTAAACCTTCAAAAATACGATTATCAAAATTAACAGGATTAGAATCAGCATTTAATATTCTACCAATATCAGGCCATTTGTTGTCAAGTAATTGCGTACGAAGCCAAGAACCATTCTCATAATGCAAAGTCAAACAGGTTTCTGTATATTGCACTTTAACAGGTGGAACACCTATACGCAATATTTCATCAATTGCAGCTTGTGGGATATTCATTTCTACAGGGAATACGCTACCCAACCAATATTCACAGATAATAATATTGTTCGTAGCGTAAGCACTTTTCCCGCGAAATAAAATGCCATTACTCCATGGTCTAGAAGCATCGTTACCAATTAACGGATTCAATGTAGAAACTGCATCAAATAAAGCCTTACAATCTAACGAAAGTATTTCGCCTTCAGGTTCAGCGTGTGGTGTTACTTCATGTATGCAATTAATAAATACACGAAACGAACCTGACTTAACTGCTAACCTTCCAGCATCAGTCATATAAAGTGTAATAGCTTCTTTACAGTTTTGGATTGCTTTAATCAAAGGTATTGCTTCAGGTGTACAATCAATATCACAATTAATTGGACTGCTTAAAGCAATCATACCATTAAAACCTCTAACAGTACCTTTTTCAATACGGAAGTGTGTCAACGCAGGTAGGAAGTCTTTTTTAGCTATACTACCTTGACAGAATTTAAGTGAGGTTAGCATTTATTTTAGCCCTTAGTTCGTTAATACCCTGAATGTCAATTACGTTCAACTTACCATTAGGACGCAAGGAAGCTACATACAGAATATTGGAAGTTTCCATTAGTAGCTTTTCAAGCAAGGTAATATAATCAGCAGCTAACTGCATTTGGTCGTAAGGTTCACCATCACAATTTTCTTGTGCTGCCAAATCTTTTAAGACCGATTGGATTGGGTATAGCCGTTCTTGGTTAACAGCAAGAGGGTTTTTAATTTTCACTTCACAGACTCCAAGTAAATTAGTGCAGCAACTTTCACACTAGCGTAACATCGAGCTTTGAAGATATCCATGCGTTGTGTACCTTCAACAACGGGTGCATGGTCAGCAGCCCATTCTGTTATAGACGAATGAGGTTCACCAGTTTTACAAACTCTTACAAAGCTATCATCATTGGAAATTTTAATACTCAAGCGTAACTGTGTTTCCAACCAAAAACATTGCGAATAGTTTTTTAAAGGATCCCATTCACGTTTAAACATAGTTCTATCGAAAGGAGCTTTAGCTGGATCTAAATGCCATTTACTACCTTGCTCAATAGAGTCTGTTGGGTAATCTATCCAACCCATAGCACGAGCAGAGTATTCCAATAACTGGTCTTCACCGAGTAATTCAATCATTAAAATAACTCCTGAATTTGTAAGCGGAATGTTTCCGATTTGTTTGCGTTCATTAAAGTGTTAATAACACCGAATGACCACAGGTTATAAGCTGCCCGAGATTCATAGACAGTGGACAAGCGTTCGTAAGTAAAACCTTGTTCTTCTAACATACGGAACAAGTAGTCACACTCAACAGGTGTCATTGTGGTTATATGACGTCCTTTATCGTGTCTAGCTGGAGACTTAGAAGATACTTGCAAAGCTCCATGCTTTGCTGTGACTATACCACCGAACGCAGCACTCTGAATCCAAGACGAAGAATCCACCGAGAACCACGGATATCTTTCCATAATTGGAATAGCGGTAATACCGAACGCATGGACTTTTAACTTAGCTCTACCCGAACCGTCGATTAAATGGTTTTCCCATATACGGTCTAACCACTGTGCTAGAGCTACAGAACTTCTACCAACCATGCCACCGATAGTGATATAGTCATAATTTTGCACATACCAATCGAGATATCTTGTATCTTCACCAAAGTGAAAACAAGGCAAAGGTTTCGCGCCTAGACGCTCCATAGCTAACTGGTTCTGATAAGTCTTTAGTGGGTCACCGATTCCGTCAAGAACAGATGCCATAACCGCACCGTCTTCAATACGCAAGATATCCATATTGCGTTTAATATAGTCGCAATATGTTGGAAGGTCAATTGTCACACCTAATGTATGAGCAGAGAACGCCCCCGAGTCAAGGAATACTTTAGCTTCGTTAAGTCTCATGTTGTCGACGTACTGTTGCTTTCCAACATAATGATATGATTCTAAAATATTAGGAATAGCACGAACTAGATTTTGCTCATGCTCTGTCAACTTCAGGTAACGGTTCTGTCCCTTCATGTAGTTATTTGAGTAAACAGCAGCTAAGAATATGTTCAAAAGTGCTCATCCATATTTTGGTCGGTTGTTTTATCCACAAGAGTATTATGGATATCAATCAACTCATTGTGGATAATGTTAATACAAATTTCAATACCGCTACGAAATAAAGTGGTATTTGATTGTTCTTTAGCAACTTTAAATTCTTTCATTAGTTTAGAAAGAATTTCTTGTTGCGCTTTAAGTTGCTTCTTTTTCATAACGGTGTTCCGCATCTGCAATAAGACCATCCACCAACACCAACCGCAGCTTCACAGTCGTCAGACTGTCTATCATTACCGTACATTATACAGCCTCCAATTCAGTTTCTAAGAAACGGTCAAGAACAATACGTTTATCATGTTTAACACAATAACACGCAATCTTACCATTAAGAGAATATCTTTTGGCAATAACGCATTCAAGACCTTTACTATGAGCTAAACAGTTTACACCTGAAGCTCTTAATAATTTAACTTTTTGACCAAGACTAAACTTGTAGAAGTTTGCCTTTTCAGCATTGCTATCTTTGAATAAAGCTACCATAAATACCTCACAGCAAATAAATAAGGGTATAAGTTTACCCTATACCCTATTTTAACAAGCGTTAACGCGCATTGCAAGGCGTTATAGCTTATGTTTTAGCGTTAACTTGCTACACGCAAAAATTCAGCTTTGGTGTCTGCTTTTTCTTTGAAGATACCTAGCAACTTTTGTGTCTGTGTTTCAGAACCTTGTTGACAAACGCCACGAGATTCCATACACATATGACGAGCATTGATAACCACACCAACACCACGAGCGTTCAAACCTTCCATTAAACATTCAGCGATTTGTGTGGTTAGTCGTTCTTGTACTTGAAGGCGTTTAGAAAATACACCAACAATTCGAGAGAACTTACTTAAACCCAATACTCGACCATTGGGAATATAACCGATAGTTACAGTGCCAAAGAACGGAGCCATATGGTGTTCGCAATGGCTATAAAATGGAATGTTTTTAATAATCACCATTTCATCACAACCTTCGGAACCATCCTCAAATGTTTTGAAGTGTTGTTTAACATCTTCTTTATAACCTGAACACCATTCGCCCCAAGCCTTAGCAACACGTTTTGGAGTATCTAACAAGCCACCACGTTTAACATCTTCACCAATATATTGCAGAATACGAGTTACATTCTCTTCAATTGTTTCAGTATGACCTAAGTCACCTTCTTCCCAAGGAAATACAACCCATTCACCTAAGTATTCACAGAATTCATCTGTTTTATCAATTAAAGCTAGAAAAAGTTTATCAGGGTTTGTCTCTGCGTAACGCTTTTTGGTAGCACCCGAGTCAATTATATCATCAATAATATAATCAGCTTCATCAATATTTAAAGTTATAGAACACCCAATAAATGAAGCATTTTTGACTAAGTAAGCCGCGGAAACGCCACCTCGAGGAACGCCATAAATTTTCGGTTGTTGGTACGGGTAGTCCTTAGACCGTTTACCCCAATTGTCTTCAATAATCAGCCAGACCTTTCTTGCCAAATCTTCAGCAGTTGATTGTTCTAAATAGTGTTTTGTTTTCAAGTCATTCTCCAGTGTAAATAGCAGAGTTGGCGCCATGTTCTTTGACTTCCACGGATACCAACTTAACGCGAGGCGCGTAACCATTCGAAAGCAACCAAGTTTCAGTTGCACCATAAATCATTTCAGCAAACTTTTCACAACCACTTGCAGGAACAACAATTACATCAGCGAGACCTAAAGCTGCTAAACCACAGAGCTCGTCTTTATACGGGTCGTCTTCTGCTACTAGAAGTTTGTGGTCAAATGTATCTTCAAGCATACCTTTGAGGGACTTCATGCTTCCAAAATCAACAACCCACCCCCTATGGTCTAGATCATTCGTTTCGAACTCAAAACGAATAGAAAGAGCGTAGCCATGCAACAATCTACAATGACTTTCAGCCCGCCACTGTCTAAAGCAGCAAGACAAACCAAGTTCATGCCCATACGTTTTTGTGGATTTATATGTCATTTAGTAACACTCCTGAAATTGCCCTTCGTTGAATTGTTTAAACATACTTTCCGGAACTGTTTCTTTCCAAATAGCGTGTTCATTATCTTGTTCTAGAACATAGCGACCAAACGTCCAACCCATCCGCATTCGAGCAGACTGATAAGTACCTTCAGGCCAATATTCTCGACGGCCAGGAAAAGGCCCGTTACACATCACTACGTTCGGAGTGGGTTTAATCACTTTAGGTTTCGCTACGCGAGGGGCTTTAGTCATTGGATTCACCTGTTGCAAAATAAGGGTCTTTCAGTTTATCTTCACACGGAATAAACTTACCAGCAGATTCTTGAATTTGTTGTGCGTAAAATTCAACTTCTTTAGTTTGGCGAAGGGTAAACATATCAAAATAGTTACCCTGAAGCGGCAAATCCATTAAACCTTCAGTCCATGCACGAACAACTAATGGGTCGGGAATACCAGCATCTTCAAAACCTTTAGCACGGAGCACGTTCGCATGGTTCATGTCTGTTGGAGGATATTTACCGTCGTAGCTAGTGTGGCTATAAGCTAAAGCTTTCATACAACCTTTTAGATTAGTTGCAAGTTTACAAGTTTCCGCTTTAGACTTTCGCATTAACGGAGTTTGAATTACAATCCATTCAGTGGCAAGGTTACTAAATCCTAAGGAAGCATTGATAGCACATTCCATATCACGAACAAAACCTGATGTACAATCGGGGTAATTTGCATTGTCTTCTTGACAAACACCTGTAACGATTGCTTTACAACCAAGAGCTACAGCACGATTCGCCGCAATGGTTAAGAACAATGTATTACGCATCGGAACAAATGTTTTTTCAACACGACTACCAATAACTTGTTCCATTTGTTCAGCATTTTCATACTGTTCAAGTTCGTTGTTGCTTGTTAGCGGGGATGTACTCTTTAAGATATCTGCACCGATAACCACAACTTCATGTGAATCAACCATTGCAATAGCCGCAACATGACGCGCTGACTGAATTTCAATTGCATGACGTTGACCGTAGTCAAAGGTAATTGCATGAACTTCCTCATACTTTTCTTTAGCCCAGAACAAACAAGTTGTTGAATCTTGACCACCTGACAACACAACTAAGCATTTTGACATTTTCGACTCCAAACCCTAACGGGTGTTTCTATTGACCGTTTTAAATTACCTTCCCACTTAATCAGTCGTTTAGACAAAGTGGAACGATGAATACCGTTTTCCTTAGCAATGGTTGCAATACTCAACCGAGAGCTATTTGCTAAGTTCTTTTCTTTCCAAATCTCGATAGCTTGTTCGTGTGTTAAACCAACATCTTTGTTCTTACAAACATACTGAATAACGACACCATAGTTTGCTCCAAGACGTTTACAATGAGCTTTCACAGAAGCTCTAATACCGTCAATTACAATTGACATTACTCTAAACCTAAAATCTTGTGAATTTGTAATTGCATACAATATCCATGACGCATTGCAATTCTTGCAACATCGTCGCGAATAATTGTATTTGCAAAATCATTACCAACGTCAGCAGGTTGGACATAAATCAAACGAGGAGTGTTCGGTCTTGCAACCATACCATCGTTCTTATGACCCAAGACTACACGAGGTAAACCATCGGAAGCAATGCTACCATGTTCACGAGGATCTAAGACGTATTTGTAGCAGGTTGCTAACGCATGGATATCTTTATGAACAGAACCTGTCTTAGGGCTGACCACAATAACAACGTTTTCTGTGGGCATCTGTGGACTAGGTGGGAGTGTCCCGTTTGTCTCAATTTGAACACGAAAGCCGCGTACTAACAAGTTATGAAGCAAAGGTGTCAAGTTCTGACGAAATGGTTCGCCTCCTGTAATAACAACTAACGAACATTGAAAATCAGTTGTTAGTTTACGAAAGACTTCATCTACAATTTCACTAGGTTGGAAATCCAAACGCTTAGACGTATAGTCCGTATCGCAGCCTGGACATTGAAGATTGCAACCAGCTAAACGAATGAAAACAGCAGGGTGGCCTGCGAAAGGGCCTTCACCCTGAATAGTTGCGAAGATACTGTGAACTTCTAAAATACCATCACTACTATAAATCTTTTTCTCGGGTGGTTGCTTGTTATCAATTTGCATCACTTGCTCCAGTGTGGTTATTAAAGGGTATTGTGCATTATATAGCAAGCGTTAAACGCTGGCAACACCTTCATTGCTGTTCTCAACAAGTGTTAATTCTACGAATTTTAGTCAAAATAAAAGGCGCATTACACGCCTTTTATCATCCAACTGTTAATTAGTAATTACATACACAAGGAGGTTCGATGAACAAACACGCCAAGTGCTAAATTACTAGAACGCCCACGATTGGATTGTGGTTGTTCGGTGTTAAAGTGAACCTGTCGAGCAACACCAAAATCACCAGTAGGCATTTTAGGTTCTGCAAATGGTGCGGTTAGAGTACACCAACAATCATAAGCAAAACTGGAAAAAGTCACTAACAGTTTGTCAAATGCAGAAGCGACACTTTCAAAACTGGACACAAGATACGCAACAGCGGAACCAAGACTGAAACCCAAAAGCAAGATTCGATGATAACTTCGCATTGTAGTACCCTCAAAACTAAAGCTCGTCCGTGAGCAGGAAATCCATTTTGGTGAGTTACGCTACTACTTCTTCACCAGCAGTTTCAACAATAACTGTTTCGTCAACAATTACTGCATCAGCAGCTTCGGCAATAGGAGCGGCAACTTTTTCAGCTTTAACAGCAACAACGCCATTGAACTTGCGCCATTTAGCGAACTGGCAACGAACAGTTGTTGGATGTAATGGGGACAAGACACCATTGCTATCAACGTTTTCTTTGGCAACTTCCATTACCGCAGCAATTGGAGCTGGAGCTTGCATTTGGCGACTTACCGCATCGCAGATCGCCCAAATTTTACCACAAGCAGAACCATCACGAGGACGGGTCACACCATTTTTGGTGATCGTAGCAGCTTTTTCAGCTTTAGCAACTTTTTCAGCTTCTTTAGCAGCTTTAGCAGCTTCTTTAGCAGCTTTAGCAGCAGCTTTTTCAGCTTCTTTCTGAGCTTTTAACTCAGCTTTCACTTTAGCAGCTTCAGCAACTTTTTTAGTCGCTGCATCAATAATGTCAGCGATTGGTGCAGTAGTTGCAACAGGAGTTTCAGCAACAGTTTCAGCAGCAACACCAGTTTCAACAGTTTCAGTAACAACAACTTCATCAGCAGCTTTAATTTTCAACATGATCAGATACTCTTAGCAAGTGGGTTTAAAATAACGTATTTACGTTTGGAGAGATTGTATTTTATTTGTTTTAATACCAGTTGGCAACAAATATTTTTATTCATTTGCTCATAACAGACTATTGTTTTAAAGGTATAACCCTATAGCTATATAAAGCAAGCAACCGCACCAAAACAGCTGACAAGCTTGCTTTGTTTGTGGGTTATAGCGTTATACCTGTGGCAACAATAACCCGTTAAACGCGCTGTCCTTAGCATCGTGTTCTACTCTTGCGGCCATCTAGCGTAAAATATAGCTAGTCCAACCAATAACAACGCAAATAAGTTCAAAAATAACAGAAATTCCATTCCTTAATCCCTCATCTGCATAAATTGTTCAAGTACTTGCGGCTTTTCGCTATTCCAGTATCTAACTCTGCATCAAACCGATAAAGCCCCAGCCGCCTGTGTAGGTTCGCTTTTGCTAGGCTTTACGGCTTATGCTTGGTAGTTATACACCAATACCTAAGCCTGCCATCATCGCCATTAGTGCGTAAGTCTTATGGCTTGGCTTTGGCATATTTCGTCGGCGTTCAATTCGTTCTTTTTCCTCTTGTTGCTTCTTCGCTATGCCTTCTTTTTGCCGTTCTTCAAATGTTCCGCGTGTTTTAGCTTGTCCCATAATCATTCCCCCATTCATCGCAAATCGTGTATAACTCATAATTTAAGCGCGACACCTACCCAGCCAGTCACGCAATGTTTTCTTGGGTTGGGTGCGCCTTAATAAAGTGTTAGACGCTAAAGGCTATGCCTCAAAATAGTGTTTTTGCAAAACACAGGTATAAACCCAAAAAGCCAATAAGTTGTTCTCATTGCTATCTCGCTATGAGTATCGCGCTTTACACGCAATAATTTGTTTGTTACTAACATAATTCAACCCTCTGCACTTCATCGTTAATCGTCAATCGCTTTCTAACTCTCATTCAAGCCGATAAATACCCAGTCAATCGTCAAGTTTCTGCTTTCAGTGTGGGCATTTACGGCTTAATTTTTTAGTTAGATTCAAACGGTCAGTTTTATCTTTATATCTAATCCGTTCCACTTTTCACCATCTTTAACTAGAACTTGCCCAAAGTAAGTGTCTTTCGTAATTAAGCCAGCCTCACGCAATGAGTCAGTGTAGCCAACAAGTGCATCTAACGCGCCTTTTGCTATTTCAAGCGTAAGGCACTCTTGCTCAAACACTTTCAATCCATTGCCATAATTAAAAACCACTTTATATTGGCAATCATCTTGCTTCCAACCATCTGTTATAACTTTTACATTCGCACTCATCGCAATCTCCCCATCTAACTCTCATTGCAGCCGTTCAGGTGCATAACTGTTCGGTTTAAATTTAAACTTCAAATCATCTTTAGAAGTTCTACGCTCTTTGTCAGCAACATCACACTGACAATCTAGTTGTATCTCGTTGACCACACGAGGCTGTTTAGCGTTTATCTTTTCAATAATAAGCTGAACTAATTGTCGTCTTGTCACATTAACTGGGGGTTGACCATCGTTCAAAGCTTTGTAAATGTTAACAAGTTTCTTATTATCAACACTTGTCCAATCTTCGTATTCAGACATATCACCGATAATAACTTCATCGTTCTTAGAAGCTTCTAAGTCAACCAACGCAGAAGCATTATGAATATTAGGGGACTTAAACATAAACAACGCTTGAGTAATGTTCAAAACTGTGTACATAAGAATTTCACCTATTGTTCCCGGAATACCTAATAAAGTAGCCATCACCAATCTCTTCTAAAAATAGAAATATCCACAACCATATAGCACTTTCCAGCACATTTATAGTCTTCTGCAACTTTAGTCTTGCTAACTTCAATTATCGAACCGTCATCAATCAAGGACTTTAAGGCCAAGTCCATTGCTAGTGTAACACCTCCAGCAAAGTTCTTAAAAGCGGAAGTTTGACATTGTATCTGAATATACTTCCGTGGAATAACACCAGCAGAGTGCATTTCAGGACTTATACCATAACTCGAAGCAATGCTATCCGCAAGTAAGTACCCTTCTAGTATCTTAATAATCTTACGCTGCCTCGCGCAATCGTCAGTTCCAATATCACCATTAAGAATACGCTTAGACAGAATACCAATGTCTTTTCTAATTAACGAAAGAGCCCAACTAGCGTGGACTAAAGTAATAACAGGATTAATCCAATTATCCGCAACAGCAAGTAGAGCACTTATTCGAATAGCTTTCAAGTGCGCCCTGTTCCACATCTGACGTTTGGATTCATTGCGTGTGCTATTAATTTCCCTGTCGCACTCTTTATCAAACTCATCAAAAAGGATTTTCGCCGCAGGGTCGTACTCAACGGGACAGCTTTGGAATCTTTGCAATAGCGTTAAAGCATGAACACATAAACCCGACAAAGCATCTGCCAATTCATTTGGAAGTGCGGTCATCGGGCTTCTGTTTGCAGGAGGTCTATCACCATCATATTCAACAATAGAAAATCGTGATAAGAAACCGTCTTCCATCATATTTTCGGTTAACGAATCGTAAAATGTTCCAGGCGTAGTTTCACCAATCATAGAATAAGCAACACCACTAATCGAAGCGATGTTATCTTCTTTCTTGGAGTAGGTTAAACCACCAACAATCGCAGCAGGCCCGGACTTCTGATACATATTCGTCATAACAGTCCGAAGTTGTTGCATCGGGCCGTCTGTTTTGTCTTCTGTGGCAAACCGTCGAAGCTTCTTACCCCATTCGCCCGCTACGTTAACAAACGAATTGTTTGAAGCACAAGCCTTCACAAGAGCAGGGCCAGAAGCAAAGTCACTAAAGTCGACGAAAGCGGAAGCCGCAGGTGTAGATTCACGTAGTTTAGCAAGAATATGACTCAAACCCGAGTGCATTGCTTCTTTACCAATAGCGGAACGAGCAACTAAGATTATATAAACGTTAAGACCTGTTTGTGGTAAACTCCAAGCCTTCCCACAGATACCAGCTAAAAGACCAAGTGTAGCAACAATAGCAACTTCTTTGACTGGCCGTGGAGCCGAGTTAAAAATAAAACCCGCTATTGCTCCAGCAAAGCCTGGAGGCCAATCGAGCCCGCTAACCACAGGATTCTCTACAGCCGAAGCAATGTGAGCCGCATCAATTGCCTTTGTGGTCACTTTAGTTTGTAGCTCTCGAATTAACTCTCTTGCAAGCTCTTCCGAGTTAACCATTTCAGTAGCTTCACGGTCTTGTCGGCCGCGAATAAGTTTTAACGTCTTATCTAAGTAACGGTTGTCTTTCTGGCATTTTTCACGCTTTCCGAGGGCAGAATAGCGAAATAGACGCCTACACTGTTCGTTAGACTCTGAGTAAAAACAAAGAATAGAAAGCAAAGATAAATCTGCTTCACTTTGGCTAGGGTAGCCCAAGTCTTGCCATTCACCTTTAGCCAATTTGTCAAACTTATCACCGTTTTCTGCGGTAATAGCAATTTCAAATATTTCAGAGTCTTCATAAATAGGCTCAATTTCAACTAACTCGTCAGCCTTACTTTCAGTCTGACGCATTTCACCGACTAGCATATCGAAGTAATGTTGGTTCTCTTTAATCGGAATATCTTTATACACATTGCCCGTGCATATAATAAACCGCTCTTGCGAATAGACTTCAACACCATCTCGTCGAGCACCTAGACCAATATTACCATAAGCCCAAACGTGCAGACCTTTCCCACTTTTAGAAAGTTCTGTGTAACTATCAAAAGCTTCAACGATAGCAGAATACCGTTCAAAGTCTTTCTTAGTAGTCCACTTAGTAGGGTCTATAGGTTTGTTCTTTTTCTTTTGGGAATCAGCATCACAAACGTCCATATCAATGCACGTGAAAGGGTCGTCTTTTGTCAAAACGAAACCAATCAAAACCTTGTTTCTTTCTGCGAAAGCACAAGCGTCTTCAAACGTCATTAATTCATTAACAGAGTGGATGCTTATATTTTTAAGACTGGAACCGCTAACCACAAGGGGAGCTCCATCTCCGCCAGCAATAGCCCATTGTTTGAGCTTCTGCATCTCTTGTGGTAAGCGTCTGAAATTATATTTCACTTATACGCTCCCTCTAGTAATACGGTTATTATGCGCCCAAGAATGCTTTAGGATTTTTGCGAAAATCTAAAGACTGTTTCCAAGCTTCAATAATACCCATAATAGAGGTGCGTTCCCACAAGTACAGTTGACTATTGTTCACAATGATGGGTTCGGGTAACATACCACGATTCCGAGCATGGAAAATAGAAGCACGATTAATGCCTAAAGTGGAAGCAATTTCAGTTGAGCTGATATACAACTCGTCAAACCGCTTTTGTGCTTCATTTCGGCTTGTTTCAACAGGTAATACAGTATTCATAATGGTCTCCAAAAGGTTAAGCGTTAAATGGTACACTTAACCTTTATACAAGGCAACAAGTGTTAAGTAAACAAACGGTTATAATAAGCGGTGATAGTTTCACGAGCAACTTTATCAGCTTCTTCAAAGCTAAAATATTTTGCTTGTAACATTTCAAGGACATTTTCTTGGTCTAACTGAAATAAGAGTGAGAGAACATATTCGCCCATACCGTTCTCTATGACATACGCGAGTTTCCAACTCCCAACATAATAGTAAGTGAACAATCCGTCAAAGTTATTTGTGTCAATCTTACATTCAGGTTTAACTTGACCAACTTCACTATTAACCACAGTGACAGGAGCGTCCAAACCCTGTTCCCATTTCATATAGTCACGGTATGCTTGTTTAACATCTTCATACATCTTAGCATCGGAACAGTGAGCATCAATACCGCTAACCATAGTCAAAGAAAACTTACCTTTATCCAATGGACTAACAACTTGAACACGCTTCAAGTCCACTAGATGCTGGTCAATTTCAATAATACGCATTGGAATATTGTGACCACCAAAATCGTCATAATTAGCAATAGCTTCACGAATCATTGAAACCATTAACTTATTGTTAATAGCTTTTTCACTATGACCATTTTTCTCATGGTGTTCAACATATTGTTGAAACTTGTCAGCACATTGGTTAAGTGCTTTTAATAGAATATTACTCATCACAGTTACCTTCAATCAATTTAATTAACAACACTTGAGCCTGATTAAAATCAGCCCAAGAACTATAAGCCAATTCAACAACGAAATGGCTTTCCAATCTAATGTCAGAGGAGTACAAAGCACCTCTTAACGCCCACATCATACAATACCGATAAGCACGAACTTTATCCCAACCCATTACATCCACCAGTTAAAATGAGCAATGTTTAAGTTTCGAAAGAACAAATATTCCGCCCGTATATAATGTTCACGCATATAACGGTGATAACCATCATCACGCGGTGTACCTTCCCTATCCATAGCAATCAAGTCAGCACATTTAAGCTTCAACATAGTACCTTTATCCATAATAACCTCACTTATTTAAAGAACACATTCAAAGGTTCTTGGTTAATAGCAACGTCTAACAAGTCAAAGTCGTTAGAATCTTCAACAATAGTCTGAGGATTATGCAACCCATCTGACAATTTAAGGCAAGACGACTCATCTACATTAACTTGTTCGTCAGTTAAAGAACTAACAAAAGGTTCTTCTATTGCAAAGTTAGTAGTTTCTAACTCAACAGTTTCACCATTGTTCAATCCTCGAACCTCTTTAAACGCATTGTGGCAAGCAACAACATCCGCATCAAGCAACTCAAGCATCACTTTTCGCCGCTGAACAGCCGCCCTCCATAATGCACGAGCAACTTCTAACTCAACATTAGACCCGTTCATGACACAGAACTCGCAATAATACAGTCTAACGAAATAGCAATCATACTATTCAAGTTAGGTTCAAACGAACCACCGTTACGACCATTCTCTAAGTAACGGAGAACCATGCGTAAGCGGTCTATAACTTGTTCACGTGAAGCATAAACTTCACTCCAGTCTTTATTGTGAGGGTATGAACTTTCCATAAACAAATACGACCCGACATCTTCATATTCGTATTCATTCCCGCAAATCATATACGAGAAAGCCTCTAACCCGCGGAAGTTGTGGTTATCAGCAACCAAGCCCGGACGCTTGTTAACAGCATCCCAAAAGAACCCTTGCTCGTTAAACCATTCATCTTGAGCACACCAACCCAATACACAAGCAGTTGACCCACACGAAGACCGCCAACTGTCAATATTAAACTGACTGTCCTTCAGCCCTTCCATTACGCGAATCATTTCGCCCAACACTTGACACGTTTTATCTAACACATTCATGATAACCACACTCCAAAGAAATTAAACTAACCCATTCTTAACTAAAGCAATCCAACGCCTCTGAATAGCCTCAATCTTTTTCTCTCGGTCAACAACATCCAAACCAACCAAAGAAACCTCTGTAGAAGCAAGCTCAATCCCTCTAGCCTCTTTATCTGCAACCTTCCTCGCCGCACGAACCGCCCGAAGTTTCTTATTCCTCTCTACTTGCAACTCACGCATATAAACACGTTTAACAATGTTCCATTCAACACTCGTGTACTCTTTACCACTTTTACGAAGTTGGACAGCAACAACTTTCGACCCACTAACACCTTTAATTATTCTTTGTTCAACATAAAATCGCCTGAAGAAGGACATTAACTCCATAGGATTAAGTACATCATCTTCTTCAACATTAAATAGTTTCATAATAGAACACCCTTCATACCTTTCACTAAACATAAGTGGTTAACCAACTGTTAACGCTACTATACGCTGACACGGTTATTTTAGCAAGTGTTATATACAAGCAATATTACTATATAGTTGATATAAAGTATAAAAAGCTAACAAGTAAAGACAGCTTGTTTTTACCCTATATAAAGCTATAACCATGTAAACGTACTCCGATAACCACAGGGTATTGTTGACGCTAGGTTGTCAGCGGTTTAAATGGTGTTATTGGTGGCTTTTAATAGCGGTTAGGCTTAGGACAGCTTATGGTTATTAATTGACTATAATAGTTTTATTAGAATAGTTTTGGATTGATATTAGGACGCATGGTAGTCAATTAATAAGTGCTTAATGGTGCTGATGAGTCTTTGTTAAAATGAGGACTTAATTATTATTAAATTTGGTTTTTCATTAGGATTTTTAAGCAATTTTAAGTTGGTTGTTCTTTAACCAATCGTATAAAATTAATTATACAAAACGATGGTTCCACAAAACTTTTTACTTAAACGATAAAATGGAACAATTTCGCTTGAATAAAAATTAAGTTGTTGTTTTATATAGTAATTTTAGTGAGGAATATAAACTTTTAAATAATTAAAGGGGGGTACACCTACCCTTATCCAGGCAAATATATTAAAGTGCTATATATTCATAATAATTTCATTAAAAATATGGGTAGTTGTAATAGAATATTGATAATATTTTTAATACTAACTGATTGTTAAGTTTAATGGTAAATGAATTTGTATAGTAATTAGACGGAATATATATATTCTAGTAATAATTTATTTTGGAAAGTTGATTAATCACATAAAAATATTTTTCTGAGTGATTCTATACCCACCAACTCATTTAATTATTTAAAAATATATATTCTATTACTACTATTATATATGTCCTATAGGTTTGTTGTCGTATTCAAGCTAAAATATTCCATTTTAACAAATAACTAAAAAAATAGGCAAGAACAATGCCTTCATGGGCACATTTTTTACACTTGGTGACCTTCTAAACGCAAGTTAAATTTGCTAAACTTAAATTATACAAAAATCGCTCTCAAGTTTTGGAATATACAAATTCATATAATTTTTTAGCAACACTCTGTTACTTCTGTATGCCTGAGGGATTGGGGGTATACTATATTCATTACAAATTGTAAAATCGCATTGAAGAGTGTGTTAGGTAGGGTAAATGGTATAGGGATTTTAAGAGGGTGGGGTCTAAAAAATGAGCTCTTGTAGGCTTGTGTATTCAGTCTAATTATTCAAATTATAAATCGGATTTCAAATTTTGGGGTCAAGAGCGAGTTTCTTAGCGGCTTGGGTTTGTGGTCATCCTACTCCACAGATACCCTATATTCAGAGGTCTATTAGAGTCAGAGTTAGAGCGTGAACTCTTGTAGAATTACAGGCAAGTTAGCTGACCTCTGAAGATAGTTACACCTCAAAGGTCTGACAGTTGTTCTAGCAGTTATTTAGATTCTAAGAACTCCTCTTTACTTGGTATATAATCAACATATCCTAAGTTCTTTAGGACACATCCAACAGTTATGAACTCAGGAGAAGAAATCTTCAGACAAGCTTCTGAACTCATTGCTCCCTTGTGGTCATCATAATTAAAAATAGCGCAATGATAGCCAGTAGAAGTCTTGGATAATACAATTTTAGGTTGTGACATCGTGATAACTCTTGATAATAGGAAGTATTAAGGACAAGCGTTTTAAGCATGGTATGGAGGTAAGTAGTACCTTTATATTGTTTTATGCTTTTATCCCCCTTGTCCGCGGTTTTGGTGCATTTGGTAACGCTTTATAAGCTTACAAGGGAGGGTAATTGTAAGCAAGTTTTATATATTAACAGTTGTTTTAGTTTGTTAACTGCTATATAATAGCGTACCAGCTTGTTAATGGTTAGCAAGCGGTTAATGAAGAGTATGAAATTATGAAAACTTTTACTAAACGTGCTGAAGTTATTGAACATTTTGTAGCAAACGGAATTCATGCTGGTATTGCGAAAGCATTAGTTACCGAATACTACGATTACGGGAACTACAATAGCAACCCTGACTATAAGGAAGAAGGTTTGTTGCAACGAATTAACGAATTCGGCAATGTTTGCGAAGCTGTTACACTTACCGAAGAAGAAGCTGACCAATTTTTTGCGAGTAATGGTAGCGACTTTGAAGTTGGGTTGGACGATGACGACAACGAATGTATTTTGTTCGACAACGAGCCTTTGTTCGACCTCCTTGGAAACCATTTATAATTAACTGAATACAAAGAGCCTTCGGGCTCTTTTGGAGGTTATGATGAGCACTTGTAATATTAAGTTTGATGGTGAAGATTGTGAAGTTGATTACCATTTTGATGCTGAAGATTTGGTTATTGATGAAATGATTGGTGAGGATAGGTATGTATTTGACTACGGAACTTTACACAAGGACGATAAAGAAGAGATTGAAGCTAAGGTGTTGAAGCACATTGAAGAAAAGGAAGATTGGGTTGATGATGAGGCTTCTGAAGAGTGTACAAGACGTATGGAAGCTCGGATTGAAGCTAATTGGAAGTAATGAGCTATTGGAGTCTTCGGACTCCTTTAGCTTGACTGAAGTTACTCTTGAA